>ENA-ORBV01017105-ORBV01017105.1-microbial-mat-metagenome-genome-assembly--contig:-NODE-17105-length-10423-cov-3.831432_pt1 | contig 10423 bp, 7 predicted proteins | sample MGYA00237777_ERZ505514 | MGnify/ENA primary metagenome ERZ505514 (study PRJEB26160, sample SAMN06269048) | microbial mat metagenome | isolation source: Oligotrophic lake microbial mat | place...
AATGATACGGCGACCACCGAGATCTACACCTCTCTATTCGTCGGCAGCGTCAGATGTGTATAAGAGACAGAATGAGACCAATCTCTAAAGTACATAAATATGGTTAGGTTTTTGATGGCATTAAAAAAAGCCTCCCTTGAACCCAGTCTTCCTCTTAAGTTATGGTACAAATCATCTGAAAGATCCATGACTGTATGGATCAAAAATGATAGCAAGGTAAATGAGGCCAGCAGTTGACTCAAGTGCTTCTTGCCATGACCAAAGTTATGCTCTAGGTGATAGCCTTTAGTTTTTAAGGTATTATTGTTTTCATTCTCTATCTTCCACCTAGCTCTACCAAAAGAAACAATATCTGCTACATTTTCTTTAGTAATTTTATGTCTGGTCACAAAGGTGTTATGGTACAGCCCTTTACCAGTTTCTTCCCTTGTTATGGTGATCTCACACCAGTTAATTAAAAAGGGTTCTGCGCTATCTTTAAATGGCACATTATTTGCCCATTTGTAGGTAGTGATCTCATGGAATTTTCCAGTCCATCTTTTGTCAGTAATTGTCTGTTTTTGACCTTCTCCTTCTCCTTCCTCTAAATCTTTTATCCACTGATAAAGGTAGGGGTGAGACTCTTCCTTACCCACCAAAATGAAGTTAAACCCACCTTTTAGAATATCCTCCATCACAGGTTGTCTGGAATACAAATCATCCCCTAAAACAGTTACTCTCAAGTTTGAATCAAAGGAGGTGAGTTTGGATAATAGCAATTTACCCTTACCCTTAAGCCATCTTTTAGCAGCCTTGTTCTCGCAATCTTGTTTCAGATCCCCATCCTGAGGAGTTATATATTCTGGAAAAAGAGGAATAACTTGATTTTTCTCAGGAGATACAATTACTGGAGTAAGCATGGAGTGAGAATATGTTTTGACACCCTTTTTGTGTTCTTTTGTTAAGCAGGAGTCACAATGAATACTTTCTGAAGAAAAACTCTCTGTTCCATCAAGGGCAATTAAAAGTTCTCCTGACTCTTGTTTGAATTGATTTATATAGCTATGTTTTAGCAGTTGATCAAAACAAAAATCAAATACAGGGAAAACTCTTTCTGCCTCCACTTGATCTAACAGATCTCTAATGTGATTATCACTAGGAATATCTATCAATCCAAACAAAGAAGAAGCATTATTTACTCCTAAGGACTGCTGCATCACTTTCTGATGTGCTAGAAATGAGGGTGATTGAGTAAAAAATACACTAAATGCTCCTAACGCTGCATCTGCTAAAGTATATTGAGTATTTTTACCAGTTCTTTTATCAGGAAAAGTAGAAACTGCTTCACTGATACTCTTGATCATTTCAGGCAGAGTGATCATCACCCCACTATACATCAATTTACTATATACTCATAATGAGAATTGCTGGCGTTAACGATCCTATAGTTGACATTTCTTACAATCAGGAGTACTATATGCCCAATTATGCAAGATAGAGGCGCTGATCATATTCCACCACCTGCACAAGTCGGGGAACCCATTCCAGTAAGACCTGCTGCGCGCAGAGCAACTCCGAATGCAGAACCTACAAGGAGAAGAATTGGCAGACGAGCAGCATTTTTGGGTCTAGTAAATTTCGGCGTAGTAGGAATTGTTGGTAGTGCAATATGGAAAAGAGATACTATCTTCGGTTCGACTGAAATAGTTGCGGCCACTCCGCAACCTAAACCCACAGAATCTGCTAAACCAGAAAGACCTGCTGCTGCAAAACCAGTTGAATCACCAATAGCCTCCGCTGTTAAGCCTGAATCTAAACCAGTAGTTCCTGAAGCTCCTAAATCAGTTGTTGATAACGCAGTAAGAACTGTTAGAACAATATTGAAACCAAAATTCCATGGTGTTCTTGGTAATCCTGAAGGTTCAGTAATTGCCGAGAGTTTAAAAACAAATACAGAAAGAGTTGCGATTCGCAATGAATCTATTGTAGCTGAGTTAGGAAAACTACCTGATAATCAGAAGCCAGAACGAGAAAAGAAGCTTAGGGCACAGCAAGCCGATCTTCAAGCGAGACCAAGATTTAGAACTGATCTTCAGAAAGTGGTACCTTTCTTTGGTGAAGTTACGGTTCCTGCCAGAGTAGAGGCGGATTATAAGAGTGCGAATGCTTTAGATGATCCTACAAGGGTAGAATTTTTTGGACAATTACCTTTAAGAAGTATAACTGAAGCAGGTACTGTTACACCAAAACTATTTGAGGGAAGGACCGTAGATACGATCAAATTGGATAAATTTGGTGCTACTTTTTTGACCATTATAGATTTGAAGAATGTGAAAGGCGGTAAAATTAATCAGTATATTGATGCGGGGAATAGATGGAGAGGTGAAGGAACTATGGTGAATGGCTCTAAGTTAAGGATGGTTGGGTCTGACGATGGTAGATTTGGAGTAAGGATTACAGACCAAGATTATACTCCAAGACCTAGTGATGAACCTAAAATCGGGGTTCCTGATTTTCCGAAGAACGTGGTAGATAAGCCAGCTGCAGCGCCAAGCCCATCACCGAGAGCAGTTGCGTCCCCTTTGCCTGTTGGTAGATAATATATATCGTTAAATAGCTTCCAAAAGACTTTCTCTATATTCAGCCTGAGGTTTAGCTTGATCTGAACCCGATGTTCTTATCAAATGGTTTTGGGCTTGTTTGCCTAAGAATAACTCAATTATGAATGCGTCACGACCCTGGTCCTGAGGCCAAGCTGAGGAAGCGGGGGATATATCAAGATTGAGAGTACTTCCTGGAATTAGTGAAGGCAAATTAATTTGTCGATGGCCGTAGGCGTCAACTTGAGAAGAAATAATCAATGTTTTTTCAGCTTCAGAAAGAGGTTGTTTTTCCGCAGCTTTCTTGGCAACTTCCAGAACATGATCGATTTTCTCTTCTGTGCTTATCCCACCTAAGGACTTAAGTACGACTTGAATTAATTCTTTTGAAGGATAGTCATAGCCTTGATTTAAGGACTCGAGGTTTTGGCCAGAATGTTTGCGTTCCGGCGCAATTATTGAAAGTCTATTGTTAGACCAAACTGCATTTTCTTGTGGCTTGAGCAAAGAGGCGAAGAAAGCGGGAAGTTTTTTGAACTCTCCAATTCTTTTGTCGACGATTTTGGCATCCGTAGCTTTTTCGGCCTGGTCTTGTGCAAATGCGGCTTTTGTATCTGACCCTGCGACAGGTAGCAAAACAGGAGAATTTGCCCGGATTTCCTTAGCACTGACAATGCCGTCTTGTAGAACTTGCAGTATATCCATCCCGGCTAACTCTTTGCTTAAATCCGGCTGTCTCTCACGTCTGGCAATTTTTCTAAGTTTATTCCAACCTCGATGAACTAATTCTTTATTCTTATCGCTTTTGGCAAAATCTCTTAAAGAGCTCCAGCCTTTTCCGGCGGTTTCCTTAACCCTTGATATCATCTGTGGACTGCCTTTAGTCTCGCTCATGAATTCATATTATCATAACTGAATATTAGTTTAGGTTACCTAGCGTTTAGTTGTTGGCTTAATATCCTGGAGCGCACTAGGGTTCGGAATTTCCTCCAGTAGCCTTCAGCCAGGTCAGGAGCTTTATGATCACCTCCTTGAACAGTAACTAAATGAGGCCTTATTGGGTGACCATCGGGACCCGGAATATTAGCTCTAGGTTCCGAAACGAGACCTGCGGTTTGGTCTAGAACTAGTTTTGATAAAGTAGGTTTGTCAAAAGAAATGTCAGTGCCCTCTGGTGACGATAGTGCGGCAGTAACTTGTTTTAATTGATCATAAATTAAGGCTTGAGCATCAAAATCACACTCTACTTGGCCACTGTCAATTTCCTTCTGTAAGTTATCTGCTACGCTTTGAATCAACATTCCCCGACGGGGAAGACTCAATGATTTATCCACTGCCGATACACCTGTTGTATTGCCAGCCTCGTCCCACTTTTTTCTGAAATTATCAAAGAAGATATCTACTAATTCCTGCATACGACTATTTCGAGCGGCGTCACTAGAGTTTTTTCTGCTTGAAGCATAAATTAGTAACTCCTTGCCTGTTAATTCTTGTTTTCCTCTTGGAAACATTACAGGGGGTTTTTTGTCAGGGTATTTGACTACGTCGTCTTTGATATTTATCTCAATAGTTCCAAATGTATTTCCGATGAAATTTATAAACCCCGGAATACTCGTTTTGATTACTAAGTCTGACTCTAGTCCAGTGGCATTTTTCATAATTTCTTTAATTAAATCAAATTTTTTTTGTTTAAAAATCTCTGGGTTGCTCTGATAGGCAGTTCGGCTAGCCCAGTATGCTGTATTAATAGCATTAAATTTTGGAGATTCGGTCATCCCGTGAGTTTGTTTAAACCGATCTACTTCAGGAGCATGAGTATCCCTGAGAGTGCTCATTAGTAGAGCGTCGTTCCTTTCTAATCCCCACGATGCCTGTAGAATACCATCAAGTAGTGGTTCATTTTGTTGCTCTGTCTCGGTTCCTGTTGCTAGGAATAGGATGTTAATCCTACCTGAATTTATTTCCCTATCAATACTTTTTTGATACTCAGGATCTGCTCTTCGCTTCGCCCGGAGCTTTTCTATATATGTATATAGCGATAGCCCGACAATGTCTTTGAAAAGTCCTCCTTTAATAGATTTAGTCTCCGGGCTGGGTTTGGTTTCTGGAGATGGAGATTGTGAGGGTGGCGCTGTGATTTCAGGTCCAGTATTTGGTTTTGCAGTTTCGGGAAGCGGTTGAATGGGTGTAAAGCTTTCTCGGGCCCTTCTCCTCTCCTCATCGGCTCTGCCTAATTCTCTGCCAATTGTTATTGATCCGGTTCCTATTCCGGCGAGGACCGCCGCTCCTAATCCGATGAGGACTCGTCTGTTTATTTTTTTGCTTTCCTTGAATACTATGGGGACATCATACATCTCTCGTGCCGTGTTAGTCATAATCTTTACCTGGGGAATGCTCTCTAGTCCTAGAAACTCAGCGGTTTCGATAATTGATTTAATGGCATCTATCGCCTTTGCGTCACCTACTTCGGCAGCCTCGTAGTTGTCGGCGATTTCGTTGATTATTGTTGTAGATAATAAGTGCCGGGTTTCTCTGGGAGACTTTCTAACGGTTCTTACTGCTTCTTTATGGAGTTTATCAATTCCGTTCTCCCTCAAGGCATCTTTCCTCGATAGTTCCCGAGCGGCATCTAGCAAACCAAGTCCTCTTTCTGGGGTGAGTTTTTTGGGAGTTGGATTAGTGAGTCTTCTTTCTGTTGAGCTAATAATTCCAGAAATGTGGGCTTTATTTCCTTCGATGGTATCTCTTATGGTATCTCTGGAGGAAGGGACTTCTGCGGCCATATTTATCTATGATACACTAACTGTATTACTTATTTATGGGTATTGATTCGGGAGACACTCCTAAACCACGCATCGATTTAAGAAGGCTTAAAAGGCAATTGCAACCCGGATTGGATCGGGAATTAGGTGTAAATTATCCCCCTAAAGTTAGGCCGCCGGGTCCGGATATATTAAGAGACCAGCCTGCGCCGACTGTAGTTGAGGTGGAGACGCCAACTGCGGCCTCTGCGAGGGCGGGGTTGGTTGGTGGAGGTTCGGAGTCTGGAAATCGAACTGCTGCTGGTGCTCAAGGTAGAGAGCCTAGGTCTATTTTGCCAGTTAAGGGTGGGGCTCCTCCTGATGGCGAAGAACAGTTAGGAAATTTAGACCAGGGTGTATCTCAGCCCGACCAAAGATTTCCAAGGCCACAAGACTCTGCGCCTACAGTAGATCAAGGCCGTCCCGTGGCCCAAGCGATCGGGCCTTCGGCTGAGTCTCGTGCCGAGTCACCTGCAGCTCCAACAATAAGGATTAATTTTACGAATTCCAAAGTTCAAGAAAATGCATCCCTAATCCTAGAGCAGGTTGTGACCCAATTGAGGAAACAAGGTGAGGGAAGTATTGCCTTTGATATTGATTCGGAAGGCCGGTTGGGTCCAGCTTTAAATCTGCAAATAATTAGGGCTTTTGGGGACACACATTATACATCAAGAAGGGAGGGGAGCGTGCTTATCGTAACGCCAGATTTTAACACCTCAACCGCGGTGGGGGAGAGTGCCGTCCGGGCTGAGGTTGTCCCCGCTCAAACTATTGAGCAGAATACTGTTTCCGATGGCGGGGAGCAAGAGAGGTTGCGGCAAGTGAACGTTACTAAATTGAGAGAAATGTTTAATAACCCAACAAGTCCGATGACTCCGGATTTAGTGCTCAAAGGATTTAGATTACAACTTGAGAGAGGGGGTCAAACCGATGAACAGGCAGAGGTGAGCCTCCCTGATCTTGCTGCATGTGCTGAAATTATTGTTGCTGAGATTGGTCAACCGGATGGAGAATTGTTGTATTTGTTGGGGACAGAGGTAGCAGAAGGAGTGCTTAAGAAGATTGGGGAGAGTTCCCCTCAGTTGAGGCAAAAAGCAGAGAAGGATTTGCAGGACTATTTAGTTAAGTTGCCTCAACCTGCGCAGGCCCCTAGTTCTCCTCCATCACCTCCGCTTGCTCCTCCAACACCTGCAGCTCAAACAGTTCGGCCAACTGCAGCGGGGTCATCACCTCGAGCTGGGGATCATACTCGCCCGAGGCGAGCACCTTCTGATGCTTCAGCCAATACTGAAACCACACATTCACCTGATGAAGTTAACTCTCTGAGGCAAGTGGGAGTTTTAGTTCATCAGTTGGATGAAACATCACTTAGGGACGTACGGAGCTTAAGGGAAGGAATAGTGGATTTATTATGGGATGCTGAGATAACTCCCTTAGACCCTGAAATCGCAGGATTGATCAAGAGTGATGACGGACAGCATGAAGAAGTGGTACATGCTTTCTATAAGTCAATAAAAGATACAGCAGTTACGACCGATACAGCTGATTGGATAAAAAGTTGGAAGCAGACCAAGGATTACCAGGAGTGGGAAGAATGGGATAGGAGGCAGGGTTTGGGATCTAAGATTGGCAGAATTATCAATCCTTTTGGATGGGGACGAAGTGCAAGTAAAAAAGAGGAGAATCCTGAGCAGAAACCAGCCGAAAGAGTTGATCAGCAGGCAGCAGTTGAGGATTTAAGGGCGGGATATGGAAGACTGATCGATCGGGTAAATGATGTAGTCGAGCTTCAAGACCGGCAAGCCTTCAATCGAGATATAGGCACTTTAGTCGCTAAAATCAGTAATGATAAGATGTCAGCTAGGACACTTAATTTATTGCTTGGACAATTTACAGAACAGGGGGTCAGAGATGATTTTAAAAGAGTTTTAAACGAACAAGTGTATATTCAACGAGAATCGAATTCAGATTGGTCTAAGGAAGTGAGGAAATGGTTGGATACGGGAACAATTGAGGACGCAGCGCCGCAGTCTATTAGTAGGGAGGCGTCTTCTTCCCCTGAAGTAGTGCCTATGCAACCCGAACCCGAACAGGAAGAGGATTTTGATACCGAAAAAAGAAGAATTGCTTTAGAGCAAGCTACGAGTATAAGCGCGCGAATTGCATCAGAACGGCAATTAAGTGAAGCAGAGGCTGAATCACTGATGCGTAATGTTCAGGTTTTAGCTAGAGAAGGAGGGTTGGAACGAGATGATGCTGTGGATCTAAGCGAGAGTCTGGACGAGGCTTTGAAAACTGCTCCTAATGCGGTAGCAGTATTAGAAGATACATATATGGATGACATGGAAAGAGCTCATGAAGCCAAAAGCAGGGGTGAGGTTGAGATCTTGCTTAAGGTTTCTGATTATTTGTCGTTGGAATCTTTGGAGTATATTGAGACTGATTTGAATCCGGCCATGAGAGTGGCTTACAATATTTCAGACGAGTAGAGAGGGGTGGTGAGGGATAAATTATGACAGAAATATCAGGTGCGGGAGGGTCACGACCGACAGAACAGCCAAGGAATCCAGATGACGTATTTTCGCGAAGACCGGTACGTGGTGCAGTGAGGGGGAGGAGTGAACCTGCAGATTTAGATGAGGTATTTAATAGGCGGCCAAAGAGGGGGCCAAGGACTCCATCTCCTAATCCTGCTGATGTTGATCCTTCATTGCCGGAACCTGGTAGAGCTGAAAGAAAGGTTGTTCAAACCTGGCTGAGTGAGAAGTCTAATGCGTTCGCGAATAACCCTTGGGCACAGAGAATGAGGAGGTCTCCTCAGTTCATAAAAGATAGTGTATGGGCAAAAGAAGATAAGAGAGCAGGCTATATTACAAACGCAACGATCGCGTTGATGAGGGCTGGGTCGGTGGCGTTTACGGGGGGATTGGATTTAGTTTGGTCAGCTGGCATTGGAGGTGTTGCTGGTGCAGCGAGAGCTGGACTACAGGAGGTGTATAGGGAGTTTGACGCGCAGAATAAACAGGCTTCGGAACGGATGGGAGTTGAGAGGGCGGCTGCAGCTGCAGAAGGAAGGCCAGCGAACTTGGGCGCGGATGATTTGCTGAAGGAGATGCAAGCTCGAGAGTTAAAGTTTAGGAATCTTAAGGCTAAATTTTTTGCTCTTGATGATAAAAGTAAAGTTGTCAAAGCGGCAGTCAGGGGAGGTCTTTTTGGGGCTATTGGAGGAGCGGTTGGTTTTGAAATGAAAGATTGGGGGGTGGTTCAGACAGCCTTCAGTTGGGCGGGTAATAATAAAGAAAAACTTGCAGGTGTGGCAATGACTACGTTTGGTGCTCTAGGAGAGAGATTTCTGAAGCTTAAGCGAAATGGCAACATTTCTAAGATGGGGACTGCCGGGATAATTCTTGGTGCAGCTGCAGCGGGGTTGGGACTTGGAGCCTTAGCTGAGTATATGGGTTCGGGAGTGGATGTGCCATCTTCGGCATCGCCAGCAGTATCCAAGCCTGAAGGTCCTCCTGTTTCTACTGGAGCTTCGCCGTCTCCTGAAGCGCCAGCAAGGCCAGTTATAGCGAAACCTACTGAAGTTGTACCCGACCCAGCGATGCCCCCAGCTGTACCGAAGCCTTCTCCCTCTCCTGCGGAGGCTCCAAAACCTACGCCCCTACCAGGTCGGCGCTTAAATCCTACTTCCTTCCGTTCGGATCAGTTTGATGGAGGCACAGCATCAATGGATAATGTAAAAGGTGGTGTCTTAGGGAATGAAGTATCCTCGTCTCTCTTGATGAAAAATGGGTTTACCAGCTTGGAACTGAATCAAGCCGCACGTAGTGGGGAGATTTATGATCAAATTGTAAACGCCGAAGCGAATAATAAGTTAAGATTAAACAGCGCTTTCACAGACAGATTTAATGATAACCTGGATACTAGTTGGAACTCAGTTCTGGATCATTCTGTTGTCAGAGATACTATTAATCGAGCCTCAACAGAAATCTTAAACTTAACTGAGCCAGATTTGCGTTCCGCAGTCGGACCGGAATGGTCTTCGCTAAAAGGTCAGGTCGAAGGCTGGATAGGGCAGGATTTTTTTGTTAATCGCGACCCCGGTATTTTGGTTGAACTAGAAGAATTGATTAAAACTGAGCAAGCGAATCTTAAGATTGGTGAGGGAGTTTTCTTTGGCGATGAAAATCCCAATATGCCTGAAGATCAAAAATTCTGGAATTCATTTAAGGCTGGAAATATAACTAAGTTTAACTCCTATGATGAGAATCATGCGCGTGTTTTACGCATGATGGAGAAGCTTCCCAAAGGTTCGGTAGGACGGGATCTTTACGATAGGCAATTTCTTGGGACATATGTGAAATTTAAATTAGATAATTCTGAAGATCCTACCAGCATCGGCACAATTTTTAATAAAGATTCCGACTACTTCAAACATAAAGTAGATTTTAAGATAGATCAGCCTGAACGCCTGCTTGCGGATCTGAGGAAGGCGGCATAGAATTAGAATATGGATGCGCAAATAAGTGAGTTCTTAAATGGCTTTGTTGATAAGACTCTTCAAGGGCCGGGGTTTATTGCTTATGCGCCCAAGGAGAAAGATGAATTTAGAATTAGGTTGATTGAGTATTTCGCTGACTTAATTTTTGACACTCTATTGCGTAATTTGACTGATGAGCAGATGGGTGAACTTCAAGCAATGCCTGATATGAATTCCGAGGAAGCTCAACAGAAGATAGCTATGATGAGTGCTTCTATACCTGGATTTATTTTTATGCTCGAGGATCGGTTCGGGAAAACAGCTGAAGAGATAGGTCGGAATGGAAAAGTTCCCGAAATAGAGACTGCGGATCCGAGTGCTGGTGTTTCGAATCCAATGTAAATCTTCCGTGATAAAGAAGGTTTAGAGGCTGGCTGAGTAGTTGCCGATATGTACACTTAAATATCCGACACTTCTTCTAAAAACTGATTAGGTGTTTTAAGTCCTAAACTCAGATGTGGTCTTTTATTGTGGTAGTACATCAGGTAATCTATTAACTC
>ENA-ORBV01017106-ORBV01017106.1-microbial-mat-metagenome-genome-assembly--contig:-NODE-17106-length-10422-cov-6.293378_pt1 | contig 10422 bp, 10 predicted proteins | sample MGYA00237777_ERZ505514 | MGnify/ENA primary metagenome ERZ505514 (study PRJEB26160, sample SAMN06269048) | microbial mat metagenome | isolation source: Oligotrophic lake microbial mat | place...
AATTTGTCCTGCCCGAAGCGTCCGTACGCTTCGACAAGCCGCTTCCCGCGCCAAGGGCGGTGCCGCCGGGGGGTCCACAGAACTGATCCGGGAGGCCCATAAACCACTAGCAAACAGCACCGAGACTATGTACACTTTCCCAGCGTTTGAATTGGGGAGTCGCCAAGTGGTAAGGCACTTGCCTCTGGAGCAAGCATTCGGGGGTTCGAATCCCTCCTCCCCAGCCAACATGGGCACCCGACCGTCTTGGCTTCAGGATGCTAAAAACTCGATGCGTCTAGGAGCCATTTTTTGAGGGATGTCTCTTCTGTATCGGGAGAGATCTCACCACAAAGACAGCATATTTCCATAGGAGCGGAAGAACGCTACGATGATCATCAATCCATGGCTCTCATCATTAGACCGGTTGCCAATTAACCCTGTTTAGGAGGAAGCTGTGCCCCTGTCTTCCCCTTTCACCGATGATCAACATTGACCGGGCGATGCGACAGGATCGCCTGATGAACGCCCTGACCGGGCTTACAGCCAAGGAATTCCAGCAATTGCTTCCGACATTCACGGCCCTCCTTCATGAGGAAGCCCATCGCAAGCCGCGCCAGCGCAAGTTCGGGGGCGGTTCGCTGGGGGCACTGGAGAAGGATCCCAAGCAGAAGCTCTTCTTCATCCTGTTCTACGCGAAGGTGTACCCGACCTACGACGTGGCAGGCTTCATGTACGACGTTGATCGTTCGCGGCCCTGTAAATGGATGAAGAAGCTCCTTCCAGTCCTTGAGAAATCCCTGGGTAGGCAGATCGTTCTCCCGGTGCGGCGGATCAACAGTGTCGAGGAGTTCTTCCGGCTGTTCCCGGGTGCGAAAGATGTGTTCATCGACGGGACCGAGCGTCCCATCCCGAGGCCCAAGAAAGCCAAACAACAGAAGAAGAACTACTCGGGCAAGAAGAAGCGGCATACCCGCAAGAACATGATCTGGTGCGATGAGGAACGCCGCATCCTTCTGGTGTCGCCGACGAAAGCAGGCACCGTCCACGACAAACGGCTCCATGACAAAGCCGGAGGGCTCCATGGCATTCCCGATGACGTCCACAAGTGGCTGGACACCGGATTTCTGGGCGTGGCAAAGGATGGCCCCAATGTTCACATACCGAAAAAACGCAGCAAGCTTCATCCGCTGACCGACGAGGATCGCGAGAACAATCGTGTCATCGCGCATTTCCGCATCGTCGTGGAACATGCCATCCGCGGCTTCAAGCGATTTCGCTGTACAACCGATCCGTGTCGGAATCGGGGAGGGATCGACGATCAGCTCATCCGTGTCAGCGCTGGGCTTTGGAACCTGCACCTCGCCTGCGCCTGAAACCGGGAAGGGATGGGGAAGCGCAGCCTCAAGCCAAACTAATGGGCAACGGGTCTAAGAAAGTAATCCCTTGCGCCGCGTGCATGCTCGCGGCGGTCAGGCGGTAAATATTGTTTGCTCAGTTAGGTCGGGTATGACTCTCCGACGTGGTCAGAATAATCGAACTCAAATTCAATGCAAGCGTTTTATGGCTTCCATAAGCGGAAAGTTGTAGAGGGTTGTCAAAAGTTGTAGAAAAATTCGGTCGAGGATTGTTAAATAAAATGACGGGCGTCGCATCGGCAAGCCATATGTAAAAATCACCGAAAATGGACGAGTTTGCCCATAATTATTGTTGCTGAAAATATAATTATATTTCCCAATGGTCATTTCGCAATTTACTCAATAATGAAAATTCATATAATTATCAGCTATGTCTCGATCTTAAATCCAAATGAACGACATGATACTCTCCCTGCTATTTTCCGTTTATGCGAAACACCTACGCATCGATCATACCTTTACTGTCGAATTTGGGTTAAGCTACTCATAGTGTTGACATTTCAGTACTTGACTGTATAATTATTTAAATTCTTATAACTTATGGCCGAACGTAACCAAAACCTTTGGGATCGTCAGCAGAATAAGAAGGCGAAAGCCAAGAAAGATCGCGCCAAGGCTCGACATTTCGAAAAAGATGAAGGTGCTCAGTGGGAAGGAGGAGAATCTCAATTTGAAGGAGCGCGATTAGGAATTATTGCGGAATCACGACAGAAGACATTTTCTGTGATGGAAAACGATGAGTACTTCCACTGCAAGTTAGAAAGTGGCCTAGATAAGGAACTTTCGAAGCATCTCGTTGTCGGCGACAAGGTCTATTTTGACCTAGAAGGAGAAGAAGATGGATCTATCCTTGGAAGACAGGATCGAAAAAGCACTATCAGCCGTCTACGCGGAGATAGCACTCGTTATTCAGAAGCATCTCTTGAAACGCATGTGATCGCTGCGAATGTAAATGATGCTGTTATCGTCGCTTCCGCGAAAGATCCAGAGTTCCATCCTCGCTTTATCGACCGTTATCTCATCGTTTGTCAAAACGGGAATGTCGAGCCCATTATTTGTATCAACAAAAGCGATCTGACAATTGAACGCCACCCCGTGCTTTCCTTTTACAGAGAGTTGGGTATCCGGATCGTAGAAACTTCTACACTAACTGGAGAAGGTATTGATGAGTTGAAAAATCTCATCCGTGGACGCATTGTTGTGCTTGTGGGAAACAGCGGCGTTGGTAAATCCACGCTCATCAATAGCATCATCCCCGGTGCAAACTTGCGCACTATGGAAGTGAGTGAGAAGAAAGGCACAGGCAAACATACAACGACGGCGAGTAATCTTTATAAATGGGACGAGGACTCATATGTCATCGACACTCCTGGCATCCGATCACTTGGCATCGATAATATTGAAAAATCAAGCATCCGTTTCTTCTTCACGGAATTCGAAAAGTTTGCCGATCAATGCAAATTCCGTGATTGCGTCCATGATCACGAACCCGAATGTGAAGTGAAAAATGCTGTCGAAAGAGGAGAGATCAATGTCTATCGTTATGAGAGCTACCTGAGAATGCTTAAAGAGTATTGATCGTAGCCAAGCTATGACCACAAATCAGGCATTGAGTGACGAGATGATCTTCACCCTATTTTTTGCAGCGTAGCGGACGATATTCAACACAACGTCGTCATACGTATGCTCGCTGTTATTCGTCACACTCAAAATAAAAGCACCATCTGGATGGAAACATACCTGTGCATTCATTTCCAAGAAGTAGAGTTGCTGTGCCTTCTCATCCAAACGAAAATCTGCGCGACCGTAACCGGTAAGGTGCAGCTCTTTAACGATCCTATCCGTCATTTTAAGTGCGGCTTCTTTTGTTTCCTCAGGTATTGAAGGATTCTGAACCCCAACCAAATGATTGTCTTTCGACTTCAGGCGATAGTCATAAATAGAGGAACCTTCGGGATAGGTATATTGCACTGGGCCATATGTTCCCAAGCCTTGTACAAAAGAGGTACTGAGGTCGATTCCTTCGATAAATTGTTCGACCAATACATCAGAATGATATTTCTCGAGCATCTTTCTCACTTGTGTCTCAAGATCGTCCCAAGAAGGCGCAATGCAATTTTCATCCATTCCCAAGCTTGATCCCTCGGAGTTCAATTTTACTATTAGAGGAAAAGGGATACTTTCATTTTTAACAGACTCCAAATCTTCATTTGAACGAATATGCCGCCCCCATGCCATTGGAATATTTGCATGTGCCAACAATTTTTTTGTAATCGCCTTATTATGGCAGATGAGCAAGTCAGCCGCTTCCGGACCTGTAAATGGAATGCCCATTTGTTCACAGAGCGCGGGATAGGCGGCTTCGCGGGCAGGTCCATTGAATCCCTCTGCCACATTAAAAGCGATATCCGGTTTTTCCAACATCAGTTGCGTGATCCATCGTGTGAAATCGCGTGTGCATTCTATCGGCACGACTTCGTGCTCTTTCGCAAGTGCTCCGGTCAGAGCCTCTATCGTAATCGGGAGATCAAATTCAGTCTCCCGTTCATCCTGTCCGCGATTGACGTTGTGGAGAAGTGCGACTTTCATTGGGATTTTTTTGGAAGACTAAAAGAGAGATAGTTCCAGATAATATCACTAGCAAGGATTGCGGTTTGACCGGAAGCATCGAATTGAGGATTCACCTCAACCATATCAAAGGCCTTTACTGGCAATGCCGAAAGTTGGCGCATTGCAGGGATCACCTCTTCGGCTTTGAGACCGCCAACCCATGGCGTACCGGTTCCCGGTGCTTGCGCAGGATCGACGCAATCGATATCGAACGTCAGATACACCGATTTGCACTTCGTTCTAAGATGAGCGATTGCCTGCTCGGTTACCTTGCTCATTCCTTGTTTTCTAACATCCGGCGTGGTGAAGAGATGAATGTTCTTCTCGTGAATGTAATCGATCCACTTTTTTGCAATCAGTCCTCGCGGCCCAATAGTGACCATGTGATCACCGTCGAGCAGCCCTTCATCGATAAGAGTCCGGAAGGGATTCCCATGCCATACCTCCGGCATCACTCCATAACCCTTTTCCACATCAAGATGAGCATCGAAATGCAACAGGCCCATTGGCTTTTCTGCTTCGGAGAGCGCTGCATGACAGCCTTTAAATGAGGCATAGGTAATCGAGTGATCCCCTCCGAGGACAAGTGGGAAAGCACGTTTGCGGATTTCTGAAACGGATCGGATGATTTCTTCGTTGGTACGCTTTGGGTCAGTGGGGTAAACGGTGACATCTCCAACGTCCGCTATACTCAGGCTTTGTGCGGTGACGATATTGCCGGTATCGCTGTCGAAAAATTCACCGCCGTCCAAGTCTTCCCAATGGGAATGCGCCCGAATCGATCGGGGCGCATGTTTGGCACCCTCTCGATACGAAGCACCATAATCGATTGGCAGACCGATGACGCCTACGTCGTATCCATTCAAGTCCGTAATTTTCGGAATATAGGGCGAGCGCATGAACGTGTTGATACCTGCGTAGATGGGTTGATCGGGTGACGTTTTTTCCATGATAACAGGGGGTAAGGGGCTTTAAGAATTGTGAGTGGGATGATCCTTCCAGAGCATTGTCTGAAGATCGCCTGGTTTATCCAATTCAATGGGCAGATCGTGGTAGGGAATCGTATGTCCTTCTCGCTCAAATGTGGCCACATTCGCATTTTCATCATAGGACTTCAAATCCTCACGTCGTACCTTGCCGTAATGTGTATCGAGCACCAACCGCGTTGAATTGACCCACGAAGGCGTAGACCAGTTCAGTTCATCCAGTATACTAAATAATCTCTTCAGCCGGATTCGGAAGCTGGCGGAAAAGTTAATGGGGTCGGGAATGAACATAGAAAGGTTTCGCATGCCCATCTCATCGAGTTTTACAAGATGACGGGTCAAGACTTCCGGATGATCGTTGACGTTCCTTAGAATGGGGAATTGGTTATAGAGACGAACGCCATTCTTATCCAATTCACGCGCGTAATGTTCGACTTCTTCACATAATTCATATGGATGGATGCTGTGTGCCACCAAACGAACATCCATATCTGAAAGAAGGCGAACCGTCTCCGGCTTGAATACTTTGGGAGAAAAAATCAGTGTTCGCGTATGGATTCTGACGTTCCGAACCTTTGCTGTTTCTTTCAGTGTGGAAAGTACTTTTTCGAGTTTTCCGTGGGATAAAGTCATGGGATCGCCGCCAGAAAGAATCACTTCTTGCACTTCGGGATGCTCTGCCAGATACCCCAAAAGATTATCCAAATTTTTGTCCAAGGGCGTTGGCCCTTCTTTCTCTTCATGAATCTCGTTGAGCACGTCCTGCCTGAAGCAATATTGGCAATGTGCAGCACAAACATCTGTAGGAAAGAAAAGCATTCGATTCTCATATTTCCTGATGGCAACATCTTTGAGTCCATCCGGCATATTTTCCCGATCATCCACAAAGTCAGCGACCTCTCCTGGAGCGCGTACACTCATTCGTTCTTGAGTTGGATACACGGCTCTGTGCAAAGGTCCTTCATGATGTCCGAGTACACTCACCTCCTCCTCCACCTTTTTTCTATAGAAGGCCGTCACTTTGATAGGCAAGAGGCTCTCCTCTTTTGCGAGAAGTTGGAAAGCCTGATTCAAAGATGACTGGTTTTTTGATTCCATGATTAATCTTGAGAAACGGGCAATTCGTAGGGAATGTAGTGCGGCAATTCCAGTGCAGAAATCCAGTATGAAACGTCAGGATTCTTATCAATGGCATCCTGCCAGCGCTTGAGAATACATCGGGCATGATCCGTCAGTTGTTGAACAGGGAGAGGGCATCGGCTGGAATCGATGATCAATTGGAGTTTTCCCCCACGTATGACAGGCGCAAAAGGATAGGATTCGCAATCGAGAGGCTTGAAATTCAGGAGTGGATGGCACTTGGACTGATCAAAATTGTCTCTGTCGCAATAGGCGAGCTTTCCTCCATGGAAATTATTCATCGTTATCAGAAGATGTTGTCTTGTTTCATGGGTAACCGCTTCCCATTCACCTGGATAGAGAAGGATCGCATTTTCATGACCGAAATCAGGCGCGTCGGCCTTTGCCTGATCGCAACAGCGATAATGACAAATACTGCTGCACTCTTTGCAACCGACAATCTGCCCTTCGACAATCGGGAGCTCAAATTTTTGCATGGGCGATTGAGGAAAATAAGCGAAGACGGATTTCCACGCTCACATCAAGCAAGCGCTTATGGGTCATCCATTCATCATTAAAGACAGTGCTGATGTACTTCTCTCCGCCATCACCCATGATTGCCACCATTTTCCCTGCATCGGTGCGTTTGTGGATGTGTTCAAGAGCCTTATACAGGACGCCGCCAGCCGATCCACCCACAAGAATGCCGGTGTGCTTCGCCATGAAACGCGCCGTATTGAATGCTTCTTTGTCCGATACTTTGTAATGACTATCGATCAAGCTGTAATCAACGTTCTTGGGAATATCTGCATCGGGCGGATTTCCCGTTCCCGATTGAAAGTACGGACCACCGGGGCCTCCGAAGAGTATTGATCCTTTAGGCTCGACTGCAATCACTTCAACATCAGACTTTTTGCCCTTGATGCCGCGTGCCGTTCCGCACAAAGAGCCACCCGTGCCGATTGCACCGATGAGCACGCGCGCATCCTTCACTTGATCCAATATTTCAGTCGCCATCGATGCATAGCCTTCGGGATTAGCTGGGTTATCGGCCTGATTGGCAAAGAATGAGTTCGCTATCTCTCTACTGAGTCTTGCGGCCATTGTTTCCCGGGCAGCTACGGCAACTTTATCTTCCGATTGATCTCCATCCACAAAAACAATTTCGGCACCATATGCACGCATGATGTCGATCTTTTCCTTGGCGGCATGATGATCGACTACAGCGATAAATTTGTATCCTTTGCTCGCGGCGATCATAGCTAGGCCTGTTCCGGTATTGCCCGAAGATGATTCGATGATTGTCCCGCATGGTTTTAGTTTTCCATCTCGCTCAGCGGCTTCGACCATGCTCAGAGCCATGCGGTCTTTCATGCTTTGACCGGGATTGCATTTTTCAAGCTTCAGAAAAAGCTGCCAGTTGGGATTAGCAACGGGATATTCCAGCATCGGCGTATGTCCGATGATCTCTGTGATGGAGGTGACATTACGCATAGTTACAGAGGATCAAGAAATGAATATTCGGCATCCTTTTTCCATTTCCATTTTCCTTCTTTCTTAAAAGCTGCAATTTTCTCAGGGATAGGAAGATGGTGGAATGAAGACTCGTTCGAATCCATCTGGTAACCAGCCGTATTGGCATAGACGAGAATATCGCCTGCCCTGGGCATGTTTTTGAAGCCGATCTTCCGCCAAGAGAGCATGTCAATCTCAAGACATGTATTACCTGCAACTGCTGCCTTTATTGGAGGATCTTGTTCATCGGAATTTTTGCGCAGATGAATGGGGTCCACGCAATACTCACTGCCAAACCATTGTTCAGAAAGATGGTTTATATTTGCATCAACCTCTACCACATACGTTCCGTCGGATGTCGGCTTTACGCCCTTTACCTGAACGCAAGTTATACCTGCCTGATCCACAAGAGATCGTCCCGGCTCGATAGCGAGGTGGATATTTTCTGCTTTCAGAAGATCTGCGATCTGCCCATGTGTATCCGTTCGCGCGGTAAGTATGGCCTCAAGCTGCTGCTGCGCATCCAGTTCAATGCCATATGGGTAAAACGATTGAATATCCTTTGATCCGATAAAACTCTCAGGAGTTCTTTCTGACTGAAAATGCTTCCAATCCTCCGCGTTGACGTACCGCACTGCAAAACCACCTCCTATATTAATCGTGTTACATGCGTGGCCAAGAGCTCGTGCTTTTTGCAACTCAATAATTGCCGCCTTAAGAGCCACAACTCTTTCATCAATGGAATATCCGCTGAGATGGAAATGAAAACCCTTCAAATTCACCTTGGAATTTTCACTTGGAACTTTTGAGAGGAGTGAAGGTAGGTCTTCAGCCAAGACTCCAAACCGCGTATGTGCCTGACTTAGACCGCTGAGTCGTATTAATATGGATGGCTTCGGACTTTCAATTTTTCCCAACAACGCAATCAATGTATCCAATTCATTGGAGCTGTCGATGGAGATGGTGCAGCCGTGCTGTGCAGCCAATGTCAACAGTCTTTCCTTTTTTGCAGGGCCCGAAACGCTGATCCTATTTCCGAGTATTCCGTGCCCCAGCGATGATCGAAGTTCTTCGATGCTCGAGACATCCGCTCCTACATCGTTTCTGGCAGCTTCTTCCAAGAATGATTCTGCCTTATTTACCTTTGTGGCGAAGTACAGTGTTGACTGATCTAGGCCATGGCTGTGTAGAACGTCGCGAAATTTATCGGCGTTTTGTCTCAGCAATTGAGGGAATACGAAATGAGCCGGCGTGCCCAATACTTCAGTTGCCTGGAAAATCGTCTCTTTTTCCGATTCGAGGAAATTTGATATTTGAGGGTCTAGCCGGGGAGGGAGAGGAGAATTAGCCATAACTAGAAAATCTAGTTTGATACTCTTTCTATGAAACGTCAATTTTCGTTTACGGTGATTATAAATAGAAAGTATGATTTTCCGCATCCTGCTGAGGATAAATACGTTCCAAACACCCATGGAACGGTAATAATAAACCTATTTTGATCAAATTATTTGAACAGAATAATTAGCTTAAATAAGCCACTCTGTACTGTCACATTTGTAACATTCAGCCCCGACCGTCCTGCCATCGGTTCCCTAAAACCCGACCCTCAAGAACGTTGTCTGGGATTCAAAGGTTAAGTTCTAGACCGCTCTGCCCAGCCAACACGTGCACGCGACCGTGGTGCCTATAGGCTACAAATTCTTCAACGTATCAAGGTTCGAATCCCTTCTGGATTGACCCCGTGTCCGTAGTGCCCTGACACAAAAAATGAGCGCTTGAATGCTACAATTTTCTCCGGTGGCCATATCATCGCCCCAGCCAATGATCATCTAAATATTCAACATAGCCAAGTTCTATGCTAGGAGCCTAACTGCTAAAAAATCTCGCGAAACCAAGCCGAAAACCCAGACGGTCGAAGAAGATCGAACGTGTAGTGCTGGTTCAGATATGGTCGAGCAGCAGCAGAGAAATTGCCGGGATTAGCTGTCGTAAGCTTTGCACTCAGTGCCTCAAAGTGAACTTTGCCAGCCTGTTCTTTGGCCGCAATAGTTTCATTTTCATCTTCGTCTGATTTGATCTCTACCACACGAACAATCTGTTCTATGCCTTCTTCTTCAAGCTTGCGTAGTTTATTTAGTTTTTCTGTTTGGTTTTCTTTCCGCGCTAGTTCTATGAGTTTTGACACGCTCTGCACAATGAAGAAGTCCGGGTTAAAACTTCGGCGAACGCGGTCCTTGCCACCTTTCCAGTACTCGTAATCGAGTGAATAAAACCCTTTGTCCGGCGATTTAATCCACGCTTCAATATATTCTGCATGTTTAAGTAGCCCAAAGACGAATTCCTTCTCGGGAGTATGCGATACAAGCACGGCACTCTGTGGGGACTTTAACACCGAAGTATTGATGACATATGGTGAACGGGGGTCCCCATCTACCAGAGAGCGTGCGTATTCTTTGTGTCTCCCAAGAAAATCCTGCGGGTCTACGCTGAAGAGTGTTGCCTGTTTCTTTTCTTCCATGGTTTTCGTGCGTTCTTCTTTAATATGATCCATTACCAGCTTTGATTTTGAATCGAGCTCTGTTGGATAATCCTCAGAGATAAATACCGTTGCATCCCGCTCGAGTTCTCCAAGCCGTACGGTAGAGCGATCAATCGCCGTCGTAGAAACTGGCACTACATCTCCCAGAACATTCTCGCTATCGAAGGCAGTTTCTGGCCTCAAAAGGGATAAGCTAGATGGAACGTACTATGAAATTCGCCTCGATCAGATTTCCCAGTCGGATATAGACGCGTTG
>ENA-ORBV01017111-ORBV01017111.1-microbial-mat-metagenome-genome-assembly--contig:-NODE-17111-length-10420-cov-4.117181_pt1 | contig 10420 bp, 8 predicted proteins | sample MGYA00237777_ERZ505514 | MGnify/ENA primary metagenome ERZ505514 (study PRJEB26160, sample SAMN06269048) | microbial mat metagenome | isolation source: Oligotrophic lake microbial mat | place...
CAAGCAGAAGACGGCATACGAGATTCGCCTTAGTCTCGTGGGCTCGGAGATGTGTATAAGAGACAGGTACAGTTTTTGCAGGATCGGTAGGGCGAACGCGGCGGTCTTGCCCGTCCCCGTTTGCGCACAGCCGAGGACATCGCGCCCGGCGAGCAAGTGCGGAATCGTCTGTTCTTGGATGGGGGTAGGCGTATCGTAGCCCTCGTCGCGCACAGCGCGCAGCAAGGGATCGATCAAATTCAATTCGTTAAATTGCACTGGTGGAACCTCAATGAGTGAACGGCGCGGCTGAGGCGTGGTTGTGATGGTGGGTATCGATGAGACGCAGCACCGCGCAAGAAATGTACTCCTACGATATCATAGTTTTCGTAATGCGTCAAACGGAGGGTGTGCGGACTGTGTTGTAATCTTGTTAACGTTTGGGGGGAATTGATCGTCGATGCACGTTGTCAACCAAATCGTGGGAGTGATATTGAGCGGGTCATGCAGGTCACGACCACGCGATACTATCGACCCAACATGCCCCGTTGAACGAGCTATCGCCACTGCTGCCGACGACTGAGGCGCGGAAGGTGATGTATTTAGCATTGGTCACGTTCGGGGATAGAACCAGCGTATTCCATTGGTTCTGACCGCCTGCAACCGCGCCGGGATTATCATATTGATAAAGGGTATTATCTTCCGAGTCGCGGATATTCACGGTTATGGCAAGAATGTTATTCGGATTGTTGTTCGTGTACCAATAGTATTGTATCGATACGGACGAAATTTCCGTCGGCATGGTTATGTTGGCTTGCACGAATAGACCAATTCCGTAGGCATTGCCCGCTTGCTGCCGCCCACTTTTCGCGGATGGAGCGGGATTGCCAAAGCCTGTATCGAGGGTGGTGGGTTGAGTGAAGTCGTTTTGCAGCAGCGTGTAACACGCCGGATTTTGAAACGTCACCAGCGAAACACACTGCGCTGCGATCAGGCGCAGCTTGATGCTGAACGCAATCGCGCTCACAATGCTGAAGAAGCTCACTCGCTTGTTGTTCAGGGCGCTGACCGACGATTGATCGATCCACGCGCCGCCATCACAATCTTTGTATTTCGCGGGCGCGCCCACCGCCGGATTTTGATGCGCCGTGACCGCGACGATTTCCACATACGAACATGTCCCCGTGCCGGGCAGCGTGTATATGCCTTCGTACAGCCCATTGGCATTCGGCGTGGATTGCGTAAGCGTCCATGTGTTAGTGGCGGCGTCGAAAGTCGGCGCGGGGTAGAGCGTCGTGTTGTCGGAGTCGAGCGATCCGCCTTCGATTTCAGCGATGATGGCATTGAGCTTGGATGGATCGTCAGCGGCGTCGGTGATCAGGGTGGCGAGTGTGGACATAGGATTCTCCTTTGGCGAACAAATGACAACAAATGGTCATTACGGAACGTGATCAACATTGATTTAGGGCAGCCAACCATAACACGATTGCGAGTCGATGGGGCAAGTTGCGATGCGTCGCCGCATTGTTCCATCGCTACGCACCACAAACACACTTGACAACCCAAACCCTTCTTCAGTTTCCACGAGGATATGCCATTCATTTGAATTATTCGGTATATCCCGCTCGCCATACTGAGTAAATTGAAAATAGTATCTAAAAGCAGGAATTAAAGTGAGTGCGTTATAAACCGTATCAATAATATTTTGAAATGGTCGGGCTGGCAGTGATGAAATGTAATTGCCCTGAAGATCAAAGAGATCAATGGTTCGGCGACCCCACATCGTGATATATTGACCATCATCGGACCAAAAAACGTTGTCGACGTTTTGTATGTAGCCTACGGTCGCATAGAGATCAATTACGGCGATGAACTGATTTAAGTTAGGATCATAAATCCGAATATATTCTTCACCGTAATCTGAGGCATAAATGCGCATATATATGAGCAAAAGATCACGAGTTGGATGCCAGCGCATCTGAGCAATCATTAACTGGCGATAAGATTCCCGGTCTGGATTTGTTTCTATAATATGCTGCTGACTATTGCTATCTCGACTGAAAATATAGGCATCGGTACTCGATATCCCATTCGATAAACGATGAGACCAAGCGAACCAGTTGCCAGATGATGACCATCCTGGTCCAACCAGATATCCATCTCCAGCAGCATTGATAGGACTTGGGAGTTGAAATGAGGTAAGAATACGTCGGTCTGTGCCGTCCGCGCGCTCAGTGATAAATACGCCTTTTCTAACTATAAAATAGTAAAGATATGGAGCTGCGGCGTTTGGTTGAAAATTTTGAGAATAAAATAATCCCATAATCAAAAAGAAAATGATTGTAAAATAGCCCGATAACCTTAAAATCGGCAACATAATTAATTTGTAACTCTTGGTAACGGATCAGGATAAAGACGATCAAACAAAATTAACCATAGATCGGGAACTATGATGAAATACCACCAGTAAAAGTCAAAGAAACTAAGTGGATCGTTATAGTCCTCAGGGATGCGTGTGCAGTAAAACGGTCTCGGATCACCATCTTGAGTACCGGGCAAATCGGCTACATGCGGCACATCCATTTGAACAATTTCAGTACCACTATCTGAACCACCGACACATTTTACGGCTGTGTGTAATGCGGTGATAACAAAACCATGAGGTGAGCCGCCGCGAGTAACAATATAGTCGCCAATACTCAAAAACGCGACTTCATTAGCAACATTACTCAGATTCACACCAATCTCTGCATATTTACCATTTTCAAGAACTTCATTCGATGGAAATCCTTGTGGATAATAAGTATTTCCGAGCGAGTTTTTTCCAATAACCTGATCGATTGAGAACGTTTCGTAATTATCTGTGCTAGAGAGATATTGCTCATTTATATGATGGTAGATTGAAATTCCTGCTCCTAAGATATCCGGATTTCCAAGTAAAAATGCCGCCAATCGTGTATCTGTTGATAGATTCACAGGTGTAGTAATACTTTCAGGAGCCGTCGTTCCGTTATGATTTCGCCATACTGGATTATCTTGAAACTGCGTCGAGCCAAGTGGCGGTGGCGAAACACACCAGCCAACAGCCATATTTGCGTCACATTCCCCTACATTACCTGTCGTCACCATGGGGATGCCGCCAGCACGTAATGAAAGCGAAATAAACCGCGCGGAGTCCGTTCCAATACCTGCTTGAAATTGGATTCCATCAAGTAGTCCCGTAGATTGGCTATTTCTATCGCCCGCCGCTGCCAACTCAATCGCTTTGAGCGCCGCTTGAGAGCGTCGATACCGAAACGGCACATTCTCATACAGCGCCCGCGCCGACACGCTCTGATCCGTCCACGGCGTCAATACCCCATTGACGAGCGTTGGCAGGGCTTCTTCACCAAATGCACCCGTGTATTCAAATCCGACCATCTCGCTCACCCGCGCGATGATCGTATTCTTCGACGCCGTGTTCATCGCCTGACGCAGTTCCAATGTCAACGCCGACGCCGCAGGTTGAACGAGACGCTGCGTCAGCCCGTCCAAATTCTCCGCCGTCACCTGTCCATCGACCAAATAGCGATAGCCCGCTCCCAAGTCAACCGCGTTGACCACGTTTGGCACAAGGAAGGTCGAACCAACCAGCCCGCGAGTCTTCAGCAGATACCAATCGCGCACCGCTGTTTGAAATTCCAGCGTGATCGCCGTTTCCAAAAGCGTCGGAAAGGCTGTCGTTTGATTTTGGACATATGTCTCTAGTTCCGCGCGCGCGATGACGGCGTATACAAAATCGCGTCCCACCCACGTCGGTAAAACGGCGGTAGGCAATTCGGGAAAGCGCGCCTGTAAAATCGTGTTGATGGCGCTAACCAATTGCAGGCGCCAGCCCTCGATGAAGTCGGGAAAGACGGTTTGCAACGTGTTCCCAATCGCGGTGACATCGCCCGCTGCCAGCGGCTCGATCTTCTGCCACACGTCCCATTTATCTGCGCCGCTGTCCGCCACCGTCTTCTCGAAGTCGAAGCCCAACTTCGTGTTGATACTTCCCTTACCGTCCCGATAGACGTAATCCCCGCGCTTGAGCGCCGCCAGATAGTCTGTATGACGGTCGCGCGCCGTGTACAGCGCCGTCAATTTCGCGCTCGGCTGCGTCGCCGCGTTTGCCTGATCGAGCGATTGTCGGTACGCGGTCAGCGCCGTGCGCGCGGCGTATAGGTGGGTGAGCGTTTCAGCGTTACGATTGGTCATGCACGTTCAGGTCTCATTTATCTGAGGGTGGGGCATAAATCCTTGTGAGCCATTGCCGCCTCTTTATGCCCTACTCAAAATGACTTGTCAATACCAGAAGGCATAGTGTAAAACAGGCTTGAGAGGGAATTATGCCCCACCCTCATTTATCTTACTGAACCCAGCATACCGCAAAAAAAAAAGGAGTCAAGTAGATTCTGCGCATCGGGGGCAGGCGTGGGGTTCATATCGCAACCCAAAAGCGCCCCTCTCGGAGCGCCTGATCATACGTTGTTTTCGCGTTTAATTCTTCGTGCCGCCGTTGGAGTTCGGGTTGAACGCCATCGCGCCTTTCTTGACCAAGAAGTCGTCGCGCATATCCAACTGCGATTTCAGCCGCTTGAATGAGTCGGTCAGCGCCTCGACAGGCAGTTCTGGCAGCACGCCGTCAACCGCATCATCCGACGCCAGCGCGACCTGCGTCATGGCGTAGATCGCCACCTCGCGGATGAACGCGCCGGGAAATCCGACCAATTTCGGCACAATCACGCGGTGTTCATCGCGGTACAGTTCGCCCAAGTAGCGGCGCAGCATCTTCTCCGCGTCCTCTTCTTGACGCACTTCCGGGATGATGAAGATGCGATCCAGGCGTCCGGGACGCTTCAACACGCGCTCATCGATGGCTTCGGGATAATTGGTGGTGGCGATCAGCAGCGTGCCATGATCGTTGACCACCGACTCCGCGCCGTCCAGCACGTTCAGCACCATCGCCTTTTGCTTGTCATGCAAATAAGCGTCGATTTCTTCCAGCAGGATCAGCGACGGATAGCGCGAATTGGCGACGATTTGCAGCGCCTGTTCGATCTTGTGGAAGGTGGCACCCTGCATATCTACGCTGGAGATGTAGACGACCAGATAGCCCTGATCCAGCGCCCACTTGCCGAGCGCCGAACAGAGCATCGTCTTGCCCGTACCGGGAACGCCTGCCAGCAGCATCTTGCGGAACGGCTTCAGCTTCAGGCGTTTGTAGACGCCGATCCCGCGCTCGAAGAACGCTTGTACATCGTGCAGCAGATCCGTTTTGAGTTCTTCGGGCAACACGACATCATCCCATTCGACCGTCGGCTCGAACGAATCCAGCCGCCCGCCGATGATGTGGATTTTGCGCTGGGGGTTGAGCGCGTGATACAGCCGCTCGCACTCATCTGCGAACTCGTACCACAGCTTGATGTGCGCCTTGGGAATGCAAACCAACGTCACGATGCCGCCGCTGTCGCTCCAAAAGGACGACGTGACCAGCGCGGTCACGACTTCAGCAGGGTCTTGTTGGCTGCGAAATTTGAACGTGAACGCCCCTGACCAGCCCTGCCAACGGTGCATCGTGCGCGGAATCACCCGGCATGGAATCGGATCATAGCCGTCAAACGTATAGCCCTTCTTGAGAGCAATCGTAGTGTCGAGATTGGGCGTGACACGATCATGGGCGCACCAAGGCGTTGTCCAGAGGATCGCCCAGTCTTGATCGGGGTGATTGGGGATCCACTCCGCCTCGATCCACTTCGCCATTAAATCGGCTTTGAGTTTGGCGCTCATGCTGTCCTATTCCATCTTCTGTATCAACTCACAACTTGAATCATAACACATTTGACCGACTAGAGAGCATAGGGACGTGCATTGTTCAGACTTTTTCCAGTCGCCCGCCGCCGCCTTTTCTAAGAAAATGCTTTTAGCTCACCGCGCCATTTGCAGATTACACTGGAATGAGAAATTGTAAACGAGGAGCAACCTCCGATGCCCTTCATCAACATCGAACCCCTGCCGGGAGAACCAATTTTTGTCCTGCATTTTGAAGGACAAATATCGAGCGAAGATGTGAAGACCGCCTATCAAACGACCAACGCTTTCTGGAATGATGCTTTGCGCGTCACGGGCTGGCATATCATCATTCAACTGGAAAAGGTCGAAAACGATTTCGTCGATACCATCAATGTGCTGCGTGCCACAGGTGAAACGGAAACCCAGTTCAGCACGGTCATGCCCTACATCACGCAGTATGTCGTCGGTACCGATGCGATGTCGCGTCTTTACAGCGAATCACGGCGTCTGCCCCAGTTCGGCGGACGATTGGTGGCACCGTTCCGGCGTTATGAGGACGCGCTCGAAGCCGCGCGCCAGAATGTTCGGAGTCGTCTTGCAGCGGATGCTTCAACGTTAACGGTAGACAAGGGCGAGTAAATCGTTCGACGCTTGGTCTCAATTACGGCGGACATTCACACCTGTCCAAAGGCGGGCAGCAGTGCTAGAATCGCCCGATTGTGGGATTATTCTCAAATAAAATCGGGCTGCAAGTCAGGAGACAACGCGATGTCGGATGTGACGATTTACAAGGGGTTGGATGGCGTGGTGATCGACGAGTCCCGCTTGAGCTTGGTCAACGGGACGGAAGGCAAGTTGATCTATTCCGGCTATAAGATCGAAGATTTGGCGGAATATGCGCTGTACGAAGAAGTCGTTTACCTGCTCTGGCACGGCAGTCTCCCCAACGCAGCACAGCTTGAAGAACTGCGCCATTCGCTCGCGGAACATGCCGTCATCCCCGCCGAAGTGATCACCGCGATGAAGGCGATGCCCAAGACCGCCAACCCGATGGCAGCGCTGCGTACCGCCGTCTCGATGCTGGCATTCTATGACGCTGACAGCGAAGACAACGGTCCCGAAGCCAACCGCCGTAAAGCCGGACGACTGACCGGACAAGTGGTGACGTTGGTCGCCGCGTGGTCGCGCATCCGCGCCGGACACGACGTCATCGCGCCGCGCGCGGACTTGACGCTGGCAGCGAATTACATGTACATGCTCACAGGGAACGAACCCGAAGCGAACGCGGTCAACGCGATCAACGCCTTCATGGTGCTGCTGACCGAACACGGCATGAACGCCAGCACGTTCGTGACGCGCGCCGTCACCAGCACACAAGCCGACATGCACAGCGCGATTGTGGCGGGCATCGGCGCGCTCAAGGGCGCGCTGCACGGCGGCGCGAACACCGAAGCCATGAAAGATGTTCCTTGAAATCGGTGATCCCGCCAGCGTCGATCAATGGTTCACTGACAATATCAAGAGTGGTAAGCGTCGGATCATGGGCATTGGACACCGCGTCTACAAAGCGCTCGACCCGCGCGCTGCCGTGTTGTACGACCGCGCGCGGAAACTGGCGCAAGGTTCTGGTAACGATAAATGGTTCGAGATCGCGGACAAGCTGGCAAAGCTGGCGCGCGCGGATGAATATTTCATCGAGCGCAATCTGTACCCGAACGTCGATTACTACAGCGCGATTGTGCTGTACACGCTCAATCTCGACACCGATATGTTCACGCCGCTGTTTGCGATGAGCCGTATGGCGGGTTGGACATCGCATATCATCGAGCAGTGGGCGAACAACCGCCTGATGCGCCCGGAAGTCAAGTACATCGGCGCGCTGGACTTGGCGTGGGTGCCGCTGGATCAACGCGCGTAATCAGTTTCGAGTAACGCGAAGGGCGAGAATTATTCTCGCCCTTTTTGATTCGCTCATGCTAAAGCGTGTCTGCAAACTCGATTTTCGCTTGTTTTGTTCGACCTCACCCCCGCTGCGCTTCGCTCACCCGCTCCGTACCGGAGAGGCGGTTGGGGGGGAGGTTTCAGCGTTTGCAGACAGACACTAAATGGCTGACGCTAAAAATCCCCTGACTTACCCATTCGCCGACCTGAGCCATACGACATAATGATGATATTCTAATAAAGGGGAAAACCCATGCTGCCTGTCCGCGATCTGAATCCGACTAAACACGTTCCCTACGTAACGTGGGGCTTGATCGGCATCAACGTCTTGATCTTTCTGTGGCAGCTATCGCTGACAGAAACCGAACTTCTACGGCAGTATGTCGAGTGGGCAGTCGTTCCCGCGCTGGCATCGCGCGCACCCTTCGCCCCAGAGACGCTGCTCGATGTCGTGCGCAGCATGTTCTTTCACGGCGGTTGGGATCATATCCTCGGCAATATGCTGTATCTGTTCCTGTTCGGGGACAATCTCGAAGACCGCTACGGCAAAGTCCTCTATCTGGTGCTGTACTTCGTCGGCGGGTTCGTCGCAGCGTTCGCGCAAGTGATCATCGACCCCACGTCAGAAATCCCGCTGATCGGTGCATCCGGCGCGATTGCCGCCGTCTTGGGCGCTTATTTGATCCTCTTTCCGCGCGTGCAGGTGTTGGCGGTCGTGCCATTGGGGTACGTGCGCTCGTTGCAGCCCATGCCAGCCTTCATCGTACTGGGGTTGTGGTTCGTCTTGCAATTGGTGCAGGGTTTTGGATCGCTCGGCGCGTCCACATCCTATGGGGGCGGCGTGGCATTCTTCGCCCACATTGGCGGGTTCGTCGTGGGGGTGATTTTGGCATTCGTCTTCAACGCGATCACAAAGCAACCGCCCCCCGATCAGCGCCAAGCATGGGCTGAAAACACCGCGAGTCAGTCGTATCAGCAGCGGCGTATGTGGTAGACACGACGAGCGACAAATCAAAAAGCGGGGCATACACCCCGCTTTTCCGTCGGTCGTGTTCGCGTTTACTGTCCGCCACCCAGCGGGGGAATGACGCCAATTTGCGTGAACAGGGTCAGATAGTCGCCCTGATCCCACTGTTCGACGATGATGCCGTCCGCGACGCGGAACACATCCATGCTGGTGTAGGCAATCGGGTTGCCTGACGCTGGCACGCCGAGCAAATCACCTTCGTGTGTCCCTATGATCGTGCTGTACACCACCACGACATCATCTTCGACGATACACAGCGAGGGCGTGCGCGCTACGTCCGGGAATGAACCGAAGATGCCCATGTAGAAGCCGATGAAGCCCTCTAAGCCTTGCGCTTGCTGCGTGTGCCAGACGAAATCGGACGCGATGTAGGCGGCGGCGGTGCCTGTATCGTGCGCGTTCAGCACCGTGTCGTACAGCCCCAAAACGACGGCGAGATTGGCATCGCGTTCGGCGCTGCACGACGCTGCGATATCGGTTTGGGCGTGGCTGCCGACGGCGAACAGCGCGGAGGTGACGATGGCGATTCCGATGATAAGCGTGCGAATGGCGTTACGGTTCATTTTAGTTCTCCCTGTTTTTGATTGTCTGATTACCCTTTCACGACGAATGACTCTTGCCCGAATCGACACCATGACTGGCAAATTGCCAGAATTCGCGTATCATCGAACGGATGAGCCGACGACTTGTCCCCCAATCCACCCCCACGCTGGCGAGCGCCAGTGATGCGACGTTCAATTTCGCGCTCGTGCTGCCCGGACGTGCCAGCAGCCGCCATTCGCAGCGCGCCTACTTCCGTTGGGTCGATGAATTTCTGGTCGATGTCGCCGCGCTGCCGTCGACGCGCGGACAAGCGCGCCTGATGCGCATGAGCGCGCTGCCCATCGCTGTGCTGACGCGCAGCCTGAGTGCGCCGCAGCTTCGCGCATGGTTGGGAATCCTCGCCGGACACAAGCAGGGCAAACAGAGCTTGTCACAGGCGCACGCGGCGATCTGTACACTGGCAGATTTGCTGGCAGAGGCGGGCTGGATCGATGATTTCACACCCGCCGCAATGCACAACGTCCGCATCCCGCGCGCGGAGGACGGACAGCGCGCCGGACGCTGGCTCTCGCCGGAGCAGATTCATCAGCTCATGACGGCGGGACGCGCCATCGCCACCAGCGAAAATCAAGTGCTGCGCAATCATCTGGCACTGGCGATGCTGTGTACGATGGCGCTGCGCCGCGAAGAATTATCGATCATGCGCTGGGACGATCTGAGCGTGCAAAATCAGCGCGCGGTCTTGCGCGTGCATGGCAAGGGGCGCAAAGTCGCCTCCATCGATGTGCCGCGCATCGTCGTGTCGGCGCTGGAACGCTGGAAACACGCCGTCACCGCCGCCGATCACCGCGACCTCGCGTCCACGCCGATTCTGCGCCGCTTGTGGAAAGGCGGCGGGGTGAGCAAGAACGGCTTGAGCGCCGAGGGGATTTGGCTGATCGTCGGGGAAGCCGCCGACTACGCCGAGATCGGACACGTCGCCCCGCACGATTTGCGGCGTTCGGTGGCGGGCGCATTGCATCAGGCGGGCATCCCCATCGACAAGATCGCGCGACTGCTGCGGCACAGCAATGTCGCAGTGACCGAACGCTATTTGAATCGCTTGCCGCAGATGAACGA
>ENA-ORBV01017112-ORBV01017112.1-microbial-mat-metagenome-genome-assembly--contig:-NODE-17112-length-10420-cov-3.108769_pt1 | contig 10420 bp, 11 predicted proteins | sample MGYA00237777_ERZ505514 | MGnify/ENA primary metagenome ERZ505514 (study PRJEB26160, sample SAMN06269048) | microbial mat metagenome | isolation source: Oligotrophic lake microbial mat | place...
GCGCTTGCGTGTGCGCTGACCAACCCGGAGCTGTTCAATGGTCTGGTGTGCTTCGCGCCTTGCATTGACATCACTCTTCGACCCTGGGTGCATACTCCCATACGCTGGATTGCGAAGTGGCTCCCTGGACTCCGCTTGACCCGCTGGGCCAACACGGATCAGTACAGCCGCAACCTCTGCTGGCAGACAGCATTGGATGAGGACCCTCGCTTCTACAAGGATCGGTTGCCTGCCTACACGTGGTTGCAGATCATTGAGGCCGTCCAGTTCGCTAATCAACATTTAGTAGCACTGCGGGTACCATTCCATGTGATGCATGGATCCAAGGACCTCATCAGCGTGCCCAAGGGGTCTCGCACGCTGTATCACTCGGCAGTGCAACTAGCGCCTGGAGCCAAGACAGTGCTGTGGTATCATGTGTGTTGGCACGGTCTGCTGCTGGAGCCGGAGGCTGAGGAGGTGGTACAGACCTGCATACAGTGGGTGGAGGACCGCCTGCGCTGTGAGCAGTTAGCAAGGACGTTGGACTGACACCTGCCGCATGCACTGGGAGTCTAGTGGCTGGGCTGCTGTTATGTGTGGGTTTGGAGCCGCTGCTTAGCGGTTGTGCGACGGTTGAGCTCCGTCTGTGCATCTTTTGATCAATCAACTCGCATTGTGTTAGTGGCGTATCATGCTTCATCAGTCACTGAGCTCTAGTCCGATAGGGATCGATCGAACAACAACACACCAGCTCAGAGAACGGCTTCCCCAAATCAAGCTTTTACGAAAATAGTTGGATGCAGTGCAATTGAATTGCTCTTGTCGCGATCTGATAACCAAGACAACTGCTGCGGGTATATCCAGCAGAACACGCACTTCTGATTCGGCCTGAACCGATAGTCTTTTGCGTATTGTAACCGGAAGATGGGCAACGATGAGTCCAGCGCCAAGGGTCACACGCTCGGTGGAGCTTCAGGCACAGCTGCCGCGAGCAGTTCGGGGTAGGGGCCTCTTGCACACGTGCTGCATAATGGACCATGGACTGTACTGTGTGTTCTATGTGGCTATGGTGGTCCGCTTGCCTCTCTCTCCCGTTCAATTGTTGACTGACTCCTGCTGGTATATCTCGCGCCCTGCTGCAGGCCGTCTCGACAGCAGGTAGCAGACGCCGCAGCCAGTAGAGTGGCGCCGAAGAAGTCCGGCAAGAGCGCTCAAGAGCGGAAACTGGTAATTACTCGCCGTACGAATTCCCGTCAATGTGTGCCGCATCATGTCACGCTACAGCGAGCCCACCTGCCGTCACAGCTATCATCACACGCACCGTGATGACCCTCTGGCTTGTCTGCCATCGTCGATTGCATTGCGTGACCGCTTCTCTCAGTTCCCGCATACCTCATGACTCTATTCCCGATCATTGCATGCCCTGCTCTGTAATGCTCCAGGATCACATGCAGCGATACGCCGAACTGGACAAGCAATCCCCAGCCTCGACGTCCAAGACAGCTGCCCCCTCAGCTGGAGCCGGCACCGGTCGGGCCCCGCAGTCATCACCCAAGAGCCCCGTATCCACTGCATCCACAGGTCACAAGCTAGGTGCACCTGGTCCAGCGGGCGGTGCCACACCCGTCACCACTGCTGCTGGAGCGAAGGCGCCTGTCCAGCAGGTAGGGATGCACCGCCTGTGTGATGTGTGCAGATCAAGTGATGGCCTGATGCCCAACTGATGGCACGATATATGCTGTGGTGACTCCTGGCTCAAAACAGCAGCAGACAGTCAATCCTGACCGTTACGTGTTCGACAGCTCAAACGGCGAACTGCAGTGTCCCGTTTGCTACAGTATGTGATCGCTGGCCGGATTCGCCTTGAATTTTACTGTTTACCTCAACCGTGTGTGCGTGTTCCAGACGCCTTCGACACCGAGCAGGCAGTGCTGTCCCATTTCGACCGTGCACACGGCACGCAGACAGCTGCAGGCGGTGTTGATGAAGTGGTCAGTGACCGGGAGCTCAGGGCCAGAGTAGCGGAGGCGAGGCTTCAATCCAAGCAGGCGGGCTCGAAGGCTAACAAGCAGGCCCTCAAGGATGTATGTGGCGTGTCATCCATATCTCCATGCAGCGTGTTGAAGCACCACAAGTCACCTGATTGATGGATGCTGATGGCTGTGGTGTGTGCCGTGCTGACAGTCACATTGGGAGCGGTATAACGCCATCTCCAGCAAAACCGATGCGATTGCGGGCCCCACAGATCACACGGTATCGTATCGTTGATGCTGATCGCGACGCATCTCGCGGGGAACAGGCGGAAGTGCGCTGCCTGACAGAGGCCGTGTCTGTTGATGGTTGACAGAAATCAGAAGCCGAGATAGATCGGGAGATTGCGGTCACTGAAGTGCTGAAATCCATTCTCTCTGCATTCCTCGGCTCCAAGGAGGTTAGTGCAAACTTGTTGAACGGTGAGCTCTCTATCGCTCGCTTAACTTGATCCATTTGCGACCGCGTGCCCTGTTTGATCTACAGGCTCTAGCCGAGTCCATGCGAATGATGCTGGGGATATTGCAGAAGGGTACCGCTGTTCTGCACAATGTGCAATTTGATTGGCAGCACTTTCTCACGCCGCACACGCGTGTGCTTCCGCTGTCGCATTGTAAGCAGTTTTGGAGCCCGGTGACCAAGCAGAGAAGTTCAAGCGAATCAATCTGACTCATGAGAAAGTGCAGACGCGCATTGTGCAAGTGCCGAACGCTCTCCGGCTGCTGCAGGCACGCACTTGCCAGCATTGTAGATTCTGTATCGAGCTGCGATTGACTCCGCCTTTCATGTTTTTGTGCTGCGAATCCGCAGGTGGTTGGATTTGCGGTACGACGGCTGCCCAACGCTCAGGGAGTGGAGGAGGAGTGCTTATACTTCGACGACAGACCGGAGAATCGCAGGTGCGTTGATGTCTCGCAAGGAATGTACCGGGCTTACTCCTGACTGCGAAACTATTGTGCAGCGCTGTGCAAGTTGCGGTTGCAAAAATATCCGGGTATATGCAACAACAGCAAGCACCGTCGTGAAGACGTCGCTGGTCTGAAAGCGCTTGTTACGATACTTTGAGCTCGCTCCGTCAGAATTCAACCGTCCACATTGCTATCAGCACCTGTTCAACGCGTCTTAGCGCCTGTAGTCCATGGAGCTCGAGCCCTGAAGTAAAAGCAGCGTTTTTTTTTGTCCAGAATACATTGTTTCGTTTTGGGTTGGTCGTCCCACTTGCATATGAATCGCTCGATGTCCTACACAGCTTCGGGATGGATGATTTCGTACCTGGGGCTTCCTACGTACGACTCGGTATCCTGTATTTCATCAAGAATTTTTTGCTTTTGCTAAATCGGCCCACAGACGCCCACATTGATGCTGCATGGCATGTATCGATGCCGTTCAATTCGCGGTGTCCGTGACAATGAACACGACCTACATGCTGTTGCACTAGTACTGTACCTATCTGCATTTTCAAAAAGGCTATACGACACCATATTCTCACGAAAATGATGTGCTGAATTCGATATATTATGCTGCACGAATATGAGTATGACATGCGAAACGACTATCTGCCGTGATGTCGCTGTTTGATATCGTTCGCAGAGCGGGAGCGATGCCTTCTCAATGCGTTACTGCTGTGAGGGCATGATTTCACGTTGTCATCGCTGGTATCCGCTTCCGCACATGACTGAACCGTGAACCTGGGGCAGCCACCGTCTGCACCAGCTGAGTTCAACCAGTCATAACCGCCACCTACAGCACGAAAACCATTCCTAAGGCACATTGTGATCATTTGAAATGATGAAATACAGAAGGTACGATACCTGTGGCGTGTATGCAGACAGAATCCTCACCATCGGCGACATAGTACAGATACACCTTCTGAGCTTCGTGCCAGTTGAGGGGAGTGAACACCAGATGCGACGGCTCGACCTTGAATGTTGAGGAGGCGCCGAACGAGATCAACACACTCCCTACACGCATCACGACGGCATGTCCAGGCTGGTGAGTGCATAGCCCATACGACATTCGATACAAGCAGCACCATAACGCACCCAGAGCAGCAATGGGCTGCACAGCCAGCGACAGGTTGAAGGCATCAGAGTGCCCCTTCTCGACCAAGTAGGCGCGGACTGGGTCCAACACCAGCCTCATGTCACCATCCAGACAGGACAGTCTCCAGTCCTTTGGTACGGAGTCATGGAACACAGCGGGCAGTGGTGAAGCGGTCAACAGATCCCACAGCAAAGCCTCATTCGTGTCCTTAGCGTACGAGTTCACGGCAGACACATGCAGTCGATGGGTCTTCACAATCAGACCGGACGCTTTGTCTACCCACACCGACAATGCATCGCAGGATCGATGAGAGAAGTCCACTGATGCATAAGATGACCGGTGCCGGAGCTCAGGGGGCGGCTTGTAGCCGAATGCGGGTATCCGCTGCTTCTGATGGCAGTCAGCCATCGAGTCCCAGTAGATACTTGAGGATGCCAGCGACGCGCCTGCCGCCAGGGGGAACCCGCTGTCTGGAGTGGTCTGCCAGTGGTACCATACACTGCCGTCTGACTGCTTCTCCTCGCCTATCATCATCATTCGTTCAGGCAGCCGCATCATGATGTGAGTGTCTGCAGCTATGGCAGATGGTACTGTGCTCAACGCAGAGCTGTTGGGGTGCAGCGTGTAGTTCACCACCAGCAGCTCAGCAAAGGGGACAGGCAGCTCTCGAACTGCTTTGCGCACAGAGAATGAGTATCGACACGTGGACGTGCTGTCTGGATGCGGGGACCTAGAGTCATGCGAGAACACCAGCAATCGATCTGCTGCTGCGAACTCGCTAGCGTCCTGTGAGGGTGGAGGATGACAGAACACGAATGAAGCGTGCTCCACCTTGGGCTTGGTGCTGTCGGCTGCTGAGCCTGTATGCGCGCTGGCGCTGGTCGGGGTGACGGGGCCTGATTCCGTCAATGCATGACCCTGCGCGGAGGACGGGGCTGGAGCCGAGTGATCAGAGTTCAGCACCGCATCCACTCGAAACAACTTGTTCTTGATGTCCGAATATATCGCATAGCGCGTGCCTTGAGCGCTCTTATCAGCTTCTGCATCAGTGTCTGCATCGGTGGCGCCTGCAGCTGTCGGGTCCATCAGAGCTGTGATGTGCGCTGAGAACTGCGCAGGGAACGAGGGGTAAACAGGCTCAACGGTGGTATTCTTCGAGCCACTGGCATCAGAGCTGCTGTTTGCAGTCGCAGAGGCCTGAACTCCAGTTCCACTCGCAGACGAGACGATGTTACTGCTGCTGACATTGCTGGCGGCGCTGCTCTTTGGTACCGAGCTCTGCGTGACTGTCGCTTTGAGTCTGGTAAGCGCGGATGGTGCAGTTACAGGCACTGCAGTACTCACACTGGAGGCAGGCCCGGTGCTACCAGTGGCAACAGGTGCCTGTGGCTGGGCCGACAGCGGGCTAGCAGCCCCCACCGCGTGACCTGATTCAGGGGCAGAGCTGCTTCCAAAGTCCTTCACCGACAGGCCTGTCGCGGTGGGATGAACGGCGCTTTCACTTGAGCCTGTGGCAATCAGCAAACAGCGTCGGACAGTCAAACACATGCACGCGCGAGCGCACATGATGCAATACGTCATGGACCAGCATTTGATTTACGAACTCACCAGGAGCAGCTTGAGCAGATCTCCTGACCGCAGATGCGCTGCTAATCCTGGCAGCCTCTGCAATGCTGATGCAGAGGCCTGATATCAGCAGCAGCGACACCGCTGCACCACACCTCATTGCACTCGGTATCGAGTTTGCACGGCGAGGACACGAAAGGCCATCGAGAACAAGAAAATGGTGATCAGTGATAGCGCGTTCAGAATTGAAGATTGATCACGCTTGAACCACAAGAGGCGGAGCGCCGCTTCAAATCTGAGCGCATATGGTAGAAAGATGCAGCCCTTGACTCAAACCAGCCTAGGGTAGTCATCGATAGATGCTGCCCAGCTCTAGCACGGGCGGGCACCGAAGCGCCGGTTTACGGCTCACCGCATACGGCGTGGGCCCTCGCTTTGTGCTCGCCTACATAGTGTGTGGAACGCTGACCGTCATATTCGCGTTTCTCCAGGTATAGTACAGATGTGACAACAGCAGGTTCAATGCAGGCTGATCTTAGTAGTATCTTATGTGTTTGCCTCATATCGATATGCAGTTGCAGATCCTCTCACCATCAGCTGGAGCAGATGGTGGCCCAGTTCAATCTGGCCACACTCACGCGGCACAGCTGCCTGGCTCAATAGCGATCTCCGTGGGCAACCAGTCATCTCACGATGCTCTGCCGCTGTATACTCGCGTGAGATCTGACGGCAGCAGTGCGGGCTCTGCTCTCAACGCATCAGGAGTCATCAACAGTGCACTCGCTCGGCAACTGCAGAAGACACTCCTTGAGCGGCAGTTCGCTACGGAGGCGCATAGACGGGCTTTAAACTCGTCTTCCGGTCGTCGGTTCACTAGTACGTGAGGTTGTGTCTCAATGTTGATGTTATGATATCACTCACCGCTCCAGCAGTGTCTTACACCCCCGCTATCGCGCATGTCGACAGGTGCATCCAGCGATGGTCGCGCTGCTCCACTGAACTCGGTCCTGCATCTGAACAACACCGAGCCATCCTGGGTACAGCTCAAGATAGCGGGCTCCACGGTGTTCAAGGCGGCACAGGTACTGTGTGATACTATGTGATATCGCTATGTAGAGCATGCCGCGTGATCACGTGTTGTGTTGCAGGTGCTGAGGTCTCTCAGAGCCCTGCGGGCACAGCACACAGCTCTGCCCTCGGAGTCAGTGTCAGTGTCGACTACACCAGCAGCCGTGGCTGATATCAGATCAATGGCGGCAGCCCCGATCACTCCAGCTGCTCATCTTGCCGTAGCTGCACCTGGCTTATGTCTGGATCGAGAGAGATTGCTCTACGAGTACCCCAGCAGGATGCGAGCCTGGATCGATGCAGGTGTGTGACGTCTTACGCGCTGCTATCATCTTGCTGCATGACCAATCGATCGTAGCCTATCACCATGTATTAATGCGATGGACTCTGTTGCTGTATGTGATTTACTTCAGGTGCACTTCGCCCTCCGGCAGTTCTGCCATCAGGGGTACCCTTGCCCCGTGATCAATGGAGTCCTCGCCTCACCGAGGCTATTCGACAAGCATGGGCCGGCGTAGACAACACACAGGAAGTTGTGATTTACAACGAGTATCCGTTCTCAGATGCCTTCAAGGGTAGGAGCACAGCTATATTACACATGTACGTCACGCCAGCTCTCCGTGCTCATTCGGCACATGATCTGCTTGATTTCACAGGCGTTCAACAGTGTGAGCTGCCGGACGGGCGACCGCTTCGCTGTCTGTTCACATCACTTCGGTCCGACATCCGAAGGGCGAAGGCCTTCCTCCGTCACTCGATGGTTAGCGTGGGCCCCACGTGGACTGATGTGTTCGTGCGTGAGCTGCGGGCGTGGCGGGAGCTGGTCGGTGATCATGCTACCCGTCCATCCCTGGTGTATATGAGGTATGGTGGCGTGCTATTGCGCAAGGCATCATCATCATCATCATCATCATCATCTCATCAGCAGCATTGTTGATGCTGTGATCGATTGATCGGGCTTGGTGTAGTCTGGAGAGCGAGGTCAATTACCCCATCGGTATTCGCCTCAGGCAGGATTGGAGGCGGTCTCCGGCGTAAGATCAAGTGCTTGAGAATAGTGCCGTGATATTGTGGTCCTGAGTGACGCTCGTGTTCCCATCTCCCAGGTCCCGTAACCACACTAGAGACTTCATGATGGACTACAGGCTGGATGCAGATGTACCAGCATTCTATGTGTCGTTTCATCCCGAACAGGGCACAGTTCCTGTTGTTGATCGCAAGGTGTGGTGTGTGTCCCTAGCCTCGCGCTGCGCCATGCTCCCAGTATCATTCACCATCCGTACTCTGTGTGTCTCTATCCCCTATGGCAGCGCAAGGCCGTGTACATGCAGTCCAGCTGCCGACCATATCGCGACAACTACGTCAAGGAGCTGATGCTGCACTTTCCCGTGGACTCGCTGGGGTCTTGTGTGAACAATGTTGGCCGCAATGAGTCTCCAGACGCGCATGGTCGCAAGGCCTACTATAAGGTCAGCACACCAACCGTGTGTTCAAAGCACGGTTGACCCCATATGTTGCATGCATCGCTGCTAAGCGCGACATGCGTGCTTGTGAAACACCATAGAACTCAGCAATCTACAGCCAGTACAAGTTTGCGCTGTGCCTGGAGAATACCATGGGGGAGCACTACGTGACGGAGCGTGTGTTTCAAGCGCTGTCAGCGGGTGCACTGCCGATCTACTTCGGTGCTCCTTTGCCTGAGCTGATGCTGCCGCCTCACTCGTATATCCCAGTGGCGGATTATCCAGGTACGTGCATGTGAGCCCAGAGAGCATGCGGTGTTGGCATTCGAACCTTGATTGTTGCGTATGCGCGCATGCTGGCTGCAGACCCTCGTGCGCTGGGGGAGTACCTGTCGTATCTGGATCAAAACGACACCGCCTACCAGGAGTATATGAGGTGGCGCACTGACGGGTTCTCACCCTCTGCATCATCCTCCAGTGTGGAGTCGATGCCTGATATCGTCAGTACCCCCGACCCTCAATTTCCAGCCATCAATATTGGACCCAACATGCGCCGTGTGCTCGGCACCGGTCAGGTATAGTGCACACTGAGCTGATACCGGTTGCGTCTTATACCATGTCAACAACTTTCATGTCTCTGTCTGCATATGATACCCGCGTGTGTGTGCGTGTACAGGTTCTGTCCAATTGCCGCCTGTGCATCAAGCTCGCTCATCAATGCGACTCCTCGTGCCCCTGCGGAGGCAAGTTGCTGAATGACAAAGAGTATTACGATCAATCTGCGTGGCCGTTATCTCCTCAGGAGCTAGAGCTGAGATTAGCCTCACCGCAGCCCCCAGCAGCTGCAGCATCTGCTACACCTCAAGGATCAGCTTCATTGTCGTCTCCAGTTGAAGGCGTGGTAGAGGCTGTTGATTCGGATCGACACTCGCCATAGACGAGCGTTTCGCCACTGCCAGTTGCGTTGTGATTGTCCGGTGACTGTCAAGTGTTTAGGCAGGTCGCGAATGTTGGTGACCGTTTGATGTTTTGTTTGTTACGGTTCTGTATTATCTCTACACGTACGCGTGTTTCTTATGTGCGGCAACGAAATAGCCGCGTGCTGAGTCTTGCCTCAGGGCTGCGCGTTTGGAAAATAATCGATTGTGTTTATGATCAGTCATCGCCAGCGCTGACAGCCGCAATATAGCGATCTACCGATAGCGGGGTCAACCCTTCAACGTAGCCTGCGCCGTCTCGGAATGTATGATGCACCAGATCTCGAACGAATGAGTGGAAGGGGCTGGCAGCCGCATCCACCTCAGCAGAATGGGCCTGGTCTGCTGCAGAGTCAAGCTCAGCCGATGAAGGCTGGGGCACGTGTTTGACCGTCCACAGGAACTCATGCACTGCTCCTTCCAACACACGCAGCTTGAAAGATCCGCCTGATGTGAAGGGGGGAATAACTGCACCTCGATAGCCTAGTCCAGCGGCGCTGCTTGGTGTGCTGCTGCTGAAATCCGGTACCGAGTCAAGGCACTTGCGAATACGACAGACGATGCGCGCCGCTTGCTGCAGTGCAGGCATGACCTGTTCACGAGTGAAGGGAACTGACCTCCAGTTATTGCGCAGCGTAATGTGGCTGTTAGCACAAGATGAGCAAAGGGTGAGGAGCCTGATCAGATGCAATGCAGCCACACACACATACATAATCACGATAACACATATGCAATTGACATACTTGAAAAAAGCGAGGTAGGCCTTCAGCACCTCTGACTCAGTTTGCGAAGCTGGCACTTGTGCTTGCTCCAAAGGTTCATATACACGGTCTGTCTTGCCGCGGGCGTGCCCAGTACAATGAGCTGCCTCTTTCGAGTCCTCGATCTCAATCCAGTCCTCGGTGCTGGATCCATCAAATGCCCCTGCGACCTCTGCCGATGGAGCCGCATCATCAACAGCAGGTTCAACAGAGCTGATTGAATTGCCTAGTGTCAACGTGGTCGGTACTGCCCGAGCAGCTCGGGCTGCGGGATTACGATAGCGGTCCTCGCGATCAGGAAATACGGAATGCGCAGCCCTGCGACACGCATCCATGAACACCAGAGATGGTGACGTGTAACGGGCAAGAGATGCGCATCGCACGGAGACAGCGAGTGTATCAAAACCTATGTTTCGGCTGCCTACCTGATGCGGCTGAGGCGGCTGCGCTTGCTTTCATCCTGCACAACAGGAGCTGGTGCTGACGTGAGCATCAGCACGTGCCCACTGGTATCCACGCTGTATCCAGC
>ENA-ORBV01017114-ORBV01017114.1-microbial-mat-metagenome-genome-assembly--contig:-NODE-17114-length-10419-cov-3.914040_pt1 | contig 10419 bp, 8 predicted proteins | sample MGYA00237777_ERZ505514 | MGnify/ENA primary metagenome ERZ505514 (study PRJEB26160, sample SAMN06269048) | microbial mat metagenome | isolation source: Oligotrophic lake microbial mat | place...
CTTAAAAACCAAAAAGCCTCCTCCTCCTTTAACCTCCACCAGAATCCGCAACATGCGTCTAGCGGAGTAAAGAAACATCATCTCCATTCGTTCCTGGTTGTTTGCCCCTTTCTGCACTGTTGTCCACACACTGAAACTGTTAGTCAGGGACAGGTGCTGGCGGCTCTGTCACTGGACTGGTTACCTGGCCTTGGCAGAATGGCTTGCTTAATTTGATAATCATGTTCAACACAACATGAAAAGTCAAATTCAGAACTTGATCATTTGCAGTTTTGGGGTCATGTTCGCAGACAACATCATCGCTGCAAAAGTTGAACAACCAAGCACTGTGACATCCAACCACAACAAGAAACAAAGTTGGTGATGGATGACATGCCCCTGCCAAAGTTTTGTTGATTTTTTTCTTTCACTGTGAAGAAGCATGCAATGAAAAAGCAAACGCAAACTGTGCAATCGTGTGACAAGCTTTCACCAGAAATGAAGCAAGTTCATTGAAGTGGGTTGCTGCATGACTTTGTGCACTTGGTGATTGGGCTGTGTGCACCAGTTTGTTGCAAACACAAATGGGAAGGATGTCATGTTTGCATGATCCGGCATGCAGAAACGCAAAAGACAAACAGAATTGTGTGGCGTTTCCCAGTCACCAAGTTCTTTCACTGTTGACATTGATCGCTGTTCTCTCATGCCACAGCTATCTACAGTGTCATGTGACAGTTATCAGGCACTGCCAGACTACTGCAACTGCTCTGATGGATCTGCCACTTTGACTCACACTGGCACCATAGCTAAGGAAGGCTGTTGCTAGCTATCTAGCTAGCCATGGAAGGCAATCGAATCCATTCGAAAAAAATCTTGAGCTCTTCCGCGCGTACAAACTCTCGTGACCCACCGGATGGATTTTGGATTTTTTTCGCAATCCATCCACGTAGAACGCCAATGACCAGCAGCCACAGCAACAATTCAAAACAACAAGCAAACAACAGGCATACAGCGACTGCTTCACTACCTATATCTATCCTAAAGTGGTTCTCATAATTTGATATTGATGCAATCTCGCTATTTTTGAGGATGATAGCTTTCCACCTCTACAAGCTTTTCCTCCTGGGGCTGTTGTTGTCTGTCGCTTTGGTAGCTCCTGTGGCGACCGCTGACGATGAAGATGCTCCTCCACCAGCAGAAGAGTCAGCGCCCAACAACAGTGCAGAAAATACAGCAGCAGTACCAACAGTAGTCGCCTCTATTAAAATCAAGCTCGAAAAACAAAGCCCTCCGAGTGCAGAAGAAACAACCCCCGAAGAAGACAAGGAAGAACAATGTGGCGAATGGGCCATCGCGAAAGAATGCCATTTGAATCCCCAGTACATGCTCGCGAATTGTGCCACTTCTTGTCATGCCATGAAATTGCAACAAACTACCAAATTTGCCAATGCGGTTGTGTACGAAGGAGAAGATGCGGCGGTGGGTGCCTTTCGATTTGCCGAAGAATATCTGACGGATGGCAATTTAAATGTGCTCGAAGAGCAGGAAAAAACCATGACCACCATTGTGGATGTCGCACGGCAATTGCAATCCCAATTGGACTCGTCTGCGGATAATAAGTATACACCGCCGTCAGACTTGACGCATTGTGGTGCTAGTGGCAACAAAAAGGCGAGATTGTGCAGTGCTGGTAAATTGTGGAAACGGGCAGAAGAAATGCGCAAGGCGGATATGCACGATGCGGCCGGCGCCGATTTGATTCGGGCCCTTTTAAAGAGTGGTATTGAAATTGATTTTATTGACAAATGCAAGCGCTCCTTGAAATGGGCCATGGGCAGTGTGCAACGACAACGAGAACGCGAGGCAAAGGAAGCCATTGAAGAAGCCAAATTGGAACAACGACGAGAAGAAGAAAGAAAAGCCATGGATGAAGCTATTGTAAGTGTTTAAAAAAAAAATTGGAATAAGGAATGAAGTGGATTATGGATTTGTTTTGCAATGGTAAGAATCGGGACCCTAACTTCAGTCGAATATTTTCAAATGCAGGAGAGAAAAAAGGAATATGAAGCAGACTTTGTCAAATTTGGAACGCAAATTCAAGAACTAGTGGCAAATGGTGGTGCCAGTGCTAGTGTCGGCGCGGATGGTACCGTTGAAGAACAACCAAGCAAAGAATTAATATTGCAAATCCAACAAACCTTTGTCGCCGAGGGACCCCAGGGTGCCAACTGGAATGATACACTACAACTCCTTAAAAAAATACCACCCAGCGACAAAACAGTAGAAGTTTTGTTGATTGAAGCACGATGTCAGGATATGATGGGCAATCACAAAGGAGCTTTATCGGCGGCGGGTCGTCTCATTTCAAAAGCGGCATCGTACGACCCATGGATCAATGATAGTCCTCGCATGATGGCAGCGACTCTTGGAGCTAATGCCGCCATGCAATTGGGCTTGTCCGACAATGCTCTTTCCTTTTATCAGACGGTACTCAAATTTGATCCCGAACAAGAACGGGCCCGAAAGCAATATCGGGGTCTCAAAAAGGTGGTAAAACTCATGAACAAGGCAGAGGAACAGGTACGAATTGTTACAGTGATTATGCATTAATGTGATTCCAAACTCATTAAACTTCTCACCGCGCGATTTTTATTTTTTGTTACAGATCCAAAAAGGCTACAACAAGGCGGCAGCCGAGATTGTGGATGATTGTCTTTCAGCCATGCGCGGATTGGATGTGGACTCGCCACTGTTTCGGAGCAAGATTCAACTCAAACAATGCACGATTTTGAGCGCCATGGGCAAATACGAGGAAGCGCTGGCAAACTGCGATTCGGCTGTAGAACTTCGGTAAGAAAAGAGAGAGAGAAGTTACCTTCCGTCTGGTGTCTACCGAAAGTAACTCACACTTTCTTGTTCCTCTGCGATTTCCAATCCTCCCTCCCATATCTACATGTATACAGTCTTTCCAACGATGCTGTCTCCATAGAATCCCGCAAGGAAGCTCACTTGGCCCGGGCCGAGGCATTGTTACTAGACATGGACTATGACGAGGCGGTGCAGGATTTCCGGGCTGCTTTTGACCTGGTTCCAGACGACGAACACAATCGGGACGAAAAGCGTGAACTCAATCACAAACTACAATCTACCCAGCGTCAACAATCCATGTGGAATGGTGGACAAAAGGACCATCGTTTTAATGAACACACGGGATATCCCGACGGTATGCCACCCCAACGTGATCATGCCAAGATATTACAGCTTCCCATTGACCTTGAGGAACGGTCGAAGGATATTAAATGCGCCTGGCTGAGAAAACAATTCAAATCGCTGGTTAGAAAATTCCATCCTGACAAGTACAAAGGGAATAAAAAGAGGGCCGCCAGAAAATTTAAGGAAGTGAAAGAGGCAAAAGAAATTCTTTCAACGTCGTGGGGGTGTTAAGATGGGCTGTCAGAGTGTGTTGTGCTAACAATTTGGAGGCGTCTTTAACCAGTCATCTGTTTTGCTAATTATAGCCTACTAACAAAGGTTAGATGAGTTTTACAAACTCTATCTAGAGGATGGACTGAAGGTGTAGATACTACTCCAATAGCTAGCTAATCCGTACTGTAGGAGCCTTTAGGATCTGACACATTATATTCTTAGGGCTGTGGATATTTGAAAAGATGCGCACTTTACCGATATTCAGTTTGAGTCACGAGACAAGTCTTGTCATTGCCATCGCGGCAACTCTGTAGCGTTCTCGATCTTCGGCTACTCGATCGTTGTCCCTGCATCACCATCATGTTGTTACAGTATTGTCATTTAACAACAACCCGAGTCATACAAAAACTTGCTTCCAACAGCGGGTGTGTTGTAGAAGCTAATAGCTACATACTAAGGTACCGTCAGTTCTGCTTCTTGTCACGGCTGATTCTGTCTACTAGCTAGCAGCAAGCAACGTCGCTGCAGCTCTATTGAATAGTGGCATCCAATAATTCCAAAAGAAAAAGAATTCCTACGCAAAACGCCGTAGGCGTGGTACAATAGTGCTGTGTAGGAGAATGATTCGTACCAAACCCACTGCCAATACAGCGCATGAGTCCCTGTCGCGCCAATTTCGCCATCAAAGCTGGGGTCCGCCCATGAGTGCTTCTCCTACTGCTGCTTCCACAGCTGCATCTCGCTCTGGTAGCCAGTCATTGTTTCCACCGCGCCAACGGAACACACAATCCCTTGCTTTCGGCATGGGTGCCGACAAAGCGGTGGAATTGCTTGAGCAATTTCCTGTGTTGGCCTCCAAAAAATACCACCCACCTCAAGGCATGGACCCGGCAAAATTTTGTAGCGGGGATAAGGGTGGCAGCGGCTACTATCCATTGGCATTTTTTCTTTGGAAGAATTTTGATACCTGCTGGTTGGAACGGGTTTATGCCTTAGACCCCAAAGCTCTTTGGAAGAAACAAGGACCTAAATTTCGTAGCATGCTCCATCTCATGTGTCATATTGGCGGCGCTTCCATTCCGACACTCCTGTGGTTGCTTGAGAAAGAAGACCAATGCACGGTTCCCAACTCCCTGAAGGCAGAGCACTTGCAGCCAGACCTTCGGACTGACTGTATCTTGGTCATCAGCAAAGCTCGGCAGTCTTCGTCTTTCTCTGTCGAGCTCGTAACAAAATTGTTGCAGCCTTTTGCGATATGGGACGACGCAGCTAAACTCAGTGTATTGTATCAGTTGGTACAAGGGGGGTGCAGTGATTTTATCTTGGATATTGCTGTCGGTCGTTTGGGGCCAAAAAAGGACAAGTTTGAAATGAATCTCGCGACGAACATTCATTGCGACGAAGCGACAGGGGAAATCGAGCGTTCGCTCATATTCGATGATGCCATGGCAAAGGTGTACGAAAAGTTTCTGGCAGTGATCCGCCACCTCATCGTCAGTTGCGAAGCAGCATCCATGTGCGGCGATGGCTGGAATCGCTTCTTTCGTTGTCTTTCCAGATGCGGTACGCTTCAATCTGTAGCGTTCAAAGATTTGCCTCTACGGGATCTATCAAGACCTGAGGCAAAAGAGTGTCTTGGGGCTTTACGGAACTATTTGGCTTCCAAGCCAAATACTACAAAACTGGACATACGTTTTTCGGAGGGATCTCGCTTCCATTCCATGCGAGTTGATGGCAGCATTTTTTCGGAAATGGCGAACAGCATGTCGGCCAACTCTTGTCCGGGACCTGTTATCAACTGCTGCACTTTGCAACTGTACCGCAACGTCTGGATAAATGCGGTCTTCTTTCGTACACTTGTTCCATATGTGTCACAGATCCGCCTGGAATCTGTGAATTTAATGGATCGCTCGTGTGACACCCAGCTACAACCCAAGGATGGCTGGAGTCAGCTCGAGCGTATCCTTTGCGAAGTCCCAAAGAATGAGAAATTCGTTGCTGTTGCGGATATTCTGCACCTCAAGACACCTACTCCTTCTTCTTGCGAACATAAGATTGTTCGGCTCGATTTGGCATTGAACACAGAAGCCGATTTTGCATATTGTAATAAATCCTACGACCTCACAGAAGGGTTTGTGGCTGCTTTGAAAATCCCGTCTCTGAAGGAGTTTTGCTTCCGCGTGAAATACTGTTCCCGCCGCTACGAAATCCAAGTGGAACGACTCTGTCAGGCTCTGGGATCCAATACCAGCATAGAAAAATTGCCACTGGAAGGGTTGCTGTTCCGTCACCCTAACCCCGGCAGTATCCCCTCGCTGATCTACCAAAGCATCCAGCAAAATACGTCACTGCGGACATTGTCGGTGTGTGGTGACATGAGAGCCTCTACCTTGGCTCCTAACGAAAATGATGATGACTCTTCCTTGGCTTCCAACGAAAATGATGATTCCTCTACCTTGGATCCTCCCGAAAATGATGACGGTTTCTGTCTCCACTACGTTGACATATTTGCTTTCGCAAAAATACAGTATGTCTTGTCCATGGACCCGAAGGACCTGTGCACTGTAGCCGCTAACATCAAGAATGCATCCGCATTTGTGCAGATTCTCGTATGCACCATAGAACACCGAATCTCTACTGAACGGCAAGCCCTTTACGGTATGAAAGGCCTGTTGCCCTCGCTTCAATCCACCTATATTGAGCCCGTTGGGCTGGCCAGCCTTTTTTCAAGTCTGAGACAGAACGTTGTCACTTGGTGCCCTGCCGCACTTGGGCAGCACGCCACGGATACTGTCAGTATCCTCTACGAATTGTTGTCGGACAAGCCCCACCTTTGGTGCTTGCCTCCTTCTTCCGGCATTGGCTCCGCATTGGTCGAGCGTAGAAAGCGCAAACGTGGAGGCAATTTATGACATAGCATCTAAGACCCACTGCGATATGGTGCATGGACTGCGAGCTATACTCTTTCGGCAGTACAAAAATATGCAATTCATAATAGCTTCTCAAATCAAGAGTCCGTGATTAGATCCAGGGTATAGCTAGCTATTCATTTGTTTTCGCGGCTGGAATGTTCTTCTTCTTTTTCTCTGCTACTTTCACATGCTTCGCCTTGCTCGTTAGTACTTGACGAACCTTCTCCTTTGCCGCAAATTGTGTCAAAGCTTTTGCAATACCCGAACGTCTCTGGTGAAATTATTTACTCTTCAGACAAACTGTGAACGGCTTCTTTGAGAAGACATAAATAGAAAGTTGCTTTCTTAAACGCGGAAAGTATGACCTCAGGTCCCTCGGGTGCTATTCCCTGCGAATAAAGCACTTCATTTCCTAGTAGGTCCACAATCCCGATGGTGTCCTTGAGGCGGAAAGACTCCGTCATGGCCTGTAGGAGTTACTTTTGATTGTCTCTACTCTAGCTAGATTCGCTACCGTGCAGTCAACGACGTTCAAGGCATCCACTGGCAAAAATCATCACTGCACCCGTATTTCCAGCTGTAACGAGTGCTAGCTAGCTAGCACCAGTGGACGAAGAAACATCCCGACGACCACCGGCAACACGACGCAAGAAACACCGTCGACAACAAGGAAGGAAAACAACAGGATCATCGACTGCTTACATCGGCACGAAAACGTGGCAGAAAAGAAGCTTGGGCGGTGATAGTACTGTAGCACCGACTACACCTTTGATTAGCATCTGCATCCAACGCCAAAAAAAGATAAACCAGAAGAAAGAAGAAATAACCCATCACCAAAATGATGAACCCATTCGTGTCCAAGACCGTCCTCATCAAAAATATGCTCCAAAGGACGGCTCGTCGTTGTTTGAATACCAATCGCATTGCGCAGACCGCCTTTCCATCTCGTTATATTCAAGGTCCGGGTGCCATTTCCATGTTGCCATCGCTGGTGTCCAAACATTTTAATAATTCCGGCTTTATGATTGTCGATCCCTTTGTGCATGACCACATTTTGCCAACCTTAAAGAATGTGTGCGGTGAGCAATTATCGACACAAGTCTTTGGGGGAGAATCGTCCGAAGAAGAAATTGAACGACTCGTCGAAATTGCCAAATCGTCCGCTTCACCAGCAGGATGCGTGATTGGATTGGGAGGAGGAAAAACCATGGATACCGGTGCGCACAGTGCAGCCATGTGCACAGCAGAGGTTGTTTTTGGTTTTCAGTGAAAATGGAAGGAGGGAAAGTGTTACGTTTTTTTTCTTTTATTTTTTTGTGGGGTGTTGTTTTCCTATTGTTATAATATGGTTGTTCTTTTTTCTTCTCATGTCTCCCCAATTCCATTCCCTTTTTATCTCGTGTCTCCCTGGTGCCATTCCTTTTGCTAACGCTACAATGCTATGTTAGCCAAAGCCGTCAGTGCCTATTTAAAGGTGCCCATTATCATTTGTCCCACAGCCGCCTCGACGGATGCTCCAACCTCGGCACGGGCCGTCATTTACAATACCCACGGGGAAGTCTTGCGCTACCTCGACTTGCCCCGGAATCCGGATGTCGTCTTGTTGGATACCGATATCATTGTGAAAGCACCCGTCCGGCTCTTTGTTTCCGGCATGGGCGATGCCCTGTCTACGTTTTTTGAAGCGAATTCGTGTCGCTTGAAGAGTGCTGCCAATTCCACTTGTGGGGCGGGGCATGATCATCCGGGGACCTTGACGGCCTATGTGATTGCCGAAGCCTGCTACAAAACCCTCTTGCAATGTGGTTCCGCCGCCTTGGTCAGCGCCAAGGCGGGTGCCGCGACACCGGCCTTTGAACATGTCGTCGAAGCGAACACGCTCTTGAGTGGAGTTGGCTTTGAATCGGCAGGCTTGGGTGCGGCTCATGCGGTGCACAATGGGTTGTCGGAATTGGAAGAGTGTCACAAGCACTGTCATGGAGAAAAAGTGGCCATCGGGGTCTTGACGGGATTGTTTTTTTCGGATGCCTCACGGGAATTGATCGAGGAAGTGCACACCTTTTGTGAATCGGTCGAATTGCCAACGACGTTGGCGGACATTGGGATCACCAATGTGACGGACGAAAAACTGAACATCATTGCCAATCGCACCGTGGCACCGGGCGAATCCATTCACAATGAGCTCAAACCGGTGTCGGCCGAAGCCATCAAGGCTGCCTTGTTGGCGGCCGATTCGGAAGGTCGTCGTCGCAAACAGAATCGATCCTAAAATTCTATCCATGTTCCATGATTTTACATGCAAACATTATTCGTATGTTTCCTGCCCACAGCCTGCCCTTGCCTGCTGCAGCACTAGCTAGGATTTTCCTGGTGGGGTGTCCCGAAGAGGGCATCGACCAGAAGCGGTGCATCCAAGGGATGCAGTGGTGTGCAACAGATTTCGGTGGACCCGTCACACAAGCTCTGAGTGTCGAGCAATTTGGTCACGTGCAGAGAACAGACTTGATGATCATCCTCAAAGAGAATGCCATTCATGGAATCCAATACAAACTTGGCCAGATTATCCACATCGGTACGAGTGGTGGATATCTCGGGTGGTGCCGTCTCCTTGAGTCGATGGAGTCCTCGTTGGCTGCTGGTGAAATGAGCATTGGGACGTCTCATGCGAAACAAAATGGACATTTTCACGGCTTGTCCGTTGGGGAAGAGTGGGAGTGGTAGGGACGTTCCATTGGTGGCGGTGTCATTCTGGTTGCAGAACGTTGGTGGAACAATGGCATTTAAAATTTGGAGTGTCATGTTTCGAAGGGAAGCTTGCGAGGGAGCCGACGGATTGTAGATGAACCCTCGACTGGTTCTGTGTCGCCGAAGGGGGAGCGGATTGCCACGGACGGAAAAGTGCACGCGTTTGGGTTGTTGAACATTGAGACCCGTAGTAGAGACAGAACCCCAGTCATCAACATCATCCAGTAGATCAATACGTGCAACATCGCCAGCATCCCTCCAATGAAAAATCTTTGGAAATTTGGTTGCTTTCTTCTTTTTGGTGGACTCTTTGTCGGCAGATTTCAGTGTCTTCGCTTTTGCTGTTTTTACTGCATCCATCGTTGTCTCGTCAGCAGACAAGCCGGTCTTGTTTTTTGTCGCCCCCTTCACACCTTTTCCTGTGGTTTTGGGAGAGGCGGGTTGTTTCTTATCGTTTAGTGCTTGATTTGTTTGCTTCTTCTTGGTTGTGGACTTGACCTTCTTGGCGGTTGTCACCAGATCAGATATCTTACTGGTCTTTGTCATGTAGAGAGGGTGCCCACGAAGAAATCTGCTTGGATTGTTTATGGTTGGACACTTGTTCCTGTGCCGAGTGCCTGTTCTACTTCGGTATTCAATAATACTAGTAGAGTGGAGAAAGGCCGGGCTGTGCATTGCCGGACAAGCTTCCGCAAACACAATTATGAATGCCAATGTTCCCAATGCAAGCAAGATCCGACACGGCAACGGCAAACCCCCGCGAAATCGGAGATTCAACGGTGGCTTCATCTGTGCAAGTCAGAAGCTTCAAGCAAAGCGTGGTAATTATTTATGGAGGCACGTGTGTGTGTCGCTTTGGATGCAACTCACCAAGCTTCCAACGATTGCAGGCAGGCCTTTTGGAAACGTCAAGGTTGATGACGACCGCCCTCCATCGTTGTCAGCCGATGCAATCCTGTGGCTGTGTGCTGTCGATTCTTAGCGACGATAAAGCACCTGCCACGAGTGTAAATCCCAGTACATAAATCACAAAATTAAATCTCTCAAACCCGAAACAAGTGTGGTTTTGATTTTTACCCATGTGCTTGCTGGGGCAGCTGGATGCAGGCAGAGTGTAGCTGCTGACTTTTGAGTTTTTTTTCCGTTGATGGTTAGTCAGGCTCTGCTCTGCTCTTTGGATTGTGAATTGCTGGGGCGTGTCTGACATGCATGACGGTTCCATCGTGTCGCATGAATTCATGCTGCAGTTTTACAGTGCAGTTTCATAGCACAGTTTCATGCGACAATTTTCAAAATTGCAGTACAAATTTATGGCACAAATTTATGCGACAGTTTTGCAGCAGTTTTTTTAGTGCCG
>ENA-ORBV01017116-ORBV01017116.1-microbial-mat-metagenome-genome-assembly--contig:-NODE-17116-length-10418-cov-6.402766_pt1 | contig 10418 bp, 5 predicted proteins | sample MGYA00237777_ERZ505514 | MGnify/ENA primary metagenome ERZ505514 (study PRJEB26160, sample SAMN06269048) | microbial mat metagenome | isolation source: Oligotrophic lake microbial mat | place...
CCACTTGCATTGACCCGTGGCCGGCTTTTGAACCAAAACCCAAGTCTGAACGAGCTGTGTGCGTCGGCGAGCACCCTGTTGGTCCCACGGTTTGTCAAGCCAAAAAGAAGCATTCAATCAACTGGAATTGACAGGAAATATCACTCGGGACGATCTTGGTTCTTGTCGTGGGCAAATTCAACTTGAAGAAAGCATGCAATGCCCGATCGTGGCCGGCATTTGTACCCAAACGAGTAGCCGATTCAGTCATAAACGTCGGATAGCACCCTGTGATGCTACCGCTTGAGGTGAAGTAGTGCTGAAGTGCAGCAGAGTAGGCTGTAGCTTGGATACGTTATGGATGGATCGTGCTTGTAACGTGTTGTGTTTGTGTTACGTTGTCAAAATGGTCAATGCAATTTATGTGCCAGCGTGCAAGGTTAGACACCTGGCAAAATTCCTGGGTCCATTTTGGCCCCAGGAACATTACCAGGAAGCAATAGGTTATGAGGCACTAACTACTTAAGGGTGAGTGCCACTTGAACTTTGTATGTTCCTGGCAAAAACCCTGGCAAATTTCCTGGCGACTTATTGAGAACCCCTACTGTAGTGCGGTAGTAGCATCACATGCACTCACACTGACTCACTCACGATTCGGATGGAAAGGCGGCACACAGTATCCAAATTGATTCTAGCTATATTGTTCCTAATGCTATAACCATCGTAAAGTCAATCGCAAGCAAGTGATTATTTTTAAAAGCCTGTCAAAGTAAAGATCAAGATTGTGCTCGACCGAGCCGTTCCATCGAGCTGCCAGTAGATAACTACGAAGCCTACAAGAATGAATCCATGACTAAGCAATGCTATTTCTGTCATTTTAGTTTAGACGGCCACATAACCACCATCGACCACAATATCACTTCCTGTCATATAGGAAGCCGCACCAGATGCTACAAACAAGATGGCACCTGCCAACTCTTTTGGGTCTCCCAAGCGACCCATGGGAATGGAAGCTTCAATTTCGCGCAAGGCTTGTTCATTTTCAGTAAATTTGGCATTCATGTCGGTTTGAAAGACCCCTGGTGAAATGCTATTGACCGTAATTTTTGTCATTTTGTCGCCGGCCAATTGTGCTGCAAGACTTTTGGTAAACAAGAGCATGGCCGATTTGGTCATGGTGTACAGTGGATTGGTCGGTGATCCAACGTGAGCAATCATACTGGAAATGTTGATGATACGGCCCGCTTTTGACTCTTTCAGAAGTGGCAAAGCAGCCTGCGTCATATTGAGGGGTCCCGAAATGTTCACCTTGGATATTTTGTCCCATTGTTCCGACGTATACTGCTCTTCAAAGGTTGCCTCGGGTAAGTTAATGCCGGCATTGTTGACCAAGATATCCAACTTGCCACCGAAGCCGGATTGGATCTTGTCGATAATTTCCTTCACTTGTTCTGGAATGGAGGTGTCGCCAGGAGCTGCCACTACCATGCTGGCGTCCTTGGCAAATTTTGTGGCAATTTCTTGGACCGCTTTTTCGGTACGTTCCGCGGATCGCCCATTGACTAGGACTTTGCACCCAGCTTGACACAGTGTCTCCACAATGGCACGGCCCAGTCCTGCTGTGGAACCGGTGACGAGGGCCACTTTGCCTTCCAATCCCAGAAAGGATTTCAAGAAATCTCCAGAAGATGATGATGTACTCATGGTTTGCGTTATAAAAATATTTCGTTTTTGTATACTAGCTATCTACTCGTTTGGTTGATTGTGTGGGCAGGGTTGTCGACATCTTGCTGTAATGCGTATTACAGCTGTAACAGATCATTGTTATGCATGAAATCATGGCAAGATGTTTGTCCATCGAACTCTGGGTTGGCACCTCTGGAATTCGAAAGAAAACTGACGCCACGGAAGCATGTTTCATTCAGCCAGGCGGGCCGGACAGCTTCACATTTACTAAACACTTCTGCAACACCACAGCAACTGCAGTTGTACCAGAACGCGTACTGGTAGCAGCTATTACCCCACTTGACTAGTTAGTTTGAGCATGTTCATAAGAACTGAATACAGTGAATACACAATCATGGCTTTCCATTATTATGATAATTATTTACTAGGGACGACGGGATCATCGGTGGCGTCGTCATCACAAGGTGGAGTCTCGCCAGATAATATGCAAACTAAAGCTCGAGTCATTCTGCAAAAGAGATCTAAGAAATCACAATCGCTGGGACTCTCACAGGATTGCTCGTCTTCGGCTGCACAAAGAGTCAAAAATAAAAAGATTCCCAAAAGCACCAAGAGGAAGCTCTTGTTGTTGAAGGATGATGTTAATCGGCTCATGTTCTCAAACAAATAGTTGCTGCTGCTGAAACTTGCGATTGGCAGGTAACTTTGTTATTCTTGGTTGTTTCTACAATACACTCTGAGCACGAACCGGAAAGTTTGGAGGACTGGAGGCAGATCGGCAGAGCTTATTAGAGATCGCTAATCATGCTCTTTCATCGCTCATCAATTAAGTTATGGTGTGGTTCACTTGAACTTAGTTGCAGAGGGTTAGGGCTTACATTATCATGCACGACTCACACCACAATTCTATTATAATTATTAGGAAGCTGACCTCTGAATTTTCTTTTCCAGGGCAAGAGGTCAAGAATTATGGTACTAACTATGTTGAAGGAGGAGCTGCAATTGGTCCTCTGGCTCAAAACTATCCACATTCGGGATGGCAATGTACTCAGTAATCGCACGGCCCCCTTCATGTCGTACAGGTTGGAGTGAGACCACGCAAACGGACAGGCGGGTGGAGGAGGAGGATATGCAGCCGCAGTGGTCAAAGTGAATAAATACCGAGATGAGCTTTGACTGAACGGCTAGGGTCGTACCGAGACGGAAAATCAGCCTCCTCGGAAAACAGGATGGCCCCGTTTTGACGGATAAATCCTCTGACTGTATTTTGTCTTTGACTCATGCCGTTCAGATTGTGGGGCGGCGGGGCCATCAAAATCTTGCTATCTATATCCCGAAAGAAGAGGCTATCTCTTTTGTTCAAAAGAGTGGGGTGACTGGCTACACTACCTACGCTTTGTGTGCTGCATCGCAGGCTTTGCTTTTCCCGGTCCACAACAGGACTTTTTGGGGAATCAATAAAAACGAGACAGTAGTAATGTGAACATGATAATGGAGACAGAGGAGACCAGAGAAAGTGATGAACACAAGCCTTTTTTTTCTCGTTGTAGAGTCTTCCACTGATTCGTTGTTTGTATGAAAGTAGCAGCTGTCTGCTGATGAACATTTATGCAAGCAACACCTCCTCATCTTACTAGCTCGGCTCAACAGGACTGATACTAGCAGCGCAAGCTGGGAAGGAACCAACAACTAGCAACCTGTCGCGTGTTTCTAAAGTACCTAGTACTTGCAGAGGATGCGCTACGACTTTCTGCAGGGTTATTATAGCCTTCTTCTCCTAGCTTACCCCTCTTGTACGTAGAGCTGCCTGGTACTTGTAGTGGCCTGGTGAATTGATGGTAAAAACAAAAAGCCCCAACCATACCACGTGATTAATAAAATAAGACAGGAATGCTTCTGCATAGACGGGAATTTATTTGTGCAAACTTTTTATTAATTTACTTGCAATAGATACAAGGCGGTGATTTCTTTCTGTGCCTTGACCGCGGGCATGACATTGTTGACTTGAAGAAAGCCTTCCACATCACTGTAGTCCACAAAACCACGTTCAATGCCACCCAAATAGGCAAAGATCAGTTGAGCTTCTACGCTTCCTGCTCCCGTAATCTCAACGCCTTCTTCCTCACAAATTGCGAGTTTGACGTCTAATATATCTTGATAGACGAGTTCATTGCTCGCATTGGCCTTGGCAAGCAATTTGGCGAGGGTACTTTCCAACCGGGTAGCCGAAACTCCTTCTTCGCCCAAACCCTTTTCAAAGGTAAAGCCGCATTCGTGGGATACAGGAGGGGCGTCCCAGAGTCGTTCCAGATCCACTTGTCGTGTTTCAAAAGGATTTAACCAAGAAAAAAAGCTGTCGGATTGGCCTAAACTAACAAGGTCAATGACAGGACCACAGCCTGTTGTGGAATCACATCCAAATTCTTCTGCGGCATCTTTGAGATCTGACGTCTTTACACTAGCCGTATCGCTGTCTAGCACATCATCCAATCGTCCGGACCGTTCCAGCATTCGTAGAAAGGGGCACAAAATCAAGGGGTTTCCAGCGCGATCACTACCTTCCAACAAATCAGGATAGGAAGCAACTAATGCTTCACTTGTCTCCGCGTCCGTAGCATGATAGAATGCCGCTGCAGAGTGAGGCGTATGCAGGAATAAGAGTAGTGATGATAGAGATGCTACGGCTTTCGAATATTGCATTGTTACAGATGTTTGGTGGGAAAATGTGATGGAAGAAAGGGAATTATGAGGGAAGTATTGAAGCCTTCCAGCGATTCAAGGAGCTCGAGGGGAACCACGAACCAAGCAAACTGGGGAGTCACCATGTTTGTGGCTTTGTTACCAGCACGTGCATGCTGGTACTAACTGTACGTTACTCCACTGTTACTCCAGTACTGGCATAGATGTAATATGGTAATACGGTATTACACTTCCTCAAGGAACCAGCATCGCGCAAAAGCATGCCGAGCGAGTTGATCCGGAAGAATAATCCAGGACTGAACTTTTGATACGATTGATGACTGAGGGCGCACACCTGCTTAGTAAGAGGCAGCGACAACAAATGAGCGAATGGAATCTTTCGCAATAATGGGGATATCGATGATTCTCACCATGTCCGCCGTCATGCGGGCTTGAGTGCTGATGCAATGAAAATCAATGGCGTCCCATCAGCATCAACAACCACAACATCAAGAACCGCAGCAAAGAGAAGAATGGATATTTCTTGGGGATCTCTGTCCTGGGACTGCTCCTCATGTCCATCCTATTTCTGTGGTGACCACGACAAGTGATACAAACAACACCAGTGGCGTGTCTCGCGTTAATGATGACAATCCACAATGTCAAGTATCTACTAATAGCCCCGTTATCACTCTACGAGAAGCAATCCGTACCTATAATGGCAATGTGGGCTGGGAATCTCAATCCATGATGATCGCCCATGATAACACGACAGCTAGGCCTATGTTTGTCTCTGCCGAACAAAAGCGACAGCAGCCAAGAAATAATAGCACCAGCACATCTAATGTTCACAGAACTAACAATAATGCTCACGGTGGAGAGAACAAATATCAATACCAAATACAACGATATAGCTTGACGGATACTACTGCTCAACCCAATGCTTCTTTTGAGGCCACGGGAAAACCTGTACCAATCCCAGAAGAACCACGCGCCATGTTCCTTTACAAAACAGCCGTATACTTGGGGTTTTACAACAGCGTTGGGTGGATTGATTTTTCGGATAAGCAGCCACAATACGAATACGAACAACTCTATGTCAATCCCAATGCGACTGGAAAGTGTTGCTACGATATGTTTGCCTTCCATTCTGGCCGTCAACAACAGTCGCATTCTTCCTATTTGATTGCCATTGATGATTGTGCCTGTCCTTTTTTTGCCGATACCTTCATCTTGGATTGGAAGGATCGAGGCCGGCCCATACATATTCGGCATTGGGAATTGCCAACCTTGGTCAATGGTAACTATACCATGGCAGTCGCAACCTCTGCTCCGTGTCCCATGGTATCCCAACCCAAAGCAGAAACGAGTCTTGATAAAGACCACAAAAGCAACAATTCACTACCATCCCCTTACAACCAGCAATTTCCATTCCAGCTCATTCTAACAACTAGTTTTTCGACACGGCGTGGATCGGGACGAACATTAATGCGCTTGTCACATTGTCCAAACACATTTGCCTCTCCCAGCATTGGATGTTCCAGAGACGAGTGGCACAAGCCAGATGGAAGCTTAGAAAACAGTCTTTCGGGCAACACAATTGTAGGCACGAGGGAAGATTCTTCTCTTTCCTGGGAGGAACCATTTGTCCGCGAAGAACGTTGGCTTGCCATGGCTGCTGCCAATCACAACAAACTCTTGATGGCTACCAATCGACAGGGTCTCCTGTCGCTGCCATTGGATTTTGATGCTTCCACGCAAGCCAATGCAGCCGCAGTTTTCCCACCAGACTGGGCAGAGAACCATGTCGTGAAAGATGTTATAGTGATTGGGAAAGAACATGACGTTTGGGTCCTATTAGCGCCTATTCCAGACATTTGGTCTTGTTCCGAAGCTTCGGCGCAAACGCTCCTGCAGTGGCAACTGGTGAAACTGACTCCCATTATTGCTACAGCCCATAAACAATGTAGTGGTAGTAGTAGTGGCAAGTTGGATCCATGCTGGCAAGTGCAGCGTCGAATTCCAATTTCCGGGGGTCCTCAGTTGCATTTTGCTGGCTCCAATGGTCGAAGCCATTCTTCCTGTCGATCCCTGGAAGATTCCAGAAAAGCTGCGCTGGACAATGCAAATGATTTGTAAGGTTTCGGGAAGTGAGAACAGGAGCTAGCTAGTTTACTACCAGTGTTCTGTGCAGAATAAATCCCATGCCCCAATTTTTACGAAAGTGCCTATTGCGAGGTGCTGACCTTGATGGATGTGTACCGCTGAGTGGCGAGTGCTGACAAGAGTAAAACAATCTGTGCCGAGGATCGATACATCACTTGCTTGCCTTGCATTTGCAACAAAAATGACAGTAAAACAAGTACTTCCTGTAAACTCTGGAGTCTCAACCAAAAAAGAGTCAGTCGTCAGTGGCAAAAACTTCCGTTAAATCATGAATGACCGAATTTGGTCTTCTATCTAAGTAGTAGATCAACCCGGTTGGTCCTCTACATCGTACTACTCCTACTAGTCTACTAGTAGTACATGTAATAGTAGCTACTAGCTTCCACACAAAAATGCATGGCAAAAATGAATGACAATTGCCAACCAGTGAACCAGAGTCATCCAATTAATTCTTTTGATCATGAACCGGTGTCCTGCTCCCCCTCTAACTTCCAGAGTCAGCTTCGCGTTTTACAACCCCTGTAATTACTCGGGGTCTCGTACGTCGCAAATGTAGACTACAGTACTAAGTGGTAGAGGAACCGGATGACCTTCATTGAGTTCGTTCACAGACACTGGCATTGCATGCATGACTAAACGAAGAAAGAAATAATGGAAGGTTAGATTGACGAACAATTACAGTAGTTCCAAATTATGACCATTTGGAAGGAGTGAAGTCCGCGTGATTTACTACTTGCTCTGCTAGCTAGCTATGATAGTAGGTCTACTCCAGTACTACTGTAGCTAGCTAATACGTAAAGTACAGTACGTCGTTCTCGTAGACCGCTGACTGGCCACCGTGCTACATTGCACCAGACTTTTTGCTCCGAAGTTTAAAATTTTAACCAGCAGCAACCGGTCAGCCTTACTTAATTACAGTCGACCTGCTCTTTCTGCAAAGTGGCATCACATAATACTCAACTGCAGTGGAGCCAAGTAATATAACAATTGAATTTGTCCTACTACCAACCAACAACAACTACTACTACAAACTTTCTCATTACTTCGAGACGCCAGTCCACTTGACTGGAAAGCGCCCCACGAACACACTGACAGTATGTCGTCTCGAGGTCCAACTGCAAATAATGGGTTGCAAGCCATTGATGTCGTGGTGACGGTATTACGGGGGGAAGGATTGGTCGCCAAAGATCGCAATTGGAAAGGTCTTTTCAACGACAAAAACACTTCGTCCGACCCGTATGTGATTGTCAAGCTATTGTCTTCCTCGTCCTTATCACCAGACACGCCTATGCCCGAAATCGTCTTGGGCAAAACCAAAGTCGTCCCACAATCCCTGAATCCTGTCTGGGACGCCGACCAGCCCATTGATGTCACACTGAGTGAATTGAAACCCACCTCTCGGTATGCCTTGCAGTTTACCATTATGGATGAAGATATGGGTGGTTTGAAGGATGACCTCATGGGAGTGGTAACCCTTCCCCTCGACATGAATCTACCCACCAATGTTGTCGAGTGGTACGAGGTTCCCGCCGACTCGGCCAAGGGTGCGTGTGGAAAGATTCAAGTGGCGTTGGAAACCAAACTTTATTACGAAGATGGGCAGACGGTCGTAGTGGATAAACCACGAGTGGGAAAGAAGAATGATTTCACGACGAAAACATCTAATCTCGAGAGGGATACCGAGTTTTTGGAACTCACCTTGACCGTGATCCAGGGCGATGGACTGGTCGCAAAAGATCGAAATCTGCTGGGTCAGCGAACGTCCAGTGATCCTTATGTCGAAGTGGCACTGTTACCCGACGGCGCCGGCGAACGGGAACTCTCCTTGGGTCTGACACGAGTCATTCCCAAGACGTTGACTCCAATATGGGAGGAAGAATTTACGGCCACGGTTCCACTCTCGACGTTGACGGACAATGCTCAATTGCGATTGACCATTAACGATTGGGATGAATATACCGAAGATGATTGTATGGGAATCGTTCACGTCCATGTGCCGCGTACCAGGAGCTCGACCACCAACAAATGGTATGGGGTACCGGCATTGTCGGCCAACGGGGCGCGAGGGCGACTTCAGTGCTCGCTGACGACCACCGTTCGGACTTTTGACGCTTTTGCAGCACAAGACTCCAAGACAGTCACTACTACTACGACGACGACGACCAAAAACAACACACCAGCTCCAGCAGTTGTTCCAGCAGGACCGCGGCGCGATACCATTGATTCCATGAACTTTGCCGTCACCGTCCTCGCGGGTGCCGGCCTAGCCGCGAAAGACAGGAATGCCCTGGGTCAACGAACTACGTCGGATCCGTACGTCAAGGTAAAGCTACTAACGGCTCCACCGGGGGCTCCTAACGATGTAAAAGAGACGGACATGGGGGAAACCAAAGTTGTCTACCAATCCTTGTCACCCGTTTGGGACGAAACGTTTGAGGCTACCATTCAGGGATCGGAATTGGTACGGGTCAATGAAGCACGTCTCCAACTGTCTATCTATGACCGTGATCTGGCCACGAGCGACGACTGCATGGGAGTCTTGACCATTCCAGTGCCGTTGATTGATACCAACAGCAGCAGCCCTCGTTGGTATGGAATCCCAGCACACTCGGCCCGAAATGCTTGCGGAAGGCTGCAAGTCCAAGTGGATACGAGTATTGTGCGGGTCGCTGCTAAATTACATCGTCTTGAAGAACCAACAAAAGAGAGCAGCACCAGCAGCAGCAAACATTCCACGTCTAGCCGAAAGAATGCGACGCGGAACCGTCAGCCCATTGCAAACTCTCGGGATACCTCGGCCTTTTGTACACCTCGTCGCACGAGACCTCCTAAAAAAGTCAAGGGTCCGCCAGCCATGTCTGCGCCAATGTCTCTGGAGGATACTAGTACATCACCTTCGAAACGAAGGGACAGATCCAAGAATTCTCCAAAGTCAAAGGCCAAAGGAGGCGAGACTCCAGAGACCTCCGCTACTACTAGCGGGTCCGATACGGAGACCCAAGGACGCAACAACAGTAAGGGCCTGGACCTGACCCAGGCCAAAAATTGCACTCTCTCGCGATTCGCCCAGCAAAAATCCAGGACACCATCCAAGGAAATGGCCGCTTTCTGTACACCCCGTCGAACGAAACCCAAGGGCACGGTTTCGGAGGCCTTGACAGCTGCGCCTGCATTGAGTCTGGCAGCGACATCGGACAATGACGACGACGACGACAAAGGGAAGGTCCAACGACCCACCTCGAAATCCAACGCCACGGACCATGAGACAACTTTTTCATCGACAACTACAAAGGTATCTTCTTCGTCTTCCACCACAATTTACTGCAGACCACCGTCTACCACTTGGCGTTGCTGTTGTGGGTACGATTTAGCGAAAGAATGTCTCTTTTGTGGCATGTGTGGGACTCGACAGACGTGGGCCTGTGGAGGCTGCAGTTTTGACGACAATATGTGTTTGTACAACTTTTGTGGTATGTGTGGGGTCCCCAAAAACGAACAAAAGTCCACAACCGCGGGTGGCAACTGCCGCACATTGGAGACTAGTGTGGCTTCTCATGTATCGGTGCGAGCATTGTAAGCTGTTCCAATAAAAGTACGCTTGAACTATCAGGGGACATGCTCAGCTACTCATTCAATTGGTATACTTGTGAAAGGGAATGTAATGATATAATGTAAACTTAATTTGTGTGCAGAATAAAATCCTAACGGCAGATACCAAGCTAGAATCTACACAGATACCTATCACGAAGCTACTTGGAGCTAACCAGTTTGCTACTAACTACACAACGAGGGCGAACTGATGTGCAGACAGAAGGATGTGCCGACCTGCCCCACACAGCCATGTATTTCTTTTGTTCTGGTACTGTCTCTTATACACATCTGACGCTGCCGACGAATAGAGAGGTGTA
>ENA-ORBV01017118-ORBV01017118.1-microbial-mat-metagenome-genome-assembly--contig:-NODE-17118-length-10417-cov-4.599226_pt1 | contig 10417 bp, 9 predicted proteins | sample MGYA00237777_ERZ505514 | MGnify/ENA primary metagenome ERZ505514 (study PRJEB26160, sample SAMN06269048) | microbial mat metagenome | isolation source: Oligotrophic lake microbial mat | place...
ATTTCAGGATGCGGGCGATGCTTGTGAGTTTTGCTTCGTATCACTTGTGGCTCGACTGGCCGAAGCCCGCACTTCATCTGGCGCGGCTATTTGTCGACTATGAGCCTGGTATCCACTACAGCCAGTTTCAAATGCAGTCTGGGACGACGGGCATTAATACCTTGCGAATGTACTCGCCGATAAAACAGCAGGTGGATCAAGACCCTGAAGGTATGTTTGTAAATGAATGGTTGGGGGATCTTGCCGGGTATCCAGCGCCGATTGTGGATCACAAGGCGGCGATCGCATTGGCGCGGGCAAGGATTGGGGCAGTGAGAAAGCAGACTGGCACTCGCGATGAGGCGCGGAAGGTGCTGAAGAAGCACGGGAGTCGCAAAAAAACGGTAGCGAAGAAGCAAAGCAGCCAGCAGATGTTATTCTAGGGATACCCCGATTCGAAGGGGACAAAGAAGTAAAAAAGCTAGGGATATTCCCGAACGACGCGGCGAAGGGGCGCTCTTGTGAAATTCACATCAGACGCCCCTTCTCCCTTCTGGAGGTCATTGTTTTCCATGTCGAAGATGCTTGAAGAGATCCGCCAACAGCCTGAGGCGCTGGCCAAAACCCTGAAGCAGGAATGGAAAGGCATCGAAAAGCTGAAGCAGCAATTCGAAGCCTATCCGCCACGGATGATCGTGCTCGCTGCCCGAGGCACCAGTGACAATGCGGCGCAGTTCGGTCGCTACATCTTGGAGTTACTCACGGGGATCCCGGTGTCGTTGTCCGCACCCAGCATCTATACACTCTACGGGGCCAAGCTGGATCTGGAAGATACGCTGGTGGTGGGGATTTCGCAGTCTGGGGAATCGACAGACACCAACATCGTGCTGGAGCGCGCCAAGGAATGCGGCGCGTTTACGTTAGGTATCACCAATGAACCGGATTCGACGCTGGCAAAGTTGGGACATGCGACCATTCTCGTGCGAGCGGGCAAAGAAAAATCGGTTGCTGCGACCAAGACTTATACAGGACAGTTGCTGGCGATGTATATGTTGGCTTACGCACTCGGCGGCAAGCTTGCACTGAAGGATCTCGAGAAGCTACCCGAGCTGGCCGAGAAGGCCCTGAAGCTGGAACCGCAAGTGGCTGCGATGGCGGGGCGCTACCGGTTTATGCAACACGCGGTGGTGGTCGGGCGCGGTCTTAACTATGCGAATGCATTTGAGTTTGCCCTGAAGTTGATGGAGACCTGCTATGTGATTGCCGAGCGCTTCTCGAGCGCCGATCTTTTGCATGGCCCGATTGCGATGGTAGATCCGCACTTTCCAGCTTTTGTGTTTGCACCGTCCGGGGTGACCTGGAACCCGATCTCAGAATTGCTCGCTCGCGTGGATGCTACTACGCATGAGACGCTGCTGGTGACCGACAAGAGTAACAAGGCGGCGTTTGAATCGAAGCGGCGGGCGTTCCGGATTCCGGTGGCGATTCCTGAGTTGTTTACGCCAATTCCTTACATTATTCCGGCGCAATTGTTTGCCGGTTATCTTGCGACTGAGAAGGGTTTGAATCCAGATCAGCCCCGGTCACTGACAAAGGTGACGCAGAACCTTTAGCTCATTCGTCCGGCCCAACGGAGGAAGCGCCACATCTCAAATCGGTGCTGCCAAAGAAAGGCCCAGAATTCGCGGAAGCCGATTGACTCGGCGTGGATGCCCCAATAGGTTTCCATGCGCCAGAGGAGGTAAGGGCTGGCCCATGGGCGCAGGCGATAGCCGCGTGAAGACTTCCAGAGGAATGCAAGCATGTCAGCTAGGGAACCAGGCTATTGGGCTTGGCACCGGCCTTAGGCGCGCCAGCGTAGTAACCAGAGCGGGTGCGCACAATAGGGCGATTTGGGCCGCTGGCGACTACCCGGATGGTTCGGAAAGTGCCGTCGAGTTCCTGCACCGTGGGTGTGTAGCCAATGACGTACTGGTTACGGATGTCTTTAGCGACTTCGAGTGCCAATGCGTCCACTTCTTCGAGGGTCTTGGGGAAGAAGCAGAGGCCGCCTGTGGCTTTGGCGATGGTTTCGAGAGAGCGTTTGGCTTTCTTGGATTCGCGCGGGATCTCGTCATTGAGCAGGGCGATCGAATAGATAACTGCGTCGGTGGTGTGAGCCTGAGAGATAAGTTTTTCGAGCGAAGTTTTGCTTGCCGTGTCTGCGCCATCGGTGATCAGCATCAGCACCTTCTTGTCGCGCTTGGCTTTGGCCTTGAGATGATCGATTGACATGCTGATGGCGTCATACATAGCCGTGCCGCCACGGGCGTCGATACGGGTTAGGCCTTCTTCCATCTTCTTGATGTCGCTGGTGAAATCGACGTCAAGGAAGGCATCGTCGTTGAAGTTGACGACAAAGACTTCGTCGAGGCGGTTGGAGGCTTTCACCATTGCGACCGATGCGGTTTCGGCTTTACTGCGACGCAGTCGCATGCTTCCACTGTTGTCGACGATTACGCCAAGTGAGATGGGCACGTCTTCGCGCCGAAAAATCTTGAGCGGCTGTTCGACATTGTTTTCGTAAACTTTGAAAGCCGATCGCGGCAGGTCGGTAACAATATTGCCCTTGCTGTCGACTACGGTTGCATTTAATACAACCAAGCGTGTATCGCTGCGAAACACCGGGTCTTCTTGGGCAAATACTGCGGGTGCAGCGAAGACAGCCGCCAAAAAAGAACGACGGCTATTGAACGGGGCCATAATATCCTTGCCGCCAGGACGGTCGCAACGCAGGCATACCTCTTGGCTGAACTAGCTTGACTTGAACTTTACGGTATTTTCCGTCTCTGTCCTGATTCTTAGGAGAATAGCCGATCAGGTACTGGTTACGCAGTTCAATTCCAATTTTAGCCGCAACATCGGGCAATTCGTTAACGTTTTCGATCGCGAAGTGTTTGCCACCCGTTTGCTCGGCGAGGTCGTTGAGCAGGCCTGGGCCGGATAGTTCCTCGGCAGTTCTGCCTCGGGCACCGACGGATTCGAAAATGCCGATAGCGTAAAGCTGAACGTCAGCTTCGCGGACGAGATTTTTAATCTCGCTCTCGGTGTAGCGACTGGAGTTGTCGCCGCCGTCAGAAATTACGAGGACGGCTTTGCGCGGATTCTTGGCCTTCTTCATCTGGTTCATGGCGAGGTAGATGCCATCGAGCAGGGCGGTGCGGCCCTTGGCCTGGGTGAAGGTGAGGCGGTTTTGGATCTCTTCAGTATTGCTCGTGAAGGGCACAATCATTTCGGGGCGGTCGTTGAACTGGATCAGGAAAAACTCGTCATCGGGGTTTGCTGTTTTAAAAAACTGCGCGGCTGCCTGGCGGCTTTTCTGAAGTTTAGAGCCCATGCTGTTGCTGGTATCGAAGACGAGTCCCACTGAGAGAGGGGCGTCTTCACTAGCGAACTGGGCGATAGACTGTTCAATTTTGTCTTCGAAAATTTTGAAGTGTTCGCGTTCAAGGCCGGTTACAAATCTATTAAGCGGGTCGGTGACCGAGACCGGGATCAACACCAGGTTGGTGTCGACGCGCAGGTTTGCTCCCCTGGAAGCGTCAGCGTCATCTGGTTTGATAGGACCGTCACGTCTCTCGATGTTGACGCGCCCGGGAGGGGGAACTGTTTCAGTCTTCTTGTCGGACTTCTTGGCGGGGGGAGCTGTTTTGGCTTGTTCGGCGGCGATGAGTTCAGACGTAGAAGAATATGCCAGGATAACCAGGAGGAAATATGACGCTACTACAGATCTAATTTTCATCAGAATGCCTTGCCAGGATCGTTCTCCTGAAGTTTATCATTCAGGAGGAAACCAGAGCCTGATCTTAAGACGGCAGGAATTGGCGAAGAGGTGCATAGAAAGCACGAATAAAGTCTTCAGCGGCGGCTTGTGCTTTCTCGTTTGAATCGTTGCCATTCAAGCCAATCACAACCCTTACTAGGGCAGTATCAGTTCTATTGTCTTTAACTGCGTCAAGCATTGTGTAAAGCTTGGCCTTGTACTCACTGGCTACGACGCGATCACGACTCTGATACCAATACAGAACCAAGCTCTTGCTATCGCCGCGCTGGATGATGTAGCGATTGACTTCAATCGGTTCGGGCCTGCCTGGCAAGGAGACCATGATGTGGTCATTGACAACTGGAGTCCAGCCGGAGCCTGGAAGGCAATTCTTCGGTGAATGCGGGACAGCACCTGTGCGTTGGCTGCGGAAAGCAGCTACAAAGAGGTTTGCCCCTACGCGCAGAGAATTGTTGCCATATGAACGGTTGAGCGTGTCATCAGCCTTAAGCACTGCCTGAGTCTCGGCATCCACTACACCTTCCTGAGTCTTTTCCCATACACCAAGCTTCTGAGGGAACTCGACTAACAACCTGCCTGCCGCTACTTTCTCAGATTTCGTGAACGAGTAGTAGGCAAGGGTCTGAATTGCAAGAACCGCACTCAGAATGAGGACAGTCGATTTAAGTGACGGGTTCTTGAGTTGCTTTATATCTTGCATTTGAAATTCCTTGAGAAAACCAGTTTGCGAAACGATGGAATGCGAGCAGCATGGACAGGGCGACCATGAAAATCACCCAGCCCTCTGCCGTGTGGAAAAAGCCTTCGGCCCATTCGCTTTTGTACTCGTAAAGAACACCGGTCATCGAGACACGGAAGGCATTAGCCGCAATAGCGATTGGGACAGTGGCAATCAGGAGCAGTGCACGCATCCAACCACGAGAATCGAAGAAGAATCCGTAAACGAGAGAAAGGAACGTGAGCGAAAGAAGGGAGCGGATTCCGCTACAAGCCTCAACTACCGACAGTTTATGTTCAGCAAGCTCTAAAACATTGCCGTCTCTCAAGACCGGAATACCAAGTAACAACAGCGATTTTTCAGCAACAACACTTGCGAAGATCTGCAGTGGGAAAGTGATCGCCGTATAAATGACGGATGGAATTGGAACCATGAAGAAGAGAAGGAAAATTGGAAAAGCCGTGAGCTTTAGCAATTGTCTTCCGCCAACGAAAAGAACTGCACCGGCGATTGAGAAGACGATAGAGGTTCGTGTCAGAAATAGTTCAGCGGCAATGGTGCCCAGAATGTACTGGATAGCACCGTAGAGCATTACGACTAATCCCAGGTAGTCACGCGTTAGCTTCACTGCCCAAATGTCATCTTTACGCTGCCAGGCGATATAGGCGGCAACGACGGGAACAAAAAATCCATGCCCCATATCATCGTCATTCATCCACTGGGCGACAAGGCGCTCGAGCATTGGATAAAAGGATGCGATCATCAAACCCGCAATCCAGGCCAGCGGGACCCAGAATGAGGCGGGGGGAATTGGGGTTGCTGGATTTGCCGTTAAGGCTGGCTGGCTCTCTTCAACTTTGGCTTGAACTGGACTTTCCATATACTCCACATCCAGCAGAACATTCTGTTCCGCCTTATCTCAAGGTACAACAGTGTGGGTGGTTATAGGACGATGGTAAGTTTTCACCTTAGTACAATAAGAAGATGCGGTGCTTGATACCCGCTATCTTGGCCTCCCTAATCCAGCTATCTGCCCAGCAGGCAATCCTGCCGATCGGGCAAGTTAAGCCGGATATGGCCGGGGTGGCACGAACAGTATTTCGCGGTCAGGACCCGGAAGAATTTCCGTTGCGGATTCTCGGGGTGCTGCAAAACAGCGGGCCGGGGCAAAACATAATTCTTGCCCGGCTGCTGACTGCTCGCCTGGAGCAAACCGGTGTGATGCAGGGCATGAGCGGAAGTCCCGTATATATTGACGGCAAGTTGGTGGGTGCAATCGCGTTTGCTTTTCCGTTCGCCAAAGAGCCGATAGCAGGGATACGGCCAATCGAAGAAATGCTTCAAGTAGAACGATCTTCGGGATCGGTTCGAGCCGAGCGAGTACATTTAGGTTCGACCGAGCTTGTCGCAAGTCGAAGTCAGAGCGAGACAAATCAACCGAGTCCGGTGCTGACGCCCATTTCGTTTGCTGGAATGACCGAGCGCACAGCCCGGCACTTTGCCGTCCAATGGCGTGAGCTTGGGTTTGTTTTACAGCAGGGTGCGTCGGGGAGCCAGCCAAGTGGAGCGAGTTCGCCGCTGCGGCCAGGCGATATGATTTCGGTGCAGCTGATTCGTGGCGACATGAACTCTGGCGCTGACGGTACCGTTACCCATATCGCTGGCAATCAGGTGTATGCATTTGGTCATCGATTCCTTGGTGGAGGGGCTGTTGAGTTTCCCTTTGCCAAGGCTGAGGTCATCACGTCGATGCCCAATCTGAACATGCCATTCAAGATCAGTCAGTCGCTCAAGCCGATGGGGGCAATTTTGTTTGATGGGGATGCCGCAGTAAAGGGAGAATTGGGCCGTGTGCCGAAAATGGTACCCATCCTGATTCGGTATCGCGATGCTGCAGGATTGAAGGAATACAGAATGGAGATGGTGAGACATTCTCTGCTGTCGCCTCTTTTGCTGCAGATGGCTTTGTTTTCCACTCTCGACAGCCACTTCCGCAGTGCGGGATCTGGAACCGTCGATCTGAAGGGTGAAATCCGGTTTGTTGGGCAGGCGAAGCCACTTGAAATTGAAGGGCGCTATTCGGGGGACAACAACCTGCCGGCTGCCGCGTCGCTTGGCGCTGCCATACCTTTCGCCTTTTTCCAGCAACATGTCGAAGAAACCTTGCTGCCGGAATCGATGACCTTCGACCTTGTTGCCAACATCAAGCATGAGCAGTGGGTGATTGAATCTGCATCCGCTTCGCGACGCAGCGCCAAGCCTGGGGATACACTGACCATTCGCACGCAGTTGTCCAGCCCCAATGGGGTCGAGAAAATTGTGGAGCATCAGTTTACGGTGCCTTCGTGGCTGCCTGGCGGTGAAACGCTGACATTCACGGTCGCCGATTCCTTCATCACAAATTTGCTCGATTTCAGATCTTTCTATCAGCCGGGTGGGCCAGTGTTTCGATCGACGGCAGAATTGATCCGGACGCTTGGAACCTTGCATCCGGCAAATGGCATGTATGTCCGCGTTTTTCGGTCGAGCCCGGCATTTCAGTCTGGCGGACGCGAGCTTTCGAATCTGCCACCTTCGATTGCTACTACCTTGCAGAAGACGCCCGGCACTTATCTGCCGATCTATCAATCCCGACTTTTCGACCGTGAGACACGCCTTGCCGATGGTGTGGTCTCAGGCTCACGTACCTTTACTCTGGAAATAGAAAAATGAAGCGCATTTCGCTAGTATTGCTGCTGAGCTTTGCCGCCTATGCTTCCGGCCCCGCCAGTTGGGAGCTTTCTCAGTATGCAGATTTCATCAAGGGCAAGCTGAAGAATCTGTCGCTGACTCGGGACGGCACGCTTGAGCCAGGGCCGGCGATCGCGGCGGCGCTGCCTTTGGGTGAGGTTTCACTGTGGTCGATGGCTGCGGCACCCGATGGGAGTGTCTATCTTGGCAGCGGGCCGAAGGGTCGTATCTATCGATGGAAAAGCGGCGCGAAGTCGCTCGAGCTCATAGCGACCCTGCCCGAGCCGCATGTGTTTGCGATCTCGGTTGCGCCGGATGGCGGCGTTTTTGCGGCTGGCTCGCCAGGTGGAAATATCTACAAACTTGGTGCGAACGAAGCCAAACTCTTTGCCCAGACCGGTGCCAGGTTTTTGTGGTCGTTATTGGCTACCGCCGAGGGTGTTTTTGCCGGCGGCGACGATGGTCGCGTCTTTCGGGCGACTAGCACTGTGAGCGAAGTCTATTACGAAAGTGGCCAATCGAATGTGACCGTGCTCGCGCTTGCTTCCAACGGGATGTTACTGGCTGGGTCAGACCCCAACGGAATCCTCTATCGCATCTCAGCCAAAGGCAAAGCTCAGGTGCTTTACGATGCTCCGTTTACGGAGATTCGATCTGTCATACCGCTGAAGAATGGCGAGATTCTGTTTCTTGCGATGGGTGGTGCGGCAGCCCGGCGGGCTCAGACTGCGACGCAGCCCGGAGGTGCCGTGCCGGGGGGCGCAGTACCGCAGGTGACAACCACCATTACAGTGACCGAGGAAGCGCAGGCCGGGATCGATCTTAAGCCAAAACCGGCACCCGCAGCAACTCCGCAAGCACCGGCTGTAACGCCCGCTGTAAGTAGCATGATGGACGTGCCTGGCCTGGATCGTTCTGCCGTCTATCGCCTCAATCCCGATCTGACGGTGGACAGCCTTTTTGTGACCAAAGAAGAAAGCCTCTTTGATCTGGCTGAGTGGAATGGGAAGATCTACTTCTCGTCGGATCGGCAGGGGCGTATCTATCGCCTCGATGGCGATCGTGCGGCAACGATGCTGCTAGAAAGCGGCGAGTCTGAGGTCGGCCGTTTGCTGCATACCCAAGCTGGCTGGCTCGCGGCAGTCACTACCAGCCCCAAGCTTCTGCAGATTGCCGATGGCCCAACACCGCCTTATGAATTTGAGTCGCCCGTTCATGAGGCCTCCAATATCACTCTTTGGGGGGCCTTGAATACGGGTGCGAGTGCCGATCTTCGCTTCGAATCCCGCAGCGGAAATTCGGCCAAAGCTGACGCAACCTGGTCTGATTGGCAGCCACTTAAGGGAAGGAATGTGCAGAGCCCGGCGGCCCGCTTCATTCAGTGGCGCTTCCGCGGCGAGAGGGATTTTAAACTGCATTCGGCAACGCTCAATTATTTGCCGCGGAATCAACCGCCGTCGATCAAATCGCTGACTGCCGTTCTGTTGATGGTGCCAAGCAATGCCCCCAAGACTCAGGCTGCTGCGACCACTAGTTCTACCTATACTTTGACGGTGACCGATACGGGAGAGGCTTCAAGCTCTACCAGCGCCGGTACTGCATCGCTACTTGCCTCGAGGCCTGCCGGGCGACAGTTGATGCTGAGCTGGGTGGCCGAAGACCCTGATACCGACACTCTGCAATATAGTCTGCACTTTCGCGCCGAAGATGAATCAGACTGGAAGCTCCTCAAGCAGGAACTGACTGAGAGCAACCTGAGCCTTGATGCCGATACTCTGGCCGATGGCCGTTATTTGTTTCGGGTGACCGCAAGCGATACCTTATCCAACCCGGCGGCTGTTGCCCGCTCGACCGACTTCAGCAGCGTGCCTGTGCAGCTAGATCAGACGGCACCGGTGCTTGAGGCAACCCTAACCAATGGTGCGCTTACAATTCGCTGCAAGGACGATGCTTCGCCGATTCGCCGCATCGAATACTCGGTGAATGCCGGACGCTGGATTCTGCTCGATGCTTCTGATGGCATCTATGATTCGCGCGAAGAGTCTGCCAGTGCGACCTTGAATCTGCCTGCAGGCGAGAGCCTGGTTACCGTACGCGCCTTCGACGCCTCGCTGAATGTCGTGTTGCGCAAGCTGATTGTGCGGCGCTAGAGCGGGGAATGTCAATAGTTTTGTGTAAACCAGTCCTCTTTGGTTAGTAGCTATTGTCAAGAATCATGCCGGGGGAGGCCCCCATCCGGCGCGCCCTAAGCGGCCCGGGTATACAACTTCAAACTGTCTCATTGCTTCCCGCCAACCCTGCACTGTGGACCACTTCTTGGACGCATTGCGCAGGGCCAGGTACAGCAACTTGAAAGCAGCTTCTTCGTTCGGAAACGACCCCCGATTCTTGGTCACCTTGCGCAAGCTCATATGCAGGCTCTCCACTGCGTTGGTCGTGTATATGATCTTGCGGATCTCTTCAGAAAACTGAAAGAACGGGATGACCCGCTCCCAGTTCCGTGTCCACACATCGGCCACCACCTTATGCTTCGGCCACTTTGCCCGGAACTCATCCAGGGCATCCTGCGCTGCTTGCTCTGTAGGAGCCCTGTAAATAGGCTTCAGATCCGCCGCCACCGTCTCGCGCTCCTTGCAGCTCACATAGTTCAAGCTGGCCCGGATCATATGCACGATACAGGTCTGCACCTGGGCTTGCGGAAACACCGCTTCAATCGCTTGTGGGAAGGCCTTGAGCCCATCCGTGCATACGATGTAAATGTCCCTCATTCCACGGTTCTTCAAATCCGTCATCACACTCAGCCAGAACTTCGCCCATTCATTGGCAGAACTCCACAGCCCAAGTACATCCTTCTGTCCTTCTTCGTCCACCCCGATCGCCACAAATACGGCTCGGTTCTTCATTCTCCCTTCGTGCCTCATCTTCACCATCAGCGCATCCAAATACAAAACGGGATACATGTTCTCGAGCGGCCGGCTCTGCCACGCCTTTACTTCTTCCAGCACTCCATCGGTTACTTCCGATATCAGCCCAGGACTCACATCAACCCACTGCTGTCCGGTTAAAAGTCGACTAGAATTAGTTGTTTGACTGGCTCCTCTAAGTCGTCATGGGAGGAGATCTCTTGGAAGGCCTGTAAAATGGGCATTTTTTCGAAAAGCGTGAGA
>ENA-ORBV01017121-ORBV01017121.1-microbial-mat-metagenome-genome-assembly--contig:-NODE-17121-length-10415-cov-5.909460_pt1 | contig 10415 bp, 4 predicted proteins | sample MGYA00237777_ERZ505514 | MGnify/ENA primary metagenome ERZ505514 (study PRJEB26160, sample SAMN06269048) | microbial mat metagenome | isolation source: Oligotrophic lake microbial mat | place...
ACGTAGTACCGTAATTTGTACCCCTCGTGGACTCCTCATAATCACAGTATTTTTCAACCCCCACAACTCCGCAGAACACAACTTTTTCAAACCAATACTATCTTTTACAACAGTTTTTACATTGATTCCTATATTATACATTCGCCATGGCTATCACTACTACTACTAGCACAAGTATGCACCCATCCGACTCATTGGAAAAGGACAGCAGCAACTCGACGTCTACAACGACGACCACGACGACCTGCTCCTCCGAACGACGACCATGGAGGTCGACCGTGTCTTGTAGCGCTCGTCTCGCCATGACGCAGCAGGTCCAAGAACAACTGGTTCGTTCTGGTAGTAACAACAAGACCAGCCCTTCCATGCTTCCTCGGTTGGCCCAAAAATTGGATGCCTTGCTGTATCGACAAGCTCGCTCCCTCGAAGAATACCTAGACCCAACGACGTTGGAGGACCGTATGCAACGATTGCTAGGAGAATTGTTTCATGCTTGCTTGCAACGACAAAAGCAACAACAACACCCTTCTACTACAGGTACCAGTACCACCAGTCGTACGGATATGCCCCTGTTTCGCAAGCGCAAGTTTGTACAAGTCGTGGGAGAGAAACGATACCTCCAAATAGCACATCTCGTCTACCAACTCGAGGAAGCCGCCCAAGAGATTCGATTGGCCATCATTCAAAACAGCCCATTGTTGACAACCACAAGTTCTACTTCCAACGACGACGACGAGGATGCCAATCTTACGACTCCAAGTGGCAACCACCACCATACCATGATTTTGAATTGTGCCCTCGTCCAGGTTTTTGACACGACTCCCATCCAAGCGATTCCAGATGTCCCTTGGGAAATCTTGTACTTGCAAGGAGCCTCGGCTCTCAAGGCGTATCTCAAAACAAAGCAGCAAGAGCAAGAAGCATCATCCTTGCCCTTGTTGCCATCCCCGATTGTGGCGGTTCGTCGTCCAGATCCTCCAAAGCCACCAACACTATTGGACATTGTTGCAAAGTGCAGCAGCAACGACAAACAAGAGCAAGAAACGAAAACGGTTGTCGAGGAAGTGCCATCCTCCTTGACGAGTACAGACAATACGCTCAAACTGGTCGCCAAGCAGCACCATCACCGTCAAGGCATTGCCGTGCTCATGCGACAACCATGGGGATCCACCACCACCAGCCATGGCGATGGTAACAACAATAGTCTCCAATTGCTTCAAAGAACCCTCAAGGATATTGTTCGCACCCGAGATTGCGTGGAACGGAAACAAGAAGACGACATTTACAAGAGGATGCGATCCTTGTTGGAGAAGAGAATTTTGAAGATTGGATAATCATAATCACATAATCATACTAATTATTAGGAAACATTGCCATCCACAGTATGAGCATGTTATAGAGATTGTAAGATATGAGGTATAGTTTAGGCTAGGCATGGACAAGGCAGTTTCGTTTGGAATGCAACGATTGGGCATTTTGGGTGGGAGTGAAAGCTAAAAGCAGCAACTGGCGGGATGTAGAGAAGAATTTTGCCTATTCAGTTCCACTTACTACGTAGCACTGTTCACTACAGTGCTAGTGGAGTGCATGCCTTTTCCATCGAAGTTGCTGCAGCAGGTGGTTTCTGCGTCAACAGTTTAGTTGCACCCACACCAGACTGCTAGCTAGCTACAACGTAGCAGCTAAAGCTGGTTTGTCCTAATGCCCATGGCTAGAGTAGCATTACAACTACCCGTACCAGTAGCTACTACGGTCGCACTAGCTAGCACTCGTAGCTAGCTAGCTAGTTTGAGTAGTATGGGTGGTCAACAGCCGGTTGCGGGAGGGACGGTCTTCAGATACCTGGTTGTCCTCACTGGATCCTAAAGGATACAGTAGGTTATGAGCCATTGAATGCAGCGCCGCACACGGGATCGCTTGGCAAAAGATACCAAACCCAATGAAATCCACCAATGAGAAAAAGGCTTCGGAAATGGAATTTTGCGGCACAACACTACGTACAACACGTGGTAACGGTTCGCTTTCTTTCGCTTCGCATAAAGCAACTCAACAATAAATCAAGGAAGAAGCTTGTATGAAAGTGCTCATCTCGAGGATACGTTTTGGATTACGAGTGGAGTGTTACCAGGTAGTAGCGGAGAGGAGGCGAAAGGAACAACGACAATAATCTCAGAAGAAAAAGAAAAGAGCCGAGAGAAGAGGTATCATAAAAACGAGTAAAACGGAGAGAAGAAAGTATTTTCAAAAGCCAAAAATTATTTTTTAAAATAAAAAAACCAACAACCATGACGCCATTCAAGTTTGGGAGTTTTCTCCTCGTGGTGGCGCTCTCAGCGTCCATGAGCAACGCCTTCTCGGTTCATCCTGCGATTCCCCGCGTCAAGGTTGCGACCAGCACTCACCGGCACTTGAGCACCATTTCCAATGTCGAAACCAAGCAAGCATTTAACATCACCGACTCGCCAGCAGCAGAAACAACAGCCAAAGTGGTTTTGCAAAAAGATCCCTTTGGCCCTCCCGCCACGCCAGAATCCCCCCAAAATTCCATCCTATCTCCCAAGGGCCTGGATCATGCTTGGGAAGTTCATAAATTTGGAGGTGCCTCCTTGGCGACGGCCGACTTGTATCGCACTGTGGGGGATTTGTTGCTTCAAGAATCTCAAGGACGTGCCGACGATAATAATAATAAAATTCCTACCATGGCGGTAGTCAGTGCCAAGGGTGGCATGACGGATCTATTGGTCAAAGTGATCGACAGTGCCCTGGAAGATTTTAATTTGGCCAAGGAAGTACTCGAAGAAGCCGTGTCGAGTCAAATTGCTGTCCTCCAGGAGTTGGTTCCCAATGCTCCACAAGTGACGGATCCCATTGTGAAGCGCTTTCGTCAAGATCAAGATGATATTTGGAGTGTGGTGCAGTCGTTGCGCATGATTCAAACGGTACCCAGTGTCACCCTCGAAGTGGTGACGGGCTACGGAGAAATTTGGTCGGCGCAAACCCTCTACGCGTATTTGAAAACACATCCCACCAATACGATTCCTACGGCATGGTTGGATGCCCGCGACGTCTTGATTGTCAAGAGTGATGGTGCCAGTGGCGGATTGGGAGAAAAAGGATCGGCGGCATCGACTGGCAAAGTGTGTCCCTTGTGGGATACCACCTCGCAAAAATTATCCGATTGGTGGACGACCCAAGCCGAAGAGGATTTGTTGCAACAAGTGGCCTCGGCCGGGGCTGTGGACCTGGATTTCTCGCAGCAAGCTCCCATTGTCGTGGTCACGGGCTTTGTGGCCCGCACCGAGGATGGCGTCCCCACGACGCTCAAGCGATCAGGTTCCGATTACAGTGCTACTATTTTTGCCAAGCTCTTGGAAGCTGGACGTGTGACCATGTGGAAGAATACCGATGGTGTCTACACGGCAGATCCACGTGTCGTGCCGGAAGCCTTTCCCATTCGCTCTCTCAAGTACGATGAAGCCATGGAACTTGCCTTTTTCGGCGCGCAAGTATTGCACCCGTCCGCCATGGAACCTTGCATCGATAAACAAATTCCCGTCTACGTGCGCAATATCTTTAATCCTTCCTTCCCGGGAACTGTCATTTGCGGACGATGTGGAACACTGACCGAGGCCAACTTGCAGTCCAATGATAACATCAAGAGTTGGTTGGACTATAATGAAGAGCATGATCGTTCTTGTCCCATCAAGGGAATTACCTCGGTGGACAAGATATCGACCGTCACTTTGGAGGGCGCTACATTGGCAGGCACGAATGTCGCCTCTCGAGCGCTGGCGGCATTGGCGCGAAAGGGCATTTCCGTATTGATTGTCACCCAGGCAAGCAGTGAGTCCTCCATCACTCTAGCTGTTCCACAATCGCAAGGAGCTGCAGCATTGGCTGTCCTTCGCGATGCCTTTGAGTTGGAGTTGGCACGTGCTACCATCAATTCCGTGTCTTCTACTAATGACTTGTCGATTGTCGCCATTATTGGAGAAGGCATGGCTCGGACGGCGGGAGTTGCGGCTACCTTCCTGGGCGCCTTGGCACGATCCCATATCAATGTTCGACTGATTGCGCAAGGCAGTAGTGAACGACAACTGGCGGTGGTTGTGCACAAAGATGATGCCTCCCGAGCACTTCGTGCGGCACACATGGCGTTTACTCTGCAAGCCACCACGGCAAGTGTGGCTATCCTGGGAGCTACCGGTACAGATGGACAGGCTCTTATCAAGCAACTGCAGCAACAGCAAGAGACACTGCTCGAGGACATGGGAATCGAGATTTCGGTCCACTTGGCGTCATGCAAAACCAAGATGGTAACTGCCAAAGATGCCAAGGGCTTGGGATTGGAATTGGACAAGGTGCGAGAGTATTTGCGAAGTGATGACGTCGGAGAACCTTTGGATTTGGAAAAGGTCACGGAAGCCGTGGAAAACGACATTAGTCCATTCCGGGTTGTGATTGACTGCACGACATCCGAAGATGTGGGTGATTATTACGAAAAATGGTTGTCGGCGGGAATCCACATCATTAGTCCAAGTCGCCATGTGGGATCTGGAGATCTGGACCGCTACAAGAGAATTATGAAGGCTCGTCATGGTCATGAAGTCGAGTGGTTCCAAAGCAGTGGTGTAGGAAGCGCCTTGCCCATTTTGTCCACCGTCCAAGACTTGATAGAAACAGGGGATGAGTTCAAGACCATCTCTGGCTCACTCTCCGAATCACTGGCGTTTGTCCTCAACAACTTTAATGAATCGGTTCCCTTCTCCGAGGCTGTCCGCATCGCAGAGGCACGTGGATACATGGAAAAGAACTTGTGCGATGACTTAAGCGGCATTGATACCGCGATGAAGATGGTGATCTTGGCACGGAAGATTGGTATGGACATCAGCGTGGAAGATGTCGAGGTGGAGTCACTTCTCCCGGAAGAGTGTGCATTGGATATGGACTCGGTCATCGGTGAGCTTCAAAAGCTCGATGGGCCCATGCTGGAGCGTCTCAAAGCTGCCGAAGCGAAGGGTTGCAAATTGCGCCACAAGTTTGTCATTGACAAGGTAACCGGCAAGTGCAAGTGCGGTTTGGAAGAAGTGGACGACAATGATCCAGTCTACCGACTCGGAAGCGACGAAAATATTTGTGTGTTGGAAACGGCTCGATATGCTACATCTCCATTGATTATCAAGGGAGCCGCTGCCGGTCCCGATTTGACAGCTGCTGCCATCTTTGCCGACCTACTTCGTTTGGCCCGAGCCTATTCCGCCAACCAGAGTAGGTAGGAAGATTCCTTTTTGCCTGCATTCGTGGCATCGCGCTAAAAATTAGCAGGGGAGACGGAGGTGGGCGTTGCATATTTTTGGTATGGTTATGGGTGGGAGGTGGATGTGAGGTTATGCATCGAATAGATACAAAGGCACACATCAGCAGGGACAAATCAGTACAAGTAATCATACATGCAGTCCGTCACGATGGTGCTCAAGCAAAATTAAGTACATAAAACAATTCAACGTTATTCTTTTCTAGTAGTAACCGGATTAGCAGCATTGGGGGTAATACTGCTCACCCACATACAAGCAGTCCTAAAGGCATTTGCGTGATGGCCGCTGGCTTCTGCGATACCATCTGTTTTGGAAAATCAGATCTAGCTAGTAGTAGCTTGCTATGTCTATGGATTCGACTTTTTCGTTTCCGTCCTATCCTGCTCTCAAGATGCCCCCCTACCAGACTCAAGTGCGCCTATCTTTGTTACGTACTATCGTATCAAAACCACCATTACAAATAATTTTCTCCTCTAGCTAGACCCAGTAATGCGCTGGTATACCTCTTTTGCGGATTTCATAGAACAAGTTCAAGGAATCCGCCACAGTCTCCGTGGCTGGTCCCCAAGCATCCCGCAATTCTGCTTGATTGACATGATGCTCAAAATAGAAATGATCAATAAGCTTGCCTAATTTGGGATAGTCCACCAATTGCTGTGCCAATTCTCTTTCTAATTGTGGTGTATCGATATCCAATTTGACAATGATCAAATCGTCTTCCTCATAATTATCCATCACCAGTCTCAGTGGATTTTGTCGACTGTTGGGGTCCGACTCCACGCCCACGTTGATCCAATGATACGACGCCTCCAGATAATCGGGTATATCCTTCATGACCTGATCCGGATCTAGCTTGGTATATTCCCACCCATAGACATGATCAAAATGAAATCCAAATTGGTTGTAGAGATCGATCAAAAGGATGGCCGGAGACTTGGTATGAAAACTGAGGGAAGCTCCCATATCAATAAAGATGGTCCGTGATTTTGGTTTTAGCTTTCGACACAGAGCACGGAAATCATGCACCATATAGTCAATGCGCATGCGGTGGTCCGTGTGGTTGACGTCCGGAAAACAAAACCTTGGATGTCTCATGGTGGGCAGCAAGGGTTCGATCCATCCCGAGGAGGAATAGGAGAGTTGGCCACTCTTTTCGAAAATTCCTGGCAGTCCTTCGGGATGTACCTTGAGCAATTCGCACACACTTTTGTTGGACTTTGTCATATTTCGTCGCAAATCTTTCAAGGGGGTTTGAAACGTTTTGATACGACGGTAATAGTCATCCAGGTCCTGCATGAAATCCTGCAGCTGGGTATGGTGAGGTGATACCTGAGGATCTGTAAAGATGGGACAGGTTGGAGCAAATTTGGGTATCGGCGCATCCAGCTTGAGTTCCTTGATATGTGTCATAATGTATGTTTCCACAGGTGCAGGCTTATAGCCTGCTTCGGCTGGCTCAATGAGGGGAACATGGCCTGATAGCTGCACATGATCCGCCTTGTCTGGCTCGGGTATTATGTCTGACTTGGGCTCGGGCTCGGTCACTGCCGGTGTTGCGTCGTTCGTACCTTCCGCTGACGTGCTACCTTTGGGAGAACGAAGAAGGGATTTTTTGCCATAAAGGACGAACAGTACTACCGAGAGCCCGAGGAGGACGATTCGTACCCGTTGGCGATTATTCCTCTGTCGGGAGTGGAGTTTTTCAGTAGTGCCCATGGTACGTGCAATGACTCTATTAATTGTTCTGTCCTTGAATGAATAAACCAAGCAGAGCAGAGGGTCTTCCAAAATCTGGTTGATCTCGATACAGTGGGTAACTATGCGTGGGTTTGCTTTGCTTTATTGATGCTGGTTAGTCTACTACCGTCTCTGTGATTTTCGTCCTGCCAAAGGAAATTTCGGTCCTGGATCACTTCATTAATTTTATTTTAGTCAAGACATGCTTTGTCAGCACAAAAAATTGTTGAGTCGGGTTGCCGAAATTTGGCAGATAAACGCAACTCAATAACCCCTCCCCTTAAGGATGCTCCGCACCGTGTGCGACCAATTCAGAGTTTTTCATGCTTTTGCACTTCAATTTGTCATCAAATTTTTAATTTTGACAATGTTTGTCTTAGGTCATGAAGTGACTACTCCAAGTAGCTAGCTAGCTACTGTAGCTAGGTAGCCATGCATCAACAACCACATGCAGAAAGAACTCAAAGACATTGCAAAAGTGTGACCAACAAATTGATTTTCTTTGTGACTGTCATGAGCGTCATCAACACCATGTTCACATCCTTGTCATCAGGTGTGACTTCACGAACATCACAATACACATCTATGATGCATGTGGTCACCACCATAGACATCTGGTACACAAGGTTGTCTGGTCTTTGGGGTCACGTTTCAACATGCCAAGATGAGGGACAACCTTTGGTGGATATGTTGCACTCAACTTTCTTGCCATGATCCATGTTGTGCTAGCAGTTGTCTTTTTTTCTGACAAATGCTGTTTGCTCTTCTTTTTCTCCCAGAAAAGAATCCACACTCCATCACTAACTCTTCTGAGGTGAATCCACCAGTCACCTCAACACACTGCTGAAAATGTGATTCCCTTGTGACTGCACTACGCTAAAAGCTACAGGCCTTTTGAGTTGTTTGTCAATGAAAATCATAAGCTTTAGAATGAAGCTGAAGTGAATGTAATATTTAAGAGAGGTTCGGCTCAAGATCTCTCAGCGCAGTCCTCTCTCCACTGAGATGAACGATGCTTCTGCGTGAAGAATCGGCGGGCCAGTTACAGACTTGCTATCCACTTGGGAATGACTTGTCTTATAACAATAGCTCGTGTTGTACCATCCAGAACAAAACGTGTTCCAAGCATTTTGTGGCGGTCAAAATATGCAGCCGTTGTTCTGCATGGGCGCTTGGTCTTGGATGCTATCCCTAGAGACCTTCTTCACTACTTGTGAAGTGTTGGGCTAGTAGCAACTAGTCCCATACGCTGAAGAGCGCATCTTCCGTGAATGAGTCACGAACAAATGAGTCCCGTATGAGGACACTCCATGCAGACCTAAATGAATGCAATTTGGGGTGTTGCATGACTTTTTTTTTGCGTTGCAATCATGGTTTTTGAGAAACAGGTTGTTGTGCTGCACAGTGCAATATGGGCTTGATCCAATGGTCTTTGATGGGACCTCTCTTGAAAATCATATTTGATCTCAGCGTAGTCTTCAGCTGAGAATTTCTATTTTCCACTCAAAAGGCTTGCTTGCTCAAGAGTGCACAATCCTTTGCTTTTTTTGTAGACCACCGGGTAGCTGTGCAAGGTCTCTCCCTTGTCCGGGTCGGAATGAACCGCTCGTTATTGGCATTCATTGGCATCGACGGCAAGCAAGAGCTGTTGCAAGATCGAGTGTGCACTTTGGCAAGGTCATGGCAGTGCATAGAACACAGAGCAACACATCACATGATGCACAGTGGAGTGCAGTAGATATGATTTTGCAGATTATAGAAATCACAAGGATGACAAGGATGATGATAACCCCAAAGTTACGGGCATCGACTTCTACCACAACAAAAACAACAATGGTGATGCTGTTGTTGTTGATGATGACGAATCCTTCTGTTATACAGGCCACCAATCCCATTGGTCTCCAATGGTTGCAATCCAAACAAGCCAAAGAGTTTATAAAAGCGCGTCCTTCGGGATTGTTGTATCGGCCCATGAACAATGGCACCGGACTCTTTCATCCGTCGTTGGACGCGTATTGCAAGGTGGATTTGGAAATATCGCTCATCCTCCCAGCCGACCAAGACGACGACAATGTTGTCAATAGGTATAACAATGACAAGGACAACGAACCAAGAGTTCGTTTGGAAATTGTGGAAACGACAACCTTGGGAGAACCGAAACTCATTCGTCCTCAAGACGACGCAACTTTAGTACCCGCCATTCAAGAAGCCTTGCAACTCATGGTGGAAGGAGATTGGTGGGAATTATATGTCCCCAGTCATTTGGGCTATAATGGGATTAGTGATGATGGTGTCCACAAAAACAACAACACGACAGGAAACGACGAGGATGATGCTGCCTTGATGATTAGTTTGGAGCTCGTATCCATTACGGGAGGTGATCCAATTCCTCAAGGAGAACACTACGAATGCTACTTGCAAGTACAGGAAGACCCAGAAACGGCCAACTACTATAGCATTTTACCCACTGCGGATTGCAATGAACAAGAGGTCCAATATATTTCTAAATGGACTGCTGTTGCAAAGGATCAGCGATCGGCAAAGGTCGAAAGGGAATTGATGCGTTTGCAAAACATGCTACGAAAGAACCATTCGGGGGGCAACCTGAAACAAAGTTTGGCGGTATGGGTGCGTCGTCGGATTCACATTTTGAAATTGTTTTTGCACGACCGAATACGATTGTGTACCGTTTCGGTCGTCGACACCGTTTACACACCAGTGGATTGCAATGTCCAAGAACAAGACTATATCCATAAAGTCTTTCAACAATGGGATCTGCCATTGGTACAAGAAGAAATCATTCGTTTGAGCCGGATGGAACCAGAGAGTATGGATACGGTTTTGGCATCGTGGGTACGGAAACGAATACGTATTCTCAAACAACTCCAACATACATTACAACATAAGGATAAGAACCCAACAGAAGAAGTATCGCTGCAGCCAAATGGTGACTCCGCGGATAACAATAATAACAGCAATCAGCATCATGACAAAGAGGAACAGGAGGGAACACCACCACAGCCTGACCAACCACAAAACAACAATGAGGGAGGCGGCGCGCACGAAGAGTTATGAAATATCCTCAAAATGGTAGTCATTCCGTCAGTTTGTGGCGGTGACGGCGGTCAGGGGACGATCGATTAGAAACGTAACAAGACTGTTCAAAAGAGAGGAAGTCAAGGAGTGTTGTATTTATTACAAACGATAGTGCAGTACAGATCCATTCTCCAACAACAATGAGTTGGATTTGAAATACACTTTCTAAAAGGACTTGAAACATCATTATGCGATTTTGCATTCCCCTCCCAACACTACTCCAAATTCTCAAATCTGTCTCTTATACACATCTCCGAGCCCACGAGA
>ENA-ORBV01017122-ORBV01017122.1-microbial-mat-metagenome-genome-assembly--contig:-NODE-17122-length-10415-cov-4.487425_pt1 | contig 10415 bp, 10 predicted proteins | sample MGYA00237777_ERZ505514 | MGnify/ENA primary metagenome ERZ505514 (study PRJEB26160, sample SAMN06269048) | microbial mat metagenome | isolation source: Oligotrophic lake microbial mat | place...
TTTTTCAAGCAGAAGACGGCATACGAGATTCGCCTTAGTCTCGTGGGCTCGGAGATGTGTATAAGAGACAGTCAACGAGGTAGTCGTCAATTATACCATGCCGGCACTACCGTTTGGTGGCGTCAAACAATCAGGCATCAACCGCTACCATGGTAAGATCGGGCTGCGGTTGTTCACCGACTACAAGGGCATGGTCATCGACGACGGCACCGCCGACACTGAACCGTACTGGTTCCCGTACACGCAAGCAAAGTTAGATGCGGCTAAGCTGCAGTTTTCCATATCATGAGGGCGGCCTCAGAAGCTGTCTGGAAACGACGAAAAGCACATGGAGAACCGGCAAGCCAGAGACATCCGAGAAGCGGCCGACTGGAGATCATCGGAGGTCCTGCGGCTCTATCCTCCTCCGTTCCTCCGATCCTCCATGTCGATCCCGCCTTTCCAGACAACGTCATAGATATTCGCGCAGGATCACGACGTGCTGCTGGTTCCCGTTCTCGCTCACTGACCGCATTCCAACCAGAATCGATTCCCATATCATGAACTCCACCATCAAGGCGTATGACGCAACTACCAAAGGCTGGCGACTGCAAGCATTCGAGTACTACAACCCTGGTTCATTGGGTGACGAGCAGGTGGAGATCCGGATCGAGTGCTGCGGAGTGTGCCATAGCGATCTGAGTATGCTCGATGACGAATGGGGGATGACGGTTTATCCTTTGGTTCCCGGTCACGAGGTAGTCGGGCGCGTCGTGGCGGTCGGGCGCGCTGCCGGTGGTCGAGATGTTCCCACTGTCCAAGGTCAATGAGGCCCTCGATCACCTGCGCGCCGGCAAGGCGCTTTATTGTGTGGTCTTGCAAAACTATTTTGTTTGACCGCGGCAAGCGGATTACCAAGCAATTCGACTGGCGATAAATCGACCAGAACAACTACGATCCCCACCTGCTGACCACACCAACTGACAAGGTCTGAAATCAATGCCCATCATTTCCAGCCAAGAAATCCGCCTCGCCTCCCGCCCTACGGGCGTTCCGACCAAGGATAATTTCGTTCTCGCCCACACTGTCCTGGAGCCGTTGAAGGATCAGGAGGTGCTGGTTCGCAACCGCTTCATGTCGGTGGATCCCTATATGCGCGGACGCATGAATGCGGTAAAATCATACGTTCCGGCGTTTGAGGTGGGCAAGCCACTCGATGGCGGAGCGGTCGGGGAGGTCCTCGAATCGCGCGCCAAGGAATTCAAACCCGGTGATGTAGTCACCTCCCGTCATGGCTGGCGTGAATACGTCATTGCGTCTGCTCAGGATCTGCAACCGATCGCACATGTGGTCCAACCGCTCTCGCTCTACCTGGGCGTTCTTGGTATGACCGGCCTGACGGCATGGGTTGGTTTGGGCTTGGCGCAGATCAAAGCCGGTGAGGTCATTTATGTCTCTGGCGCGGCCGGTGCGGTCGGCAACATGGCCGGACAATTGGCAAAGATCCGCGGTTGTCGGGTGATTGGATCCGCCGGATCAGCCCAGAAGATCACGGCTTTGACCACGGAATGCGGATACGATGCCGCCTTCAACTACAAGTCGGGCCCCATCGGTGAGCAACTGAACCAGGCAGCCCCAGATGGTATCGACGTGTATTTTGACAATGTCGGCGGCGAGTCACTTGAGGCGGCAATCTCGGCCATGCGTCAGCACGGGCGTATTATCGCGTGCGGCAGCATCTCTGGCTACAATAACGAGGGGAGTCCTCCGCCTGGGCCGACGAATCTCTTTCATATCACCACCAAGCGATTAACCATGCAGGGCATGATCGTTGGGGATTGGCTGGATCGCCAAGCTGAATTTCACGCCGAGGTTGGTGGGCATTACCGAGCCGGAAGGATCAAGAACTTGGAGACCGTAGTGGATGGGATTGACCATGCAGTCGATGCCTTCATCGGACTCTTTCACGGGGAGAACATCGGCAAGATGGTGGTGAAACTGAGTTAGCGGAGCTCGCGCACCAGGCCGACTTCGCCGCTGCTCGGCTCGCATGCTGTGCATCTCAGTCTGCCAAGCGTTTGATCAAGTAGGCCAACTGGCTGACGTACTAGCGGTCGACCTTGTGGATGATCGCCAGCTTCGCCGGTTTTTCTCGTGGTGGCCGAATCAATGGTATGAGGTCACCAGACTCAGCTCGGTGAATGGTGAAGGTGCGATCGCTCACCTGCAGTGAATTTGAACGAAGCCGCCATAGATTTTCCGACAGAGTTTTTGTTATGAATTGCTACCGTCATAGTCATGACCAACACCACCGACACCCACCTCCCTACGATCGTCTATATTGAGGACAATGGCGGCGACACCCTGTTGCTTGAGGAAGCGTTGCGGGCCAATGGCCATAAAAGCCAGTTGTTGGTGATCGAGAAGGGGGACACTGCACTGCATTATTTCCAAGTGAAGGAGACCGCCAAAGATGTCCCGCCACCACACTGCATCTAGTTGGATAGCCACCTTCCTGCCGTGAGTGGTATTGCTCTCCTCAAGTTCATTCGCGGGACGCAGGCATTCGAACAGGCGCCGGTTTGCGTTTTCGCTGACATGTCGGTTTATAAGGATGCCGTGAGCGGAGGGCTGGTGTCAGAAAAAGCTTCATCGTGAAGCCGAGAAATTGGTCTGGATTCCTGCAGCTAGCTGATCACCTTATGAGAAGCGTTGAGATAACCATGTATGAAGGAACACATGGGAAGCCAGAAATACAGTCGCCGAGTGATCTGACTCGGCAGTCATTCAACCAGCGGCCGGATCTTGGGCTCTGCGTCATTTAATGTGGGTCCTTGGCTCACTGGAGATGATGCCTGACAGCGAACAAGATGCAGAGACGAGGAGATCGGAGGATGCGATAATGGCTTTGCGCCGACATCCCCTGCTCTTTTACCCTCATCCGGTCTCCGCGTCTCCGCGCCTCCTGTGCGATCCGATCGGTTTTTCGCTCGATGTAGTTGGCCCCGTCGAGCCAACGGCAGAGAAAGGACCCACGCGAAACGCCGCAGAACCGTTTTTTTTGTTCTGCGTCATTTCGTGCGGGGCCATTCTAATCGGAATGACCGCCAAGCCGCTAACTCAAAAAGTCAAAGAATACTGATCCAATCTGCTAATTTATTGGCATCTTCGAGGCAAATCACAATGGATATGGACAGGTGAAGGTGGTTCTAGCGAACCACTGCGACTCGCAATTCAGAACTCCATCCACAACACCATGAACTTGAAATCCACCACCGGATCGGTGTGTCCGTCGCCCGGAGCTTCTGAGGTCAGCGCACCGCTGGCATCGTACCACCGCCAGGTGCCGACGGCCACGTTCGCCGCGTATTCGCCGACCCACCAGATGTTGCCGGTCTTCTGGTCGTAGCGCCGCCAGACACCCTGCAATTTTCCTTCGACGATGTCCATTTCGCTGTCGACCGTAAGATTGAAGTGGTAGGTCGTCCACCGTCCGGTGAAGCCGCGCTGAGGCGTGATCACCATCGCTCGGTCTTCATTGGTGCGACCGGCGACGTAGGTCTGGAACCAGTAGAGGTACGGGTTGCTTGGCGGCATCAGGCTGAGCGGCACTAATATCATGAGTACGAGGACCGCGGCACCGATCAGCCACCACCAGGGACGACGGCGTGGTCGACTTGTCGAAGCCTGGTCGATGGTGAGTCGTCGAGCGGTCTCAGGCACAGGGGTGTTCATGGCTGAAGCACTGTCGGACGAAGTTTAGTGCACTGCAATCGACTCGCGGCCGGTGGCGATGGAACTTAAGCGATCTTCGCTTAGTGCCAGTGCATGCCCCATGGCCTTGGCGGACAATCGTGCGTTTCGCATTGAAGCACTAGGCGCGATCCGGCTTAACGCAGGAGGCGGTCATCGCAGTGCAGGGCGCGAACATCAGAGTGTTCGGTTCAGTTGAGATTCGGTCCAGGTGGATTGGGCGGATTCCACGGCCACGTCACCATCACGTCGTCGTTGGCCTCAGTGCCGAAGCTGTCATCCCAGCCCGTGGGGTTGGACCGCAAGGCCGTGGGGGAAGCCCTGAGCAGATTCGGGCGCGTTATTCGCTAGGTTCCAGCGGCCCAACGTCGGCCAAGGAGACGAGTGATGCCGAGCGGGTTGACGCAGTGCCGAGTGAATGGTTGCCAGCGTGAAGGCCCATGAGCCCGGTGCCCCAGAACCCGGTGCCAGCAGACGACCGCCCTGACCAGCCAGAGCTAAAGGCTGACCCGTCGGAAACCGTCGCGATGATCTTGCAGGCGCTGAAAGGATCGGCGAAGAAAATCGCTCATGGGTCATCAGCGGACACGGCTGAAGTGGATGGAGAAGCGGGAGGAGAAGCGGGAGGAGAAGCGGGAGGAGTACAAACCAAGTCTTCGAAGGGACGAGCGATCCAGCCGGACCTCATCCCTGGCTACCGCATCGTCCGTCACCTCGGGCGGGGTGGCATGGCCAATGTCTATGAGGCCGTCCATCTGCGCCTGCATCGGACCGTGGCGCTCAAGGTTCTGATTTTTGACGAGGAACGGCGTGAACTCGTGCCGCGGTTCTTGCGCGAAGCACGGGTGATGATGCAGGTGCGGCATCCCAACGTCACCACCATCCACGATCTCGGTAGCGCCGCGGGCGCGGGATTGCACTACATCGCGCTGGAACTCATCACCGGCGGCGATCTGGCGGCACGTATCGACCGTGGTGGCCCACTCCCGATCGAACAGGCGATCGCACTAATGATCGCGTGCAGCGACGGACTCGCGGCTATCCACGCTTGCGGCATGATCCACCGCGATATCAAACCCGCCAATATCTTCCTGACGAATGCGGGGGAACCTAAGATCGGTGACTTCGGTCTGGCGCGGCAGGCTTCTGGTGCCGACCGCATGACAGTCACCGGTGCATGTTGGGGGACACCAAGCTACATGGCGCCGGAACAGATCGTCGGCGAGGCCGATGTCGATGCGCGTGCGGACATCTATGCACTGGGAGCGACGTTTTATACCATGCTCACCGGTCGCGAACCGTTTAGCGGGTCGACGGCCTACCTCACCACGTTCAAGGCGATGACCGAACCGTTCCCGGATCCACGGGCCGTGAATTCACTGATCCCCGCGGCGATTGCCGCCATCATTCGCACTGCCACGGCCCATGAGCGCGACGAAAGGTATTCCTCTGCAGGCCGCCTGCGGGAGGATCTGCTGCGTGCCCAGCGTCAAGACATGCTGTTGCATGCGGGCAGCGTTGCTCCGCTTGCAGATCCGACCCTTCGACCACTCCCCGTCGGCACGCTGCCGCATGGTCCTCGTCCACTCTCTTTACAACCCTCATCGCAAGCGCCATCGCAACCGTGTGGCCGTTCATCCATGTTTGGCTGGCGTGGTGCGCTGGTGGTCGGCGTGGCCGGGGTGGGCGTAGCTTGGTGGTTGGCCGGTGGCTCCACGTCAGCGACCGAGCCGGCGTTTCCCGCATGGGCGACCGGTGGCGGACGTGATGCCGCGGGTCGTTGGGTCGAACTGAGCGTGGGCGAGGCGACCACGCGCTTGCGTCATCGCGCCGCAGGCAGCTTCCGCATGGGGAGTCCGCCGGCAGAAGCCGGTCGTTCAACTGCTGAGGTGGAGCGCCTGGTGACGCTCACCGGCGGGTTCTGGATCCAGGAGACCGAGTGCGACCAAGCGTTTTATGTTGCCGTAACGGGCACCAATCCCAGTCGTCATCGCGGTGCGGATTTGCCGGTCGAGCAGGTGACCTGGGACGCGGCACAGGATTTTTGCGCGCAGTTGGCGGAGCGCGGAGTACCCGCACGTCTGCCTACGGAAGCGGAATGGGAAAACGCCTGTCGTGCCGGAACCACCGACGCCTTCGCGCATGCGGAACCACAACGGATGGGATGGATCGCCGACGGCGCCTTGTTGGCCGTCTGGCGACAGCTCGACGGTGGCGAGATGGCCGCGTATCGCTTCCGCGCGGAACAGGCGGACGACCTAACCGTACGGGCGCATCCAGTCGGACGCTTGCTCCCCAATGCCGCGGGTCTGTTCGACATGCACGGGAATGTGCAGGAGTGGTGCGCTGATCGCGCAGATGCAACCATGTCACCGCCGTCATTATCATCAGCGGGACTGAGCGACCCGCGTTCAGATACCGGAGACTTCGCAATTGCACGCGGTGGCAGTTGGTTCCATCCGCCGGAGCAGGCACGCAGCGCAGCTCGCGTTGCGCTGCCGCCGGACAGCCGTCAGGACCACCTCGGTTTCCGTTTCGTCATCCCTGACGAAACGAAAAATCCAGCTTTGCCCTGAGTACGTCAGGCGTCATTGCGGACCATCCGCGAGCGTGCTGACCATGCGCGTGACCTTGATGCCGCTGGGTGCGAACGGTGGTTTACCGCCGTCGCTGAAGACCCCGAGGTCAGGAATGAAGCGCACATTTGGCGTATTGTAGTCAAGATCAGTGCCCAACGTCGCGCGGCTGTAGCGCATGCGATTGAGCACCACCACGCTGCCATGCACCTGTGCGGTGCGTCCGTTCCAGTTTTCCAGGTAGCGCACCAAGCTGTGCATTCCGCCACTGCCGCCAGCGTCGACGTTGTCCTCGTCGGTGGGGAGGTTGTTGAGCACCAACGAGAGATTCAGGATGGTATCAGAGGCCACCGGCAGGGGGCCGTTGTAGTCCGCGTCCTGGTCGTTCTGCGCATCGTTCCAGAGGTTGGACAACAGGGTCAGTGAATCCGCGTAGAGTGCACATGCCGCCAACTTCCCACCGCCGTTGGGTACGGTGTTGAACGAACCTTTCACGTAACAGCCGTCTGGTGTAACGATGGTCAGCCCAGATGAACTGCCGACCGGACGGTTCGCACCCAGCTCGATCGTCTCCGCCTGGTCAATGCGCACCGGAAGGTGGAGCGGGTACAATACCCACGACCCCGGACTCCCAATCGCCGCGATGGCATCCGGCAAGACCGAGCCGACGGCAAGGAATTGATGCACAGTATTCGAAATCGCCGCGGGCGCGTCGGGAGTCGGATCGGATACCGGATTGTAGCGCAGCGGCGCGAGCGGGTCATGGACATCCTCGTTGCCAACCACCTGGCCGAGCCGCGGCGTGCGATGCACATAGAGCAGGCCATTGAATACCGAACCGGGCGGATTGCCGCCATAGGTCGCGCTGTTGCTACGCAGGAAGCTGCAGACTTTCGCCAGATGGAGCGTGAGTGGCTGGGCGCGTAGGGTACGAGCGGAATCCTCTCCGTTCGGCCCCATCTCTGCGGCGGGATCGAAGTATCCGTGCGCCTGCAACCACCGCGCTTCGCGCCGGTTGACGAAACGGTCGTGGCTGGCGACGAGCTGATTGAGGTCACCGATCGCCTCTGCCGTGTCGGCGCCGAAATCGAAGAACTCCTCGGTGATGTCGAGTGGGTTTCCAGCATTCAGGCCAAGGTAGACCACATAGTTGCTCTTGAGCCAGGCAACGTGGGCGCGGACATAGGACGCCACATTGGCGAAGGTACTCGGTACTGGTGGAATCGCGCTGGGAACACCGCTGGCGAGCGCCGCAGTTTCTCCGTCCAGAGCCCAGCGGAAGGCGGTGTTCTGGCGTCCACGTTCGCGGATGGTCAACCCGGTGGCGGAGCCATCGGGTTCACCGAACAATGATTTTTCCAGGTAATAACCCAGTACCACTCCTGGAGCTTTACGCCCGAGCACCACTGGCAGCCACGTGTGCTGACGCTCGGCTGGCGCGACACCGATCGGTGCATTCAGCGGCGGCGAAGCATTGGTGGGTGACAAGACAGTGGACAAAGGCGACGTCGGCTGGTTCGGCCACACGTCTTCGTAGGTCTTGCCGCCACCATCGACGAAACGGAAGAGCGGCATGTCGGTGGCATACACCGGGCGCTCTGCGGCGATGGGATCGGTGGTGAGGTCACCGCTCGCATCGTAAAACAAAAGCCGAGCCGGCACACGTCCGGGATTCACCGTGAACCGCTGATTGTCGATGGTGCGGTAGAGTGGAATCTGCTCGCCGACCAGTCGTTGCGCTTCGAGCGGATACCCGGCGAATTCGCGGATGCCCGCCAGGGTGGTAATGGCGACGCCGCCACTTTTCGCATCCTTGATATACGGGTCGATGCGATTTTCTGGGAGGCTCCAGTCGCTGCGCGAATCGCGGTTGTAGGTGAACTTCTCACCGTTGATCGCAACCTTCTCGTTCGCCGGATTGCCGTCGCCGCCGTTGAGATCAAGGAGTCCACTCATGACACTTCCTTTTTTAGCTTTTTTCACCTTTTTCCCGGGGAGGGGTACTGCAAGTGGCGCTGACAGGGTCGGTTCATCATTGCCGCCGGCCGAGGCGAAGAAAACGTTTGCGGCTTTGCGCAGACGGAAGACCCCCATCACACCCGAGAGTTGCACCTTATCGGATTTGCCACCCATGGTGATCACTCCGCCATCGGACGCCGCCTTCTTATAGTCCTTGGTCTTGAAGCTCGCTCCCGATCCGCCGAGATAAACCGCGCCATTGCTGTGCATCGACGCGTTCATCGTGGTGTTGTCCTCCGGTTCGAACTCCAAGTCGCCAGTCTCGCCATTGGCACCGTAGAAGACCGCATAATCGAAGAGACTGATGAGGTTGAGCTGGACCACGCGTTGGACTTGGACCGATACCGTGTGGCGTCCGGCTTCAGTCCATGGCACTGCGGCAACATCAGTGGGATCCTTGAGCGTGTAGGCCTCGGCGACGATGCGGTAATGGAAGAACGGTGGGTTTCCCGCAAGTAACGTGCCGCCATCGCCAGCACTGCTGGCATCTGCGTCGCGTTGGCCAACCTGCGCCAGATTGCTTTCGCGGTTAACGGTGAAGGTCGCTCCTGGGGCGGTGGAGTTGGCGTTGAGTGCGGACGCGATCTTCACCGGCTCGATACGCCAGCGCACCAAGCAGCCGTTAATCCATAAACCGCGTTGGGGCATCATCACCGTCGTCCCGAGGGTATAGGAACAGCCGGCCAGACTCCACCAAGCTGAGGGATCCTCATGGACGTTGGTGGTGAGGTTCTCGACCTCGGCGGCGCGTCCAACCAGCTTCGCCTCGACCAGAGCAGCCACCGATTCTGCCGCCAGCGATGCACGCAGGCGGTCCTCGGACAGGTTGGTCATGATCGATGATGCTCGGGTTCGTTCCGAGGCCATGTACAGCACCGCTACCAGCGCGGTTGTCACCAGCATCGTTACCAGCATCGCCGCGCCGCGATGGCGGTGCGGATTGGTGATGGCGAAGTCGTTCGGGGTGCTCATGGGATGGTTCTCGCGTGGGGAAGAAAAAGGGGGCGGGTTCACTCGGTGAAACCGGAGCGCATGGCGATGACCATCTGCAGGCTGCGCCGTGCACGGGCCTGTCCGGTCTTGAGGTCATCCGCCTGCAAGGACACCGACACCAGGAGTTGATTGGCGTTCAACCACGGCATTTCGCGATTGGTCGCAAAAGTCAGGGACACCAAGTTGTCAGCGATACGCTCGTCTATGATCCACTTACCGATCGTGCCATCGCGGTACTCGCGGAACAATACGCCACGACCGGTCAGCTGCAGATCGGGACGGACCACGTACCGGTAGTGGCGCAACTGCGTTACATCGCGCGCATCGTCGAAGTCGACCGTCGGGGCGACCGATTCCCAGGTGGTGGTGGCGAACTGCGAGGCCACCTCTCCTGGTTTCCACGCAGGATTGAGGATCAGCGAGCGGATCCCGGGTGCGCGAGCATAATCATCCATCGGTGCCGGAGGTGCGCCGGAAAAATCCACCGCACTCACGCGGGCTTCTCCAGGCGTCGCTCCGGCGAGTCGTTCGGTGCGCAGTCGCAGGAACACCAGTTGATCGCCGTAGGTGCCCTTCCCGCCAGGGATCACCGTGGGGTACAGCCGTTCCTGGCGTTTGCTCTTCGCATCGTAGCCGACGAACCACGCGGTATTGGCCAGATCCTGGTGCAGGCGCTGGGAAATCCGCCGGCACTGTTCGTCGAGATCGCCTTGGCGAGCCTGCAGCCCGCTGAACGAACTGACATGGACCATGCTTTCCAAGGTCACCGCGAGCGCGATCGCGAGGATCGCGAGCGCCATACTGAGTTCCACTAAGGTGCTGCCGTGACGCATGGTCATCTGGTCCTGGCGAAGACTATTTCGCGCTGACGGGCACCACCATGTTGCGAGGTCCATGCGACCACCAGACGCACCACCACAGCATCAGCATGTTGGCGCAGATCGATGGGCGGGGTCAGGCGGTAGGCGTTACGGGTGTCCGCCCAGGTCGTGGCCGCGGCCGCGCCATCAACCGGGGTGAAACACAATTCCAACGCCATCGGCCGGTAGTATTCCAGGTGCAGTCGCAGGCCGTCGACACCGGATTTGGTATCAC
>ENA-ORBV01017123-ORBV01017123.1-microbial-mat-metagenome-genome-assembly--contig:-NODE-17123-length-10415-cov-4.020700_pt1 | contig 10415 bp, 7 predicted proteins | sample MGYA00237777_ERZ505514 | MGnify/ENA primary metagenome ERZ505514 (study PRJEB26160, sample SAMN06269048) | microbial mat metagenome | isolation source: Oligotrophic lake microbial mat | place...
GGCCTATCACGACCTGCTCGACCCGGCCGCCGGAGCCATCCGCGTTGGAGTTCACCGTCAGGATGGAGGCAAAGGTTGCACGGCCCGAAGTCGGGTTTGTCGTGCCCGCTCGCAGCACGGCTGAGTTCAGAAGTTTCCTAATCGAGGGCGAGCCGCAGACGCCGCGCGTCAGCATCGTCGGCTGCCCCGCCTACGAGGACGGGGCGGCGACCGCCGATCTCCTGCGTGGCTCCACGGCCGAGTTTCAGCCGGGGGCCGGCGTCCGTCTCGCCCCGCGCACGGCACCGCAGCCCGGTGGCTTGTCGCATCGCGAATTCGAATGGCCGCTGGTGGTGCGCCGCTTCGCCGACGCCGCAGTCACTGCCTTTTACGTCGGAAACACGATTCACTACAGCGTTCGCTCGCCGTCCGGCGCCTGGAGCGCGGAGCCGATCATCGATGCCGGCCTCGCGCCCGGACTGGCCGGTCCGAAGGCGGAGCTCGGCGCGAACGACACGGTCCACCTCGCGTATTACGGGATGGATGGCACGATTTGGTATCGGCGGCTGCTGCGCGATGGAACGCTCTCGGCGCGGGAGCAGCTCGCCTCCGGCGTAGGTGCGAGCCGAAACGAGTTCGGCGCCGTGCTGCCCCTGAACTACATTCCCGGGAAAAATACGGCAGTCATCATCTACCAACAGGGCGATGGCCGTCTCTGGGAGCGGCGCGTCGTAAACGACGGCCCACCCTCCGCTCCCGTCCTGGTGGCGAACCAGTCTGTCGTCCGGAATGCGGTCGACGCGCAGCAGCCCGGAGCGGACGCCGTGCTCGACGGCGAAACGGTACGGGTGCTGTTCATCGACGATGCGACGCGGAGCATCTTCAGCACGAATGATCGCGGAGGATGGCAGGCTTCGAAGCGGGAAGTCGGCGAGATCCTCGGTTCGTGGGTTCGAGGCAACGCATACACCCGACCTGACGGCGTGCGGGTGTATGGTTACATTTACGACGCCGGCTCCCAGGGAGGCGCAGGCATGAATCGGTTCCGCGAACTGGTCCTGAGCGGGCCGCGCCCGTGACACGGCGGTTTCCGAAATCGCGTCGTCCTCGCCGGACCGGCGAGCTCCGCGACCGATCGTGCCATACCACGCGTGCAATCGGGCGAAGACCCAGGTTTCGACAGGAAGATAGGGATGCAGGCTGGAAGCCTGCGCTACATATTACACGCTTCCCGTCTTGGTCGGGACGGAGATCGTCAGGCGCGTCCCACAGCGCCGCACACAACGGTGATGGTGGAGGCGCTTTGACCGGATCCGGCAAGGATACCGGGATAGCTTGAGATCCTGTGGCTATATCCACCACTCTATGTGCCACCATGATCCCCATACGCTCGGTTTTATGTTTTGTTCTCCTCGGTCTCGGTGCGCTCAGTGCGGCGCCCGCGAACCTGCGCGAAGCACTGGTTTTTCACGCTTCCTTCGATCGCGGCGCGGACGCCGATTTTGCCCGTGGCGATCGCCAGGTGTACACCGCTGGCGATCGCAACGTGAAGGAACGCGATGCCGCGAAACCGGGGATCCACGTCGGCGACATGGTGCGGCTGGCGCCGGGAGAGGGGAAATTCGGCGGCGCCATCGAGTTTAAGGGAAAGACGAAGCCGCAAATTTTTTATCGCGGCCCGGAAAACATCGGGTTCAAGGCGAAGAATTGGGACGGCGCCCTCTCGTTCTGGATGCGGCTCGATCCCGACCAGGATCTGGCGCCCGGCTATTGCGACCCGGTCCAACTCGTTGGACAAGCGTGGAACGAGGGCAATATGTTCGTCGAGTTCAGCAAGGACCACACGCCGCGGCATTTTCGCTACGTGATCATGGCGGTGACGAAATATTGGAATCCGCACGGGAAGAAGTACGAGGAGATGCCGGTCGCGGAACGACCGATGGTGAATGTGACGAATCCTCCCTTCCGCCGGGATCGCTGGACGCACGTGGTCGTGACCTTTGCCAATGTGAACTCCGGCGAAAAGAACGGCCGCGGCACGCTTTTTCTCGACGGCAAGAAACAGGGAACGTTCGACGGCTGGAACAACACGTTCACTTGGGACCCGAGCAAGAGCGGCCTGACGCTGGGCTACGCCTATGTCGGGCTCATCGACGACGTGGCCGTGTTCAATCGCGAGCTGAAGGATGCGGATGCGAAGGCGATTTTCGCGTTGCGCAATGGCATTGCGGATCTGCGGAGCCGGTAGAGCGGACCTTCGATCCAAGCCAGCGTCTTGGGTCAAGCCGCTCCTCCCAGTACGTGTTTCGTGCCGGGCGCATCTGCCGGTTGGCGGTTCCGGCTCCGGCGCGGAGTCCGCGCCCTACCTTTTTCAAAGGTCACGATGGGTAGGGCGGCGAGTCCCTTCGCCGCCGCGGTGGCTTCCGCGGCCAACGGGCAGATGGCCCCGTTAATCTGGGCAAGCGGAGCGGCTGTTGACGCGCTGGTTTGAACAGGCATCCTTCGCCCTATGACCGTCCTTGAGATCAAACGTGAGATTTCCCGCCTGAAGGAGCGTGACTTGCGTGAAGTGCACTCACACGTCGTTCGGATGCGGCATTCGACACCTGAATGGCGCAAGACAATGGCCCGTAAGTTACGGGCAGTGCAGGCTGGCAAGTTTGTTACCGCTGATAAGCTAGAGGCTCGTATCGCGCGTAAGTAAGCTCCCGCGGTTTCACGTCGTATTCGAGGAGGAAGCAAGCGAGTTTATCCTCGCTCAGGTGACGCGGAAGCGCCGGCGCTTGATGGACATTTGCTACGCCATCGCAGCTCGCCCGCTCGCTCAGCCTGATTTCCAGTTGCCCGATGCGGAGGGCCGACCGATCTCACACGTCGCGACCGAAGGTTACTTGGTAAGCTATTGGGTCGATGTCAGAGTGAAGCGCGTGGTCATCGCAGAAATTGAAGTCGAAGAATAAGCCCAACAAAGGCGCCAGCCAGCAGATCACTTGAGATCTTGCCGCACAGCCAAAACTCTCCCGAGCGGTCTCTTCGGCGACAGCGATTACGCGGCCCTTAAAACCTTGAGGCGATTGGCATAATATCGATTTCCCGTGAGATTCAGGACTTTTCCGGCGGTAGGGCCCGACCTTGGTCGCGGCCTGAAAGGTCGTGCGAAAACGAATCAGCCACGAGCAAGCTCGGGCCCTACCGCCGAGGCCGAACCAACGACAAAATCACATAGGTGCTCAATTTGCGGTTAGCCCCCGAACACCTCAACCATCCGCTCCATCCGCGTTATCTGCGATGGATCGTTTCCGAGACCTTATACACAACGACCTTTGCTATTACACCTCGTCCGTACCGCAACCCAGGCATTTTAACCGCGGATACGGGCACGCAGATCCTGAAAAGTTCGAGAGTTGTCGCGTTAGCGTCGGGAGGACACGCCGCTCAATCTTGAGCGGATGAGTTTGCCAATTCACCCTTGAGCCCACCCGGACAATTCAGCGGTCTATTTCTGTCCTGCCCACGCCTTCTCCAGTTTGAATACCCGCTCGGCATTTTGGTGATAGAATTTGTTTAGCACCGATCGCGGTAGGTTCAGAGCCTCCACCTTGCGGTTATTATACGTCACTTCGCCTTTGCCGGCGTAATAATCATAGTCCGCCCGATACTGGAGCTCGAGCCGGTTGATGTGCCCTTTGCGCTGCGCCTCCGTCGGCGTGCCCCGGAACGGCTTCCAGCTCGCATCCACCCCATAGAGGATGCGGTCTTGATATTTGATTATAAAATCGCGGACCTTGTCGCTGGGGTGCCGCGTCAAATTGCGGGTGCGGGCAGCACATTCGATGTAGAAATTGGGGTATTTATCGAAGCGGGCCGCGATGCCTTCCAAGTCGTGTTCAAGGCTGCCGAGGTGCGCTCCCAGCACTACGAGCGTTGAGTGCTTTTCCATGATCTGGTCGCGGGCCGCGATGATGGCGGCATGGCTCGGGTATTCAGGCTTTCCGTACAGGTGCCACTCCGGATTGGTAGAGTAATAGTTATAGTGTGAGCTAGTGGGGTCGAGTGGCCGCCAGGCGTCGATGGGTTCTGCGAGATGCGCGTGCAGCACTTTGCCGCGCTGGGCGATGTGCGCGTAGATGGGATCGAACCGCGGGTCATCCGGCAAAATGAACTTCCCGTTGCGGTCTTTGATGTCGATGCCGATTTCCTTCCAGATCTTCACTCCCACGGCACCCTGCTGAAACGTGCGGTCGAGAAACGCGATCACGTCTTGCACGTAGGTCGGTTCATCCCGCCGCAGCAGGTCGAACGTGGATTCGAAAGGGTAGAGGTCGGGGTGCTTGCGATACTGCTCGACGGCGATGCGGTGCATCACGTCGAGATGCCCGTCGGTACCATTGTTGCAGACATTGATGGTGCGGACGTTGATGCGGCGCAGCAGCGCATTGAACTCGGGAATCTCTTCAAACATGTGCGAATGCGAGTCGATCTTGAGGATCGATTCGTAACGCGGCGCTGTTGCGTCGGCCGCTGCCAGCACATGTCCGTGGGTGAGTGCGATGATCGCGGCGGCACCAAGGATGCGAAAGGGATGAAACATGAGCAGGAGGATGGGGATGGTAGGCAAAGTCTGGGTTTCGGAACAAGTGATCTCGAAGCCAGATTCATGCTGCTCAAACTGGGAAAAATGGCGAGTGGGTTTCACTCTTGAAACCCTGCCCGATCCCGATCCTTCGGGGATACACGACGTGAATTCATGAAACTCCCGCCGATTGACGTAGGCTGGACCTGCAAGGTCGGCGCTCGTTTGCTTCCTCGCCCCACGGTTCATCCCCTTTTTCACCATGCCCTCCTTTTTTCCACTGCTGCGGTCCTCTCTGGCCGTTTGTTTGCCTGCCGTAACTTTGGCCGCCGTCGCCCAGCTGGAAGACTCGCTACGCCGGGCAGCTTTGCCGGAATATCAGGTGATCGCGGCGGCCACCGCCGCGGAATTAACGCCGGCGAATCCGATCAACTACGCACTGTTCTCGCAGTGGACGCGCTCCCAAGGCGACAGCGGCAGCCGGCGGTATTCGACGCACACGCAGATAAATAAAACCAACGTCGGTGAGCTCGACGTTGCGTGGACGTATCGCGTCGGCGACGGCAAAGCCAACCTGCAGTGTACGCCCATCATCGTGGACGGCGTACTCTACGCGCCGACGCCGGGTCGAGCCATCGTCGCAGTCGATGCTGCCACCGGGGTGGAGCGCTGGCGCACGCCGATTTCGGGACTGAGTAACCGGTTACAGGATACGCCGGCCCGGCGCGGTCTGGTTTTTTGGCCGGGTGACAGCGACAACGCCCCGCGAATTCTTTTCGGCGCGGGCGATGGAATTTACGCGCTGGATCCGAAGACCGGCGCTCCCCTCGCGGGTTTTGGCCAAAATGGTCGCGCGACGATTCCGACCGGGGCGACCGCGACGGGTGCGATTCACCGCCATGTCTTCGTCACCACGGGCCTGTCGGGCGATATCTACGGTTTTGATGTGCGCACGGGTGAAACGCTCTGGCGTTTCCATTCGGTCGCCCGGGGAGAGGAGTTTGGGGCGGAGACGTGGGATGGGCCGCAGGCGGGGGCGAATGGGTGGAGTGGACTCGCGATGGATGAAACCCGGGGAGTCGTCTTCGTCGCGTTGGGCGCACCGCGGCCGGACATGGTGGGCGTCGGTCGGCTGGGGGACAACCTGTTCAGCAACTGTATCCTCGCATTGGATGCGCTGACCGGACGACGGCTTTGGCACTTTCAGGACATCCGTCATGACATCTGGGACCTCGATCTGTGCACGCCGCCCAATTTGGTGACGATCATGCGCGATGGGCAAAAAATCGACGCGGTGACGAGTGCGTCGAAGGGCGGAAATTTACTTCTGATCGATCGCCTGAGTGGAAAACCCATTTTCCCGTTTCGGCTCCGGCGGGCTCCCGTTTCCAAGCTGCCGGGTGAACGCACCTCGCCATACCAGCCTGACCTCGAGTTGCCGGAACCGATATCGCCGATGGAGTTTAATCCCGCGGACATCACCGATCGCACGCCGGAGGCGCGGCAGTTCGTGCAGAGTGTCGTGGCGCATTCGACGTACGGATTCTTCGAGCCCTTTACGGAAGGGAAGCCGAATTTGTTCATTGGTTCGCGCGGCGGGGCGGAGTGGTCGGGAGCGGCGGTGGATGTGCCGAGCGGGCGGCTGTACATCACGTCCAATCGCTGGGTTTCCAAGATCACCGTCATTGCCAATGATGAACGGGAACGCGATCCGAAGCATCCGCCTTCCCGCGGCGAAGTTCACTACACGCATCACTGTGCTTCGTGTCACGGCCCCAACCGCATGGGCATCGGCATGGTCCCGCCGCTGGTGGGACTCAAAGCGCGTTCGAACGACGGCGAGGTGCTCGAGTTGTTGGCGAAAGGTCGCGCAGCGATGCCGCCGAATCTCGTGCTCGATGACCCGCAGAAAAGGATCTCCTGGATTTTCTGTTTCGTCGCGATCAGCCACCGAGCCGTCCGGCCGCGGCCGGCGCGGCGAGCGATCGACCGCAGTATTCGTTTGGTGGATTCGGTTTCCTGACTGACCACGAGGGGTACCCTGGCATCAAGCCGCCGTGGGGTCTGCTCAACTGCTACGATCTCAATACCGGCAAGATTCTCTGGCGCGTGCCGCTCGGCGAACTGGAAGAGTTGACGCGCCAGGGCGTGCCTCTCACGGGTTCGCAGAATCTCGGTGGAGCGACCGTCACGGCGGGTGGGCTGGTCTTTGTCGCGGGCACGCAGGACGAGAAGCTGCGTGCTTTCGATGCGGATACGGGTAAGGAACTCTGGTCGGCGAAGCTGCCCTTTGCCGGCACGGCGGCTCCGGCCGTTTACGAAGTCGACGGGCGCCAGTATGTCGTGATCACGGCCACGGGCGGCGGCCGGGTAGGCGGTGCCTCCGGCGCCGGGGATGCGTATGTGGCGTTTGCGTTGAAGCGCTGAGTTGCTGAAGCGCCAAGGCTTGGTTCTATCTCATGAGATGTAGACTTTTCCGGGGTATTCCAGGGTAGGGCCCGACCTTGGTCGTGGCCGGAAAGGAAGTGCGAAACCGCCACGGCCACGAGCGAGCTCGGGCCCTACACTTATGAGTTCTTGACTCTCTTACGCCCGCGACCAGTCGAGCGGCATGTCTTGCGCCACGAGATACGATTGAAAATCAGTGATTATGAGTTCCGTTTTTTGGGAGGTCAGATCTGATACCACTGTTACGTGAGATGTAGACTTTTCCGGGGTATTCCGGGGTAGGGCCCGACCTTGGTCGTGGCCGGAAAGGAGATGCGAAAACGAATCGGCCACGAGCGAACTCGGGCCCTACGGTCAGAAGGGTGCATATAGCCGCCGCATCGGGCTCGTACCCTGATTTGGGTAGATTGCGCGCTTCCAGGCTGACGGCGGCGTGCCTGTCATGAGTCCGTTCTGGCAATCCCCCGCATCCTCACTTCGAAATGAAAACCGTTCCTGCAAAATATTCCCCGCCCGCTCCTGCCAATCGCAACAATCCGGCGCCGGCCCCCGCGGCGCCGATAAGAACGCTTCGTCTGGGCCGGATCAAAGCGGCGATCTGGGAAAATGGGACGGAAGAGCGCGCGTTCTGCAGCGTTACGTTTTCCCGGACCTACATGGACGAGGAGAAGCGTTTTCGCGACTCCGACAGTTTTGGTCGGGATGACCTGCTCGTCTTGGCGAAGCTCGCCGACAACGCCCACACGTTTATTTGCGAACGCCTGGCGGCGTCGAAGAGCGACGAAAACGCCGATCAGCAGCGGAGACCCTGACGTTGAGCGGGAGCTTAGTCCCCCCAAACGCAGTTGAACCAGTGATTTTCACTGATGACCACTGATACAAACAAGGTTGCGCGATGGAGGTCGTTCACCCGGTAAGTGATCGGAAGGTTTTATCCCGTCGATCCGGATCTATCTGATCAGTGTTTAGTAGTGCTCGTTAGTGGTTACTTCGTTCGCGGAATTTAGCTTAACGGGAACGCCTCCCGCTAGAACGTGCGCAGCTGGCGCACGGACACGGTTGGTCGCAGCCACTGACGATAATGGCGCAAGTCGCCAGAACTCCGAACTGCTTTCCCGCCGCCGCGCCCCGCGCCTTCGGTGACGAGCGATCGTGAGGCCCTTATATCTTTGACCGCTGCGTCAGCGCCCGCTGTGCTTCTGCGATCACTCGCGGGCGCCCGCCTGCGCGGTCTATCCCCTATGAAGCTTCTTCTACGCGGTGCGTCACTCTTTGCCCTGCTCATGCTCGCGGCGGCTGCTCCCAACGCCACGGGTCAGGAATGGACCCGTTTTCGCGGCCCCAACGGCACTGGCATCAGTGCGGATAAGCGTATCCCCACTACTTGGACGGAGCAGGACTTTCGCTGGCGCGTGCCCATCGCTGGCGAAGGGCATTCCCAGCCCGTGATCTGGGGCGGAAAACTATTTCTCACCACCGCGATCGAAGGGGGCAAGGAGCGGGCGCTGCTGTGCCTGAACAAAGAGGACGGCCAGGAGATCTGGTCCAAGCGTTACACCCTGCCCACGCATCGGCCGCAGAACCGCAATGCGAGTTATGCGAACGGATCAGCCGTCGTCGACGCCGAGCGGGTCATCGCAACGTTTGTTTCCCGCGAGCACTTTTGGGTGCGGGCCTACGATCACTCCGGAAACGAACTTTGGAGCCTTGATCTCGGCCCGTTCCAGTCGCAGCACGGCCACGGAGCTTCGCCGATGATCTACGCGAACACCGTCATCGTCACCAATGATCAGGACGGCGACAGCTTCGTCATTGCGCTCGACTTGAAGAGCGGAAAACAAGTTTGGAAAACACCCCGTCGCTCCCCGCCCGGCGGTGCTGCCTATGGCACTCCCGCTCTCCACGAGCCCCGCGGCGGGAAACCTGAACTGCTTTTGACCAGCCAGGGACACGGCATCTCGAGTCTCGACCCGAAGACCGGGACGCTCAATTGGGAGTCTCCCGTGTACGACAAACGCATGGTGGCCTCACCGGTCGTGGCGGGCGACCTCGTGATCGGCAGTTGCGGTCAAGGCGGCGGCGCAGGCAACTATCTGACGGCGGTGAAACTAGGCGGCAAAGGCGACGTCAGCGCGACCCACGTGGCCTACACGTTGAAGAAAGCCACGCCTTACGTGCCGACGCCGCTCTACCTCGATGGGAAACTTTACCTGATCAGCGATGGCGGAATTGCCAGCGCCCTTGAGGCCGCGACCGGCAAGGAAATCTGGAGCGAGCGACTGCGCGCGGAGTTTTTCGGTTCGCCCGTTTTGATCGATGGGAAGATCTATTGCGCCAGCGCCAAGGGAGAAATGATCGTGCTCGCAACCGGCGATGTATTTCAACTCCTTGGCCGCAATCCGCTCGGCGAAGGCACTCACAGTACGCCGTGCGTCGATAGCGGCCGCCTCTACGTGAAGACCTTCACCCACTTGGTATGCATTGCCGGAAAATAAACGCCACGGTGCCCCGGCTGCTGCTGCGAACCACCGCCATCGGGCTGCTGGCCGGGGCTTTGACGCTGGCGGCGTCGGTCGCGCGCGCCGACGACTGGCCGATGTGGGGCGGCCGTCCCGAGCGCAACATGGTATCCAAAGAAACAGGACTACCCGTAAAGTGGGAGGGAGCCAAAACCAGCCAGCACATCAAGTGGACCGGCGATCTGGGCACGGTGACGTATGGAGCGCCGGTCATCAGCGGCGGGCGCGTTTTCATCGGCACCGATAACGACGATCCGCGCGTTAAGCAGAAACGTGGAGTGTTGAAGTGCTTCGCCGAGAAGGATGGCCAATTGCTGTGGCGCGTCGTGCACGAGAAACTTTCCGAGGCCAGTGAGGACGACGGCGCCATCGGTATTTGCTCCACTCCCTGCGTGTCGGGCGATCGCATTTACTATGTCAGCAACCGCGGCGAACTCGTTTGCCGCGCCGTCGAGGACGGACGTGAAGTCTGGATCCTCGACATGCGAAAAACCCTCGGGGTATCGCCGAATCAGGCTTCCGCCTCGTCGCCGCTGGTCGTCGGTGAGCTGGTATTCGTCCTGACAGGACAAGGCGCCAACTACCGCACGGGAGCCATAAAAAACCCGGAGGCACCAAGCTTCATCGCCGTCGATCGGAAGACGGGGAAAGTTGCATGGCAGGATAACTCGCCCGGCGCGAAAATCATCACCGGGCAGTGGGGCTCGCCTGGATACGGCGTGGTTGACGGAGTGGCACAGGTGGCATTTCCCGGCGGAGACGGCTGGCTGTATAGTTTCGAAGCCGCGACCGGGAAGCTGCTCTGGAAATTCAACTGCAAGGCGCACGAGAAACCGGCCCCAACCGGAGAGCCCGAAACCATCTACAATTTGGTGACCGCGCCGGTATTCGTAGGC
>ENA-ORBV01017124-ORBV01017124.1-microbial-mat-metagenome-genome-assembly--contig:-NODE-17124-length-10415-cov-3.413523_pt1 | contig 10415 bp, 12 predicted proteins | sample MGYA00237777_ERZ505514 | MGnify/ENA primary metagenome ERZ505514 (study PRJEB26160, sample SAMN06269048) | microbial mat metagenome | isolation source: Oligotrophic lake microbial mat | place...
TTTTTAATGATACGGCAACCACCGAGATCTACACCTCTCTATTCGTCGGCAGCGTCAGATGTGTATAAGAGACAGCTCCCCAGTCGAACATCACATTCTCACACACGTAGCCGTGCGAAATGGCGAACGCATTCGAGATACCAAACCTGCCCAACTGGTTAGAGCACGCATGCACGCGTTGCAAATACTTGGCTTGCTTGTACACCTTGAAGATGGCGAAATCTGCCGCGAACACGACGCCGAAGTTGCCTTCGCCCAGCCGCCGTAGCTTGACCAGCTCCGGCTTGAACTCCTTGATAACCTCGGCCCGAATAAGCTGCGGGAGAACCTTCTTGGTCTGCGCCTGTTTCAACTCCAGCTCTCTGGTTCGAGTCTCCACAAACATATCTTGCAGTTGACTCCACTCTGAGGTGGTAAGCCGCAGCTCTGTGCCGTTGAAGGCGGTCTGATCCACCTGATCCGTCACGACGATACGCACATTGGGCACTGCGGGTTTCGCCGCCGGTGTATCCACTTTCATATGCGAAGGTACGTAATACTGGTCATCTGCCAGCGGGGTCGCGGCATCAGCAGGCGCAGCAGGCGTCGTGGTGGCAGGTGTCGCGACAGATGGCTTGCGCTCTGGAGCATTCAGAAGCGCCGCAGGCACGTAGTAACCAGATGAAGCCGGTGCTGCAGTAGCAGGTGCAGCAGACACTGGAGTGGGCAGCGCCACGGGATTCGGCACTTGGGCCTGTTTGGATTCTGCCGCCGGACGAACCGTGCCAGACTGTTCCAGCTGATCCACACGCCGCACTAGTTGAGCATACGCCGTGCGCAGCGACTCATTTTCGCTTTCGAGCGCAGACAATCGCTGCAGGATACTTTCAATGGGCAGAGAGCCCGTCTTGTTCTTGGAACCGTTGTTGCCCATCATATCGCGGCAGTCACCGGAGTTGACTCTTCTATGGAAACCCCTTCACCCTGTCAGAACGTGATCTATGTCTGGTATCGGTCAAGGTATCGGTAGGTCAGTGTGCCCACAGTATGATGGCGGCAGTAAAACAATCTCCATTTCAAAAAAACAAGACGGAATAAAACATCCACAATGGATCGACGCCGAAACTGCTGCCAATATAATGAAGCGAAACGCCAAAAACATCACGACGCGACGGACAGCGCAGCTCGGCTAGAGACCTGTGCTGTCAGTCAAATTGCCGGGCCTAAGCGGTGTTCGTTCTGTGGGCAAAGCACCAGAGCTGCCTCGACTCTGTTGCACGTAGCGCGCCGATGAAGTTGACTTCAGGAGAGCTGTGGAAGCATCGCCAGTTGGGCCGCTAGCCCCATCGTCCTCGTTGTCCTCATCGGATTCGTCGCCGCTTAGGCAATTGCACTTACGCATGCATATCGTGCTGACACTGAGAGCTGCAGAAGCGAGTGCAGCAGCACCGCCAATCGCACCAAGACAGACTACCCAATCTATGATTGGCACTTGCTCAGACACAGTCACTTCAAAGGTGCGGAACACGATCGTGAACGAAGTCCGCCCGATCAGATCTTCGACCGTGTTCACACTCCTGCCCTGCCAACTCGCAGCAGACGCTTCAAAGGAGTCCGACCAAGTTCGACCATCAAAGTCTGGGCGTTCGGGGCCCTGCGACATGATGGAGGTACCCATTGGGCCGTCCAAAGCCCTGGCGAATTGAGCTGCATCGCACCCTGGGCGAGTAGCTCTTCGTTTAGAAAGACCAGTGCTACGAGAGCTAGTCTCAAAGCTCAGTGGTGATGCAGTCACCTCCGAAGACGATCCAGACAAAGTCGCGTTCGAAGGCATCTCATGCGACAAACCGGAATTTTCTGAAGCGCATAAGGATCCGACGGTGGCGAGTATGTTGTTGTCAGTGCTGGAGGCCGATGCAGAGTAGTAGACATCTGTCAACGATGCGCGAGCAACAGAGATCAGTACGTGAGCGATGGGAGAGGGGTCAAATCGGTGTTTGAAGCACAGGCGAAGGGAATGCTGCGAACCTTTTCGGCCGTGATACCAATAGTCTTCGGTCTTGGAGATGGTGATGTAATTCATGCTGGCACGCGACACGACGAACGCGGGCTGTTGCATCGATCTGACGCCAAAGTTATTCTGAACACAAGCCAGTCAAGAAAACAACGATAACAAGTCATTTTCAAGCGGTCTACGAGGCGTTTGAGATATTTATCAAATCTCATTCAGTCATACTTACAGCATCATCCGGGTGCGATAAGAATACGTAGAGAGGAAGTAACAGCCGATCGATGGAAATCAACACTTCAATGTTCTGTTTCACCGTAAACACAATCCATTGGCGGGAAGTTAGAAAGCTGCCAAAGTCTTGCAACAGCGCGATAGGTCGAATTATACCAGTGCGTGCTCAGCGGTGCTGCTGGTGGAGAGGCGGCCGTCATAGTTCACTTGCAAGCACACCTGCTGACCGAATCTGGGGCGTTGAATCTACAACGAGCAAACGGCACTCAGGGCCACATGCATGACGAGACAGATATGCATCAAGGTGGCAGGTACTGACCGTGATCGTGCGATTGGAGCACTGGGATACGTTGCCGCAGCAGCATGATAGAGGCAGGATGGTAGTGTTCCGCCCTGTGCATGACATTCATCGTTGAACAGCAAAATAGACAGGATGGCCAAATCAGTACAGCGTGTCCCCGTTATCAACCCACGATTACATGTCAGCTCAGGCGAGCATTGAACAATTGCAATCACCAATCAAGTATAGTCAATCGCGCAACGGCACACTCACCATTGATAGGGCAGATCAGCACTGCAGGATAGGGCTGGGACTCCTCAGCGTCGATTGTAGACTCCCAGCCGGGATTGGCGTAGGATCTGACCGTGATGAAGATCTGATCACACGAACAGCGCACTTTGTTGGAAATGCCAACGTATGGGAAATGGCATATGCTTTGTACAACGTTAACAACGCTACCTCATAGCCCACGTATGCAAGGAAGGACCCGAGCACGACCAGCAGCAGAATCCACAACACACGATTCTTCTTTCTGGACTTGGACCGGGCCTCATCGATCAATGCTACGGCTGTAGAGAAGCCGTACCCGATCGCCTGCATAGCCTATGATTGAACTGTGCTAGATACCATAATCGTGGTAGACAGGGTGTAGCATCAGTAGCATCAAGGTCGTAGTTGAACCAGTTTCACTGCGCCGTCACAGCCTGCAAGTGAACGCGCTAACTGAGCCTCAGTTAGCCGCGGATTAGCTAATCGCAAAAAGAATTTTTGTATCCTCGGAGTCGGTTCCATTCCCGATCCCCGCTGCATGGCATAGGGATGCGGGGTTGTCGCTGTTGATGCCGTGCGGTCACGGTAGAGTGGTCGACGACATACGCGCCGCTGGTGTGCTGTCTTCTTTCTGACGTGAGATCCGCGCATTGCGACTTTCCGTGTAGTTTGTGCGGGGTTTGGGGACATGGCTTCGATAACGGGCTTGACCCCATCACCTGCATCCGCGACCTCTGGGCCGCCTGTTGCAGCGGCAGCTACGCCACCGCCGAGTGCAATCAATGGCACTGCGGCAGCCGCAGTCGTACCTAGTGGAGCTGTCCACACGCTGCATCAAGAGCCCTTTGTCCCGGGTCAGGTGGTGGACTATGAAGAGATCACGGTTCCGCCGCTGTACGATGCAGAACGTGCCAAAGGCGATATTCGCGTGCGTGTACCCAAGAGAGTGATGCAGTACCGTCCCAGGTATGCGCGTCTGCCACCTTGTTTTCCCGTGATCCTATGTTTTGCATGCATCACCGCGGTTCGAAGCGTGCGCGTGGTCAGTCTGATTGCTTGATCTGACTGCTTGACTCTCGTGTACTGCAGAGCGCGCTATGTGGGGTCTGCAAGCATCGTGTATCTCAATCCAGAAGATGTGCAGTTCTACGAAGAAGCCGCGACTCTACCCAACCCGCTGCTGCGTGTATGGTTACTCATCAACCATCACGGTGAGTCATGCATGCGGTTGTGGTGCACTGATCCATGCTGGTTTCTCTCGACGTTGCGCTACATCGATTTCTGGGCAATCCTTCAATCTGTCATGGTGGCGTACACTGATATCGTGCGGACCATGCAGGGTTTCACAAAGAGCAGGGGTCATACGTCAAGCGCCGCCTCGTCGAGGAAGCTCTGCTGCAGAACATCTCTATTTTGTGCGTCAATCCAGATCGCTTCGACCTGCAGGTAGAGATACAGCCTGCAATAGGACGATTCCATATATATTCCAGCGTTCCGGATTTGTAACCCTGTGTTGCCGTTGATCAATCTGATGTATCGATTTGCGTCTCACGCAGGTTTCGAAGGGTGGGTTCGAGGGAGCGGTCTATGAAGGCCGACAGTTACCTCTGCCCGATTGTGTCATCGCTCGTGTGGGCGCATCCGTGGGCTACTTCGGCTTGGCCGTTCTACGACAGGTTGGTGTTCATGTTGTGCATTTGTACGCCTGTAACGTCCGAGGCGAGTTGCTCAAGCGGACATGATGAAGTGCACTGACACGGCGTGAATGATCACAGATGGAAAGCCTGGGGGTAAAGGTGTTCAACAATACGCGTTCAATTGACATCTCGCGTGATAAGCTGTATACCCATCAGATTCTGGCTGGCAACGGTGCGTTGTGTGTGTGTGTGTGTGTGTGTGTGTGTGTGTGTGTGTATGTGTCTGTGCATGTTCGGTTTGAGATCAAGCTCTGTTTGTACTGTTGTATCGAACTCAACCTGCACGCGGACGCCTTGTTCTCAACTCTTTCAGGCATCCCAATCCCCAAGACAGTCCTCGGCAAGTTCCCCATCGAGTACGAGTTCATTGAGAAGCACTTCGGGTATCCCGTCATTTTGAAAAGAACGTCGGGGTCTAAGGTAATTGCCTTCGTTCCTGCATCTGTGATCACTTGACTAACATTGGATGTTGCTGGGCCGGGGGTCAGGGTGATCAAGTTTGGAAGCTGGACTCGCGTGAGGAGCTCCTGGAGCTGGAACAGAAGGTCCAGGATAAGGAAAAACCATATATTTTTCAGGTGAGCTGCCACGGACAGCACTATGTGCCTGTCATGTTTGGGCAGGTGTTCTGTCCGGTCATGGTCACGTGAGCTTATGCTTTATCACGTGATGGTACTTCACAGGAGTACGTTGCCAGCACGAAAGGGCGTGATATCAGAGCGTTCACAGTGGGGCAGACGGCTGTGGCTTCCATGATGCGAGTCGCTGGGAAGGGTATGTATCTCTGCTGTCTTGTTCCCATCATCATAGTGTAGTTTTGGCCCGTCAGTCAGCTTAGTCGCTTCACTGTATGGTCGAGTGACATGGCTGTGGACGGAGTCGTGTGGTTTACTTCCTTCGTCATACGTTGGAGTCATGTCAGCCCGTTTAGGTGTTTCTATCAGTGTGATGCATTGCGCACTCAACGTTTTGTATTCCCCAGGTCAATTCAAGGCCAACGTACATCAGGGCGGCAGTGTCAAACCGATCTCGCTCAACAAACCATTGGAAACCATGGTTCTAAAAACAGCGGCTCTGTGCGGCCTGGACTTTGCGGGCGTGGACGTGTTGTTGGATAAGGACTCTTACAAGATTTGCGAGGTAAGCACGTGCGAGGGCCTGCAGCTTGAGAGTCCATGTTAGTCTTAAGACGCGCTGGGACTTGTGGTTGGATTGGCGCACCGATTCCAGGTCAACTCGTCGCCTGGTTTTGAAGGGTTAGAACGTGCTACCGGTAGGTCACGTGACTGCATTTCTAGTTGCATGCGGCATCACAACCCTGTGTGTATGCACGCGCGCCATCGATCAAAAGACTAATGGCTTTTGGTGTGTGGGCGGCAATAATGCTGGGTTGCAGGAATTAACGTAGCCAAGGCGGTGATTGATTACGTGCGATCCACTATGGAGCGGGAGGGCAAGATGAGGCAGGCTGTAACGCTGGAGGACGTGCCGATCCAGGAGGATCACGCGCTGATGGGTCAGGAGCTGCTAGAGCAACACCAGCAAGCTGTGGCCGCAGCAGCGGCTTTGGACAATCCTCCCCCTACGGTCGGTGCGACGCAATCTGCTTCTAGTCCTGATCCTGCGGTGCCTGCATCAATCGGCGCAGTGGCACCATCTCAGGATCAAGCTGGACCAGTCACTCGTCCAGCAGTCAGCGCGCAAAGCGGTTCGCGAATGTCGAATGATCCCCCTGTGTCCGCATCCAAGGCGACATCAGCGTCAACGGCTGCAGCGGCTCCCCAGCATTGAGACGTGTGCGTCTGTGTTCCGTGCGTTCATGTTCGTTGCAAACTCAAACAAAATACTTCGAATCGAATGGCCTCGGTTGGCCTATAGCATACTGTAGTTCGTTTTCAATGTGCGGATCCTTGCGAACAATTTTTGTGATCGGATACCGCAGCCACGGTTTGCTCGACTGAAGCAACCAACCGTGGGCAAGTGTAGCATCGTGTGAGTGATACTCTCAAGGTGAAGCGGTTCACGCAAACACCGAAATACTGCTTCCAGAGGCTTGCAGAACCGAGAGTGGGAGCTGTCGATGTATCCAGACCGGGCCCATCTGATCGAGTAGTCTCAGACGCGGCTATGTAGGAGACGCGGGCAGCGGTTCTGAAGGCGAGTGACAATTGGTTTTGTGACGCTTGACATCGCGCTGTCGCACGTACGATGCCCCGCACAGGTCACATGCGTGTCTGGCCAACGCGTCGTCGTGCGTTCGTTTGTGGGCGGCCAAATTGCCGCTCTGCGCAAACGACAGATGACAGGTGCTGCACTCGAAAGATCGTTCCTGGCGATGCACCGACTGTATATGTCGGAGAAGATGCGTTTTCCTCAAGAATATTTGCTCGCATTCCTCGCACTGATGCGATCGAGCGTTCGAATGGGCTTGTTGGTGTCGATTCAGATCACCTTTGCGCGCGAATGAGCGATCACAGCCGCTGTACGCGCAGACGAACGGCTTGTCACCGGTATGCGTCCACATGTGGACTGCAAGTTTGGAGGCAGAGACGCATTCCACTCTACATTCCCCGCAGAAATACTTCGTAAGTGCAGCCATTCGACTCGATGCTGTTTTTGGGTGCTATTGAAGAGTCGGAAAATGACAGTGTGATCACCGCTGAGCCGGCGGCCGCTCTTTGACTCTTTGAAGTTTATTAATGACCGACGTTGGGGATGCAGAGTCTGTCATTTGAGTATAATATACAGTGGATCCAGCACACTCGATTACACAGGGCTTATTCAGTTGAAAGAAGCGATCGAAAATTGGCCAGCTGCCAGCACCCATCAGACGTGCCTCTTGAGACCGTGCTGCGGAGAGATCACATGGTAGCAGATGCAGCCGCTCTCACCTCATCGATCCGATCCGATGTCAGAGCCCGTGGAGTTGCTGACTTGGCAATGCTGACGGACTAAGCGCATAAAATCGCAGCGAAGTCGACGCTGGCGAAGGTGCTTTCTGGATTTGTGCAACAAACTTGTGATTGCCATGACCCAGTCGAAGGTGAGTGGCGCCACGAACACTCAGGAATCTGCGCGTGGCAGTCCAAGTACGCTGTTTGCCTGTCAACCAGTGGACTTGGCCTCTGCAGCGCTCGCATCCGTCATCTCAACATCCGGTCCAGCTGCGGCAGAGTTCTGTTGATGATTGATCATGATTGCACGCCCACACCGTGCGTCGTGAGGGGAATATAGAGATGATGAAACATGATCAAAGTACCTGGATGCGATCCGGTAGTTCCGGCAGAACGTCCGTGATCTAAAGAGATGTGTCAGCAGCACATCGGGCACAAGCATGCGTTAGAGGTTGAACGGGGGGCTGCGCTAGCAATCCGGAGATAAACGCGCCAGACCAGATAGCTTCATTCATAGTCAGTGCCTCGCCCATACCAATTTGAGTAAAAGCTGAACCTGCTCGCCCGTGAGACGAGTGTCGCATTTCTCAATGATCTAACACAAGCGATCATGCATGGACCCCGTTAGCACGACGACGGTGACATCAGGACACACAAGCAGCGTACCCTGTACATCTCCACAGCAGTCTTCGGTCTGAGATTCACAATCTGTAATCGCTCTACAGGATAAAGGCGGGTCTACCAGACAAACAGCGAGTGCAGCACAGCAACATCAGCGACGACCAATCATAAACATGATCCAATCTGGAAGACGCATACCCCTTTCAGAGGGCCTGCCATGAGAGCATCAAGCTCGGAGAAGAAGCGACGCACTGTTTCCCGGGATTGCGTTCCTGTGCGGGCACAAGATAGACGAATACTTGAGTACAGGATCAAGCTGGGGTTACAAGGGGTCAGAGAGCTCGATCAGAACCTGCGGCGCTTTCTTCGAGGTACTTTCGAGTCTGCGAAAACAACGGTGGTAAGGTCAATTCAGCAGATGTTGATGATGATGATTTCAAAAACCATGGAAACAAGATGGATCTGGCTTCGGATCGGTCACGACCAGACAACGTGCCTGCGTGAGAGAAAACGAAAGGTTTTCGAGGGCGCGCAGCTCTGTGAGGAGGGCAGAGGATGGTTTCGCAGTAGGATCGAGGTCGCGCAGACGGGCTGCATAACGAAACGATGCTAGTCAACACATCTGACTGTTGATCCAGACGTTCAATCGGCTCGAAGCACCTGTGCCACACACTGGATCAAGGAAGCCTACAAAGGAGCATACCCAACTCATCCGTGTACTGTCGCTGCCATTCAGTCCAGGACGGCACCTTAGCGTAGACCTGATCTCGCAGCACGTCCAGCACCTATTTCGGCCATCAAACATGGGAAAAGCAGGTCACAAAGTGAATGTAAGATTGAACGAGACCGGTAACGTGGATTGGAGTGTGCACACCTCAAGGTTAGTTACGACCGACTCCTCGGCGTCAATTCTGTAGTACATATGTAGTTCGAACCAATATTAGTTTCGTCAACAGGGCCGCAACGTATTGAACGCATACATTTCCATCGAAAGATGCGGCGTCTGCTGCTTACGAAATGGAGGGTAACTTTTTGGCTCTTTTAGCGGCATAGTTAGCCAGCGTGAGCCCAAGCCAGCTAATTGACCTCGGCTGCGAAAGCGCACACCGCGCTGCAGAGCATTCGGGCTTCAAGGAGAATGGCTTCGGATATCAGGATAGACAGTAGTACAGGCATGAATAACATCAATCCATGCTTTCGGGAGATCCGCGCCCGCATCAAAGTACACCTGCATCCGTCAAGGCTAGGCAACGTCTCTGAAGGCATCGACGAGATCCTTAACCAGTATCTGATGAGGTCAGTGCGATGCTAGATCGCTTGCGTATATGATCCAAAGTTGTGCGACAGTTCTGTATGATATCTTTTGTCTTACATTCAAGATTAATCCGGTCGCTCGTGCTTGTAGTTATAACGAGGCCATTCAGGGAGTAGTGCTGGCCTACTCTCGGGTGAAGCCGCTTGAAACAGCTGGCATGATCTTTGACGCTCGACCGTTCGTGCACTTTCACGTTGATACCAAACTTGTGGCGTTCTGTCCTGAGATTGGTGCTGTTATGGGTATGACATCTTCGCGTTGAACAGAGTGATGGTGGTTTGCGTATGCTCAATGCAAGTTGCTTATCCCGTTCGTGCTCCACAGAGGGCACTGTGAACAAAGTCGGTCACGACCACTTGGGCCTATTGGTTCATGGTGTCTTCAATGTGTCAATCGGCGGTGATGCTATGCCCAGTCATTTTAGCTACGACGTCGATGCAGACGCCTGGTCCTCAACAGCAGGCGTCGCTTCTGTGGCGGTTGGGTCGAGAGTGCGCTTTACAGTGACGGGGTATGTTGCAGCGCAGTATTGCTCTGCAGTATGGCGCCGTGACCGGGTGAAGCTCTCGCTGTTGACCGTTTTTGTCGACCTTTGTTTGTCGCGCTGTTATGTCGTCAATCTAGCGTGTATCCACCCATTGCCTTCACGTGATATCGCTGTGTGTCTGGTTTCAGATTGCAATCCCTGAACGACTTCTTCTCCATGAGTGGTAAACTAGTGGATCCCGCACCTTCAGCAGCTGTTCTATCGTCAGTGAAATCAGGCAAGAAACACAAGCATCAGGCGTCAGATCCCAAGTTGCACCCAACGAAGCCGGCCTCCGCGACACCCGTCGTAACGCCTGTAGCGCCGGTATCCAAAACGAAACGTTCAAGGTAAAGCTGTGTTCTTCCCACATGTATGTGAAGCTGCGACGTTTTCATGCATTGCGCCAGCCGGTGCAACTTTGCGATCCATTTATCGTTCTGACGTTGAAATCGGACTGTTTGATGTTATCGCAGCCGCGAGGATGAGACAACCACACCGAAAGAGCACAAGCATAAGAAGGCACGCAAGGCCACGGATGTAGCGCCCTCACCGGGCTCCTGAGTATACATGTCGCGTGTGAGCGTAATC
>ENA-ORBV01017126-ORBV01017126.1-microbial-mat-metagenome-genome-assembly--contig:-NODE-17126-length-10414-cov-4.723711_pt1 | contig 10414 bp, 9 predicted proteins | sample MGYA00237777_ERZ505514 | MGnify/ENA primary metagenome ERZ505514 (study PRJEB26160, sample SAMN06269048) | microbial mat metagenome | isolation source: Oligotrophic lake microbial mat | place...
AACATTCCAACACTACAGAAACAATTTTGTATTTTTCAAAATGGGGTTCGTCAATGCGCTAGGGGGCATTTAAGTATGTTCTTTTGCACTTTTTTCTCTGGTCTTTGGGCATTGGATGGTTCTCCTATTAGGGGTGAACAAATCATTTGCTTTTTTTAGCCCTGATGTGATGTTGTTGTGTGACTGCATTCAGCAATGCACCCCATCTTCGAACCCCAATGTGGATGCACTGCACGGCATCACCGGAAAACATGTCGCACATTGGGCTGTGTTATGTTTCTGACGCAGTGTCGCACACGTCAATGTGGAGTCGCTGACAACCATTGGGCTGAATCGGCTTTCTAGACGGCCTCAATTGGGACTCATTGGCCGTGACGAAAGCGCATTTGGCCCTTTTTCAATGGCAAATTGGAGTTTTGATGCCCCGTTTAACCGTCCGAACAGTCACAAAGCCAATGAATGGTGCAAATGACATGCGTCAAGGCCAACAGATGCAATGACAGAACAGACATTTGGTCACAATGATTTGTTTTTCTTTCAGTCGGAGCCATTGGCAGCACCATTGTCGTTGTTTCTAGCATTGTCTTGATTTCTGTTAGCTTGGAATTGTTGATGGACAAGCTTCATCTCGGCTGTGTTGCGTTTGCGATCAGCTGGTGAAGGAAATGACCATGTTTTCTTACTCTTTTTAGTGACATGGCAATCATCACGGGCAAGACCAAAGAAGCCCGTGTCAGAGTCAGATTTGTTAAGTTAACAGCAACGTCTAAAATTCCTATGCCCTCCTCCTCCGCGGCATGCCCCACCGTTACAACAAGGCCTGTCGCAGCAGGGTCTGTCGCAACAGTCCCAAGTGGTTGGAGTTGTGTGTCTCAAATCGCGGCACAGAAACCATGGTGCGCAGTCTGAGCACCACATTTTGGGTAGAAAACACCAAAGACTGCAACCAACCTTTCTAATCTAGCTAGCTAGACGAGCGAGGAGCTTGTGTCGACATCTGTTGCAGCGCTAGTGGAGCTTTCGCTTGCTGCAGGACCATGGAAGGAGCAGTAGCCATTGTGCTCGCCGTTTTCGGTCTGCGTCGTGTGTGGGACCGCCGCGTGCAAGAACGCAACAAATGTTCCATCTGTTTGCACCCTCACGGACGCAATCCCAAGAGGCACTCAAGAGCATGCACCTGTTGATGCAACTGTTCGTCGTTGGAAAACGTCGCGCAACCAAAATCGATGATCTTTGCTCGCCGTGGTTCAACTCTGCTCTGGACAATGTTGCGGAGAGCGACATCATTGTGCAAAACACCGGCAGCACTTAGCCTTTTCACACAGTCAACTGCAGACTGCTTAAGTTCTTGCGACATGTTTTCGAGCCCAATGTCTTCAAAGTTGCTTCCCTCCAATGCAGCGCATAGCAATGAAACACCAAGATGGGCACTGCACCTGAGAAAGTCAGGGATGACATCTTGCAAGTCATTCCTCTCACCCAAAGCCCGACAGATCGAGGCTTCATGCTTCATTTCATCAGCAACGTTCTGCTCCGTTTCGTGTCGCTGCATTTTTATGAGTGCCGGTGCGGCAGGGTTCTCATTTAATGTCAAGAGTTGCACCGTGTCCGTCGCGTCGACAAGAGCACAATTCCACATCACAATGCTCGAGGCAAGAGTCGTCTGATGCCCTGTTTTAGATGGCGCAGTCTTGGGCTGACGAGCTACCCTCTTTCTAGAATCGGCCGCCTTTTTCTTATCAGATGCCACCCTTTTCTTCTCAGCAACGAGATCCTTTTTTCTTTGTCCTGCTGCTGTGTTGTCTGCTTTTTTAGCCGACTGAGGATGAACCGCAACAGTTTGCAACGCAAAGTCGTCGAAACCAGCTAGAGTTGCGATCGCTTGCAAGACCGATGGTGATGTTGACTCTTTCCTAAAAGGGCGAGAAATGCGGAGTTCACCCTGCCCCGTGCAATGGCAAAACCACCAAACGTCGCACAGGTGCATGATGCCATGCTTGCGTTCCAACGACATCACATGGCCGTAGACGTGGCGGATGAGATGAAACACCTTCTGCTTTTGATGGGACCAGTCGTTCGGAAGATCTCTTTTGTTGTAAAGATCTTCAGAGCTGTAACCCGTTGGAACCTCCCACTCGTTCTTCAAAATGTCGGTGCTGTCATCTCCTAGCAGGAACTGAAACTGTTGGAAGTGCAGCTGGCACAGCTAGTGTTCCATCAGGAGCAGGTGTGCACCTGTGAGCAAGTTGAAGTGCAGCTGAGTCAACAGCATGGAAGACTCTAGAAAGATCTACAACAACAACAACAACAACAGCTAGCAGCACTGCAGTGCTTACAATTTCTGTTAAACTGGTCTTTTGCACCACCAACAGATCTCTCATTGCCCAACAGAAGGTGGCTCGAGCCACACTAGCTATCTAGCTGGCTAGCAGTAGCACAATGACAGCCCCCATTTGCGTGGTGACTTCGCCCATTCACAATGCGGAGGTGGTATGATGAACATGTCTGGGGTCATTCAATAGATCATGGTCTTCCATCTGGGATCAGATCAATAATCAGCAAAGTGTCTCAGACAGAAACCGTCTAACGTCTGGATGTTTAGTGCAGTACTATTATACACTTTTGTCACAAGCATCGTTTTTCTATTTAATAATTTTGGTCTTGACAATTTTTTAAATAAAGGTCCCGTGTTCGTGCTAGTGACCCTACGACTCAACTTATTGTCAGTGGAAGAAATCCATTACCGCGGTTTCACGCAATTGTTCAAACGGGCGGTCCAACGATTTAGCGCCAAAATAACAACAATCAGAGTTCACACATCCACTGGTTCATTTATTCTCTGCGGTTGCACCAGTTAGACAGGCGACAACAACAACACAAACATTCAAATCTTTTGCCAGGTCCAGATAGCAAGTCTTCTCATTACTTCAGTTGTGTCAGCAGGCACAAGAACTCTTCTTCTACTGTACAAGCAAGTATCGTTAATAACTACCTATATTGTCAACAAGAATAACCATGTCGTCTTTGTTAAGCAGCAATCGACGTAACGGCCGGCCTTCTCCAGCGGGACGAATGATCCACTCCATTTCTTGCAGTCGCATTCAAGAGCACCCGCAAGCCGATGAGGAAAACAACAGTAGCGGACGGACACTGGGCAAAAAGAGTGTCTCGATGAGTACGGATGAAACCGAGACAACACGGGATGAAACCATCCTACAGGATGATCTCAGCAGCAATGGCAGTGGGACCAATAATAATAATAATATACTCCAAAGCAGTACCTTTCAGTGTTGGGACGAAGAAGAGGATGACATTTCCACATTGGATGGGGAAGATGAAACCATGGGGGGAGACGATTTGAGTCGAACCTCTCATGGATTTGCGGGCCGTGGCCGAGGCATGAGCAGCAGCAGTCGTAGTCATACAGCACAAGCCGCTCCGCCGCGATTGGGTGGCTTGATGCGAGGCATGTCGGATCGTGGTCTCGGTCCTTCCAAACAACAACAACAACCCGCCGCCGCCGTAACAGCACCTTCTTCGCGCATGCCTCGTGGAGCTCGTGCTTGGAGCAGTATGCGCACTTTTGGACGACTTGGCGGCAGTGACAAAAAGGTTCGTCCCCGGGAATTGCCAGCGCGCCAAGGAACCTTTGATACCACGCGGACGAGCGATAGCAACAATACCAACGGCGCTGCGGCTGCTGCCGATTTGGCCTTGGCCTGGGAAGAAGAACGAACGGAATTGGAAGAAAAGATTGAAGCCTTGGAACTCAAACTGAAAACCAAGGAGGCGTGTTTGCAATCCATGATGATGGCCAATGCGAGCAAAGGAAGTACCATTGCGGTTGCCAACAACGAGAATGATCAGCAACTACAGCAGGAGTACCAGCTGTCAGCGTTGGTGGTCAAGGATCAAGAGATTGACCGATTGGAGACCAAAGTAAAAGAACAAGGCATGCTCTTGGAACAACTGGAAAGTCAACAATGCCAAACGGAAGCAGAGCAACAACGCAAGGTACAGGAACAAGCAGAACACATGTTTGAGGAGTGGCAACAACGACAAGAAGACCCTTCGCTGTGGGAACAACTCGCGGAGCAATCCGAACTCATTTCTCGGTTGCAAGCGGACGCGGATTATCATCGACAACAACAAGAGCGTGAACGGAGAAAACTAGAAGATGTCATTCAAAAGTTGCGAGATAACAACCATCAAGGACAGCAGCAAAACAGCGGACCTGCACCCATGAGCGTAGATGTACCCAAAGGAACCGAGGAGGAACTCCAGGCCTCGAAGGATTTGTTGCAAAAACAAAACGAGGAATTGCAAAAGTCGCTGGCACAAAGTCAACAAGAGGCAGACGGATACAAAGCTCAAGTAGAAAACTTGATGGAAATGGTCCGTAAGATGGAACAGGACAAGCAAGACGAGATTCAGTTGCTCAACATTGTCATGAGCCAGTTGGAAGGGATCAAACAGGAATACGGCTTGGATTTTTGAGAGATTCCAATCAACATACCTACCATTCACAGTTTTCAGTAGAGACAGAACAACGTTAATTAGATTTTATATATTATCTATCCATGTATCAAAGGGGGCTCATCATTGACGCGTAGTTAGAAGCCGCGTTTAAAGAGCACCTGTTGAGTTTCAAAAAATAGGGAGTCGTCTCCAGCGTTCCAAGCGTAATTCATAATATACTCTTCATAGTTAGCTTGTTCCATGGTAGCGCTCATTGCTGTTGACAATGGGATATCGTCACTGTCCTCAAAGGTGACGTTGGCACTAAAGATTAACGTCACCGGCCGAGGGGTGTCTCCACTATCATCATAGAACCATGATACCAAATCCTCTGCACATGATGAACAGAATCAATCGAGCAGAATGGGTTTAGAGGAAAACGAGCAAAGGAGCACCACGGAATCCTCATTGCGTGTACGTACGGTTTATTTCAAAGGTGAGTTGATTGGTGAAGTTTGCCGACAAAACGTTGGTGTAGAAGATATTGGTTTCCAATAAAAGATCCATAATCTCTTCCTGTGTGGGATCGTAAGTTGTAATTTCTGCAAAGAAGCCAAATTGCAATTCCATTTTGTAGAGTGGTACTGGATTCTTTCGTTCTTGTCGAACGTGCACACTTTCGATATCATCAAACACAGTCACCGTCGTATTCGTCAAGAGATCGTACCAAACATAATCATAAATGTAGCCGGTCAGGTTCGATTCTACCATCACCTTGAGAAAATCGTCCTCCGAAGGAATATCCGTCCCTTCCTCAAAAAAAGCATGGGCATTGAACAAATACGAAACCTCATGAGCTCTGTCTTCCGCAAAACTCATGACCAGGGCTACCGACGAAGAAGAACGAAATCAAAAATGACCATTGTGAGAGCATGCTTGCACAACATAATGCAAGTTAGCACGTTCGACTTACGCTCGGACTGAAAGCTCATGAAATTTGGAAATGCTGACATGGCAGTGTTGGTAAAAAACTCGCTTGTTTGCGTAATCAAGTATTCGTACTCGTCCCCGGTGGGAGCCCGCGCGAAGCCGGAAAAGTAGCCATACGTGAGGCGCGTCTCGTTCAAAACTATTCCAACGCTCGCTTCTGGGGCTATGATCGGGTTGGACAAGGGGAAGAAAAATTCGTCATCCTGGCCAACTTCTGCGTCCGCAATAGTTGGAGCGAAAGTCTCATAGTCCTGGCCCTCTGCTTCTGGGCCGCCATCATTCTGTGGTGCTGGAGCGGTCGAAATAGATTCATTGACTGCTGAAAAATTCACTGACTGGACCTCAAAAAATATGTCCTCTCCTAATTGTAGGGCTCCATTCCAAACATAGTTTTGAATGTAATTCTCATAGTCAGCGATGAACATCAACTCAAGGAGCTCTTCTTCAGTGGGCAATGTCGCACCATCGTTGAAAGATACTATGGAATTGAAATACACAACAACCGGCGCGGCCAATGATTCATCGAAGGTTGCGTTTTCGACTATAGACAAGAACAAGCCCATGCACGCGTCAAAGGATTCGACAGATTACATCGTGAGTTGCTTGATCCACCCCCCCATTACAAATAAAGCCATCGAATGCAGCCAATCAAAGCATACCTTCTACGTGAAAATCCTCAATATTTTGGCTCGTCAATACGGTCTCACGGAAAAACTTCTCCGTCGACTCTGCTAGACGATTTAGATCCTCGTCTGTCGGCATTCGGAGTGGCGTGCCTTCAAAGAATCCATATTCCATTCGAAAAGCGACATTGACATCGCCCTCGGCCGTCAACCAAGCCGAGGACGAATCTTCATCTCCTGAGACAAAGTTTTCACTATCTCCCATGGCTAGATCAGCTGAATCTTCACCAGTGGTTCGACGGTGTACTGCGGATACTTTTGCATACTGTTTTCCACCGAAATGCGCTTCCAGACGATGGTCATCATTTCGCGCCTCGCCCGCGGCGAATCGTTGAGAGCTTACGCATCCGTCAAAATGAAGTATGCAAAAGAGAAAGAAAATCTTGATGCTGCCCATCAGAATGCTGTATTATACGAGGAAATTCAGATGATAAAGGTAGAGTATTTAGGGTTATAAGGTTGATAGGCTAGTAGCTAAAATGAAGAGCTTTGTTCCAAACACTCAAAGGCTTTACTACTAGCCTAGTATGTTTATTATCACCAGTATCGTAGTCGCTTATGGAAGAACCTCTCATAATACTAGTATGCCGACGCCAAAAAAGGTGATCATTTGCGGACAAAAAGTGAGCGAACGGAGATAAAATACATGAACAGACACGCTGTTTGAGTCATGATTCAGCACTTTGTGATGTCTCCGTGTTCAGTGGATCCAGTGTGCACCCTGAGCTTTTCCAAAGTTGATTACAGTGCAACAGCTATTACAACTATCATCTATCTACAGTACTAGAGTAGTACGAGTGCTTAACTCCTCAACTTGTGCCAGGTCTACAGTAGTAAGTCCACAGTGTGTACTAGACCTAATAGAAAATGTGCATGAAGCCAAGCATGATGGAATTCAGCACACTCGGTGGAAACTTGTAGAATGCTACAATCAGTGGCTACAAACATAGAAAAATTAGAATTAGAAAGCATGGTGAAAAAAATGTGTTTATCATTTCAAATGTTGCGCTAAGGTTTGTGATTATTTTAATTGACAAGAAACAAAGCAGGCAAAAATGAAGTTAGCTGTTTGATGACTAGTGACTTAATTGCTTTTGAATTACTAGCTATCGTTATCTGAACAAGACTGTGGCGGTCTAATTAACCCAATTTATGTTACGAATAGATAAATTGACAACATTAGCATAAGGAAAATCAAAGAATTTTCCGCTTTTATTTCTATTTCACGCAGCAAAAATTTGTCCTGAAAGAACTAACAAACAACATGCGTTTTTGGATGACACGGCTGACTTTTTATCAATAAGAATGTTGCATCGTGCTGTATTCTTGATTTTGACATCATTAACAAAACACTTAGATTGGAGGCTACAATGTGAGCATTTCTTTGTATTCATTTAAAGGAGCTACACAACTATTATCAATACAAAGCTTTGTTTATAAACTGCATTTAATTTTGCAGATAGACGAGATTGCACTATTCAACATAAACTAATGATGACCCCAATTCTCTTAAATGTGTTCCAAAAAGATGGGCTAGTTTTCAGTTGTTAGTCCTTCTTCATTTCTGTCAAGAATACAAACTTTTAATCAATATTAAAAATTATGGATTTCTAAAGCATCTACAAGAAAACTATTGGGTTATTATGCAACAATTGGGGCTTCAATTTTGGAATTTGCACCTGCCATTATAATTTGATGGCACTGTTTGTCATTGGGCCATGACAGAGAGGGAATTGTTGTCTCTTGTGGGCTGCTCTGACTTTTGTGCATTATTTGTGAATAACTTTTTATGTAGGTTGTGTGACTATGATGACAACAAATTCATCCACTGGTGACTCTTTTCTATCAATTTCTAAACAATAAATCCACAGGCAAAAATGCTGTGATTTACACATCTCGCCAACAAATTTATTGCCCAGGCACATCTGTGCCGTTCGATATTCACATGACACAACTCACTCACTGACTGAATACCACATACTTGCCAATAAGGTACGAAGCTAAGACGATAATTATTTACCAGCATCTGTCCACAAAAGTACAGCAGCGAAATTTAAACCTTTCATTCCAATATTATATGTATACACAAATTTTCCAAATCGTCAACATGCGCAGCTGCAAACAAGAATTACAGGAAAGGAAAACGCCACAATTTTAAAAATATTTTCCCTCGCCCGCCGTTTACTCCTCGTCGGCACCTTCCGAAGCCTCTCCTGCGCCTTCATCTTCGTCGTCGCCTCCTTCTTTATCTTTCTTCTTGTCCTTTTTCTTCTTTTTCTCTTTGCCTTCCTTCTTCGATTTTTTCTCCTTCTTGTCACTTGACTTTTTCTTCTTTTTCTTCTTCTCGCCTTCCTCAGGTTCGTCCTCTGCTTCAAAGACACGCTCTTCAGGGTCAAAATCATCTGGAGGAGGCAATTCCGGTGGCTCTCCCAGATCAGCGTTGGAATCGTCATAATTGCCACCAACTTCCAACATTTCTGGCATTTCCGGCATCACAAACTCTGGCATTTCCTCTTCCTCTTCGCCTTCGATGGGGCCGCACTCGTCTTCAAACCCAGGGAAGCGGAATCCTATCATTTTGTTAGCTGAAAAAGTTACCTCACCCTCAGGGCTGTCAAACTTGATTTCAAAATTGGCTGCTCCTTCTTCCAGTTCAAATCCTGATGAACCAGTCTCTGCAATCAACTGGTGGATCTTATCATCAGCTGGAGCAGTAACCTTGACATGCATGAGGTCACCAACAATTGGCATACTTTCACAGGGATGATCCGAATTATCCCAATTAATGAAAAAAGGGCAGAGCCCCTTTAAACTGTGACCATAAAGATAGAGCATCTCCCATTTTCGGGGCGTGCCATCTTCTCTTGCTCCAAACATAGAGATACAGTCAGGAGTATAACCAAGCTTCTTGAAATCTCCCGTCAAATCTCCAGTTTTGGAATTACGAATGGCCCAGTGAAAGGGCTTCAAGCCGGTTAATCCAGAGGCACGCAAAAGTGTTCCAATGGGTCCACCCTTCTCCGGATCAGGAGCAATAATCTCCAAGAAGGAATCTCCTTCAAACGAGACACGGGCGGTCTTGATACCAAGGCCTTTGATCGCTCCCGAAATACGAGGTTCAATACCCGTTTTTTCTTGAAACTCGATCATAGCGGGCTCTAACTCAGGTGCCGCAAGGACCACATGGTCAAGAACATTATCGGGTAAATCAATCTCGCGACGGTCTGGTCCGCTGTCGGAGGAAGAGCTGCTGGAACTGGCGTCGTCGTCCTCGTCCGCTCCCATTTCATCCACAAATCCTTCCAGAAGAGCCTTCATGGCCTTGTCCTCCTCGGACTCTTCCTCTCCACCTCCAGATCCTGAGGCGGCGCTCTTTTCATCTTCCGAGTCCGACATGGTGAAACAATAATTTTGGTTTATTTGTTAACTTTTTTGAAACGCGATAATAAAATATGGGTGCTACTTGATGGAGCAGCCTTGAATGATTTATGAAAGATCCAGTCAACAAGAACAAGAAGAAAACAATCACAATCGAGTCAGATGAATCAAAGGAATGAATCCCTTGTGCGCGCGATACTGGTACGACGTACCCTGATCTGAAAGGAGAAGCAAGGTGACGTGAACGAGCACATCTATGAAGGAAGACTGCTTTTACACTGGTCGAATGACCGTTGAGTAAAAGATACAATGGACGCAGGCCGGCCCCATCCAAGATTAGATTTTACTGTCCTTTGTCCCTAGATTACTGTCCTTTGTCCCTGAGGCTCTAATAAGTACTCTAGCTAGTAGCACACATGCACACAGAAGGAGTTCTGGAAGGAATGTGTCCTGTGATTGCTTTCTCAATGTTGGCAAAAGCAGCTACTAGCTAGTAGAAGATTGAGAACGACTTGATCTTGTCACCCCAGTGCTTGGAGTTGGAAACAACTCACACATCATGTGCATCACGGTCAGACATTGTCTCACAACAACAAACCACCAATCATAGAAATGCTCATCAAAATGTTGTTGGGGCGAAGGATACATCACAAGTGGTTTTGTCCATGTGCTAAATTGACAGACGATTTTGACCATGATCAATTTGCTGAGGGTGCAAGGTTTGCACATTGTTTGACTTGTCCGTAGAAAAGAAATGTGTTGTGTCTTTGATAGATCAAACAATGTTCTCATCATCAACAAACCAAACATGGATTAAATTGTTGTGCCTGTGAGACATAGTCATATGGAACGTCGGATCCATGACTGAATCGATCACGATCTCTAGAACGTTCAACAGGAACGTG
>ENA-ORBV01017130-ORBV01017130.1-microbial-mat-metagenome-genome-assembly--contig:-NODE-17130-length-10410-cov-3.633601_pt1 | contig 10410 bp, 7 predicted proteins | sample MGYA00237777_ERZ505514 | MGnify/ENA primary metagenome ERZ505514 (study PRJEB26160, sample SAMN06269048) | microbial mat metagenome | isolation source: Oligotrophic lake microbial mat | place...
GAGACAGCGGCGGCACTTCTCGTCGCTCCCGGCGGTCGCGACGACGAGGCCCCCGGCGCGCTTCACGAGGTCGATCGTGGTCGTACCGATCCCGGAGCCGCCGCCGTGGACGAGGACGCTGCCCCCCGACGGAAGTGCCGCGAGCTGGAAGACGTTGAGAAAGACCGTGAGGAGCGTCTCGATCGAGCCCGCCCCCTCTTCGAAGGAGAGCGAATCGGGCAGACGGATCACCGAGCCGGCATCGACGACCGACTCCTCCGCATAACCACCACCGGGGAGCAGCGCCATCACGCGTTCGCCCGGCCGGAACGCCGTCACATCGGACGCGACCTCGGCGACGCGCCCCGCACATTCCAGGCCCAGGACATTCGACGCCCCGGGCGGCGGCGGGTAGAAGCCCTGTCGTTGAAGCAGGTCGGCCCGGTTCACGCCGCAGGCGACGTTGCGGATCCGAAGCGTTCCCGGCGCGAGCACCGGCGCCTCGACCTCGCCGAGCTTCATGCAGGTCTCGTCCCCGGGCGCGTCGATCACGATGGCTTTCATGGCGGCGGCAAGCTTAGTGCAATTCGCGGGCGAGCCGAGCAGGGCAAAGAGGCGCCGTGCGACGGGTCACCCGTTCGGCATCGGCGCCGCGCCGATGACCCCTTGCATGACTGCCTCCGGCTCGTCGCACGTCCCGCCCGTCGACCCGTCGATCCGAACCGGTGGATCCGCGGCGCGGCCGAGCTCGGCTCGTCACCCCCAGGTCGTACGTCACGTACTCGTGAGACTGCTGCTCGCGGGCCTTTTCGGTGCGGGCATCTTCAGCGCCGGCATCGCCAATGCCCAGCAGATGGCCCAGCACACGCTGACCATCGACCCCCACGATCCGGCAGTCGCCCGCCAGTCGGACGACCGCTGGCGCGCACGCGGGATGGCCTTCTTCGACCTGCCTCTCGGCCTGCGCGCCCGTTACGAAGCGCATGCGCTCCACCGCCTCGCTCTCCGCCAGGACCACGCGACCCCGTTACTCGAGCTGCCGGACGGCGCGAGCCGCCGCAGCGCGCAGCTACTCGAGAGCCGCTTCGCCGTGTCCCGCGTGCTGGCGCCCCATCTCGAGCTCGAGCTCGCGTGGGCCGCGCGCAGTCCGCTCTCGATGGTCGACCTGCTGCGGATCGAAGATCAGCGGCTCGCCGCGATGATCCGCTTCGTGCCCTGAAGCACCAGCGCGCGACGGGCGACGGCGCCTAACGATCCATCGCGCGAGATCGTTCGAGGTCCCCGCTGACGAAGCGCGCCCCGAACAGGCAGATCACCGTCGAGAGGAGCGGCGTCACGGTCGGCACCAACAGCGAATAGCGCAGCGCATCGTCCCCGAAGCGCGCCTCGAAGCCGTCCGCGATGACGCCGACCAGCAGAGGACCCGCCGCCAGACCGACGAGAGTCGTCACGAGCGTCGAGATGGCAGACGCGAATGCCCGCATGCGAAGCGGCGAGATGCCCTGGATCGTCGACATGAAGGGCGCCGTATAGGCCCCACCGATCACCGACCCGAACAACCCCCAGACGAGCGCGACGGGCATCGTCGGAAGGCCGGCGGCGACCATGAACGCAGGCATCGGAATCAAATCCGTCTCGGGCCAGAGCAGGAAGATCGTCAGGATCGGCACGCTGAAGAGATGCGCCAGAGCAGGAACCCAAAGGAACCAGCGCTTGTCGCGGGCGCCGAGGCGGTCGGCGAAGTAGCCGCCCAGGAAGATTCCCAGCATCGAAGGCAGCGGCGCCGTCAGGAAATACCAGGCCCCCGCCTCGAACTGGCCCATGTGATAGGTCCGCATCAGGAAGGCCGGCTCCCAGAGATTTCGGCCCATGGACGAGAACAGCGACAAGGCGTTGGCAGCGAGGATGAACTGGAAGGTGCGCATCGAGAGCAGCAGCTTCAGGTTGGGCCCGAACGCGGTCACGTTCGCCTGGCGCCCTTCGCTGATGCCGCGAGCCGGCTCCCGGATCGTGAACCGGTAGGCGACCGCCAGCAGCAGGCCCGGGAGCCCGGCCGCGAGGAACGCGTTGCGCCAGCCATATCGCTCGGAGACCCAGCCTCCGACGACCATGCCGATCCCCATCCCGAGGACCGCCCCGATCGAGACGACGGAGATCCCCCGCGCGCGCTTGGCAGGCGTCAGGTAGTCGGAGAGCATCGACACGGAGGGGGAGGTTCCGCCGGCTTCGCCGACGCCGACGCCCATGCGCGCCACGAAGAGCTGGAGGTAGCTCGTCACGTAGGCCGTACTGCAGGTGAAGAGGCTCCAGACGAACAGGGACCAGGCGACGATGCTGCGTCGGACCCCGGTCGTGTCGGCATAACGTCCGAGCGGCAGGCAGAGCATCGTATAGACGACGGCGAAGGCCGGCCCGAGCAGCCAGCCCATCTGGGTATCCGTGAGCTGAAAATCCTTCTTGATGGGCTCGACGAGGATCGAGAGGATCGTTCGGTCGACGTTGCTGAAGATCATGGTCAGGAGGACCATGAACAGGACGTAGCGGGTGTAGAGCGGCGAGTAGGGATCGGCGATGGCCGCAGCGGAGGCCGAAGCCGGGGAAACGGGTCGAACGACGGTCACGGAGCCTCCAGACGAAGCGACCGTGCCTCAGATGAGCGGCAAACGAATGCAGCCCGCGCGTGCAGGCTCCTCGTTCGACCTCCGGTTCGCCATACGACGATAGTGAAGGTGCTGCCGGTCGCACCCGATTCCGTCGCGTTTTGATCGGCTGCTCGACCGCGTTAGGATGCGCGCTGCCCGCCGAAGTCGGCCGGAAAGTCGCCGGTGAACAAGCACCGTTCACGGGAGGAAAGTCCGGGCTCCACAGGACAGGGAGGTCGGTAACACCGACCCGGGGTGACCCGAGGGAAAGCGCAACAGAAATGACACCGCCGATGGCGCGCGGCTCGCAAGGGCAACGCGATCAGGTAAGGGTGAAATCGTGGGGTAAGAGCCCACGCGCGACTGCCGGGCGACCGGCGGCGAGGCAAGCCCCTCCCGGAGCAAGCTCGAATAGGGACATCGTCGAGAGCGGTCCGCTCGATCGACAGTGCGCAAGCGCTGTCGCGGTGTCCGGGTGAGAGTGCTCGAGCCGCCTAGCAATAGTCGGCCTAGAGGAATGACTTTCACCGCGCGCGAGGCAACTCGCGCGTGGGACAGAACCCGGCTTACAGGCCGATCCGGACCTCGCGTCCGGACCTCCAGAGGGAAGCCTTCGGGCCATGGCTGGAGCGCTTCGACGGGCAATCGAAGGCGAGTGGGAAGCCGAGTGGACTCTGCGGGAAGGCTCGCGATGCGGGATTCGTCCCCGATTCAGAGATCGAAGCGCAGACAGTAGAGACGCGCGCGGCGCTCGGAGTCGTAGTCGTCCCATTTCTGCTTCGGGACCTCGTCGGGTCCCACGTTGCGGAAGCCGTGGTTCTCGAAGAACGCCTTGACGCGCTCGGAGGTCGTGCAGCCGAACACGTAGCGGAGCCCCTGCTGGCGCGCGTGCTCGATCGCGAATCGGACGATGTGGCCCCCTGCGCCCTCGCCGATGTAGCGCGTCAGCGCGAACAGCGAGGCGACCTCCATCGCGCGATCTTCTTCGAACGGAAGCAGTGCGCCGACCCCCGCGAGGTACTGGCCTTCGATGAAGACCCCTACCCCGTGGGCCAGAACCGCATCCCGCGCCTCCGGCCCGCGCGGAACGAGGAATCCGTCCGCTTCGCCGCGGGTGATCAGATCGTGGGCGGGGTCGTAATCGTCGATCGCGAGCCGGCGAACCTCCGCGTAGCGATTGCGTGTGAAGAAGATGCCGGCGCCGGCGTAGGTAAAGAGCTCGAGGGCGAGATCGGGGGCGGCGCAGACGTTCACCGCCGAGACGCCCCCCTCGATCAGCCGCCGGATCGTCTCGAGCACGCTGCGTCGCCCCTCTTTCACCCGCAGCGGCGGATCGCCCGGCGCCGCCCCGCCGCTCGGAGCCAGCAGCGGTTCGAGATGGGCCAGGTCGACGACCGAGATGCGTCCGGACCCCTCCAGCCGTTCGACAGGCGGTGTCGATTGGATCCAGACGAGCTTCGAGAGCCGCAGATTCAGGACCGCGCGCTCGCAATCCGCTTCGAATCGCTCGGCCGAGATGCGCATGCCGGCGCTTCCGTTCTCGCGCAGCTTTCGCCAGAGCCGGGGGCCGGCATTTTCTTCGTCGAGCTCGACCGGCGGGCCGCCGCCCGCGATCGCGAGCACCTCTTCGACGGGCGAGAGCAGGACGACCTGTGATTCGTTGTTGACGAGCTCGTCGATCACGCTCGCGAGCGGCTCGTGCTCGGGTCTTTCCTCGGCGGGCCAGGCGATGCCGATCGTCCGGCCGTGGAACTCCTCGAGATAGAACTCGCGCTCGCTGAAGGTCCGGACCGAATTCGACATGGCCGCATTGTTGCGGATTTCATCCGCGTCGCACGCCCCCGCGCGACCGCGACTTCGATTCCTGCTCCTGCCCCCTTTGCCACCCATCGCCCGCGCATCCCCTGCCGGTCCGACCACGAGAATCGACTGTCGGTCGCGTATCACGGGAGGCTTTCGACACATCTCCGATCACCGAGCCACCTCTTCACAGGAAGACCCAGGAAGCAGTCGCCGAAATTCTTTTGCAACCAGAGGCCCCCGGCGGTGCACGAAGAAGGGTCGACTCATCGCCGAACCCGAATCGGAACAAGACCTCGGATCGATCTGGAATGGATGGCGAAATTTGCTGGCTAAATAGGTGAAATTCAATCAATATCGGGCTACATCCACGGACCTTCATCAGACCCGTCTAGAGCCCCGGGCCAGCACGCTGCACAGCGATCGAAGCGGCAGCGCACGAGGTCGACCTCGCGGCGCTCATGAATCGAAGTCCCCTCGCGAGGATGCGAGGGACTCTTTGGAACACGCCCCCCTCGGGCGGTATCTCAGCGAGAATTGCACCGGGGAGCAAGAGGAATCGACTTGAAGACGCAAGAGAAGAAACAATCCGACGCCCAGGAATCCGTAAGCATGGGCGCTACGCCGGTCGTCGCTGCCGAAGAGCTCGATCCCGGCCGGGAGCGTCGCCCGCTCGAGTCCTATTTCCAGGAGATCGGCGGAACCCGCACGCTCAAGCGTGAAGAGGAAGTCGTCCTCGCGAAGGATCTCGAGGCTGCGACCGCGGCCCTGCGCAACTCGCTCTATTCGATTCCCGCCTCCGCCAAGCATGTCGTCGCGCGATGGGATGCGCTGCGAGCCCTGTCGCATACGGGTGCCAAGCTTTCCGAGTCTGCAGGCGACGAAGAGACCGGCGAAATCGCGGCCCGCGTCGAGCGGGCGGTGAAGAAGCTGCGGGTGATCCTCGCCGAACGCGACGCGAAGGTCGAGAAGACGGGTCTCGCCTACTCCGCGAACATCGAAAAGATCGACCAGAAGGTCTCGAAGGAGATGCACAGCGCACAGCTCTCGCTGGCGGTGCTCCACGAGCTGCGCGAGAAGAGCGTTCTGCTTGCCAACGAGATGAAGAAGGCGCGCAAGCGCACCAAGAAGCTCTCGGATCTCGAGCTCGAGGCCGGCGTCGAGAAGAACCGGATGGTCGAGCTCGTCGATTCGGTCGAGGACGCGCACGAGTCGATGTCGACGGTGAAGAACCGCTTCATCGAGCACAACCTCAAGCTCGTCGTCGCGATCGCGAAGGACTACCGCAACCTCGGTCTCTCCTTCCCCGACCTGATCCAGGAAGGCAACCTCGGCCTGATTCGAGCGGTCGAGAAGTTCGACCATCGGCGCGGGTTCAAGTTCTCGACCTACGCGGTGTGGTGGATCCGGCAGGCGCTGGTCCGGGCGATCCAGAACCACTCGCGCACGATCCGGCTGCCCTCCCATGTCCACGACCGACTGCAGCGCAGCCAGCGCGTGCGTGCGGAGCTGACCGGCAAGCTCGGCCGCGAGCCCACTCCCGCTGAGCTCGCACCTGCTCTCGGCACCGATACCGAATCCCTCGAAGCCCTCGATCGGCTCTCGCGCGAGGCCATCTCGCTCGAATCGAACGTCGCGGGAACCGAGAAGCGCCTCGAGGACTTCGTCCCCGATGCCACGGCGGACCGACCCGACGGCGGCATCGACGACGATCGCATGCGCATGGGCGTCGGCTCGCTGATCGGAAGCCTGACGCCGCGGGAGCAGCTGATCCTGCGGCTGCGCTACGGCCTCGGCGGCGAGGAGGAGCACACCCTCGAGCAGATCGGACAGTCGCTGGGCCTCTCCCGCGAGCGCGTTCGACAGCTGGAGGCGCGGGCCCTGAAGAAGCTGCGCGAGACGCAGCCGGCGCAGAGGCTGCATCCGATTCTGGAGCCCTGAGCTTCTCTTTATCGGGAACGGCTTGCGCCGTTCCCTGAGCTTCTCTCTATCGGGAACGGCTTGCGCCGTTCCCTGAGAGCGGGGGGCTCCTAGCGGGAACGCTCGCTCGGGCGGCGATATCGCGCTAAGAACGGCGGCATGGAAATCGCCTGTCTCGATCTCGAAGGGGTCCTGATCCCCGAAGTCTGGATCAATTTTGCCGAGCGCACGGGCATCGAAGCCCTTCGCATCACGACCCGCGAGATGCCGGACTACGACAAGCTGATGAAGCAGCGACTCGCGATCCTGGCCGAGAAGAAGCTCGGGATCCGCGACATCCAGGAAGTGATCGCCGGCATGGAGCCCCTGCCCGGGGCCCAGGAGACGCTCGGCTGGCTGCGCGAGCGCTTCCAGGTCGTGATTTTGTCGGACACCTTCTACGAGTTCGCCGAGCCGTTCATGCGCAAGCTCGGCTGGCCGACGCTGCTCTGCCATCGCCTCGACATCGACGACAAGGGCATGATCCGCGACTACAAGATCCGCCAGCCGGATCCCAAGCGTGCGTCGGTCCAGGCCTTCGCGTCGCTGCGCTACCGCACGATCGCGACCGGCGACTCCTACAACGACACGTCGATGCTCGCCGAGGCCGACGCCGGAATCCTGTTCCGGCCGCCGCAGAAAGTGATCGACGAGTTCCCGCAATTTCCCGTCGCACGGGAGTACGCTGAGCTGCGGGCGGAGTTCGCGAAGGCGTCGCTGCGGGATCTCTGAGGAGCCGGCGAGATGCCGTCCCTCACGCGCTGAGCGCGAACTCCCGCGTCCCTGCGACCTTGAACATCGCATGCCCGGGCGGCTGATAGGTCACGACCATCGCGCGACGGGCGCGGTTCGAGCGGTTGGGCTCGCTGCCGTGGACGATATGCGAGTCGAAGAAGACGAGGCTTCCGGCCGGAACCTCGGCGAGCCACGCCTTGCCGGCCTCGAAATGCGCCGGATCCGTGAAGAGCGGTCCGAGCCGCGTTCCGTCGGACAGGCCGGGCAGAAATCCCCGGCGATGGCTGCCTGGGATCAGGCGGAAGCAGCCGTTCCCCCGATCGGCGTCGTCGAGGGCGATCATCACGTTGGGCAGCCGATCGCAATGCTTGCAGGCGTGGCCCCAGTAGGGCGAGTCTTGATGCCAGCGGAAGCCGGAGCCCTCGCGCGGGCGCTTCAGGTTCAGCTTGTCGGTCCAGAGCGCGACGCGCTCCTCGCCGAGCAGGCCGCAGACCGGATCGACGATCCGCGGGTCGCCGAGCAGGTGGTCGAGCTCGGGATCGAGGGGGTGGAAGGGTTCGATCACGCGGATCGTGCTCGAATCGGGGGCGTGCTCGAGCTGGATCGTCGAGCGCTCGGCCTCGACATAACGGTTGCCGTCGATCGCGTATGCCCGGGTCGGGTCGGCGGTCCGGGCGACTTCGGCGGCCCGGGCGACGACGCGCTCGGCCGCGGCACGCAGCCGCTCGAGCTCGCCTGCGTCGAAGACGGCCTCGCGGACGAAGAATCCGTCGTTCACATAACGCCGTCGCTCCGCCTCCTGGATCCGGAGTGCCACTGCGCTCCCTCCTGGGACCAGGCTCGTGCTCAGCGCTTGCGGAAGGACTGGTTGAGGACCTTCTTGCGGAGCCGGAGCTCGACCGGGGTCACCTCGAGCAGCTCGTCGTCTTCGATCCAGCCGAGCGCTTCTTCGATCGTGACCTTCCGCGCGGGCGTGAGGACGACGTTCTCGTCTTTGCTGGTCGTGCGCATGTTGTCGAGCTTCTTGGCGCGCGTGATGTTGACGTTGAGCTCGCCGGGCCGGCGGTTCTCGCCGACGATCTGGCCCTCGTAGACGTCGACCCCGGGATCCACGAAGAGCGTCGCGCGCTCCTGGATCTTGAAGATCGAGTACGGCGTCGTACGACCCTGGTCCGTCGAGATGACGGGCCCGACATTGCGACCGGGAAGATCGCCGGCGATCGGCTCGAAGCCCTCGACGCTGCGGTAGAGGAGACCTTCGCCGCGCGTGTCGGTCAGGAACTCGCTGCGGTAACCGAACAGGCCTCGCGAGGGGACCATGAAGCGCATGTGGACGCGGGCGCCGTGGTGCTCCATCGAGGTCATGCGGCCCTTGCGCTGCGCGAGCTTCTCCATGACCGAGCCCGCGGCGGTCTCGGGAATGTCGGCGACGACCTCCTCGACCGGCTCGCAGGCCTTTCCGTCGACCATCTGCACGATGATCTCCGGCCGCGAGACGGCGAACTCGTAGCCCTCGCGCCGCATCGTCTCGATCAGCACCGCGAGCTGGAGCTCGCCGCGCCCCGATACCGCGAAGACGTCCTGCCGGTCGGTCCGCTCGATCTTGATCGAGACGTTCGACATGACCTCGCGATCGAGCCGATCCCCGATCTGGCGGCTGGTGACGTACTTGCCGTCCCGGCCGGCAAAAGGCGAGTTGTTGACCGAGAGGTGGATTCGGATCGTCGGCGGGTCGATCGCGATGCGCGGCAGCGCCTCGGCCTTGCCGGGCTCGCAGACCGTGTCGCCGACGTCGATCGTCTCGACACCCGCGACGATGACGATGTCGCCGGCCCGGGCCTCCTCGATCTCGACGCGGTGGATGCCACGGGTTCCGAAGAGCTTGGTGATGCGGAAGGAATCGGAGCCGCCGTCCTCGCGGACCCGGATCGCGGTCATTCCCCGCTGCATCTTGCCGCGGATCATGCGGCCGATCACGAGGCGGCCGACGAAGGAGTCGTAGCCGAGCGTCACGGCCTGGAACTGGAGCGAGCCCTCTTCGTCGACCATCGGCGTCGGCGCATAGCGCAGGATCGTGTCGAGGACCGGCGTCAGGTCCTTCATCTCGCCGCCGTACACGAGCGAAGACACGCCCTGCTTCGCCGAGGCGTAGATCACCGGGAACTCGAGCTGCGTATCGGTGGCCCCGAGCTCGACGAGTAGATCGAAGACCTCGTTGACGACTTCTTCGGCGCGCTCTTCGGGGCGGTCGATCTTGTTGACGACGAGGATCGGACGCAGACCGTGGGAGAGCGCCTTGCGCAGCACGAAGCGCGTCTGCGGCATCACGCCTTCGTAGGCGTCACAGAGCAGCAGCGCCGCGTCGGCCATGCCGAGCACGCGCTCGACCTCGCCGCCGAAGTCGGCGTGGCCGGGGGTGTCGACGAGCTGGATGCGCACACCCTGGTATTCGATCGAGGTGCTCTTCGATTGGATCGTGATGCCGCGCTCGCGCTCGATGTCGCCGGAATCCATCACGCGTTCGGCGACGTTTTCGTTGGCGCGGAACGCCCCGCACGTGCGCAGCAGACCATCGACGAGGGTCGTCTTGCCGTGGTCGACGTGGGCGATGATGGCGACGTTGCGCAGGTCCTGGCGGGCGGCGATCGGGGACATAACGATTCTCGTCTCGGGCGTTTGCGGGTTGTTCGATTCCAGGTCGTGTCGGAAGTCGTTCCGGAGCATTGTCGGGCGTTTGGTCTGGTATTGGATCGGATCGGATTCGATCGGTACAGGCGCATCATCGGCTGGCCGACGGACGCCCTGATCGGATTTGTGTCGCCCTGGTTCTACGCGTCGTCTTCCGGTCTAGCGGTTGGTGAGTCCACGCGACACGACTGCGTGAGCTGGCCTCGGAGATTGGACCGTTCGGACGCGGGAGCAGCTCGAAATGGGCCGCGCGTTCGACCTTGGCCAGGCCCCTTTTTCGGACACGAGACCGAGCTCGTTCCACGGCCCCCCGGCCTCGAGGCGGGCGCAGGCTAGCAGAGTCTCGGCCGATTTCCCCTTTTGACCGAACTTTCACAGCGGGCGACGGCCCCGATCTGCACGAAGCCTTAGCTTACCCGCAGCACGAGGAGCGGGTCCTGGGCGAAGTGAACGGCGCGCACGGAGAGGTTCGGGTCCAGGGGCCCTGGCAACGCCAGACCGTTCTCTCGGCCGCGCTCTACTGGACGATCCACGCGAGCTGCCTGCTGGCCTTCGTGACCGGAGTCGGAGGCTTCGAGATCGCCCTCTGCCTGGGCCTCTTCTGGCT
>ENA-ORBV01017131-ORBV01017131.1-microbial-mat-metagenome-genome-assembly--contig:-NODE-17131-length-10409-cov-13.081010_pt1 | contig 10409 bp, 5 predicted proteins | sample MGYA00237777_ERZ505514 | MGnify/ENA primary metagenome ERZ505514 (study PRJEB26160, sample SAMN06269048) | microbial mat metagenome | isolation source: Oligotrophic lake microbial mat | place...
GAACAAAGGATGCACGAAAATCCCTCCTAAGCGTCGGCACATTCGCACATCCAAACGTTAGCACCAATGAGAAATAAAAAAATATCTCATCACTAACGGTATATACACATGAAACACATCCAATTCCTGTTCGCTCCGGCAAGGCCAAGATTGCCACCTATGCCAAGAAAACCAGAAGAACAAGTTCACAAAATGCACAACCAATCAAACACGTTTTCTTATGCTAAATATTTTTAAAGATCACAGTATTCAAAAAGGCATAACACTTTGCCTTATCTGCTTTTTTGCAGCATTTTCAACTCATGCCCAAAATCAATCATTTTGTGGAACAGTTGGTGGTGGACTAGGTTCTGTTGGCCCGATACCTCCCAATTTTCAAGGTAATAATCCACCATCTGGCCCTTTCTACATCAGGGTTTACCCCCATGTAATCAGGAGGCCAGACGGTTCTGGCGGTCAAACTGATGCTGCGATTGACGCGGCCTTTGCAAGGCTTGCCGCAGATTTTAATTCGCACAATATCTTCTTCGTTCGTGCTTGTGATGTGATAAATGTTCCCGTCACAACAGCCCAGTACAGCAACTTCAATATCTGGTGTGATTTATGGGGGGCCTTCCAGCACAGCGACGGAATAGATATGTTCTTCGGGCCAGCAGAAGGGCTGAATAATGCAGGAGGCATTGCCTCTGGCATACCGGGGAAATCACTTTGGGTGGCTGGAACCTGGACAAACGGACCGACTGTACCCGTTATACAATCCGCCGTTATGTCACATGAAATGGCACATTGTCTTGGGTTATGGCACACACATCACGGCACCATTATCGAAGGGGGAAATGATTGCGATGGCAACCCAATTCCACAGCCACCACAATGCTGCGAACTCGTAAATGGCTCAAATAGTCTTACTTGTGGAGACTTCGTTTCTGACACCGATGCTGACCCGAGGGGTTGGGCGACCTGGGGTCCACCACCATCATGTGACAACCTTTTATGGTTTGGTATAATTTTCAGCCCGGATTGCACCACGATCAATGCCAATGGCGAACATCAGGACGCAAATTTGCAGGTGTATACCCCTCCAACAGACAATACAATGTCATACAACCCCCTGCTCAATTGTCTCAATGGTTTTACCCCCGGCCAAGGCGAGCGCATGCGCCAAGTTATCGCCATTTCGCCCATCCTTCAAGCCTGCTTAGTGCAGCCGGATATGGTGGACGTGATCATCGCCTCGAACACCACTTGGACTATGGCCAACACGCCCAACAACGGCGACTTTTTGATCGAGGGCAACTTGACGATACTGGGCGGAGCCACACTGACTATCAATTCCGGTGTGCGTGTCCGGTTCGGCGAGAACAGCAAGGTGGTAATCAGGCCCAATGCCCGCGTTCGCCTGAGCGGTACGCTGACCAGCATGGGCTGCTCGCAGACTTGGAAAGGCGTGGAAGTTCGGGGCAGTCTGCCCAACCAATCACAGTACACAGTCAATGGCATGCGTGCGCAGGGCTGGTTGGAAGGGCTGACAGGAAGCGTAATCGAAAATGCAGAGACCGCCGTGCAGTTGTACGGCCCAACCGCCGCGCTCGCCGGCGGGCAGATAAGTTGCTCTGGCACGACTTTCAGAAACAACACTTTGGGAGTTGACTTTGCAAACTACCTCAACTTTTGGCCTTTCCAGTTCCCGGCAGGGCAGCAGAATCAGCCGCGCAATTATTTTGGTTCATTCAGTCGCTGCGCTTTTGTCACCGATAATGAATATCCGCATACTGAGCCTTTCAACTCATTCATCTATATGTCTGGGGTGAACGGCGTGAACATTGCCGGGACTGGTTTTGCCAACCAGCGGGACATCGAGGGCAACTCCATTGACGATTGGGGCTACGGCATCCAGTCCGTGGATGCCGGGTTCACGGTTACAAGCAGTGCCAACGGCATTTTTTTTCCGCCCACTTCTTACACTTTCTCTGGATTTAGTGGCTTGGGCTATGCCATCCAAGCACAAACCAGCGTGGTCAACCGCCCTTACATTGTTCGGCAGTGCAATTTTGACGGCAATTTTGTGGGCATTCGCAATTGGTCGGTGGATGGGGCCACCATTCTTTTCAATAATTTCAACCTCGGCGACCTTCCCTCCACCGTACCCACCAGCGATGCAGTTGGGGTTATCTTCGAGACGGACGTAAGCGGCTTCACCTGCGAGGAAAACGAGTTTACGCGGGCGGCTGGGCCAGACGGCATGGAGGCCATAGGTACCATTTCGATCAATACGGGCGACCAGCATAAGCAGATCAGGCGCAACACCTTTACGAACTTGCACATCGGCAATCTGGCTAATCAGCAGAATGCCTATATTGATGACCCAACTACAAACGAAGATGACAATACCTTCCGAGGCTTGTACTACGACTGCAACCGCAATTTCAACGTAGTAAATGGTACGGGTATTGATTTTTCGGTGCCGGATGGTATCATTCGACCAAGGCAAGGTCTTGAAACACCCCTTCCAAATGGAGGTATTGGGTACAACGCCGCTGGCAACAGATTTTCTTACACAGGTATTGACTTGTCCAACTTCGGTGCGGCGATCAATTATTACTACGATCCGCTGAGTGCTAATCATCAGCCTTTGACTACTCAGGGAGGACTTAATGCTATTGATGACATTGGTGCGAAAGACAATGACTGCACCCAGTCCTTCTGCGAGCCGCCCTGCCGGACAGATGCAGAATTAGAAGATATAAAAACGGATTACTACATTAAAAGGAACAGCCTGACAGCATTGGATGCCAGCATAGGAGCCAATCCGACGGAGCAACAAAAGGCCACCCGCGCTTTCTATCAATATAGCATGGATCAGGCAGCCTACACGGTTGCGTTGCATATCATGTACGACACCATTCATTACCGTCATGACAGCCTGCGCACTTGGATTGCCAACATGAACAGTATCGAGGGCGACCTTTGGTTGGCCAATGATTATCTGTCAACCGGGACGGTTACGCAAACCAATGTGGTTCTGGATGCCACGCCTGTCAAGCATCATCTTGATGCCCAAAAACAGGCCGATATTGCTGATGTAAAAGCCATTTCCAACGCCATTGCCGGGCAAAACCCCGCCACCTTGAACGAAGCGTCCTTGCAGATCATAAAGCCAATCGCTCTTGGGACGGATGGCTGGGCAAGAGGCTGGGCAAGGCGACTACTGACGCAGCATGGCTGGCATTTTGGGCCCGAATACATAAAGTATGGCGCAGAAAGTCAGGAAAGAAGCCAAGAAAATAAAGATAGGCCGAACGCAGACGGCCTGAGAGTACAGCCTAATCCTGCTACCGACCATGTGCTGTTTACCTTGCCTGTGCAAGCCCATGATGCTACGTTGAGAATTTTTGATCTCAACGGCAGAACGATCCGCTTGTACGCCGACCTGCAAGGTGGAAGTACCGCGGACTGGCAAACAGGTAACGCTCCATCCGGTATTTACCTGTACCACTTCATATCGGCAGGCAAGACCCACAGCGGCAAAATCCTGCTGAACAAGTAAGCCCTTTTTGTCTCACCCGCCCACAGGCATCCCCATTGGGTTGCCTGTGGGCATTTTCTGTTTTGGACATGCGCAAGATTTTTATTGTTCTACACATTATTTCTGCGATTCAATATGCCAATGCGCAGGTTGGCTTTGAAAAAGTGTTCGATTTTGATGAGGTCGGTTTGGCATTCAGCAGTACGGAGTACAATGGTGACCATACGGTTTCTATTTACGGAAACCTGATCAATCAAAATTTTGAGAGTGGGCTACTTTTTGCTTTATTTGATACCTTGGGGAATCTTTTGAACTATCAAGTAATGTATGACAGTTTGGAAGATCGCCCAACCTTGAACTATCCAAACAGTTTTGTCAAACTTGCAGATGGGTCTGGATTTGCAGGTCTCGGAAATTATTTATTCAGAGAAACAGGTTTTTTCGCCCTTTACAACAACGATGGCTCAATACGGAAGTTCGTGGAGTATGCCAACACGGACGTTTTGGCACCGTTTTACATTGAGATATTCGAAGTCTCTGATGGCTTTTTCATATTGGGCGACAAGCAACTCCAAGATGGCTATTCGCGCATCTTTTTGATGAAAACCGATAAAGAAGGCAACAAACTATGGGAAAAACGGTATGGGCTAGCCCCGCCCCGCGAAAACGGGTTTGGTAGTATTGTAAAAGTGAATGACAATGAGTATGTCATCGGCGGAGCCTCGACTACCATCCCGCCATTCCCGCAAATTGTTTACAATACCAGTAACTTTTATGTGATTGATAGTCTTGGCAATCTCAAATCCTCGTGGGCAAGTCTGCCAAGCACAACCGACATGGGCGTGGGTTATGGTATGTATAGAACAGAACAAGGAGGCTTCATTTACTCCACCAATGAATTGCAATTTGCGCCACCAGTCAATGTATATGAGCGAAAATTGAAAGTAATTGAAAGGGATAGTAATTACGATATTGTAAATGAAAAAACTTATGGTGTATTTCATGCCTTAAATTTTCTCAGGAATCTCAAAAAGATTGAGAACGGTTTCTTAGTTCTTGGACAAAGGGCATTCGCGTACAACTCTCCACCCCCTGGCTCTGTCAGAGGCTCAATGCTAAAAGTAAATAACAGCGCAGACAGTACTTGGAATTATTTAGATACAGCATTCACTTTTGCAACTAACCTGCTGTATGATGCCGTCGAACTTCCGTCTGGCAGCATCATTGCCTGTGGGTATAGTCGTACCACGAACCCGCTAAAAGACTGGGCATGGCTTATTAAGGTCAGTAAGGATGGGTGTGTGGATACACTCAATTGTATGACGCTGTCCAATTTTGAAAGCCCAACTCAAGCAAGCAAAATGCGGGTCTATCCTAACCCGACATCCAATATAATCTACTTTGACCTGCCAAATGAAGAGGGAGCGGAATATCAAATTTTTGCTCTTACGGGCAACCTCATCAAGTCAGGCTTAATATCGGATAGCAAAATTGATGTTTCAACTTTTCTCCCCGGCGGATATGTGTTGCAAGTCAAATCGAAAAATGGGGTATTTTCCAAAAAAATAATAAAAATGTAGCGAATGGTGCTAACAATGCATGGTCTCACATGGCCGACTAAGCGCGGCCACGTAGCCCATGCAGCCGTTAGCGGAAAAAACACCAAAAATAACCAACAAATAGTTGAGATAAAAATAAGCCAAGAGCCGGGAAGGCGTAGGACCGGTGCCAAACCGATTTATTTATGAACAACCCAAGTTTGAAACTCATGCTTATGGCATTTGCCTTAGCATTGGCGGTTTCACAAGCCCTAGCGCAAGGATACCTGATTTGTCCCTTGCCCGATGCCCCTTCAGGAGGCGGAGCAACTTCACAGTTCGATCCATTCTGGAATGCCAACCTGGCTACCGGACAAAAAATAATCCCCATCGTGTTCCACTTGATTGGAACTTCGTCGTCGCTCCAAGACATCCACATCCAGTCAGCCCTTAACCAACTGAATGCAGACTTCAATTCACCAAATCTTGACTGGGACATTGAGTTCAGACTGGCCGGCATTGGCCCCAGGGGAGAATGCACAACTGGTATAACAAGGTATACCGGTATAACGAGCCAAGACCCTGCAGTTGTCAAAGCGGCCACCCGCTGGAACAACACGAAATATTTGAACGTTTGGGTTCTTCCCCTCATCGAAGGCGACCCGCTCAAATGGGGTGTGGTATCTGCACAGCCTTCTAAGTTTCAAGTGGTTGGTGGCGTGATCCAAAGGACAGACGTGATAGCCGGAACCAATGCTGCGTTCGACAACACGGATGGGGTAGTAATTAAAGAGGAGCTCATCTACCCCAATCCTGCTCAAATACACACCCTTGCACACGAGGTTGGGCATTGGCTCAATTTGTTGCACACATTTGCGCCTTGTGATAGCGGGCCGGGGTCTTCTGCATGGAGCTGCTGTCATCCCGTGTCGGAAGGCGCCACCAATGGCGATTTCATTGCCGATACTCCCCCACAGCAAAACGATTTCGGCCAAAGCAATTGTTCATTGACCGATCATTACTGTTCTGACGGGGAACCGGAAGATTTAAGCAGTTTTATGGGCTATGCTTTTCCCTGCCAAAACAAGTTCACACAGGGGCAGCGGGAGTGGATGTTCCATTGCCTCCTGAATTTCAGGCCGTTCATTTGGTCTGCCGGGAATTTACGCTGTACCGGAGTAGGCGCGCAGTCAAATGTGGAAATCACACAGCAAACAGACTGGAACTTCACAACCGTTCCTACTGGGTTTGTGACGATAACAAACGAACTTCGGATCAAAAATGGAGGTATTTTGAACATTGCACCGGGCATCACCGTGCAGTTTTGCGACGCGGCGAAGGCCATCGTAGAGCCGGGGGGCAATTTGCAGTTGTTCGGCACACTGACTAGCGCCTGTCAGGGAAGGATGTGGCGAGGTGTTGAGGTGCAAGGCACGCCGGCTTCAAACCAGTTCGGCAATCTGCAAGGACGGTTCAAGGCACACCCCAATTCACTCGTATCGAATGCAATTTTAGGAGTAAAGGCGGGTGATGCCGGATTCGGGTTTGGAGGAGGCATCGTTCAATGCACGCTCGCAACATTCAGAAACAACCAGAGGGCTGTACAGTTCAACCCTTACGAAAATCATCTTCCTATTCCAGGCGCGCCTGTAACTTCCAACGCCAGTTATTTTATCCAGTGCGAGTTCATAACAGGCTCTGACTATCCGGGATATGACCCGGATTTGTATCTCCCCAATGAGCAAGTACCGTTTTCTGTTTTTGCCGACCTGCTGGGTGTGCGGGGAATCCGGTTTTTAGGTTGCAACTTTATCAACGAGATTACTCATTTAGTGTCTCATACACAGTATGGCATTGGTATCCTTGCCAAGGAAAGCAGTTTCAATGTAGGAGACTATTGTACCGGTATTTCGTTACCCTGCCCAAGTGCCAATCAGGATCATTGCCTTTTCAAGAACTTGTACAAAGGTATTTGGGCGACAAAAACTGATATTGATACCATGCTCCCCCATCGCTATTCCGTGACAAACGCCACTTTCGATGAGTGTTGGACAGGCATCCAAAGCAGTCAGGGCAGCAGGTGCTACATCGTAGGCAATACATTTGAACTTGGAGACATCAATACTGATGCTTTTTTCTCCTCAGGATATATAACCGGACTTTACATGGACTGGGGGCATACCAATATTACTGTTCAGGAGAACCTGTTCAAATTAGACGACAACGCGCCGTCAGACATACAAGACACGCATATTTTGCTCGGCACAGACATCTTTTACATCGGTCAGGCCAACAATGCGATCCGCAGGAACACCTACAAAGACCTTAGCAGCGGCAACCAGGCTTTCGGGGAAGGCGCAGAGCCATTGCAGACAACGGGCCTGCACTATCTTTGCAACACCAACGAAAACAATGTCTCGTACGCTGGCAACTTCCTTAATAACGCCTCGTATGATTTCAATGTCCTGCAGGTTATGGTAGCGCTACCTCCGCCGGGGTTGAGGTTGATACAGGGGTTTATAGATCCAAACATTAACATTCCAATTTCTGCGGGCAACACATTTTCCCATATAAATGCGCTTGAAAGTGACTTTGGTTACAATGCAGCCGCCGGAATCCGTTACTTCTTTCCCAATGGCGTCATTCCTGAAACGCCAATGACTTTTACCCCGCTGCCCAAAATTGTGCTACAAAACAACGCACCTACCAATAACTGTGAGTCTATCCTCTGTGACCGTCCGCCCTGCAAATCGGAGGCACAACTGGCGGCAGACAAACAGGCAATAACTCCTGCCAAAACACAATACAACAACCTGCGCTCGCTTTACCTATCCGACCCGACAGGGCCAAACGCACAGGCTCAAATGGCTTCCATGACCGCCTTGCAGGAAGTCATACAAGGCAATACTTTTGACATCCTCACCGACATTTTGGCCAACGAAAATGGCACTTTATCAGACTACCGTTACTGGTTGGGCAACATGGATGCCTATGAGACCGACCTTGAATTAGTGCGCAGTTACACGGGAACAGCAGAATCATCAGCAGCCGTGGCAAAACTCAACGAGATTCCGTCAAAATATCAGTTGAGCGGCGATCTTTTGGTGGAGTTCAACCAATATCAGGTGCTATTGAGTATTGTAAGGCAGCATTACCAGACTGGCGGCGACAAATATAATTTCCCGACGGCTACCCTCGGCACCTTCCAATGGTATGCCGAAAACAGCCCTCATGCGCGCGTGCGCGGGCTGGCCAAACAAATATTGGTCATCTATGGCATCACGTACCCGCCTGAATCCAGCGCTGGGTTTGGCGGAGGAGGGGAAGAGCGCCAAGCCGAACAAAATCCGTTGTCAGTCAAAGGGATTCAACTTGTACCTAACCCTGCCAGTCAGACAGTGGCGATACAGGTTGATAAAAATCTGGCCAATGCCAGTTCTGATATTCTGGTTACAGTCGTCTCTATCATCGGTGCTACGCTCATCGAGCGGAACTTTAACGCCTCTTCCGAATATTTCAATTTGGACATTTCAGGGTTGAGAGCAGGGGTGTATTACGTTTGGGTTCGCCTTGATTCTGGCGAGTCGTTCGCGCGCCCCCTTTCCGTCATCCGTTAAAATTTCCCCCTCATCTTGGTCAGCACCGGTACGTCCGGTGCTGACCATTATTGCTTTTATCCAATGAGAAATATTTTGTTTTTACTGTCCGCGATGCCCTTTTTCGCTCATGCCCAAAGTCGTTTGGACACCACTTTCCTCTTGCCCGGCACGGATTTAACTTCGATTGCTGCAATCGTTGTGGACAACGATACCATCGTTTGTGTGGGCAACGCCTTCACTGCGGAAGGCAACTATGCTACCCATATCTCGAAGTACGACACTTTGGGGAACTTGCTTTCCTACAATTTTGTACAAGAACAAGGAAAGATTATTGACGCTGGAGAAACGTCGGGGTTTGTAAAAACCTCAGACGGTGGTTACGCTGCACTTTCCGGCACAAACCTTGGGCTAAATGCCTTGTTGATAAAATTCGACCATGATTTACAGGTTGAGTGGATAAAAGAAATCACTAGGCCTGATATGCTTCTTATATTTGCAGAAGGACTGGCGGAGGCACCTGATGGATATTTAGTCGCTGGTTATGGCAACACGAGCAATACTCCAGTAAGTTCATTTGTCTGTAAATTGGACAAAGAAGGCAATATCCAGTGGAATAAGAAATATAGTGCGCAGCCAAATTGGAATTCAGTAGTTGGGAAAATGGTAATGAAAAACGAGAACTCATTTTGGTTAAGCGGCGGGCGCTCCATGGTTGGAAGTGGCTGCGACGCGCAGCAAACGAGCCAAGGTGGGCCTTGGATAGTCGAAATAGACTCGCTTGGCAATGTTTTGTTCGATTGGAAAGCCCCACTCCCGGATAATGAAGGGGCTGGACCACTTGCCATGGATAATGATGGACAAATAGTGTATGCCGCTACAAAAAGAAAGTTCAATAACATTTGGGGTGACACATTGCAACTCAAGTTGCGAAAAATAAATCCTGCCAATGGCCAGACCGTTTGGGAGCACTATCAAACCCCAATAGCACTTACCTGCCCCAACTCTCGTTGGACTGGTCTTGCCAAAAACCCTGTGGACGGCGGCTGGGACATGGTGGGGTCTTATCAGCACAAAACAACCGGATTCGTGACCAGCGGCGTGGCCGCGCATACCCGCCCGGATGGTGAGTTGCTGTGGTTCCGGTTGGATACCAATTATGTCAGTCCCAATTTAACTTTGAACTATAACTGGCTGCGTTGCCTTGGTCATCTATCGTCAGGAAGTATCGTAGCAGGCGGTTTTGTGCACAAAGCCGAGCCTGAACTTCACGACGAGGCCTGGCTGATAAAATATTCTGTGAACGGTTGTGTCGGCCCAACAGATTGTGCAACAGTATCCGACAAATCCCCTGTCAGGCGAGCATCCAAACTTAAGGTGTATCCTAATCCATTTTCAAATAAATTGAGCATATCTATCTCTGATGAGATTGATATTGAAGATACTGAGTTTGTTGTTGTCGATGTATTGGGACAAGTGGTTACAAGAAAATACCTGAATAGCGTAAATAGTGAAATCATTTTAGACGACTTGCCAAATGGGGTTTATTTCTGGCAATTTATGGAAAACAAAATTCTATTTGGCCAGGGCAAACTCTTGAAAAATGAATAATATTCCGCTAACCCCGCTTCTACGCCCATGACTCCTAAACGTCGGCACAGGCGTAGAAGCCCACGTTGGCACCAACAATAGGGGTATTTTGATTAGTCTCCGCTTTTGGCGCGGGCCCACTTTTGCTTGGCATGGGTT
>ENA-ORBV01017133-ORBV01017133.1-microbial-mat-metagenome-genome-assembly--contig:-NODE-17133-length-10408-cov-5.951215_pt1 | contig 10408 bp, 5 predicted proteins | sample MGYA00237777_ERZ505514 | MGnify/ENA primary metagenome ERZ505514 (study PRJEB26160, sample SAMN06269048) | microbial mat metagenome | isolation source: Oligotrophic lake microbial mat | place...
GGGTTTCTTTCGTATCCACTGATTTCTTGCCCCAGATTGCTGCTTCGGCAGCATTGGCCACCTTATCTTCATCGCGTTCGACAGGCAGCGCTGCCTTCTGGAGATGCCTACTATACAATTATAATCGACCGTCGGTTGCAGTCTACCAGCTATCCTTCTATTTTTACAGATAAGTACTACTAGTACCAAGTTATAAGCACCATGTCAGCTCAAGCACCATCAGGAACGGGATTGGTACGTTTTGTTGTGGAATTCCGGTTGCCTCTGTATCAAAATTGTACAACTATGTGCTAGAATAAAGCCGGTATTTAAACTCCTCTCTTCTCTCTACGACTCTACGGCGGTCGGGCCACTTCGTCTTTCGGTATTGTATCTGTCTTCCAATCAATAACCTCACAATTATTTTCTGTAATTTTAGTTTCTCGGCGGACAACGCGAAACAGGAGAAGACGTCCGTATTGGAAACGTAACCGCTACGATCGCGGTTGCCAATATTGTCAAATCCAGTCTTGGCCCTATGGGACTCGATATCATGTTAGTGGACGACATTGGTGATGTCACCATTACAAACGACGGAGCGACAATCCTCGCGCAGCTCGAAGTAGAGCATCCGGCAGCTCGTCTGCTTGTGGATCTCTCAAAATTGCAAGATGCCGAAGTCGGCGACGGGACTACGAGTGTCGTGTTGATTGCGGCCGAGCTGTTGAGGAGAGGCAGCGATTTGGTCAAAAAAGGGATTCACCCGACCACCATTCTTTCGGGATACAGGCTCGCTCTCAAGGCTGCTGTAGCGTACATCAAGAAAACCATGGTGGTCCAAGTCTCGACACTATCCGACGAACACCTTCTTCAGGCGGCACGCACCAGTATGTCTAGTAAAATCATTGGAAAAGAAGGAGATTTTTTTGCACAGCTCGCAGTGGAAGCTGTCAAATCTGTCAAGACCACAAGTCTCTCGGATGGCAAGGACAAATATCCACTCTCTGCAATTCACATTCTAAAGGCTCATGGAAAGTCATCTCTGGAATCCGAGCTCATGAAGGGAGGTTTCGCCCTGAATGCCACTAGAGCTGCTCAGGGTATGCCCACTACTGTCGAGGCAGAAGACGGCGGCACGGTGAAAATTGCCATGCTCGACATGAATTTGCAAAGGCATAGAATGGGCATGGGAATTGAGATCAAGGTCAAGGACCCAAAAGAAATCGAAAATATCAAACAGCGAGAAATGGATATCACCAAAGAAAAAATCCAGAAAATTTTGGATACCGGAGCGAAGGTGGTCTTGACAACGAAGGGAGTGGACGACCTCTGTATGAAATATTTTGTGGAAGCCGGTGTTCTCTGTGCTCGTCGCTGCAACAAAGATGATCTTAAACGTTTGGCAAAAGCAACGGGAGGAGAATTGGTGACAACAATGGTGGACATGGAAGGTGACGAGACCTTTGACCCGGAAACGCTGGGAACGTGCTCTGCCGTGCGTGAGGTCCGGGTTGGAGATGGAGAAATGCTTCACATGTATGGATGCCGAGGCAGTGGTGCATCGACCATTGTCCTTCGAGGAGCCAATGAATACATGTTGGATGAAATGGACCGTGCCGTCCATGATTCACTTTGTGTGGTCAAGCGCATGCTCGAGAGTAGCACTCTTGTTCCGGGTGGCGGAGCTGCTGAGGCGGCTCTCTCTGTGTACCTGGAGGAGTATTCCTCTACTTTGGATACGAGAGAGCAGTTGGCTGTCGCTGAGTTCGCAGGCGCCTTGTTGGTGATTCCCAAGACATTGGCGGTCAACGCAGCGAAGGATAGTTCTGATCTCGTGGCCAAACTGCGAGCGGTGCACGCTAAGAGCCAGCAGGCAGACAACGACGACAAAACACTTTGCAACTACGGCCTTGATCTAGTAAATGGAGAAATCCGCGACAACTTGGCTGCTGGAGTCGTTGAGCCGGCGATGTCAAAGATTAAATCGTTCCGTTTTGCAACTGAAGCGGCTATCACCATTTTGAGAATTGATGATCGAGTGACGGTCGCACCCACCCAACGACAGTAAGTTCTTCGAGGATGCCAAAAAAGATAGACTTTTGTCTCTATTCTAAACCAAGAAATCGGCGGATCAATAAAATACTATAAACCAAGAAGATTGCGCCAAAATCAATAGTCTTTTCTAATCTAATTGAATCAGCCAGCTTTTGGCCAATTTTCAATTTGCGACCTCACCCCTTGATGTCTTTTAAAATACCTAAAGATATCAGCCTACAGTACACACTAATCTCTTTCTTTTTTTCAGGTTTGAGGATCTTGTGTTTGTTTCTGTGATTGTCTTGCAGCAAGCAGATTCATGGCCTCTTCGCACTGCACCTCCTCATTCCAATCCGTGACAGAAAGCGTTCCAAATTGATTGTATACGATGCACTTGAACGCCCCCAAACAAACTCCCTCCGAATTCAATACCGCGATTGTGAGTTGATAATTCATGCCGGACACAACTTGTTGAGAAGCGTGAAGAATTTCCACCTTGTTCTTGTTTGCGTCTTGATCGGCTTCTAGAAGTTTCGGAACAAATGAATAAGCCGCTCCTTGTGCACCGCCTTTCATAACGGCACTAACGGCGAATTCGGCCGCTTCCATCAATCGAGGGTCCTCCATATCGGCGGGCTGGTGGTACCCTCCTGGCATAACACGCTCTTCTTCCATTTTATTTTCGTTCTGCTGTGGATTGTTATCGCTATTTGATCTACTTCGACTTGCCACAATCAGGAATAGCAAAAACAATGCAAGAACTGGAAGAAATCTTCTGTTGCAACTCATTTGGCACATATGGAAGGATGGTGATGACAAGCACGATGCTTGTACGACTTGCAACCATGCGTTGCAAATTCGAGAACCAGCAATTGCATTATTATTGTTGCATCAACATGCATACAGTATGCATGTACAGTATAGCGGCTATATACGTCGTATTGTCGGGTCTGTGGCTCCTCCTGGGCAGGTTGATTTTGGTTAGTGCTAGGGGTAGGGGTACGTCGTAGAGCTGTTCACCGTTGAATGAAAGAATCTTCGAATACGTGCGCGGCTTATCTTTTTCAGTTCACGTTTGAGATTGACGAAGGTGTGTGCGTCATCAAAAATTGGTCTAGTGGAGCACATTGCCTGCTACGACGTATCGATACCGCCATGCACTACCAGTACGATACTACTATTACTACGTAGTACGATACTGGCTGTACGTCGTGCTGCTGACAAAGTATGGCTCCTGGTATTTCGACCGATGAATTATTACCGTACTAATAGCTAGCTATTGCTATTACGCATAATCTGTGAACAGCTACGTCTACTTAGCTGCCCATTTTTGATTTGATTAGCTTCTCTAATAGCTATTAGCAAGCAGTCCGATGATTGGTATCACTCGCTAGATCGAATTACTGGTAGCCTTTTCCTTTACTTGAACACTAAAGATTTGATGGTCCAATCTCTTTTGCTTCTAAAATCCTGAATTCTGAAACATGAAAGGTCACGATGAATGTCGAGGCACCCCATCTTCCTCTTCGTCATCATGTTCCGTCGATGTGGTTGACGCTGTCGGCCTCGATCTGTGTTCTAAAATCTCGACAAAATGTTCTTCTCTGGGAAACACGAGAAATTCCCATTGGACACCTACTCTTCGACGAGTCTCGCTGTTGAATACTCTGCTGTTCCTCGGATTGGCCTTGTCTAGGGCAGAGATGAACTCTCGTGCAGTACCAGCTGTGGCTACGGATACTGCTTCGTTTGGAAGTTTAAACGACAATTCACAAGCACGCTTACAGGCAGAAGGACAACAGGAACCCAAACCCAAACCAACAGTTGCCGTCCAAGTGGACCAAGGGCGTCACAGTTCAGACTCTCAAATCATTATGGAGGATTGGTTACAAGATGACATTGTTGCAGAAATGCAGGACGAGAATGAGGAAGTATTAGATGAGAAAGAGGAATCAGCATCGGGCGGTCCGCCTCAGAAACCGAAACCAGATGTGTTCATTGTTGCCACAGTGGATGGAACGCTTGCAGCCGTTGACAGCTCAACTGGTCACGTTCTATGGAAGCAGGCTGGGAAGGGCTCGGCATTATACCGCCGCCAGCACCATGATACGGATGAGAGACACCATGATGATGGCCTTAAGTTACCTCGAGAAAATAAAGAAGTCGACAAGTTGCTTCAACCGTTGATTGCAACCACCACAACAGTTACTGGTGCTGCAAAGCATACTGCCACATCGGATTCAACTCTGACAACCGCCATACCCTCTATTGACGGAAATGTCTTTCTGACAACTTCAGCGTCACCAGGTGACACCAAAGGAAGGGCAGCTGGATCTTCCCTGACAAAGACGGACATCACTTCTCTTCAGGATCTCGTGGCAAAGGCACCATACGTGGACTCGAACGGGCTGTTTTATGTGGGATCCCGACATGCCACGGCTGCCGCTATCGATGGAAACACGGGGGAAATCCTGTATGTCGCTTCTGCGGATGCAGGAAATGACGATGTCAACAACAAAAGCAACCAGAAATGGGAAGACCGTGATAATGTTCTATGGATCGGGCGAGTAGACTATTCTGTTTCAGTTTACAATGCCAGATCTAGCACCAAGGAGGTACAATTTTCGTCGTCACAGATTATGAGCGTCAATGATATGTTCAAAGGGAAAGGAAAACCTGAAAAGTCACATCTATCGGGTTTGGCAACGGAAAGAGCGGCGCACCTTTTGCCCTCTGGCGATGAGTTTTTTAAAGGGTCCAACTTTTTCGACGAAGATACGACGCTTGATCCATTCTCAGAGCTTGTCGCTACCCCCAGTGGGAATCTGGCTTATAGAAATCCAATCACTGGTCGCGTAGAATGGGTGGCAGACGAAGCATTTGAGACGCCCATCGCTTACGCAATCCACTCTTCGTCGGGACAATCCCTTGCCGTCGATATCGTTCCTGATGTGACGATGCCTAGTCATTCTAGCGATTACTTGACTCGAGAAATCGAGCGACAAATTGAACTTACGCTGAAAGATGAGGAGAGCGCCAACATGGATCCCGGGAGTGATTCGAACAACGGGAATGATGGTGAAGCATTGAATCCTCCAATTGTCGGAGCTCTGTCCAACGGGCAGCTATACTCCATGCCTTTGGGTAGACGTCAGACATCTACATTTTCATCGCAGCCCGCTGGCCACAGCAAAAACCCGAACGCCGCCTTAACCATTGCCTCTGCGCACCACCATCGTTCAGCTGCTTCCTCCAGTTCAGTGGCTTCGCTCAATGATAAACACGCTCTTGCTATGAAAATGCCCTTAGCCGTAGGGCGGCTACCTCACCAACAGGACGGGAGACAGTACGATGGTTTGGAACGAGTTTGTGGGCCATCCTCTCCACATTTTCCCAGTTGTATTTTCAAATATACGACACACCGTGATGCAGATGCTTTGCAGGGAAAAGAAGGAATGGCTAATCACGACGATTCTAATCATGACATCAGCGGCGAGGATGCCGGCGCCATTGAAACTTTCCAACACCATCTCCCTGTTCACGAACACACCCAGTACAAGCGCGACTATGAACAAAATGTGCACCTCAAGCCACAGAGACAACGCAATTATCGCAAAATTCTGCGTATTCTTGGATCTTGGCTGCCGCCTACCATTGCGCTCATCTTTGTGGTATCGTTCGAACTGGGCCGCCGAAAACGCCAAAAGGACAAGGATGAATTGAAAAATCTTGTTGATTACAAAGGTGTGGAAGGCAACGAACTTCTCAAGACCGGCGACATGTCGGGAGAGAGTAGCACCCGCCAAGTGATTCAAATTACCGACCAAGTCTTGGGTTACGGGGGACACGGTACTGTGGTTTTTAAGGGTAGCTTAGAGGGTCGTAACGTTGCTGTCAAGCGAATGCTCAAGACTTATTTGGCTAGCGCAGACAGAGAAATTTCGCTTCTCATCGAAAGTGATGGCCACCCAAATGTCGTACGCTATTTTCTCAAGGAAGTGAAAGGCGATTTCGTCTATCTAGCGCTAGAGCTATGCGACTTATCTCTACATGGCTTGATCGGTACATTGATTCACATTTTTCAGGGTCCTATCTGTGATCACGTGTCTCCAGCGCAGCACTGCATGTCCAAAGCGACGAAGAGGCTTCTGCTTCAGATCGCCACTGGAGTGAGACACTTGCATTGTTCTCGCATTTTACACAATGATCTGAAGCCGGCAAACATCCTTCTGGCTCTTTCAAAGGATGCGAAGGCATCTGACCGGGGGGCGTCTAATGAAGCGGTATACCAGAACTTTGAAAATGAGCGCTACACGGCAAAAATATCTGATATGGGACTAGGGAAAATGTTGGCAGGACAAAGCAGCTTTGGTGGGAGCACTTTAGCGGCAGATGGCTCTTTAAGAAGCCCATCAAACAACGCAAATACAAATAACGTGGGCATTGGCCCTGGAACTGTGGGATGGATGGCCCCAGAGGCGATGCGAATCAAATTAAACCCTTCCACACCAGTAGAAGCTAGCCAGTCAGGTGAAGCATCACCTTTGGACAAACCAATGATATCTGGTACCCGAGCCAGCCGCTCTGTCGATATCTTCTCACTCGGCTGCATTTTCTATTCTACCTTGGTTCCCGGTCAACACCCTTTTGGTGAATGGTATGAACGAGAGGCAAACATCATGCACAACCGTCCCTCTATAGAACAGCTCCAGTCGCTATCTCTTGAAGCCTACGATATGGTAAACGCCATGATACAGCACAACCCTCGGAAAAGGCCAACTGCAAAGCAGATTTGTGAGCACCCATACTTCTGGACTGCTCATCGGAAACTTTCGTTTTTGTGTGATCTTTCAGATCGCCTCGAAACGGACTCTGTATCAGCGAGTGATTCCAGCTTGGAAAATTCAAACTTTTCATCCAACGCCTTGGCAATAGAACAAAACGCAATTCAGGTTGTTGGGTTGGCCTGGGACAACACTCTTTATAAAGGTCTTACGGAGCAACGTTACAGGACATACGATCCTAGCAGTGTCCGAGACCTATTACGATTGCTACGGAATAAAAAGAACCACTTCCAAGATCTTGATGCTTCAGTTCGCCAGAAAATTGGGTCGGACACAGATGGCCTGTTTAATTATTTTGATTCCTGCTTTCCGCGCCTTTTGATGCATTGCTACCATGTATGCTGCCAATTGTTGCCATCAGACGATCAGCTCGTCGAGAAGTATTCCTTGATTTCTTTTTGCAAGGGCAGGACATCGGACGCGACGAAAAATCCTGATGCTGAGCAGACAATTACCTCCGAACATAACCAAAGGCTCCCCCTTGTAATAGAAGAGCCCCCGGTTGTGTCCCAAGGTGACCCATCTCCCACTCTAGCCCCGGAAAAGCCGGACCTTGAAGGTGAAGGGCAAGGCATCGCAGATGCAGAGCCTATTGTTGAGGATCTCTGGTCTTCCGGTAGTAATTTATTGTGCTTAGACGGTGCCGTGCGAAACGGGGAAGAGCAGCGGCTTGATCCCAGCCACACCAAGGCGGCGGAACCAATATCGGCGAACTCTACGGAGGTGCCCTCGAGCTCGCACGGAGATGCAAAAATTGACGCAGATTTAGATGCTGTGAAATTGGCGGAACCAGAAAGCGAAAGAGCCTATGCCGCAACAGTCGACGACATTGTTCCAACAGACGGCTTGGTTCTATGGGAGGGTAGTACAGCCGCAAAAACAATGAATTGCCGAGGATGGATTCGGTCCGATCAGGAATGGACGACTCGTTCGGTCGGCGGCAAGAAGCGCAGTGCTATCTTGGTGCGTTGTGCTGAGGATCCAAAGTTTCGAACCAGGTTATGCAACCACTGGGATACTACCATGGGCACGGTGTGCCCCATGAGGAGAAAGAACAAGTGTGTCTTTGCTCACGGACCCGTGGAGTTAAGGGTGAAAGAAGGCAAGAAGAATCGCTGGGGCAAACTGGTAGATAAGAACGGCAATAACGCCAACCCGAATCACTCGGGCGGAGAGGACACATATGGCGCAGCTAGGTCAATCGAAAGTGTAAGAAAAGAAGAGGGGAAATGGAACACTAATAGCAACAAAGCGCAGAACGGAAATAAGAAGCAAGGCAACCCCGGCAAAAAGAAATCCAAAGGACCTTCCAAAAACACGCGCACAAATGCTTCTACTTAATATCAAAATATTATTATCCCTTCCAAAAAATGACTTGGGTTCTGTCTAGCCAATGTATTACTTGCTTTCACTGGATCCACCTCTCACATTCTATAATAGTGGACCAGACTGAGCACGACGAAGGTTGGATGGGGGGAAAGCGTCTCAAATTCAATTGAAAGCGCGACGGAATGCAAATGGGAGGAGAAAAACGACCAGGCGATACAGGTGCAGATGTATCAATGACGATGCTAGCTAGTCGAATCTGAAACGGCTACAAACAGGAGCAGGCAATCAACGACCTGCAGTGCAACTCGTATTAGGGCGAGAAGGGCAGAAGCCGCAGAACACCTCAACTTTAGTAGAAAAGGTGAAGCTTAAGAGGTGCGTTTATCTACAAGCAAAGGATGTAACTACACTACAGAAAGAGACGTAAGATGGATGTGACCCTAATTTATTTATGATGATTATTATAATGACTCACAAAACAAGTTACAAGAAAAATAAGCAATAGGCAATGATACTACTAAAGGTAAAGAACCCGGACTGACTCTCTGACTTAAGCCAGTGCGCCGTCAGTGCTCGCTAGATCCACACGATTGCGGTCAAGCTTTCGGTAGAGGAAGAAAGCGTAGGACGCAAAGACGAGGGTGGTGACTCCGAAAAGCCACGCGAAACCTGTTGCTGCTCCCCCGCCACCAGCAGAACTGCTCTTCGCGGTCTTTCCTCGAATGGCCTTCTCAATTCTTGGCAAGATATTTTGAATGTATTCGCATCCAGATGTCTCGGGGTAGTAAACATTGAGCAAGTTAGATTCACACTTGGCGGCAGGTTCGTAGACAGCTTCACACATCTCGCTGACTTCAAGTTCTTGGTAGTAGTTGTTATTGTTGTTGTTATTGTTGTTGTCTAACGATAAAAAGGTTAAGCAAGCGTGGTTGTTAGAAAGATGAAACCAAGTGGCATGATGAAAGCCGGCGCCAGCTGCGAACGTCAGGTTAGTACTTACTTTGGTCGTTATCCACTTGCTGACAAGAGATGCAATCGTTGCCAACAATAGGCTCAGAAGAGAAAGGCAACTCAACTCCATAGTGACTGTTAGCGTAAGCACTGGATTCGGCACGGGTAGAGCAACCTTCATCGTAGAAAACACCAAGGTGGATGGAGTATCCGTCGGACTCGGAACAGTAAGGACCAATGTAGTACGATCCAGCCCAGTTGTTGTAGTTGTTTTGGCCGTTATTGTTGTTACCATTGTTGTTGTTATTGTTGTTATTGTTTTGGTTCTCCATTTCTGTTCAAACAAAGCGGGAAAAGAAGAGAATGTGGTGAGAGAACTTGAGAGACAAAGACATGTTTGAGGTGAGCAGACTTCAAGATAGGATGTAACTTACCAGCACACTCGAGGTATCGTTGGATTTCGAATTCATCTTCTCCTTCAACCTCGATACATTCGGACATTTCAGCGTCGTTGTAGCACTGGTTCTCGCAAGCTTCATCGTCATTGTACTGGTTGTTACAGTAGCAGTTTTCACGAATGTTCTCGCAAGCCTGTTCAAGAGTGTTCATCTTGTTTTCGGTCCATGCGTCAAGGAAGTCCATCATGTTGACAACGTACTCCGCGCCATTCTTGCAGGAGTCGCAAGTATCGTCAGAAGGACAAAGGGAGAACTTGACCAAGTTTTGCGTGTAAAGCAAACTGTTTTCTTGGTTGTTTCCTCCTCCTTGGCCTTCACCGGCAAGTTGGACAATGCTAGCGCAGCCATTGTACTTGATGGAGTAGTTGGCGACGAAGGTCACGTCGCGCTCGTTGTTATCGTTAAGAGCACGAGCTTTGCCGAGAAGACGCTTGCCAAGTTTGGAGTTGGCCTTGACTTCGAAATCAGGGACGACAGACTTGGCGCCAACTTGGGCAACCAAAAGGGCAAGGAGAAAGGTAGCGGAACGAAAGAGCATCTTGAACAAATTGTCTAAGTCTAACTAAAAAGTGTCTATTCGAGCTTTTTAGTTGATTGTAACAACAGAGAGCCCTGGAAAAAAATTTGTGAGGGACAAATATCTACGTATAAGATATACGGCAAATCTTCGAAGAGAAAAAATCGTCAATCATGGCCATTCCAATCCGGTCCTTCATCGACCCGGTCGGGTTGCGGTACTCGAGCTTTACCCAGAGCTCGGCGCCGTTCGCCGGCGTGCAACGGCGCAAACGCACAAGTGGGGTGTTCCCG
>ENA-ORBV01017137-ORBV01017137.1-microbial-mat-metagenome-genome-assembly--contig:-NODE-17137-length-10407-cov-4.811229_pt1 | contig 10407 bp, 4 predicted proteins | sample MGYA00237777_ERZ505514 | MGnify/ENA primary metagenome ERZ505514 (study PRJEB26160, sample SAMN06269048) | microbial mat metagenome | isolation source: Oligotrophic lake microbial mat | place...
AACAAGAAGGGGGAATTTGACTGTTGCGTCACCCCCGAGACAGAAGCGCGTGCCTGTCTTGCCCTCAAAGGCAACTGGAATCGTTGGCATGCTCAGTGCCAAACTGCCGACAAGCACCCAAACTGCAAGCGGAAGGCGCTCCACAATTGGCCTGCCGAAGATGTCATTCAGGCCTCTGACGCCATCAAAGAGTGGCTTTGCAGGGAGCGAAGAGGACTTGGTGAGCCAACAAACACGCTGGAAGGATGAGAAGCTGACATGAAATTGGCATTGCAACGGATTCGAAAGAGGATGAAGAATGGAATGACAGCTGCCTTTGTCCCGATGAATTGGCCGAACAGAGTGATGACGAGGAGTAAAAATTCTGGCTTTTTGTCCATTTGGCGGCTTTGCTTTGCCCTTGTGCAACCCCATGCGCCACTGTTGTTGTTGCACAAACATGTGTTTTGCGTGGCAAAACAACATCAGCTTTGGCGCCCAGTTTGGGGTTTCGTTTTTGCATTTGTGATCTTCGCACACTGATTGAACTGCACAATTCATGCCCTGTTTGATCAAAAAAATGTTTTAATTTTAACATGATTCAATCTCAAATTGGCCGCAACTTCGTTCAGTTCAATTGTCTGGTGAACCTCAATTGGCCTTTGGAATGAATGTGTTTGGGGTGTGGCAGGCGGTGGCTTGTGCATTTTGATGCTGTGTTGATGCTTTTGACATGTGCAAGTTGAGTGCAAATGTGTTCAGAATCAGAAATTGTGGTTGGTTGACTTTGCATTGGTGAAAGGGCAAGGAGGTTGAGTGAATGGACCAAGTGCCGTTTGATTTTTTTAAGTTTGCACGCAATTTTTGTCTTGAATGCGACATTTTGTTTTAAGACGTTTGGCCATTTGAAGGGTCCTTGATGGACGTGCGACGCAACTTTGGCCACTGAGAAAGGGCAATTGCCGATTTCAAAGTGGCAATTGGCTCTCAGCCGCCCGTCAAGCATGGGCATGCCCATCACGTCAGGGTGCTTGCCCGTCATGCGCCTTGCTGATGTTGCTTGATGGCTGACCAAGTGTGAGGAGTCTTTTGACTTCTCTTTGTTTTGTGTTGCATTGTTGGGCATTCCCCATGCAGGTTTTCCTTGTTGTGTTTCATTTGATTTGTTCACTGCTGTCAAACTCCTCCAGATGTTGATGTTGCCACAGACACCAACTCTTTTGCTTTTTTGTGGGTCCAATGTGAAGATTCAAAGTTCTTGGATGGCATGCCAACACTGAGTCTCTTGTCAGATCTTCTGCCAGTGGTGAAGTCTTTGTCTTTGAGGTTGGTGAATCTGTTGCTGGGGACAGAGGCTCTCAGCTTGATGCCTTGAAACTGCAAGTAGGAGTCCATGCTGTCAAAAGGTTGATCTCAAAACAATCCCTGTGCAGTGATGAAGGATGTCAATTTTTCAATTGCCAAATGCATTGCAACCAAACATTTGTGAAAGAAGGGAACTTGAAGAGTGAAGCAGGGCAGCTCACCATTGATCCCTCCTGCAACTCAGGGCACAAACTGCAACAGAATGGAAAAAAGTTTGTGATTTGTTCAACTGATCCAGCATCGATTTGTCATGTTAAGAGCAAGCTTCACTCAACCATCATGATGCCACAAACACAATGATTTTGGTCACCGGAGACAATGCAATGAACATTTCTTGCACAACAATGTCAACTCCACAATTTGCTTTGTTGGACATGAGTCTCATTTCTTTTTCTTTCTGTGTTTGCTGCAACATTGAACATGTTGACTTTGTCATTGTTTTTTGACAATGGATTTGTCAAATGATTGACACTGCAATTTGGTCATGCTGACATCATGATGAGGACAACAGCCATGTTGTGGCTATGATTGACAATCAACATCAGCATGGTGTGTCTTCAGCCAACGGTTTGCAAAATGTCACATGCTTCTCCACCATTGAAGCAGAAAACGTTGATTTGTCAGCAACACATCTTTAACAAAATCTCCAATGGTAAAAACAAACAGCATTGTGCTCACATTTTGCTTGTCAATCATCATAATCCCTCGCGCACCTACGGGAAGGCTAGTCAAAGGAGTGATGCAAAAGGTCCTTTTGGATCGGTCTTGTGTTTTTGGATTCAACCAAGCCACAACAGCATTCATCATTGAGTTATTTATTTATTTGTTGTGCTAACATTTTGCTGAAAAAACTTATTTGGTTGGCCCATGACATCACCCATTTCATGCATTTTTGTCACAATTTGTCTCTCTTTTGGATTCAATTTGTCAATCAATTGATGTTTTGTCACTCAAAATGTCCATGGGGTCAAATTGTGGCAAGGATTGTGCAAACAATCTCTTTTCCCAGTTGATTGTTTTTGATTGCAAACACGCAACTTGAATGATCAAATGTTCAAGTTGGGATGCAACAGATGAGAAATGAAATGCGTCTTCAGTTGCGATGATTGTTCAGCATGCCCTCATCTGTGTTTTTGTTATGTGCTTGTCTCCAAGACGCTTGCATTTTTGTGATTGCAACAAAAATGGGACAACATGTGTGGCTGCGCATGCTTCTGGTTTGCACAAGTGGAAGGAATGGATGCTCAAAACATGTTGTGCCCTTAGCACTGCTTTCTGACAATCGGATTGATTTTGTCAAAAGAAACGGATGCATCCTGAAATCAATTGATCATCAAATCCATCATTGATGTTTGCACAACTGGTCTTTTGGTCACAGATTGTGAAGAACAGCACAAAATGAGAAAGTCTCACACTGCATCAATCGCAACAGAGATTGAAACACATCATTTGATTTCAAAATGGTTGAGTCTCACAATGAAGGGTTGTCAATGCATTGGAAAAAATGTCCAAACAACAAAAATGAGGCAATCAAGAACAATGAATCACAAGGGGGTCCCTGTTGCCCAATCAAAACCATGGCATGTTCATGATCGATGGAAGGAGCAATGCACTGAAGCATGGCACTCTTGCATCATTGGAAAGACGACGAGTCTTCAAAAACCGCATGTTGCACATGCACACTGATTGCAACTTCAAATCAGTTTGGAGGTTGTCATGCACTTTGTTGTCAACCCTTGCTGTTTTTGAAGAAATCTGCATCACATTGACAAATGCATGACAATCAACCTAACAAAGGGAACGATTGACAATTTGATCTTCGTCCAATTTGATCACATTGTCACGTGCGTTTGCGTTTTTTGCAATTTTGAAGTTCACTCTCAAATCTGCCCCCAAAAAGGTTTCAAAGCTCATGTTTTGGCTCACACCATTTGATTCGAACAAAAAATGCATTTGCATGCTTGTGATTTGATCATCAATCAACTTTTTGTGCTGGAGTTTCAAAATTTGACATTGTCAAACTTTGGAGCAAAAATGACCAATTTTTGTCTTTTTTTTGTTTCATTTTCACGACTGTGAACAATCATGATGCACAATTTGACTTCAGTCTTTTACAAGTTCCAAAGAAGATGAAATTGCAACCCAATCATGTTGATTCGTCAAATGCAGCATGCTCGAGTTTTCAGTTCGAAGGTCACGATGAGATTTGCTGAAAACAGACAATTGCCTTTGCATTTCTCTGACGTGAAGCAAGTTGCCGTTGTGGTGACTCAGGACCCTTGTGTGACATGCAGATGCATGAAGAGGCATGCACTCAAAAGCCACATGCATGAACTTTCACAAACCCCACATGAACTGAAGTGGAAGGGCAATTGTTTGTGTTTGGTGGATCCAGCAGACAGGTCTCTGGATCTGTGTGTCGTCCATCATCAGATGCTTGGACGTCCGGTGTCGGAGAACTCAAGGTGTCAAGCGCTGCATTCCGGGCTTTGAGTGCTTTGCATGGCATTCAAATTATCTTCTCCGACTTGTCCGTTGTCAATAGTATCTTCTTCCGGTACAGTAACGTGCCGGTACCGTTGGAGTAACACTGCATGCGTGAAATGACGACCACTCCCTATCGACCGGTCAGGGTACTCTTTCACTGGAGTAACACTGCATGCGTGAAATGACGACCGTGCTGGTACCGGTAGCCGGTTTCATTACTCCGTATCGACCGGTCAGGGTACTCTTTCACGCAGTCAAGAAGGGCGGAGTATTGGAAGGCAGTACTAGTACTAGCTTATTTCGTGTGTCAGTTTGCGTCAGGATGAACAACTGCACTTTTGGTAGGCTATGTACTGATTGTACTCCTTCCAAAGGATTGACCTATTCTGCTATTCCATCGATTGACACCTTATGAATAGGAATGCCAGTTGATATGAATACGAATACCAGTGACGTCATAGAAAATATCAATGACGGCTTAAAAATGTCAATGTCGGCTACGTAAGACAACTGATCCGGATGCTTCAAATGTCATTTCTACCTGTATCTCTGTAGTTTGTGGATGACGGCATTGAAGTATCTACAGCTCATGGTCGGAAACAAGCGAAGCGGCTTTTAGCATCTTCGACTAAGTATTCCAAGGAAGCCACCTCTCGTCGGCCTCCATAACACTTTGTATGAATAATAGAGTCGTGGTTCTCCTAGGTGTTGCGAAGTCCAGAACCCTATACAAGTTCTACCTGTTTATTTGTGTAGAAAAGACAGATCTTTTTGATCCTTGTAAGCGTTTAGCCATTGACATTTTTAAGGAAAGCGCAAAAAGACCCGTTAGGGTACCCTCTCTTCTTACCGTGTTAACGTGGCGTCCAAGGCACTATGCACGCTTCTGACCTGGCTTCGTAGGGAGATTTTTCTGGCTTTCTGGGGTATTCGTGTAACCTCTGTCCGATCCTGTACCATGCTGTACGGCTGTACAGGCTGCGCCACGTTTTGAAATTTCATCCAAGCAAACCTTTCTTTTGAACTTCCAACCGTTCTCACAACTTTCCGATTCTCACAATCCAAACGCACTAATATCTTTTACAAAGAAACCTTTTTCTTCACCAACTTTTATCATCATGACCAACAGCACCATGTCTTCCTCTATTGTTACCTCCTCTGTCATTTCCACCACTGTTAGCTGCAAGCAAGTGCCAATCCGATCTTCCTTAACGGGATCCCCCAAGTCCAAATTTCGCTTCAACGCTGCCGATGAAGTCTTGAAGGCCCGCCAACGTGTGTTTGGGTACCGTGGTGTCATGGCACAAGAAAGCCGTGCCCAACGATGCCAATCCTTGGTCTCTCAAGCTTTGACTGTTTTGAAAACCGACGAGGATGAGGATGATTCTAGCGTGACTGCCGACTCTGATTTCTCCACGACCTCCACGAGTGCTGCACCTCGGATGTCCTCCATGCCCTCTCAAGAAGATCTGGGCTACGGATCGGATGAGCCAGAGTGTGCCGCTCCCCAAAAGTCTGTTCAATTTGAAATGCCTACTTCTTTTTCTGTTTCGGATGCCAGCAAGTCTGCCTTGAATCGTAGACGCTATGCTCGTCGCCACTCAGTAACTGAATTCTCCTTGAAAGCTGCTGTTTTGGCCAAGGTTCAATTGGCACGTCAACAGCAAAACCACTATCGTTTCTAAACGACCCATTTTTAATACATACACTTTCATATAACTGAATTACATTTTACTACACACAAACAAATCTTCATCTACTAGTCATACATTTAGAAAAGATAAACACTATCTATTAGTATGTCGGAACCAAATTCACTAGCTTTCTACTAGGTACATGGTTTGGACGGTTTTCTGACTGACTTGCCTGCAAAGTCTTCCACCACTACCAGTACTACCGGTACATGTGGCCTGTCTATCTACTAGCTAGTTAAAGCACCCCAAAGTTCAGGACTATCACCAACCAATGATTGCAGGAAGATAGCCTAGCCAGCGTAAAAGAGCACCCGTAGCACCGAAACTGCCGGTACCAGTACTACTAGAGCTAGTAGTGTGCTAGTAGCTCTGGAAGTAGCACAAGAACGCCCGTTGATAAAAAAAGTTGCAGGGATAAAAGCATGCAGTCTTTTAAATAGAGTAAAAGAAGCGTACGATATGGTCCCGGTAAAGTAGGAAGCGTCCATTGGTCACCGCGCGCATTGAAAACTATTTGCTCCATTTTGGAGTCTTGGAGAAATGTCGTATGCTTGCGCAAAGCCTTGCACGAACAGACTGTCAAAGGCAGCCTATTAACTCTCGCTTCTCACGTATGGGGCTTGCTGAATTAGTGATCTATTTTTTATCACGTTGTTACTAGTTTGTCACCATAAAGGGACTTTCTTTCCGATCCAGCGCCCAACATAGTAACTGCATACATTTGCTTAGCTAACCGGCAACATGTTCCAGCATCCGACCGTGCGAGCTCCAATGAAAGTGTGAACGCACCTTGAATTTGGGCAGTATTCTCACCATTAACTGCGTGAAGTGGAGTGCGTGTTGAATACCACTTGCCCATCCGACTTACGTAGGAGTGGCGTTCAAGCTAATGTATCAGCTGTACATGTAGCACGCAACAATAACATGTGTTGGTTGTGAAAACCACAGTGTCAAATCTTGCCAGGACCCAAATGGCCTCATCATCGGTAGTTATTCAGACCCAGTTTAAACATTCGGAAAACTTCCCTTGGTAAGATAGCATTTGTGAAGGGCTTTTCCAGTGAAAAAAGAAGCGTTCTTTTGGTTCACGAGGGCGAGGTTACGAAAGCGACGTACGACACGCATCAGATGCTGCCACAATCCCGCTGTGGCTCGGATTGCAGACGGCACTGTAGGGCAAAATGTTCCCCCGGGTTCATCGGGGGTTTCCCATTGTTGAGTTGAGGCCATAGGCTAACCACTGTGTTCAGTGCTCACCTGGCAGAAGCTGGTCACTCAACACTGACCCTTTTCCCATTGCAATCATTGCCATGCACCACTCAGCCACCAAGAGGGTGATTTGCATGGCATCAGATGCAAACCCATTGTCAGCTTTTCTTTTCTTTTTTGCTCTGCAATGAAGCAAACGGCAAAAAAAAATAGCTGAATGTTTCTGACAAATCATTTTCGGAGTGTTGCGACATGAATGCATTTTGTCTTGTTTTGGAAAGAAATCAACCAACATTTGACTCATCATTTTGAGAGCACATGACAACAAAAACAGACTTGTCTTGAAGAAGTGAATGACTGCATCACCTCCACAACGCTTCTTGACGCATTGACAATGATTGAGATTTTTCATCTCCAGATTGGCTGCCACTGCATTGTCATGCATGCGCAACCAAAACAAGCGATTGGGCATGACTGCAAGCTCAGATCTTTGTGAATTTGTGTTTTCACCGAACAATTGAGATGTTGTGATTTCAGTTGGCAAAGATGGAACAAATGTGTTTTGTTCGTCAATCGTGCATGCTCTGTTTTTCACATTTTTTTGTTTGGATTGCACCATGCCAAAGAAAAGTTGGGATGACAAGCGATTCAGACAATTTTCACCAAAATCAACAAATTCAATGACTTTGTCAATCGAAGGGTCCAATGCACAGATTTTCCAGACTGTTTGTGTTCAAAGTCAGGGACGATGATCGAACCAGTTCAGAGCTTGCAGATGCAATGGTTTTGTCAGTCAATTGAGCTTGGCATTTGTCATGTTCAGTTTGCAAAAACAATTGGTGCATTCTTGACTCAATGTGCACAACCAGAAAAAGTCACATTCTTTTTGTGATGCATTTTGTGTTCTTCGCTCAAACCGCATGTTCACCAAATCATCAGCATTTTGTCCTTGCAGTGGTCCATGTTTTTTGCTTTGCAGCAATTGCTGTCCAATTTGTCCAAGCATTTTGCCTCAGTGCTCTCAACCTTTTTTCTCCAGTCCTTTGACTTGTGATGTTAGTCTGCTTCTCCTTGCAGACCAGCAAACACATTTTCAGTCCTTGCTTGCAACATGCCCATTGGCTTTGGAAGTTGGCAGTCATCATTTGCACATCCATCCGATTCACACCCAGTTGTCATGAGGCCTGCTTCTGAATGCAACAAGAAAGACCAAGACACAGACCCACCATGATGTGTGATGTTTCCTTGCATTTTCTGTTGTTGAAGCATCGGTGAAACCCTCCCCTCTGCCACAGGCACAATGACAGTCAAACTGTGTTTGGAACTGTTCATTGCTGTGCAATGTCAAGTTTGCAATGCACAATCTTAGCCAAAACAAGCTGAAAAAAGGCTAACCTTTCTGCACTCTGTGACTTTCCTTTTTCTGTCACCAGATTGCATGGGCAGGTTTGTTGCAAATCTGTCATCTCCCATTCTGATCCAAACTTTTGCATTTCTTTCTCAGGTGGATCATGCATGCTGAGTTGACACAAATCATGCATAGGTGTTTGCATTGACACTTGCCTCAAAGATCTTTTTTGGCAGAAGAAGGGGCACCAATGTCTCAGAGTGGAAAGGCAACATGCAATCAATGCTCTGGGTGCAGAGTTCCTGGACCTGACATTCATCAATGGTTGGATCACAAACATGAGAGTCAGAGCTGTTGTCAACTTGACAGATGTGTTCACATTGCAATGGATGGTTAAGGATTGGCATGAGAAAGCAGCCAAGGTGACAACAGGGGTGAAATTGTCAAATGTGATGTTTGCAAACTTTCAATTGCAATTTGAATTCTCACTCGTGCCATGAGACATTGGCCAAATTGTGGCTCATTGAGCAAAAAAATTGTCAAAATTGCAGCGACATGCTTGGCATCGATTGTCCAGTGTCCAGCACCTTGAGCATTTCCAATGTTTCAAAAATGATGGCGCAGGGTGCCAAAAGTGCAATGCTTCCACCAACGCTGCAGGTGTTGGGATGGACAGCATTGTTCTTGCAGTCACAAGGAACTTTTCCTCCAAGCACAGCAGCGCAAGCTGCCACTGCTTTCCGCGAAGGATGCACAATTGTCAACAAAATGACTTTTCTGGACATGTTGCATCCGCTTGGTGCCAAAAGTCACTCAATTCTGTTGGCATGGACAAGTCTGCGATTGACAGAATCTCTTGATTGTCCAAAAAGAAGGCACCCTTCAAATGGCAAAACAGGGCATCAACCAATCCGTGCAAAGTGCAGACACGCCTTCCTTCACTTCCCATGGCGAGATGATGACCAACGCTGCCACCCTTGCATCCCATTTGAGCCGACAATGTGAACATCTGAGAAAACATTGAATCCAAGAGTTGCTCTGGGTGGACCGAAGTCAAGGACCGAGGCCCAGCAGTGAATCTGACACCAAGCTTTGTGTTTGGTGTCCGTTGTTTGAGTTGAGCACATCAAGCAGCTTTTCAAGTGCCTGAATTGCAACATTTGGAGAGAAAACCACTTTTGGCTGAGATGCAAAGCGCCCTGGTGCACAGCTGTTGATTTCATGAGAAACCATCAAGTTCTCTAGAATGTTGAAAAATTCAGGAGTCAACTTGTGGTCTCCAAACAATGGCACAAGTTCTGGTGTCTCACTGATGCTGCCCAACTGTTTCTGAAAAAAATCAATCAAGTCCATGTCATTCATGCACTCAGGTCTGTCTTGTCCAGGAATTTTAATCAAAAGAAGACATTTTGGTTGCGCTGAGACCCACTTTTCTCTGAATTTGAAAGTGGAACCATTTTTGCCCACTCACTCATGGCAAGGATTGCTTCAATGTGTTCAAACTTTCTGATGCAGCAACGAATGGTTTGTTTGTCAAGAACTTCCATTCCTGAGGCGTCACAAGTGATTGCCGACCTGCCCAGGATGCAAAGAAAGTCAACTGGAAGAAAGCCCACATCCAAGCTGTTGGTGAGAGCATGAAAAAGACCCCTTGGCAAGGCGTCATTCCGACAGCCCTGCATCATGTCTCAAAATGTTCCATCAATGGGTTCCCCCCACAGTCGGTCCTGCACAGTGCGGGGACATGGGATCCCCACATGAGGAAAAGGCTCACATTGGGTCCAGCAATGAAGAACAATCTCCAAGCCGTTTGAAGCTTGCCAGCTCTGGGCGCCACTTGTGCACTGCGCTAAAAGCCACAGGCCTTTTGAGTTGTTTGCAAATGAAAATTATGAGCTTTAGAATGAAGCTAAAATGAATGTGACATTTGAGAGAGGTTCAGCTTGAGATCCTCGGCGCAGTCCTCTCTCTGCTGCATTGAACGATGCTTCTGCGTGAAGAATCGGCGTGCCAGTTGTGCAGTTTGTTGTGACTTTGTTATGCAACGATAGCTCGTGTTAACAAGGAAACAGAACAAAACGTGTTCTGTTGTCACAACGGTCTAAAAGACATAGCCGTTACGACACATAGGCCAGCGTCTGCTGACGATGGTCACGTGGTCATGGATTCTATCCTTAGCGACCTTCTTTGTTGCTTGTGAAGAGTTGGGCTAGTGGCACTAGTCCGATGCGCTGAGAAGCGTGTCTTTCGTGAATGAGTCACGACCCTGTGAGTCCCGCATGAGGATGCTCTATGCATAGCCAATTATAGGCAAATTAGGGTATT
>ENA-ORBV01017138-ORBV01017138.1-microbial-mat-metagenome-genome-assembly--contig:-NODE-17138-length-10406-cov-8.264014_pt1 | contig 10406 bp, 11 predicted proteins | sample MGYA00237777_ERZ505514 | MGnify/ENA primary metagenome ERZ505514 (study PRJEB26160, sample SAMN06269048) | microbial mat metagenome | isolation source: Oligotrophic lake microbial mat | place...
CGTCGAGACGGGCGCTCAGCCAGTCGGCGTAGTCCGCGTATTCGGGGAAGAGCTGGAGCGCGGGCAATGCGGCGCGGGCTTGCGGGGCATACTCGGCGAGCGCGCGGAGGTCATCGCCTTCGAGGGCGGTTTGGAGGCGGGCGGCAAACTCGTCGAATTGCTGGCGCGAGGGAAACTCGTATTGGGCTTTGATCTCGGGCGGGGCGAGTTGGTCGAAGAGTTGTTGCCCGATTTGGAAGAGGTCTTCGGTCGACGGTGTTGCCGGTTGGGCGGCGGGCGGCGACGGCGCGGGGGCCGGAGCGACCGTTTGCGCGGCGAGGAGCGCAGGCACGAGGATGAGGACGAGAGGAAGGAACCGGCGGAGCGAGCGCATGGCTCAGGGCTGGACAGCCGCGGCGGGGGAAAGTGCGGCGCGCTTTGAACGGATGGAGCCGTAGCCGGAATTATTGCCGCGAAAAGGCGCAAGAGGGCACACGGTTACGGAAACGGGAGCGTTGCGCCTAAAGGCGCGACGGAGGCGTGATCGGAGGGAAAGAAATCTTTGCGCTTCTTTGCGGCAAAAAAATCAGGGCGTGGAGTTGAGGGCGGCGGTGACGAGGGCTTTGAGGCGGAGCGCGGGCTGCTCGGTGAAGCCGAGGGTATCGGAGCCGAAGTAGGTGCGGGCGTTCTTTGCGGCCCAATCGGTGGTGGCGAGGCGGAAGCGGCGGGCGGGACCGAGAGGCGCGACGGGACCGACGGCAACGAGGTTTTCACCGAGGCGGTCGGCGAACGGGGTGGCGGGGTTTTGGTTGGATTTTCGGAGGATGACGACGGGTTCGGCGCCGGAAATTTCGGCGGCGAAGATCCTTCCGTCGAAGCGCACGCAGGCATCGAGGGCGACGCGCGTGACCTCCCCGGCGGGGAGGCCGGCGCCGAAGGAGGTGGCCCCGATCACGGCGGCATCGGCGCGGGCGGCGGTGCGCAGCGCGGCGACGACGAAGCGCGCGGCATCAGCGGGCGCGAGGGCGGCGGCGCGGGTCGCGGGGTTGTGGCCGAGGACGGCGAGGTCTTCGGGCGTGAGGTGTTACGCGGTGGTTTTTCGGATGAGCGCGGCGAGTTAGACCAGCGGCGGGACCTCTCCCCAAAGGGAGCGCTCTCCGAGTTGGCGGCGGTTCGCCTCGGCATCCGTAGGCAGCTCGCTTGCGAGCGCTCGGCGACCGGAGCGCTCGCAAGCGAGCTGCCTACCGCCAACGGCAGACGCACCCGAGCGGGGGTGATTACGGTTTCCCGTTTGACCCCCGGGGCGGGGGGTTTACCAAAGGCCCTCCCACGGATGAACCGAGTCCATATCAAGACCTACGGGTGCCAGATGAACGAGCGCGACAGCGAGGCGGTCGCGGCGATGTTGCGCGCGCGGGGCTACCGGATCGTGACGAGCGAGGACGATTGCGACGTGTTGCTGCTCAACACCTGCAGCGTGCGCGACGCGGCGGAGCAGAAAGCCATCGGCAAGGCGGCCAACATCGCGCACCGCAAGCGGAAGCAGCCGGACTTCGTGCTCGGGATCTTGGGCTGCATGGCGCAGAACCGGGGGGCCGAGCTCCTGGACAAGTTGCCCGACGTGGACCTGATCGTGGGCACGCAAAAATTCCACCAGGTGCCGGACTATTTGGAAAACATCCGCGCCGCGCGGGCGGCCGGCGTGCCGTTGGCGACGAGCATCGTGGACATCGCGGAAGAGGCCGGTTCGCAGAACACGATCCGCGACCATGTGCTTTCCCAGGACACCGCGAACGAGAACGGCGGCGCGACGGGGTCGGCCGACGGTGCGGATGTGCCGCCGCAGATCAGCGCCTTCGTCTCGATCCAGCAGGGGTGCAACATGGACTGTGCGTTCTGCATCGTGCCGAAGACGCGCGGCGACGAACGCTCGCGACCGATGGAGGACATCGTGGCGGAGTGCCGCGCGCTCGCCGATCGCGGCGTGCGCGAGGTGACGTTGCTCGGGCAAATCGTGACGAGCTACGGCCGGCGCGATTACACGCACACGGACGGGATTTCGCCGTTCGTCCAGTTGCTCGGGCGGGTGAGCGCCATCGAGGGGATCGAGCGCATCCGCTTCACCTCGCCCCACCCGCGCGGCTTCAAGCAGGACCTCGTCGATGCCTACGGACGGCTGCCGAAACTGTGCGGCTACGTGCACCTGCCGATGCAGTCGGGGAGCAACCGGATATTGCGCGCGATGAACCGGCCCTACACGCGCGAGCGTTATTTCGAGATCGTCGAGGCGTTGCGCGCGGTGCGGCCCGACATGTATTTTTCGACGGACATCATCGTGGGTTTTCCGGGCGAGACCGACGAGGAGTTCGAACAGACGCGCGAGCTGTTCGAGCGGGCCAACTACGACATGGCCTACGTGTTCAAATACTCGATCCGGAGCGGCACGCCGGCGGCCGCGATGGGCGACCAGATTTCCGACGAGGTAAAAGAGGCGCGCAACGCCACGCTGCTCGCGCTGCTCCAGCAAAACTCCGTGCGCCGCAACGCCACGCTGATCGGCACGGTCGAGGAAGTCCTCGTCGAGGGGCCGGACAAGACGGGGAAGAAATTCACCGGTCGGACCCGCGGCAACCGCGTGTGCATCTTCGAGGCGAGTCCGCGGCTGATCGGACAGCTCGTGCCGCTGAAGATCGAGCGCGCGAGCGTGAGCACACTCTACGGCGAGTTGGTGCTTTCCGGAGTGCCAAGTTGAAGGTTGAAAGATGATAGACCGGACTCGCTTGCCGACCTTTCACCTTTCAACTTTCACCCTTCAACTTTTCCGATGAGCCTCACCCTCGCCACCCTCGTTCCCGGTCTGGTCCTGCTTGCGCTCGGCATGCCGTTGTTGGTCGGCAACTCGGTGGCGGGCGCGGCGCTGAAGGCGTTTCCCCGGTCCAAAGCGGCGGCCTATCTTTTTTTCGGCGCGGGCGCGGCGTGGTTTTTGTATAACATCTGGAATCTCTCGATGGCCGACATGGGGGAATACCGGAAGCTGCTCTTCGTCGGATTTCTTCTCGTGGCGGTCATGGCATTTAAATTTGTGCCGGATTTCCTTTCGGTGCGCGGCGTCTGCGCGCTGGTGCTGCTCGCGGCGACGCCGTTGCTCGAACCCGCATTCACGGAGTGGGCTCAACCCCAGCGACTCTTCATGGTCACCGTCGTTTATCTGGGGATTGCCGCCGCGATCTGGCTCGGGGCGCAGCCGTGGCGGCTGCGGGATTGGATCAACTGGCTCTTCGTCGTGCCGGGCCGGGCGCGGATCGCCGGCGGGATGATGGCGGGCTACGGCCTGCTCCTGTGCGGCGTGGCCTTCACCTACTGAAGGCATGTCGGCCCCCTCCTCCGTCGCGGTCGCCAAACCCGCCCCCGTGCTGCTCGTGCTCGCGGGGCCGGCCGGTTCCGGCAAGAGCACGTTATGCGATCGGATCGTGCACGAGGTCCCGGGCTTCGCGCGGGTCGTCACCACCACCACCCGCGCGCCGCGGCCGGGCGAAGTCAACGGCGTGCATTACCACTTTCTCACGTCCGAACAATTCGACGCCAAGATCGTGGCGGACGAATTTCTCGAGTGGGCCTGGGTGCATGGCGAACGCCGCTACGGCACGCTCAAGGCCAGCGTCTTCGAGCCTCTCGCCCATGGGCACAGTTTGGCGATCAACCTCGATGTGCAGGGGGTAGCCAGCCTGCGCGAGGAAGCGGAACACTCGCTGATCCTTCAGCGCGCGATGGCGCCGATCTTCATCCGGCTCGACCACGAGCAGCTCGTGGCGCGCATCCGCGGGCGCGGTCAGGACGACGACGCCGAAATCGCCCGACGGATGGCGACGGCCGAGGCCGAGTTGCTGGAGGCGGCGAAGTTTGAATTCGTCATCGAAAGCGGATCCCGCGACGAGGATTTCGCGGCGTTGTTGGGGATTCTGGAGACGGCGCGGGCGCGGGCGGGCTGACCGCCGCCGCCGGGCCACGCCTGGGCGATAGCCTCACCCGCCGATGTAGCTCATCTCGATCTTCGCGCGGGATTCGCCGGCGGCGAGGAGGCCGGCGCGTTCGTCGCTGTAGCGGTCTTCGCGGCCGCGCCAGATGCGCGCGAGGTAGGCGGCGAGTTCGGTATCGTCGGCACCGGCGCGGAGGCAGGCGAGCACGTCCCAACCGAGCGAGGCGAAGAGGCAGGTGAAAAGTTTGCCGTCGGCGGAGAGACGGGCGCGGTGACAGTCGCGGCAGAACGGCTCGGTCACCGAGCTGATGAGCCCGATCTCGCCGCGGCCGTCGGCGTAGCGGTAGCGCGCGGCGACTTCGCCCCGGTAGGCGGGGCCGACGGGTTCGAGCGGCCAGACGGCGTTGATGCGCGCGACGAGTTCGCGGGCGGGGACGACACGCTCGGCGGACCAGTGGTTGGTGTTGCCGACATCCATGAACTCGATGAAGCGAAGGGAGTGGCCGCGGACGCGGAAGTATTCGCAGAGCGCGAGGAGTTCGCCGTCGTTTACGCCGCGCTGGACGACGCAGTTGATTTTGACGGGCAGTCCGATCGCGGCGGCGGCATCGATGCCGCGGAGGACGCGGGCGACGCTGAAGCCGAGGCCGTTGAGCTTGCCGGCGGTGACGTCGTCGAGGGAATCGACGGAGACGTTGACGCGGTCGAGGCCGGCGGCGCGGAGGGCGGGAGCGAGTTTTTCGAGGAGCCAACCGTTGGTCGTGAGGGCGACGTCGGGCAGGCGGAGGTCGTGCTTGAGCGCGCGGACGAGGTCGGGCACGTCGGGGCGCAGGAGCGGCTCGCCGCCCGTGAGGCGGATTTTTTCCACGCCGAGCGTAGTGAAGGCGCGGGCGATGCGGGTGAGTTCGCCGAGGGACATGAGCTGCGGATCGCGCAGGAAGGCGTGGCCGGGGCCGAAGACCTCCTTCGGCATGCAGTAGGGGCAACGGAAATTACAGCGGTCGGTCACCGAGATCCGGAGATCGCGGAGGGGGCGCTGGAATTGATCGACGGGGCCGGGCATCGGAGAGGAGAAAACCCGACGGTGCGGCGATGGCAAAGAAAACGGCGAAATTTCGTTCGCCCCGGCCCCGCAAGACGCCAGAAAACAGCGGTCCCCATGCTCCTCACCCCCGCCGAAGCCGAGCGGCTCATCCGCGAAAACATCCCCCAGCTCCACCGCGAAGACTGTCCCCTCGAGGCGGCGCACGGGCGGATTTTGCGCGCGGATCTGCGGGCCGACCGCGATCTGCCGCCCTTCGACCGGGTGACGATGGACGGTTACGCGCTGCGCGCGGCGGCGCTGGCAGCGGGTATCCGGGCGTTTCGGATCGAGGGTGTGCAGGCGGCGGGAATGGTGCCGCGCACGCTCGGTCCGGAGGCGGATGCGTGCGTCGAGATTATGACGGGCGCGGTCTTGCCGGAGGGCGCGGATTGCATCGTGCCCTACGAAGAGACGGCCCGCGGCGCGAAGGTGGGCACGGTGACCGTCTCGGAAGCGGCGGGAAAATTTTCCGCCGGTCACGCCCTGCACCGGCGTGGCGGCGACCATCGCGGCGGCGAGGTGATCGTGCGGGCCGGGGCGCGGCTGACCGGGCGTGAGATCGCGGTGGCGGCGGCCTGCGGGCACGCGGCGCTGACGGTGGCGCATTCGCCGAAGATCGCGGTCGTGGCGACCGGCGACGAACTCGTCGAGGTCGAGGCGGCCGTGGCCCCGCACCAGATCCGCCGCAGCAACGATCACGCCCTGCGCGCCGCACTCGCGCTGGCCGGTTATCCGCGCGTCGAACGGTTTCACGTGCGCGACATCCGGCACGAGATCGAGCACCTCCTCTGGCACCTGCTGGTCGAATACGACGTGCTCCTGCTCACCGGCGGCGTTTCCAAGGGAAAGTTCGATTACTTGCCCGAGGAGTTGGCCAGACAGGGAGTGAAAAAGGTGTTCCACGGCGTGGCGCAGCGGCCGGGCAAACCGTTTTGGTTCGGGCTGAGCGCGCGTTCGACGCCGGTCTTCGCGCTACCGGGCAACCCGGTCTCCAGCTACACCTGCCTGCACCGCTATGTGCTGCCGGCGTTGGCCCACGCTAGCGGCGCGACTCCGGCCGCGGTGCGCACGGTGGCTCTGGCGACGCCCGTGACGTTCAAGCCCAAGCTCGCGTGTCTGTTACCCGTAAAATTGAGCAGCGGCCCGCGCGCCGAGCTGCTGGCCACGCCCGACGCGGTGAATACCTCCGGGGACTTCGCGGGACTGGTCGGCACCGACGGCTTTGTGGAGCTGCCGGCGGAGCGGGACGAGTTTCCGGCGGGCACCCTCGTGCCCTTCACGCCGTGGGCGTAGGCGCCCGATTCGTTTTGCGCCCGGGCCATCCGCACCGAACGTTTCCCGCCATGCTTACCCACCTCGACGCCCATGGTCAGCCCGCGATGGTCAACGTCGGCGCCAAGGTCCTCACGCATCGTGTCGCCACGGCGACGGCGGTGGTGGCCCTTCCGCCCGCGCTGGCGGCGCTCCTGCGCGACGGCGACATCGCGACGAAGAAAGGACCGGTTTTCCAGACCGCGATCCTCGCCGGCATCATGGGCGCGAAGAAAACGAGCGAGCTCATCCCGCTCTGCCATCCGCTGCCTCTCGACGATTGCAAAATCCAAATCGAGAGCCGCCCGCCCGCCGCCGACGGCTCGGCCGAGGTCATCATCACCTGCACCGCCGAAACCCACGCGAAGACGGGCGTAGAAATGGAAGCGCTCACCGGCGCGACGGTCGCAGCGCTCACGCTCTACGACATGGGCAAGGCCGTCTCGCACGGCATCGTCATCAAGGACGTTCGTCTGAGGGAGAAAACCGGCGGCAAGAGCGACTTTCACTCGGCCTAGTTCCGCCCAACCGCCCCCTCTCTCCGTCCCGGCCCGCTGTGATCACCGTCCACATCCAATATTTCGCCATCCTCCGCGAGCAACGCGGGCTGGCCCGGGAAACCCTCGCCACCCCCGCGCCTACCGCCGTCGCGCTCTACGAAGAGCTGCGGGCCCGTCACGGCTTCACGTTGCCCCCGGACCGCGTGCGCGCGGCGATCAACGAGGAATTCGTCGCTTGGGACACGCCTCTGCGCGAGGGGCAAACCGTGGTATTCATTCCGCCGGTCGCGGGCGGTTAAACGCATATCACGCCATGTTTCGCATCTCCGCCGAACCGCTCGATCCCGCGGCGCTCCAGCGCACACTCGCCGATACCCACGCCGGCGCCTGCTTGACCTTCGAGGGCTGGGTGCGCGACCACAACGAAGGCCACCCTGTGCTCGCGCTCGACTACGAGGCTTACGCGCCGCTCGCCGAGAAGGAAGGCGCGCGCATCCTCGCCGAGGCCCGGGCCAAATTCGCGATTCGCGGCGCGGTCTGCGTCCACCGCGTCGGCGCGCTCAAACTTGGCGACCTCGCGGTCTGGGTGGGCGTGACGGCGGCGCACCGCGGCGCGGCGTTTGACGCCTGCCGCTACCTCATCGACGAGACCAAGGCGCGCGCGCCCATCTGGAAAAAGGAACACTACACCGACGGGGCGACCCTTTGGATCAACTGCGCCACCCGGGGCGACCACGCCGACCGGGTAAAAATCTAGGCATTTCCGCTGAGCGCCCGCCTTTCGTCTCGTGTCGCCGGAACGTTGGGTCTTCATTCCCCGCATGTTAGTCCTTGCCGTCACCGTCGCAGAAAAACTCGGGAAGATCCCGACCGAGTTCTGGATCAATCTCGGTCTGGCGGTCCTGTTGCTCGTCGCCCTCGTCGTTGTGCTGCGGAAGCTCGCCGGGGCCAACAAGGTGGTGCTCGCGGTCGTCGGAACATTGGTGATTTCAATCGTCGGCTTCAACTGGGTCTATGAGCGCAACGAACCGAAGTTCCTGACGCCCTTCGTCGACAAGATCTCCGGGTTTTTTCCGACCAAGGCCGGCTACAACGCCAAGCAGCAGAAAGCGCCCAACCCTTGAACGCGCCCCGCGCACCGGGCCGGCGCGGAGAAAAACGATCCCGGCCGAAAAAACTGTTTGGTTTCACCCGACCCGCAGGGTAACCCTCTGGCCTTCTTATGGCCAAAACTCACTCCGACATCGGACTCATCGGCCTCGCCGTGATGGGTCAGAACCTCGCCCTGAATATCGCCGACCACGGCTTCAAGATCACGGTTTACAACCGCACGACCGAGAAGACCGAGAAGTTCGTCGCCGAAAACCCCCACACTCCCGGCGGTCTCATCGGCGCGAAGACGCTCCCGGAGTTCGTCGCTTCCCTCGCGAAGCCCCGCAAGATGGTCATCCTCGTCCAGGCCGGGAAGGCCACCGACGCCGTCATCGACAGCCTCGTCCCCCTCCTCGAAGGCAACGACATCATCATCGACGGCGGCAACGCCCTTTGGACCGATACCATCCGCCGCGAAAAAGCCCTGAAGGAAAAAGGTCTCCGCTTCATCGGCTCCGGCGTCTCCGGCGGCGAAGAAGGCGCCCGCTTCGGCCCGGCCCTCATGCCCGGCGGCGACGCCGCCGCCTACAAGGAACTCGCCCCGATCTGGAACGCCATCGCCGCCAAGGTCGACGCCAAGACCGGCGTGCCCCTCACCGGCGCCGCCCCCGGCAAGCCCATCGTCGGCGGCGTCCCGTGCGCCACCTACATCGGCGAAAACGGCGCCGGCCACTACGTGAAGATGGTCCACAACGGGATCGAGTATGGCGACATGCAGATGATCTGTGAGGCCTACGCCCTCATGCAGGGTCTTCTGAAGATGAAAGCTCCCGAGATGGGCGCGATCTTCTCCGAGTGGAATCAGGGCATGCTCGGCTCCTTCCTCATCGAAATCACCGCCGACATTCTGAAACAAAAAGACCCCGTCACGAAGAAGCCCTTTGTCGACATCGTCCTCGACACCGCCGGCCAGAAAGGCACCGGCAAATGGACCTCCGTCAACGCCCTCGACATGGGCGTCCCCGCGCCGACGATCGCGGAGTCCGTCTTCGCCCGCTGCATCAGCGCCGTGAAGGAAGAGCGCGTCGCCGCCTCGAAGATCCTCAAAGGTCCCTCGAAGAAATACAAAGGCTCCAAGAAGGCGCTCATCGCCGCCATCCACGACGCTCTCTACTGCTCGAAAATCTGCTCCTATGCCCAAGGCTTCCAGCTCATGCGCGAGGCGCAGAAGGAATACAAGTGGACCCTCAACTTCGCCGAGATCGCGCAGATCTGGCGCGGCGGCTGTATCATCCGCGCGGTCTTCCTCCAGAAGATCACCGAGGCCTACGCCCGCGACCCGAAGCTCGCGAATCTCCTCCTCGACGCCTACTTCACCAAAACCGTGAAGAAGGCGCAGGAAAATTGGCGCAAAGTCGTCGCCCTCGCCGCCGAGTGCGGCGTGCCGGCCCCGACGTTCAGCTCCGCGCTCTCCTATTACGACAGTTACCGCAGCGCCCGCCTCCCGGCCAACCTGCTCCAAGGCCAACGCGACTTCTTCGGCGCGCACACCTACGAGCGCACCGATAAACCCCGCGGCAAGTTCTTCCACATCGACTGGCCCGAGAAGGGTCGTCCGCAACTGGAGATGTGAAATCGGCCGGAAGAGAGAAGTGATGCCGACATCGGCATCACCCCAAATACGCCCGCAGGCTGGCGTCGAGTGACGCCAGACGCGCGGCGGAGAGGTGACCCAGCGTGCCGCGCAGGCGGCGTTTGCTGACTTGGCGCAGGCCCGGCACCACCGCGAAACTTTCCTTGCCTGAAAACACCCCGACGCTCACTCGCAGCGGGAGAATCTCCGGCGCCAGACTCGATGTCGGCACCACCACGATGGTATCGAGCAGCCCATTATGGACGTCGCCCGACACGATCACCGCCGGGCGCATTTTGCCCATCTCAGGCGGGTTCGCATCGCTCAAATCAACCCAGACGACCATGCCGCGTTTCATGAGGTCGCGAAGCGGGTTCGCGGTGCTTCCCCGAGAGGAGCCTCTTCCCAAGTTTCCAATTCGGTTCGTTCTTCGGGATGATCCTGTAAAAACAACTGATAGGCTTCGGCCGCAGCCTGTTGCTGACGCTGACTGTATTCGCGTTCGATGAGCGCCCGCACATATGCGGTGGCGCTCTGTTCGGCCCCTTTCAGGTTGCCAACTTTTTCGTAAACATCCCCTTCTAGCTTAATAGTAGTAGCGGCCATACCTAGAAAGTAGTTTTTGAGTATCTTAAGTCAAGGAGCCGAAAACACACACGCTTGGTTGCTCGCCGCCCATGCACTATCCTGACAAATACCCTGTGACTGTTCGGCGAGTGGCTTGGCGGATCGCAACGCGGGTTGAATTTTCCCAACCGCGACCTGTCTCTTATACACATCTCCGAGCCCACGAGACTAAGGCGAATCTCGTATGCCGTCTTCTGCTTGAAA
>ENA-ORBV01017141-ORBV01017141.1-microbial-mat-metagenome-genome-assembly--contig:-NODE-17141-length-10405-cov-3.061677_pt1 | contig 10405 bp, 9 predicted proteins | sample MGYA00237777_ERZ505514 | MGnify/ENA primary metagenome ERZ505514 (study PRJEB26160, sample SAMN06269048) | microbial mat metagenome | isolation source: Oligotrophic lake microbial mat | place...
ACAGGTAATAGGTATTCGTGGGGTACTGCTTCGGCAGTTGATGCTTGAGCGCGTAGTTAACCAGGGTTTCCAGCATCACGTCGCCCGACTTGCGACCCAGGAACACGGCGCAGGTGCCGCCGGCACTGGCCAGGTCCTTATTGTCTGCCGGACCGTCAGAGATGTCGACCTGATCCGTGCCGGTGGTCCACGTATACGGGAAGCGGCTGACGTCCTTGTAGGGGTCGAGCTTGTCCCAGTTCTTGTTCGTCGCCTTCCAGGCGAGTTCCAACCACTTCTTCGAGCCCTCCATGCCGTTGCCGACATTCAGCTGGGCGGCCAGGGCGCTCTTGAGCGCCATGACATTCCAACCCGTCACCGACGAGTCGTTACGAGTGCTGGGCCCCATATAGTCCCAACCCAGACCAGCGTATTGGGGATCGGCGGCTTTGGGGTCCTTGTTCTGACGGGCGAGCATGAGGTCCACGCCCTTCTGGGTGGGTGCCTTGAGGGCATTGTCTCCGGTCATGGCATATGCCTCGGCCAGGGCCATGACGACCACGGGGTGCTCGTAGTTGCGGCCCCAGCTGCCATCGGCCGCCTGCACGCGGATCAAATGATCCAAACCCTTCTTAACCGTTTGCTTGTAGCGATTCGGGGTGACATGGTCGAAGCCGGCGCCCAGGAAGCACAGGACAGCATATCCGGTGATGGCGTTGACGCCGCCCTCAGGGGTGGTGCCCGGCTCGCACTTGGGGTCCTCGGTGCAATTCTTGGGATAGTTTGTGGGATCCCACTTGCCGTCCGGGTCCTGGTGCCTCTTAAACCATTCCAGGGCGGCGGTTACGGCGCTTTCGCTGCCCTTGCTGCCGCCGAACTTGCCAATGGCGCGACGCTTGCCGCCACCGGTGCGCGACCCGAACATGCCGGATCCGCCGCCGCCAGCGCCGATCGCCATGAAGGCGCCCTGGCTGCCCATTTCGGCATCGGCCACGGCCTCTTCACGGCCCTTGGGGATGGGATTGTCGCTGTCGGTCTCGCGCTCGGCCTGGACATCGACCGGCAGGTCGAGCTGGCTGATGGGCGAGGGCTTGTCGACCGTGGCATCAGGCACGTCGAGGGGCAGTTCGGTTGGCGTGAGAGTGGTATCCTCGACCTTCTTCTCGGGCTCAGGCGGACGCTCGATAGAGGCCACACGCACCGGCGGGGTGTCCACTTCCTCCTCTTTCACGGCCCAATAGATCAGTCCGAATAGCATCAGGACGATCACATGGAAGGTGCCAGAGATCAGCCAGCCGGTCCAGCCAAGGTTGGCCGGACGGCTATCGCCTTCCTCCTCACCTTCGACCAGCTCGCCGTCAGGATTCTGATCATCGACCTGATCGTCGAATTCTTGGTCATCTTTTTTGGCCATGACATATTCCTCGTGGTGCTCAAACGTGGTTCGACGGCAAAGGTTCAGTCTGCCGTGCGTCCGAGCCGGAATGGGCCCATCTGGACCCACCGGCGGAGGTGTTATTGAAGCACCTGACCCGCCCAGACCCAGACCTGAAGGGGCCCATACCGGCTCCTTGGATCACACGCAGTCAGCGGCGCCAGCGGGACGCTCCCCTGCAAGCATCTCAACGGGGCCAAGCCGTTCCCTCACGCCCCTAAACCAACAGAACACCCCGCCGGCCAAGCCGACGGGGTTGCCGCGATCCAGTCAACGATCAGCTGATCTCAGGCGATTGCCTGGGCAATCTCATCCTCGGTGAGCACCGTGAAGGCCCGACCCGTCTTGCGGCTCAACCAGCTCTGGCACTCGGGGCTGAGCGGCACGCCGGCGGCGGTGGCCTTGATCTTGGCGGCAATGCGCACATCGCGACGCCCGGCGGCTTTACGCTTGGCGGGCTGGTTGGCTTTGCGGGTATCAATCTTGATCTGCGCGAGCTTATCGAGACGGATGCGACGGTGACGATGCATGCCACGGGACATGACAACTCCATTTCTAAGGAAGGGGCGGGAAGGATGGTGGGCGGATTGCCAGAGTCAAGTGTGCGGCCATCGGCAGCCGCAGGGCACCCTACGAGAATTCGGCATTGTGGTACACGTCCTGGACGTCCTCGTGGTCGTCCAACTCGTCCAGCAACTCCTGCACGGCGGTCGTCTGCGCCCCACTGGTGGCGATGCTGTTGTCCGGCAGCTTGGTGACTTCGGCATTCGCCACGGTCAGCTTCGCGGTGGCCAAGGCGGCTTTGATGCGATCAAAATCCCGCGGTTCGGCCACCACGGACACCTGACTCTCCTCGACGGCGGCCACATCCAAGGCATCGCAGTCGGCGGCCAGCAAGGCTTCCAGGACCTGATCCTCGGCACCGTCGACCAGCAGCACGGCGCGGTCCTTGAACTGCCAGCCGACGCAGCCGGGCACGCCCATGGCACCACCGCTGCGTTCGAAGATTTTTTTGATCTCAGGCGCAGTGCGGGTGCGATTGTCGGTCAGCCCCTCGACCACCACGGCGACGCCACCAGCGGCATAGCCTTCGTACACCACGGCTTCCATGAGCTTGCCGGTCGCACCCTCGCCAGCGGCTTTTTTGATTGCCCGATCAATGGGCTCATTGGCCATGTGCGCGGCCCGGGCCTTCTCAACGGCCAAACGCAGGCGGGGATTCTCGTCCAGGTGCGGCCCACCCATCTGTACCGCCACGGTGATGAGCTTGCCCATCTTGGCGATGACCTTGCCGCGCTTGGCGTCGTTAGCCGCCTTCTTGTGCTTGATGTTCGACCAGTGGGAATGTTTTGCCATTGGCGGAGCGCTAGGGTGCAGGTGACGGGGGACGAAGAGCCGGGCTTAGCGCTTCTTGGTTTCCTTACCGGTCTCCTTTTTGTTTTCTTTGCCGTCTTTGCCGGCGTCCTTTTTCACTTCCTTGCCGGTCTCCTTCTTAGGGGCTTCTTTAGGTGCTTCCTTGGCCGGCTTCTTCTCGCTGCGCGCTACCTTGTCTTTTTCGGTGCGTGTCTCCTTGCTGGTCGCGCGGGTGCCTTCCTTGTCCTTGGCGCTGTCCTTGGCGGTTGGCTTCTTGGGCGGCTTGCTGTCGCTCTCCAAGGCGCTGGCACCATCCCAGTTGAAATCGAGGTCCTGCGGTTCTTCTTCGCCGGCAGACTGGTAGACATGAACATGTTCGCGCAACACGCGGGACAGGCGCAGGATTTCTTCGACGTCCAGCGCTTCTTCGACCTTCTTGATGCCGACCTGGAAGTTCAGCGGCTTGGGCACACCGCCCAGATGCTTGAGCAGGCGGAACTGGTCCTCGTCACAGGGGAAGCACTTCACGTCCAAGAGTTGAAGCAGCGCGCGCTCGACCATGTCCTTGCGGATATTGGTGGTGTCCGGCAGGGCGCGCAGGGTTTCGATGCCCTCGGCATTCAACAGGTCATGGATGTCCATGCGCTTGAAGGCTGTGTAGAGGTCACCCAGCAGGTGCTTGAGGTCTTCGGCCTTCTCACGCGAACGGTAATATTTGGCGCCCAGCACGTCCTCGATCTCGCGCACCGTGGCGACGCGCATGTCGTTCCAGTCGACGTACTCGTCGCGCAGGCGCTTCAAGGTGTCGCGGGAAGACTTCTCGCTGGCCCCCAGTTCCAGGATCTGGGCCACCAGGGCCTCGATGAAATCAGTGAACTTCTGTGGTTTGCGTTGGCCGTAGCGCTCTTCGAGGGCGGCGCACACCTTCACCAGATCGGCATGCAACGGATTGGTGGACTGGCCTGCCTTCGACATGAGAACTCCAAGGGCGACGGGAAAGGGCGGGCAACCTACTGCCGGCACCCCCTCGGTCAATCACAGCAGCCGCCCGTCCCCGACTTCCGTTGACGTTGGCGCGGGGGTGGTGACTTTCACCTCCCCGACATGTCCACCGGCACCCCGAATCCTGACCGAGCCTCCCGCGCCGAGCTGCCCACCCAGATGGCCACGCCCAGGCACCTGCCGGCCACCATTGCCACCGCCAGTGGTCATGCCGACGCCACCAAACTGACCTTGCCGCCCGGCGAAGACCTGGCCGGGCAGGACGAGATCATCGAGATAGCGCCCGCTGCCATCGAGGAACCGCGAATCCTCGACGCGGGTGCTGACGGGCGGACGAATTCCCAGGGGTTGCCACGTCAGCGTATCGAGCGGATCGGGAACTGCGTTCATCGCGGACTCACCATCCCAAAGCATAGGTCGGGCGACGCGGATCAGCGCCGCCCGCGAGCACGCCGCGGCGATGATCGGCGACGATCGTACAGACCGCGCCGGCCTTCCACGTGTTGTCGGGCCAGGGCTGCAATCGGTGGCCGCGCGCAGCGAGCGGATCGCCGATCTTCGCGAGCAGACGCTGCTCGATGTTGAGGCGACCGGGATCATAGGGATGCGGGGCGAAGGAATCCGGGAAGCTCGCGGTGCCGAAGCGCGGCGCCTCGACCGCCGCCTGCGGATCCATCCCGAACAGCGTGATGTTGAGCAGGACCTGCAGCATCGCCTGGATCTGAACGTCGCCACCCGGCGTGCCGAAGGGCATCGTGAAATGTCCCGGCCTGATCGCGAGCGCGGGATTGGGCGTGAGACGCGGACGCTTGCCGCCCGCGACACTGCTGGGATGATCGGCTTCGGTCCAGGATTGCGAGCCGCGTGTCGAGATCACCATGCCGGTGCCGGGCACGACCACGCCGTCCGAGGACGAGTCACTCGGCGTCGCGGAAAACACATTGCCCCAGCGATCGACGACGCAGACATAGGAGGTGTCGCGTGGCGACGGCGACGGCGTGTTGCTGCCTGGCGGCAAACTCGTCCACGGCGTCTCGGCGAGTCCGCGACGCGGATCGCCGGCGGGCGGCAATTCGGGCCAGGCGCGATCCATGCGGATCAGCGCGCGACGCTTCGCGACATACTCGGCCGAGAGCAGCGCATCGATCGGCACATCGACGAAGCGCGGGTCGCCGTAATGCCGCTCGCGATCGGCGAAGGCGAGCTTGATCGCCTCCGTCAGGACATGCACGTAATCGGCGCTGTTATGGCCGAGCGCGGCGAGCTTGCGCGGTTCGAGCAGCGACACCGCCTGCGCCAGGGCCGGGCCTTGGCACCACGGTCCGCAGACGTAGACCTCGACATCGCCGAGCCGCGTCATCACGGGCGCCTCGATCGCCGGCATGAATTCCGCGAGATCCGCTTGCGTGAGCAGCCCGCCATTGTCCTGGTAGAAGCGCGCGATCGTCGCGGCGATGTCGCGTTTGTAGAACGCGTCGTGCGCGGCGCCGAGCCCGGCTTCGCGACCGCCCTGCGCCGCCGCCTTGCGCTCCTCCGCGACCATGTAGCCGAGCATGCGAGCGAGATCGGCCTGCACGAACACATCGCCTGGCGCCGGCGTGCGCCCCTTGGGCAGATAGACCGCCGCGCTCGCCGGCGATTGCGCGTAGGTCGGCGCATGCTCGGCCAATTGCCCCGCGAGGAAGCGATCTGTCGCGAAGCCTTCGCCAGCGAAGCGGATCGCATCGGCGGCGATGTCGCCGAAGCCCATCGTGCCGAAGCGCTGCAGCGCGAGGATCCAGGCCGCCGGCGCACCGGGCACGATGCTGCGCAAGAGCCCCTTCGGGATCACGCCGCCATGGCGGCTGCGGAAGAACTCGCAACTCGCCGCCTTGGGCCAGGGGCCGAGTCCGCTGATCGTGGTCACCTCCTTTTGCGCCGCGCGGTAGATCATGATCGGCGCGACGCCGGAGACCTGCACGATGTTGGGCTGCAGCACGCCGAGCGCGAGACCCGCGGCGCAGCCGGCGTCGATCGCGTTGCCGCCCGCCTCGAGCACGCGAAACGCGGCATGCGCGGCGAGGTAGTGTCCGGCCGACACCATGTGGCGCGTGCCCATCAACGCGGGACGCCCCGTCGCCGCGGCGCTGTTGTCCTGCCAGCTTCCGAACAGCTCGCTCGTGCTCATCGCTTTCCTTCTCCTCGTTCACGCATGACTCACCGCGACCGTACGAAACGACCGATCCCGATCGCGCGTTCAGGCGCCGCACCACCCCACGATGATCGCCGCCGCGACCTTCACGGCGCGCAGATAGTCTTCGACATCGACCCATTCGTCGTGACTGCCGTTCTGCGAGAGATCGCCGCCGAGCGGGCCCAGGCCGACGGTCGGGATCCCCTTCTGGACCATCGGCACGCGGATGTCGCTCGAGGTGTGCATCGCGTTGACGTAAGGCGGCTGGCCCGTCGCCGCGACGATCGCCGCGCTCGTCACCTGATAGAGAGGATGCGCCACCGGAGTCTCCGCGCCGGTGACGCCGGCGAGGAATTCGATGCGCGGCGGATGATCCCTCAGCCAGGGATCCTGCTCGGCCGCGCGACCCACCGCTGCTTCGATCTGCGACCGCACGGCGTCGAGCGTCTCGGGCGGTGGAAAGGAAAGCGTGCAGCCGAGCACGCAATCCGGCGCGATCCGGCTGAACCGCGCGCCGTCGCCGCAGCGCAGATGCGAGACGAGCAGATTGGTCGAGCGTCCGACGGCAGCGTCGAGCGCGGGATGCTTCACTTCTCGTGCGCGCTTCTCGCCCAGCTCCTGCAACGCGCGATAGACGATCCACGCCTTGTCGAGCGGATTGATCGCCTGATGCGCGAAAGCCGTGTGGCCCGGCTCGCGCGTGCCCGGCTGCCTGCCCGTGACGGTGATGCGGAACTCGAGCAGACCCGACGCGAAGGCCTTGATCTCGCGCATGCCAACGCCGGACTCGGCGGGGTGCAAGTAGACGGCTGCATCCGCCGTATAGCCGTGATGCAGCACGGCGTGAACGCCGCGGGCGTGACGCTTGCTCGGCGTGCTGGCGACGATCACATCGCCCCCAGGCTTCAGACCCGCCGCTTTCACCGCTTCCAGCGCCTGCACGAAAGTCGCGACGCCGGCCAGGTCGTCGCTGACGCCCCAGCCGTAGAGCCGGCCGGAATCGATCACGCCTGCGAAGGGATCGCGCTGCCAGCGCTCGAGATTCTTCACCGGCTCGCCGTCGGGATGCGCGAAGAAGATGACGCTGCGACCTGCCTTCGTCCCGACGAGGCGCGCGACGATGCTCTCGCGCTCCTCCAGCGCCATTGCCTGCTCCGCCGCGAACTCGTCGCGGATCGGCACGTCGCTGGGGCGATAGCGCAGCCGCTCGACCTTGCAGCCCAGTCGCTCGAGCGTCTCGGCCACTCGCGCCTGCACTGCCGCCTCGCCGTCGCGCGCCAGGCGATTGAGATCCTGCAGGAAGGCGATCGTCGCATCGCGCCGCGTCTCGACGGCATCACGAACCAGTTGCGAGGCGTCAGGCATCGGGGACTCCGTTGGGTTCAGCGACATGCGAGAAGAGAAGCGCAAACTCTCCATCACACGCGACACTGTCAATCGTCGAAGTCGCGACGACGCGCCCGCAGCTCCCATCCCCTCCTGCCGCGGCACGCGGTAGGTAGGGGTGACCGCGCAGCGGCCGGGGAGGTTCCTTGAACTCGAAGAGGTCCGACCTCACGAAGCTCCCACGAAACCTCCCCGTCAGCGCGCTTCGCGCGTTGCCACCCCTCCTATTCGCTTCGCGAACAGGAGGGGATCGACATCACCGCGGCAAGATCGTGCCGATGCCCGCCGCCTTTGCCGCTGCGTAGACGCGTGCGGCGACGGCGAGGTCGCCGAGCGCGAAGCCGCGGAAGATGAACATCGTGCGGTGGCGCGGATCCGTTTGGCCAGGGTGCACGCCGGTGACCAGCTCGCTGAGATCGGTGTCGAACAGCGGCGCATCGCCCAGCCCGAGCGCGCGCACGAGTTCCGGCGCCTGGCTTTGGTCATCTGTCGCCAGGACGTCCAGATCGCGCAGACCCGAGGCGATCCAGGAGCGTCCGACATCGACGGCGCTGACGAAGCTCCCCGGCCGCAGCCAAGACGGATCGAGAAATGGCGCAAAACCCCCCCGATTCGGTACGCTCGTGATCACGATGTCGCTGGTCGCGACGAGTTCCTCGGGATCCTTGCCCGCCATGGCCTCCAAGCCGAGCGCACTGGCCTGTTCGGCAAGCGCAACGGCGGATCGATGGGTCCGGCTAACTGCGGCAACGCGGCTGAGCCCTGGCAGCCATGCATGAAAGGCCGCGAGGTGGCTGCGCGCCTGCAAGCCGCAGCCGATGAAACCGATCGAGCGCGAGTCCGGTCGCGCGAGATGAACGGCGGCGACCGCCGACATCGCAGCGGTGCGGATCGCCGTCAGCAGATTGCCGTCGAGCACGGCCAGCAAGCGGCCGGACTCGAAGTCGTTGAGCGCGATCATCGCGTGGATCCCGGCGCCCGTCATGCCCTCGCCCACCGGCGCGACGCCAACCCATTTGTTCACCGCCAGGTTTGCTTCGGCGGAAGCGGCGCAGAGTGTCTGAAAGGAATGACCCGGCCCGACATCGAGTGAAAGCTTGGGCTTCACCATCGTGCCCTTGGCGTGGTGGGCCACGAAGATCGCCGCTACGGCGCTGCGCGCAACCGCAGGATCGAGCGCGACGCGCGCGACATCCGCTTCGCTCAAGTAGAGCAGGCTCTGATCGGACATGTGACTGGGATCCTCGTTCAGACCACCCAGCGCTGGAAACGCTGCGGCGCGAAGGGGGTGGCGTCGAGCGCGCCGGGAAGCTCGGATACGAGATCGGCCAGGATCCGCGCCGAGGCGGGCGCCATGGAAAGCCCAGTATGGCCATGACCGAAGCCATGGAGGATATCGATGCAGCTCGATGCCGGCCCGAGACTCGGCAGGCTGTCGGGCGTCGACGGGCGATGCCCCATCCAGAATTTCAGCCGCGCACGATCGGGATGGCGCGGGATCGCGGGAAAGGCGCGCGAGAGATAGTCGAGGAGGATCTCCGACCGCCGCCAATCCGGCGCCGCGGCGAGGCCGCCGAGTTCGACCTGACCGGCGACGCGCAAGCCGGCGCGGGTCATCGTCAGCGCCATCATGCCGTCGCTGGGCATGATCGGATGGCGCGGCGCGTATTCGGGATCGGCGACGACGACGTGATAGCCGCGCTCGCTCTCCAGCGGAATGCGATCGCCAGCCAGTTGTGCCAGGGGCTTTGACCAGATGCCGGCACAGATCAGCGCCTTTTCGGCGGCGATGTCGCCCGAGTCCGATCGCACGGCGGCGAGCCGGCCTTGCCGGATGTCGAAGCCGATGGCCCGCGTGCGGAGGAGAGTCGCGCCGAGACGTTGCGCGTGGCTGACCAAGCCGGCGACATAAGCGCCGGGATCGGTGAGATGGCAGCCGCCGGGGACGAGCACGCCGAAGCCGTAGCCTGGACCGATCCCGGGTTCGACGCGCCGTAGCTCATCCGCGTCGAATTCCTGCCACTCGACGCCGCTCGCGCGGCGCAGACGCCATTCGAGCGAGGCAGCGGCAAACTCGGCACGCGAAGGAAATACGTAGAGCAACCCGCGATGCTCGATCAGATCGCTCAACCCGGCTTCGGCCGCCAGCGCTTTGTGTCGGTCGATCGTGCTGGCGACCAGCCCATGACGGATGCGCGCCGCGGTCTCCACCCTGGCGACACTCCGCCCGGCAATCACGAAGCGCGCGAGCCAGGGCAGTAGCCGCGGCAGATAGCTCGCGCGAATCGCGAAGGGCCCGAGCGGATCGCGAAGAAACCCCGGCACCTTGCGCCAGAGCCCCGGCGTGGAGACCGGCATGATGGAGCCCGTGTTGATCCACGCACCATTGCCGTAACTCGCGGCATGCGCACCGCCCGGCGCTTCCGGATCGACGATCGACACCGCGTGACCGTCACGCAGACACTCCAATGCCGCGATGGCGCCGACGATGCCGGCCCCGATGACGACCACCCGCTTCCTCATCCGCCCCCCACCACGCCGCCTGCGCACAGAGCCTGTCACATCGTCGCGCGAACACGGAAGCGGCAAGCCTCAAGGCGTTCCGATGTCCGATTCCACGACGCCGTGCTATACGGACAGCTAGTGATATCCAAACTGTGTTCGGCTACAGACGCTGTAAAGCATGTTCTCCTTCGAATGGGATCCGCGGAAGGCAGCGGGGAATCTGCGAAAACACGCCGTCTCGTTCGATGAAGCCGTCACAGTTTTCGGAGACCCCTCGGCCGTGACGTTTTCCGACACCGAGCACTCGGATGACGAGTACCACAGCCGAACCTACGGCATATCCGGCAAGGGCCACCTGCTCGTCGTCATACATACCGAACGTCCAGGCAGCATTCGCATCATCAGCGCCAGAAAGGCGACCCGCTATGAGCAAATCATCTACAGCAAGGGCTGACCGAATTCCCGTTCTCAAGCGCGAGCAACTCGGCAACGGTGTGCGTGGGAAGTATTCTCGTCAGTACATGCAGGGAAGCAACGTGGTCGTACTGGACCCGGAGATATTCAAGGCCTGT
>ENA-ORBV01017142-ORBV01017142.1-microbial-mat-metagenome-genome-assembly--contig:-NODE-17142-length-10404-cov-6.795584_pt1 | contig 10404 bp, 8 predicted proteins | sample MGYA00237777_ERZ505514 | MGnify/ENA primary metagenome ERZ505514 (study PRJEB26160, sample SAMN06269048) | microbial mat metagenome | isolation source: Oligotrophic lake microbial mat | place...
AGCAAAGAGCCCGGCCAAAGGCCGGGCTCTGGTGTCCCAAGACGAAAGAAGCCCGGCCTGCGGCCGGGCTTCTGGTCGTCTATGACCTGTCCATAGCTGTCGTCTAGGCTTTCATTTTTGCCGCTTGACTGACCTCCAGTAATATATTGAAAAGTAAACAACAAAAAACCAGCAAACCGACGCCAGTCCAATCGCGATCACTATTGACATAAATCCATATAGGACATTGCCAATTTCGCCTTTTGGTAAAACGAGTTCCGCGGCCCTCAGAAATGGATAGTGCAAAATGCCCCAAACGGACATTAGCTTAAACACAAGATGAGATGCGCCGAGTCCATCAATTATCACCACGCCAATAAAAAATATGACATTGGCGATCGCCCATGCGTGCCGCAGCAATCGAAGTGCCGGGAAGCCCACGGAGCACAGCTATCGAACAACTGCTGGGATTCCCACGCTGAGTGGGCGCCCGGCAGTGCCATTGTCGACGGCCGGAAGTGAAATGTGATTCTGCTGGGGATTCACGGACTCAGAGCATGGTTTGCAGGTTTCCTCCGGAGGGCCCCATGCCACTGTTTCTCGTAGTTCGTAGCCGTCCCCCGTTGGCATCCACATCATTTCGTGCCCATTTGCGTGCTGATGATGCGGCGCATCAGACGCCATTCCGTTTAAAATATCGGCAGTAAGGTAGCCGCCTAATGACCCACCGACATTCCCATAGTTGTACCCCGCAGAAATGGCATCAGCATCAGCGGACGTCCTTCGGCCTCTATTTCCCGCAACGCCACCACCCCACGCCTGTAAAGCAGTCATTCTGAAATATCTGGCCGCAGCACCATATACAAAATTACCAATTTCTGATTTATGAATGCACTTTCCATCCAGTGTCACTGTATTTTTGCACCTTTCGCCGGGACACCCGGAAGTCACGAAGGTGGTTTTGGGATGGTACTTTAATTGCGCGCCAAGAAGGGCCAGGAAGGAATACCGCAGGGCTTTCGCCCGAACAAAGTCTGGCTCGTTCCATGCAGATTGGCTGTCCGCCCAGTTATTGTCTATAAACCAATTAACGCGCTCTATCCAATTATATATAATTGAAAGCTCATTCGATAGCCAATCGGTTACGTCTGGACCGCACACGCATTCATAGCCCATTCCGGTCCAATCGACGCCATTTGGCGCAAAGTAGCCATTATATAATGACATTCCATCGTGGTATCCGCCGCTTGGCCTTCCAGAGTTTTTGGGGTCCCTGCTAATAAACCGCCCCAGCCCCGCCGAGTACATCCGCGCTCGTGCGTAATAGAGCCCCGTCTCTATAAACGTCTCCGCGAAATCGTACTCAACCTGCTCGCAACCCCGGTGCGTGCGGGTGGTTGAGCGCAGCGAAACCGTCGTGAAATCGGCGCATTCCAGGGCGCAGCCGCCACCGTGCGTTTCCGCACCCGGGGCGCTGTCCTCCATGAGAACGTCGACATCAGCGGCGAAGGCGACCATGGCGGCGACGCTAACCGGCCGGCGGCAGCCGGCCAGCAGTCAGCGGCGAAGGGTCGCAGCGGCGTCCCACTCCGCGGCCAACGTCGCCACGGGTTCCGGCCGCGCGGCGCAGCTCGCGCGCGCCGCGCCAGCGGCGGCCGGTTCCGCCGGCACGGCGGCGCCGGAGCGGCGCCACCGCACCGCCGGCTTCCCCCGGCGGCGACAGCCGCCGGGGTGCGGCGATCAGGGGAACCACGGCGCGCTGGCCCAGCGCAGCACGACGCGGCGATGGTCGTCGTCCCAGGCCGCGAAAGCGGCAACTAGGTTGAAGTCGCCCAGTGCCCAGCGTTCGCCGTGGTCCCACACCTGGAGCACGAAGCGCACGGCGTGGCGGTTGCCGCTGGTGCCGGCGCCGCCGCGCGCCCAGGCGTGCAGCGCGATGGCGTCGAAGGGTTCGGCGCCGGGCGCGCCGCGAAGCGTGGGGAACTGGCGGCAGAGAAATGCCATATTCTGACGGTTGCCGGTGATGTTGCTGGGATCGAATGCATCCATGACGTGCTCCTTGGAGATGGCGACCGTCGACGGCCCAACGGGGCCGGCGCCAGAGGCGTTGGTGGTGGGATGGCTTGAATCACTCGTTTTTCCGGGCGTACGCGGCATGGGCGGCCCTCCTTCGCCCCAGCGAGGAGGGCTGCCCATGCCACCCGGAAACCGACCGCGACGCGCGGGCGAAGCTCGCCCCAGAACCGGCGCCCCGCGCCGGGCGGCGTGACGGCCGCGCGCAGCGGAGACGGAGGCCGCAGGCCGCAGGCGCAGCGAGCACGGCTGGCGCGACGCCCGGCCTGGTGCTGCGGGTGTCCACGCCGGACGCGGCGACGTGGCGCAGCCGGAAGCGCGGCGCGCGCTGTGACCGGCAAGGCCGCAGGCCGCGCAGGCGCCCGCAGGCGCCGGAGTAGCCGGAGCGAGCCCCCCATAGTGAGCGCAGCGAACGGCTAGGGGGGGCGGTGAGGCCCTCGCAAGCGCCGTGACGATGCCCCGCCACCCGACGAATCCGAGAGCATCAACGCAGCCCATTGGCGGGGCATTGGCGCGGCGGTTGCCGGGCCGATACCCCGGATGGGGGGGTAACCAAAAGCGGGAGGCCAGAGCGCCGGGAGCGCAGCGACCAGAGCGACGCCGACCCACCTTGTTGAGATGAGCGCGGAACAGAGCGACCAAGTGTGATGGCGCGTGAGTCGTGCTCCGCGCTCGCACCCGGCCACCGCACGCCTGCACGCAGCGCAGGACGGACAACAGCCGCTGCGGCGCGGCGCGCGCCTCGGAGGCGTGCCGCGCCCCGCGTGACGCCGACCGCGCGCGCCGTGACGCGGCGGCCGCCCGGAGCGACCCGCCAGCCGTGGCGCGCCCGGCGCAGCGCAGGCGAGGCCGCGCAGCGGCGCCGCCGAGCACCGCGCCGGGCGTGACGCGGCGACCGCACTCCGGGGCGCGTGGTTCGCGCTCCGCGTGCGATCAGCGCGGCGGCGCCCGCTCCTCGACCGCGGGCACGCCGGCCGCCGCTGCTGGCGCCTCGTCTTCTTTCGCCGCCGGCTGTTCCGCCGGATGGTAAAGCTTGTGCGCCGCGACCAGCTTCCCGACCCCGACCCGCGTATAGAGCATGGTGCTGTCCAGGTCGCTGTGCCCGAGCATCGCCGCGATCAGGCGGATGTCGCAGCCCGCCTCCACCAGGCCGGTGGCGAAGCTATGACGAAACAGGTGGCAGGCGCCGCGCTTCGCGATCCCCGCCGCGCGCATCAACCGGTAGACGCGCCCGCCCAGGCACGTCGTGGTCATCGGGCGCCCGTCGCGATCAAGGAACAGCCGATGCTCGCCGGCATCGATGCACCAGGTCGCGCGCACCTCGTGCTCGTAGCGCGCGATCCACCGCAGCGCGCGCGCTCCGATCGGGGAATAGCGGTCTTTCGCGCCCTTGCCGTGCAGCACGCGCACCGTGCCCCGCGCGTGGTCGACATCGTCGACCATCAGGCGCAGCGCCTCCATGCGCCGCAGGCCGGTCGAATACAGCAGTTCCAGGAACGCCCGATCGCGCAGCCCGCGCGGGTCGCTGATGTCGCACGCGCCGAGCACCGCCGCCGCTTCCTCGGGCGTGAGGTAGTCCGGCAGCGTCGCCGCCTTGCGCGGCAGCTCGAGATCCGCCGCCGGGTTCGCGCTCACTAGGCCGCGCCGCACCGCCCACGCATAGAAGCGGTCCACCGCGTGCAGCCGCGACCGCTGCGTGCGGTTCGCCAACGGCAGGCCGGCGACGGCCGACGCGCCGGGCGGCCGCGCCGGCCCGCGCCCATGCCCGGTGCGCAGGTGGAAGACATGCCGCTGATACGCCTCGACCACCGCCCGCGTCACCTGGGCCGCCTCGAACAGGTCGCGATCCGCGCACCACGCCGCGAACAGCCCCAGCGCCGTGCCCCACGTCACCCGCGACGCCTCGGCGTAGTGCTTCACCGCCAGATCCGCGAGCCACGCCGGCACCAGCCGCGTGAAGCTGCCCGGCGAGCCCGGCCCGACCACCACCGGGAAGCCCGGCTCGCCCGTGGCCCAGGCGACGCCCACGCGCTGCCGGCCGGGCTTGCGGTGGGCGCGCACCTCGGGCTGGTGACGCGGGCCGCTCATCAGCCCACCATCACGATCGGCGCCACCGCCGCCGCGTCCGCGTGATCCCGGTACGACGGCCCGCCGCTGATACCCCCCCGGTCGTGAACGGCGGCAGCAAACAGACTGGCCGGAATCGGCGCGGATTCCCGGTGTTCACCGTCGATTCCGTTTGTTCCCCCCAACGCAACAGACGGTGAACAAACCCCCTCGCTAGCGAACAGACTGGCCGTCGTAGGCGAAGGCGGGGACACGGGCGCGGGCGCGCCCGCCGCCGGCAGCGGCCCCGGCCCGGCCGCGCCGTCCTCGACCAGCCGGTACTGCACCACCTGGCCGAAGCCGCCGCCCGTGGCCACGATGTACTCGTGATCAGCCAAGCGATCGAGATGCACTCGCACCTGTTGATAGCTGACGCTCAGCCCGGCCTGCACTGCCCGGCGCGTCACGCGCACCCGCTCGACCGCGATCCCCTGACGCGCTGCCTCGGCCGCGACGAAAGCGCGCAGCGCCTCCCACAGCCGGCGCGTCTGCGGCGGCAGATCATCGAGCGACCGCCCCAAGACCGCCCGCGCCAGTTCGTCCGCCACTGCGATGTCCTCCGGCGTCACCTCGATGTAGTCGAGCGCCGCCCCGTCCGCGAAGACGTGCCGCTTCGTCTCGCGCTGGTGCTGATGCAGGAATGCCACCGCGTCGATGAGCGCCAGGTACTTCGCGTGATCGCGGCGCAGCCGCGTCTGCCCAGCGGCGAAGGTGAGCGCCGGAGCATGCGGATTCACCACCGCCACCGGGCGCAGCAACCGCTGCGCATTGCGGTGCAGCGTCTCGATCGCCGCGCGCTCGCGCTTGGCTTCCAGGCCGGCCAGCGTGCGCCCGTCGCGCTGGCTGGCCTGGATCGCCGCGGTCTGCGCCGGCTCTTCGTCGACCGTCAGCACCAGGCAGCGGTTCAACAGCTCGGGGTCGACGTCGATCGCTGTCGTGGTCAACATCAGCATCACCGGGCCTTCCACCCGGTAGTCATGCGTCACCAGCTTGCCGCTCTGTGGATCCTTGCCCGTCGCCGCCATCGACAGGAAACCATCCGATTGCAGCAGCTTGAGCGCGTAGCTCGCGCGCCGCGCGCCTTCCTCTTCCGCCACCGCCAGAATGCGGTGCTTCAAGTTGGCCGTGCCCAGGTAGAACGGACTCTTGCCCGAGATCGCCGAGTACTGCCGCACGTCCTCCGGCGGCATCAACGACAGCACCTTGTCCATCAGCGTCGACTTGCCGGCCGCGCTCGACGACTGCACCACCACCGCCAACGGGCTATCCAGCCGCCGGCTCGTCGTCGCGATGTACGCCACCAGCTTGTTGATCGCCTCGCCCACCAGTCCGCAGCGCGACAGATCCGCCTGGATCCGCGCCGTCAAATCCGGCGCACGCAAGAGCGCCAGCGCCGCCGCGCGCTGATCATCCGGCATCTCGGCCGGCGCCGCCGCGTGAGTGCCCGCCGCGGCCGTCGCTTCGCGGCGGCGGTGCTCCTGCTGCTGGCATTCCAGCGTCAACAACAGCTTGCCCAGGTCGGCCTTGATCAGGTCATGATCCAGACCCGTCTCCGCCACCGCCGCCGCGGTGAATGCCTGCCGCAACCGCGTCTGGTAGAGATCCAGGGTGTCGACGTGGAAGCGCTCGCCGCCCGCCGTATCCACGCCCAGCCGCAGGTTGACCTTGAGCACGTCCGCCGCGCGGTTGCGCGCCAACCCGCGCACCCGGTAGCGCCGCGTGCCGATCAGCACCGCCAGGTCGTCGCCCACCGTCGCGATCGTCACCCCCGCCGGCAACGCCGGCGCAGCCGCGGCGAAAGTGGAATCAGCGGCAGCCACCGCCCCGGACGCGGAAGCCGCACCGTCCATCGTCTTCGCCGCCGGCTCGCCGCCCGCCATCACCGGCAGCGCCGGCACCGCCACGCGCGGCGTGCCGCCCAGCCACTGCGCGCGCGCGAGCGCCGCGCGCAGCGCGGCCGGGCCATCCTCGCCGCGCAGCACGTCGTTGGCATCGCAGCCCGCCGAGAACGCCACCCGGTACGCGGTGAAGCCGCGCCCGATCAGCCCATCCGCCAGCGTCGCCGCCGCCGCATCGCCGGCCGCGTCGGCGTCGAAGGCCACGAACACATCGCGCGCCGAGCCTTCGCCCAGCGCGCGCCAGTGATCGTCCGTCCACCCGTTGACGCCATACGCCGCGGTGACGTGCCGCACCCCCGCCACCCAGAACGACGCCGCGTCCAGCAGCGCCTCGCACACCACCACCGCGCCGTTGCCGTCCACCAACCCCGGCCCGCTGTTCCATATCCCGCGATGCCGGCCCGGCAGGTACGTATGCGACGGCGTGCCCGCGCGCAGGTTCGCCGTCACCTTGCGCCCGTACATGCCGACCACCGTCCCATCGTCGCCATGGATCGGCACCACCACCGAGCCGGCGAAATGCTCATGCCCCGAACCGCGATACAGCCCCAGGTCCGCCAGTTTCCCGCGCAGCGCAGCGCCAGCCTTCCATCCCTTCGCCGGCAGCCGCAGGCCAAGCGTGCGGTCGGCGTAGCCGAACGCGAAGCGGCGAAGCAGTTCGCCGTCGTCCAGCCCACGCGACGCCAAGTAGGCCCGCCCGGCGTTGCCCGGCTCGCGCAGCCGCTGCGCGTAGAAGTCCACCACCTGCTGGAACAACCGCGCCGGATCCGCCGCCGCGTCCAACGGACAGGGCAGCAACGCACGGGACGTGCGCGATGGCGGCGCCGCCCCAGCGGCGAAAGTGGAACCGGCGGCCCCGGCCGGCAGGCCGCTGGCCAGCAGTTCCACCGCGTGGCGGAAGCTGACCCCGTGCAGCTTCTGCGCCAGCGCGATGACATCCCCGCCCACGCCGCACGCCCCGAAGCAGTGCCACAGGTTCTTGCCCGCATGCACCACCAGCGACGGCGTCCGGTCGTCGTGGAACGGACACCGCGTCACCACGTCGCCCCCGTGCGGCTGGAACACATGCCCCCGCGCCTCCAGCACCCCCACGCACGACACGTCGCGCTTGATCGACTCCAGCAGGTTCGGCGGGATGCGGGGCATGCGGATGGGCTCCTGCAAGCGAAGCGTCGAAGCATCACTTGCGATCACACCCGTACTCATTAAACGATGCTATGTCAAGAGGCCTCAAAAATGATGCGTAGCATCAGCCCCATGCCCTTTCCCAATCAGCTCGCCGCCCAGCGACGCGCAAAACGCCTCACGCAGGCCGCATTCGCCGACGCGTGCGGCATCTCCAAACCCATGGTGCAGCGCTACGAAGCCGGGACGTCCCAGCCGACCCTGGATGTCATCAAGAAGATGGCAGTCGTCCTCGGCGTCTCATCGGACGCGCTCATCTTCGAGCCCAACGAGCGCGGCCCCGATGACGACCTCCGCTTGCAATTCGAAGCCCTCTCCCGCCTCGATCCCGACGAAAAGCAGGTCGTGAAGACAGTCCTCGAAGGTTTGATCATCAGGCATGATGCCGGACGCTGGACACGCACGAAAAACCAGCGCGCGTAGGTTACGCCGAAGGATCACGGCGACGATGAACCGCATCAACCCCCAGCGAGAGCGCTGGGGGTTGGGGGAGGATTTGCCGTCAAAAAACAAGGTCTTACGAGAGCGGAAATGACGTGTCCCTAAATGACGTGTCCCTGAATGACGGACTGCCTGCAAAGAGCCCGGCTAAAGGTCGGGCTCTTCTGGTGCCCAAGACGAAAGAAGCCCGGCCTGCGGCCGGGCTTCTGGTCATCTATGACCTGTCCATAGCTGTCCCCGTCTGTCCCCGTCCAAGCGTCGTCGTCCACTGGGAGCGACGGGCCGCGTGATTTTGCGGGAATTTCAGCGGATTTGGCCTTTTCGCACCAAACGGCCCTGCTACAGGTCATCAATTGATAGGATGTGCGTAGCTGACGCCAAATGCGATTCCAGATCCCTCCAGCTCTCCGTAGATACTTCCTCCCCTGCGAGGATACGCCTCCCGATTTCTTTCGATCTTGTCCACACGCGATCCCCCTCAACCCAGAGGCAGCATGTGTCCCCCTGCGCTATAACACTTCCATTCGGCAATCCCCACGGCTTTTCAACTAAAATGGGAACCCAAAACTCCCCTTCAATAATTGGAGAGTATGATATCCATTCGCAAGCGAGAGTCCCTGTGAGCGGATGACTAAATTCGGCCCCGGCAATAAAGTCAAGAACCAGAGGCATTTCATGTGTATTGTCAATTATTTTGTTTATAATGGTTGTTATTCGGAATAAGATCAGGGCGACTACCCTCCTGTGCCCATCGCCCTCGGACTGAGTTGGCGTTGGGATGATTACCATTATCCATTCCCCGAGGGACCCGCCGAGAGCGTCGGGGCAGCAACGGCAGCCGCCGCTGCGGCAGCCGTTGCGCGGAAGACACCCTGGATAACTGGCGCCGCTCTATTTGCAGCCAGAATACCAGCGCGAATCCCAGGTGCTGCCAAGCCCCCTGCTCCAAACAAGCCGGCTGCTCCAGTAAGAACGAGATCGCGTCCTGACATAGAGCCGATTGCCTGTCCATTTACAAATTCATCCCAATAATCATCGACGAACGAGTCAGTTGGGAAATCTGGCAGATCGGGTGGCTGACCAGCGTTGTCGGTCGGTCCACCTGCATCCCTAATCCTTCGCGCCTCCTGCGCCTCCGCGTCTCGACGCCGCTCTATTTCTGGCGAACTTGGTTTGGCACAAGGATCCTTGGGGCCACATGAGCAGAACTCTCCCTCTAGGCCTTGCTTGATGGCCCTCCTTTGGATGTCAACCCACGCAGCGAAGCTTCTATCCGAAATGGTGGCCCCAAGCAGATCCTCTGCGTCGGATTTATTAAAAGCTCTACTGCCTGAAGTTTTGGTGCAGTTTCGATCATCGTCACGGCACTGCACGAACCATTTAACGAGGCGCCTACCGTGGCCGGTATTCGTAACCGTAGTCCATGCCCAAGTAAGCCCAAGCCCAGATGGATCTAAATAATTCGGTACCATATAACCGGAGTAAAGACTGTAACCGTCAATGTAACCTTTTCTGTCCCTGCTCAAAAACCTGCCTAAGTGCGCATTATACATCCGGTTTCGGGCATAGTAGAGCCCGGTCTCTATAAACATCTCCGCGAAATCGTACTCAACCTGCTCGCAACCCCGGTGCGTGCGGGCGGTTGAGCGCAGCGAAACCGTCGTGAAATCGGCGCATTCTAGTGCGCAGCCGCCACCGTGCGTTTCCGCACCCGGGGCGGGTTCGTCGAGCCAGTCGACATCGGCAGCGAAGGCGACCATGGCGCCGACGCTAACCGGCCGGCGACAGCCGGCCAGCAGTCAGCGGCGAAGAGTCGCCGCAGCGTCCCACTCCGGCCGGACGCCGACGAGGTTCCGGCCGGACGCGCGTCGCCACCCGCGCCGCGCCAGCGGCGGCCGGTTCCGCCGGCACGGCGGCGCCGGAGCGGCCCCACCGCACCGCCGGCTACCCTCGGCGGCGTGCGGCATCGCGATGGGCCAGGATGCCGGCCGCGACCAGGCCGACGAGCTCGGCGCGCAGGTCGGCGTGCGGAGCGCCGGACGCGATGAGCCGTTCCCAGCGCGCCACGATCGGCTCAGCGACGGCGACGAAGAAGGCGCGTTCCTTGGCAGTTTTGAACGGGTGATGGGGCGATGTGGGCATGGCGAGTCCTCCACCGCCGCACGCGCACGCGGCGTGAGCCGCGAGCGCTGCATAGAGCCACGAGACAGGACCTCGACGGCGGCCGCGCAGCGGCCGCCGCTCCCCGCGTGCCGGCGGCGTCAGCCGCCGGCACGGCTGGTGATCAGGGGAACCAGGGATCGGCGGCCCAGCGCAGGAAGGCGGCGCGGTGCGCGTCGTCCCACCCCGCCATCGCGTCCACGACGTTAAAGTGGCCGGCCTTCCAAGGTTCGCCGCTGTTCCACACCTGGAGCACGAAGCGCACCGCGTTGCGGCTGGAGCTGGTCGCGGCGCCGCTGCGCACCCACACATCGAGCGCGTCAGCGTCGAAGGGATCGACGCCGTGCGCGTGGCGCAGCGTGGGGAACTGGCGGCAGAGCCACGCCATGTTGTGGCGGTTGCCGGTGACGTTGCTGCGATCGATCGAATCCATGACGTGCTCCGTGGGACAGGCGACCGTCGACGGCCCAACGGGGCCGGCGCCGGAGGCGTTGGTGGGGGGATGGCTTGAATCACTGGTTTTTCCGGGCGTACGCGGCATGGGTGGCCCTCCTTCGCCCCA
>ENA-ORBV01017143-ORBV01017143.1-microbial-mat-metagenome-genome-assembly--contig:-NODE-17143-length-10403-cov-11.007166_pt1 | contig 10403 bp, 6 predicted proteins | sample MGYA00237777_ERZ505514 | MGnify/ENA primary metagenome ERZ505514 (study PRJEB26160, sample SAMN06269048) | microbial mat metagenome | isolation source: Oligotrophic lake microbial mat | place...
GGCGAGGAGGGGGGCGGTGGAGAGAACTGCGGCGTGATGCGGGCCTTGAAAACAAAGTCGGCGACCTTGTCGCGCACGCCGTCGACCATCTGCTGGAAGAGCGCGGAGCCTTCGCGCTTGTACTCGATCTTGGGATCGCGCTGACTGAAGGCGCGGAAGCCGATGGAGTCGCGAAGCTGGTCCATCGCGTAGAGGTGGTCCTTCCACGCGGGGTCGAGCGTTTCGAGGAGCAGTGTGCGCTCGAAGTAGAGGAGCTCAGCGCGGAGCACGGATTCGACCTTGGCGACCACGGCGTTGTCGAGCTCTTCGCCCGTCAGGCGACGGTTGGTTTCGGGCCATTCAACCTTGAGGCGGTCCTTGAAGAACGCCAGACGGGCATCGTGGTCCTTGAGCGCGAGCGCCTCATCAACTGTCTGGTGGAGCTTGTTGGATTCAACATAGCGCTTCGATGCGCCAATGAGTTCCTCGCGGCACTTGTTGGGCGGGGTTCGGGTGAGCCGCTCGACGGTCCAGTTCATGTCGAGCCGCTGGTTCGCCCAGGTCACGAGCTGCTGGGCCGCGCCCTGAGGGCTCTGCCGCATCAGCGCCATCGTCATTTCCATCGCGAAGTCGACGGGATACTCGATCTCGCGGACCTTGTAGAGTGCGCGGGCCTTGTCAAGGAACAGTTCGACGACGGATTCTCGCCCGGAAAGTTCGGCCTTGGTGATCTGCTCGACGGGGATGGTGAACCCGAACTTGCGGTCTCCCCACTTGGAGAGTTCCGTTGCGCCATAGTCGCGCTGAACAAACTGGGAGAGCCCGTCAAGGTTGACGGACTGGATTCGGTCTTCCGCGGCTTCGGCGAGTCGCTCCTGCACCTGACTGCGAATCGCCGCGCCGTCGCGGCGCAGCTCCGCCGGGTCGAGCACGACGCCGAACTGCGACTTGGCCCAGAGGGCGAGCCCCTCGGCGTCGAAGTCCATTGCGAACTCGCTTCCTTCGCTGGGCATGTACTCGCCCATGGTCACGCTGAGCTGCTGGCGAGCCTCTTCCTTGGCGTCGCTGCGGATGCGCTTCTCCATCTCAAGCTGGTCCATCCCCTTGAGCCGCTCGGGTTCGATGGGGATGTCGATGACCTGGCGGGCGTACTCGGCGGCGCACTGCGCCGCATAGCCCTTGTCAAGATAGTCGTCGCAGGAGGTTCGCGTCGATTGCTCGATGTAGTCGAAGATGAGTCCCTTGACATCACGGCCCTCAAGCGAGCGCTGGCGCAGGCCATAGAAGGCGCGGCGCTGGTGCTCCATGATCTCGTCGTACTCAAGAAGGTTCTTGCGGCCCTGGAAGTTCCATTCCTCGACCTTCCGCTGGGCGCGTTCGACGCTCTTGGAGAGCATGGGGTGCTCGATGGCATCTCCCTCGCGCATGCCGAGCGTGGCGAGGATCTTCATGGTGCGCTCGCCGGCGAACCGCTTCATCAGGTCATCGTCGAGAGACACGAAGAAGCGGGAAGAGCCCTTGTCGCCCTGACGACCGCAGCGGCCTCGCAGCTGGTTGTCGATGCGCCGGGATTCGTGACGCTCGGTGCCGATGACGTGCAGACCGCCAAGGTCCTCGACGGTGTTGAACCACCCGATCCGGTGCATGATGCACCGGCCGTGCCGATCGAGCTCCTGCTTGAGCGATTCGGCGCTCATGGACTCGACCTTCTTGGGGTTGACCCAGGTGTGGTTCATGGCCCAGTGACGCAGGAGCTTGAGCTCGAGATGATCAATGGGCATCTCTTCGGCTTCGCGTTTGGGGATGTCGAGCTCGCGCGGGCCGATCTTGCGGAAGACATTCTCGCGGACCTGCTCATCGGTGGCATCGACGGTGAGCTCGCGCGAACAGATCCCGCGGCGGAGCCAGTGGTCGAGAAGGGCCTCGCGGGTGATGGCGCCGAGCTTGATGTCCGTGCCGCGACCGGCCATGTTGGTGGCGATCATGACGGCGCCGAGCTGCCCGGCATTCTCCACCATGTGGGCTTCGCGTTCGTGCTGCTTGGCGTTGAGGACCTCGTGCTTGATGCCGTGCTTGCTGGTGAGCATCTTCGAGAGCATCTCGCTCTTCTCGACGCTGGTGGTGCCGACGAGAACGGGGCGCCCGCCATCGTGGAACTGCTTGATCTCATCGACGATGAACTGCCACTTGTCCTTGCCCGTGAGGAACATCAGGTCGTCAAAGTCACGCCGGACCACTTCCACGTTCGTGGGGATCGACACCACGTCGAGGCGATAGATGTCGTGGAACTCCTGGGCCTCGGTGTCGGCGGTGCCGGTCATGCCGGCGAGCCGCTTGTACATCTTGAAGAAGTTCTGGATGGTGACGGTGGCGACGGTCTGCGTCTCCTGGCGGATCGGCACGCCTTCCTTGGTCTCGACGGCCTGGTGCAGGCCGTCGGACCACTGGCGACCGACCATCGGGCGGCCGGTGTTGACATCGACGATGACGATGCTCGGCTCCATGCGCCCGGTTTCGGGGTTCTGGCTCGGCATGATGATGTAGTCGCGATCCAGCGCATACACCACATGGCCCCGGACAGCCTGCTCCAGCAGATGGGGCACATCCATATTCTCGCCGACGTAGAACGAGCCAATGCCGGCGATACGCTGCGCCTCGGCGATGCCGTCGTGGGTGAGGTGGGCCTGCCGGCGATCGAGCTCGATCTCGTAGTACTGCGTGTGTTTGGCGCGAACCTTCTCGAGAATGGGAAGCTCGGCCTTTGCGGCCTTCACTTTCTCCTGAAGCTCGGGCAGCTTGCCCTTGTCGCGGGCGTTGCGGATATCGCCCTCGAGCCCCTTCATGGTGCGCATGCAGTGCTGGACCTTGTCGTCGGCCTGCTGCCAGGGACGCTGCTTCTCGACGAGGTGCAGGGCCAGCTTGTTGGCCATGTCGTAGCGGGGTGCACCCTCGTGGGCAGGTCCGGAGATGATGAGGGGTGTGCGGGCCTCATCGATCAGGATCGAGTCAACTTCGTCGACGACGGCGAACATGCGCTTCTTCTGGACCTGGGATTCCTCGCGCGGCTTCATGTTGTCGCGCAGGTAGTCGAAGCCGAACTCGGCGGTGGTGCCGTAGACCACATCGCAGCGGTACATGTCGCGCTTGACGGCCTCGGGCTGCATGTGGATGGGGTGAATCGCGCCCACCGTGAGACCCAGAGCATGGAAGTAGGGGAAGGTCCAGTCCCGGTCGCGCTGCACGAGATAGTCGTTGACGGTGACCACGTGCGACTTCATGCTCTCAAGCGAGGCGAGATAGCAGGCCAGCGGCGCGACGATGGTCTTGCCTTCGCCGGTCTTCATTTCGCTGATCTTGCCGGTCGAGAGGACCATGCCGCCGATGAGCTGAACATCGAACGGGCGGGCGCGGAAGGGGGGCTTGCTCTTGGTGTAGAGCTCCCGGACAGCTTCATAGAGCTCAACGGGGATCTCGACTTGGAGCCACGGGGCGACGGTTTCGGCGCAGCCGAGGAACTCCTCAGCGACATCGGGCGCGACTTCACCCGGCGGCACACCGAGCGTCGGATCGTAGGTCTTGGGAAGCAGTGTCTTGCGAGAGGCGATTTCGGCCTGGACCTGTTCGTACTGCGCGCGTGCGGCGGTGGGCAGCCGGGAGGCATCGAAAAGCGGGGCGAACTTGGGATTGAAGATGTTGCGAATGCCGACCGCGCGGTCCATGGCCTCGCGGGCAATGGCGAAGGCCTCGACGAGCAGGCCGTCGGCGGTCTCGCCCTTGTCGACACGGGAGCGGAACTCCGCGAGCTTGCCGCGGAGTTGGCCGTCGGTGAGCAGGCGGGTCTGGGGCTCGAGCGCGTTGATGGCGGTGACACGCTGGGTGTACTTCTTCACAAAGCGATCGTTTCGGGAACCGATCAGCCAGTTCAGCATGGGTCCGATGATCGGGATGCCTGTGGGCTTCGAGGATGCGGAGGGCATGGTGCGGGTCTTTCGATGGAGCGGTGTCGGAGCCCGGAAAGGTTCCGGGGCTGACGCGGGGGTGAACATGGGATTCGCCGCGCGTCGGCTGGAGCCGGCGCGATGCAGCACGCGTGGGCCGATCCGCATCCCCGCGTGGGAGGCGTCGCGGCATGCTGGATGGAAGTGGTGGTCCCGGAGGAAGGTGGCATTTGCAACACCCTCGCGACGGGCGAGGAGCGCATCACCGGCGCGGCGGGGGGAGATTCAGCAGGGTGATGCAGGCCAGACGCCGGGCGCAGTTCGCACAGTGCGCGGCAAAGGCTCCGGCGGAAGGTCGCTGAGGCTGCAGCGCGATCGCCGACTGCGGGCGGGAGGGCCCGATGCCAAGGAACTTGGTTGCTGAGGGCTTGGTGGGGGCGTTGGGGTGAGATTCGGCCTCGTGAGACTGGCGGGGGCTGGCGGGTTCGGCCCACCGCACATCGCCAAAGGACTGCCGAACCGGCATGGTGTCTCGGTGGCCGGTGGCCAACACCAGCGTGACGAGCACGAGGAGCGTTGTACCCCCGATCGGGGCAATGCGGCCACTCCGGCGGCGAGCCGGGGCATCGGACGGGGAGATGAGCAAAGGGGAACGGCTCATGCGAGGAGTGAACTGTATCGGCAAAGGCCGTGCCGGACGCGATGGGGTGGGTGGAGTTCGAGCGGCATATCTCTGTAAATGTGGATAACCAAAAAAACTCCGCTTCCATGGCCTCCCGGGGAGGTTCCGGCGTTCACAGAATCTTGACGCACTTGCCAGTCGGCACATGGACCGATATTCTGTGCGCTCGTTGGTCGGGAAGCCGATACGGCCCTACGCCTTGTACATTCGGACCAAGGATGGCCAAAGTGCCACTACCGCTTGGGGCAATGCTCCCCGCAGCGGGGTGGTGTCTGTGCCTCAGGAGCGTTTCTGAGGCTGATCCCTACGGAGATGGATCCGGCCTTGACGCCGGCGGAGAGATGGCGATGCTCGCAACACGACAGGTTCTGCCTTCAACTCGATCCTCGGTCACCCACAAGTTCTGCGTGGGCGGTCACGAGGGGTATCTGACAGTCGGGTTCCATCCCGATGGGCGGCCGGGGGAGATCTTCATCAAGATGGCAAAGGAAGGCTCGACGATGTCGGGCATGTGCCAGGCCTTCTGCCGCGCTTTCAGCCTCGCGCTGCAGTACGGCCTCTCGCTCGATGATGCTGTGCTGCGGTTCCGCGGCATGCGGTTCGAGCCGATGGGCCCGACGGGCAACCCGGAAATCCCGGAGTGCTCAAGCATCGTGGACTATGTCGCGAGGTTCCTTGAACTGAACTACGGCGAAGGACGCTGAAGAGATCAGCCAATCAGTAACGCAGAGAATGAAACAGCCGCGATCGGTGACTCCGTTCGCGGCTGTTGTGTTATGCAGCTAAATGACTGAAGGGGAGCGATTACTTCATGCCGTCGCGCTCGGCGACAAGCCTGATCATGTCGACGCAGCGGGCCGAGTATCCGGACTCGTTGTCGTACCACGACACGACCTTGAAGAAACGGTCGTTGAGCTGGATGCCGGCCTTCGAGTCGTAGATCGAGCTGCGCTTGTCGCTGATGAAGTCGCTCGAGACGACTTCTTCATCGGTGTACCCCAGGACGTTCTTCATCGGGCCTTCGGACCACTTCTTCATCGCGGCGTGGATCGCGTCGAGGCTGGTCGCTTTGGCGGTGCGGAAGGTGAGGTCCACGCAGGAGACATCGGCGGTGGGCACGCGGAAGGACATGCCGGTGAGCTTGCCCTTGAGCTCGGGGATGCAGAGTGCAACAGCCTTCGCCGCGCCGGTGCTGGCGGGGATGATGTTCATGTAGCCGTTGCGGCCGCCGCGCCAGTCCTTTTTGGATGGGCCATCCTGCGTCGGCTGCGTGGCCGTGACCGCGTGGATCGTGGTCATCAGGCCTTCTTCAATGCCAAACTCCTGCTGAAGCACCTTGGCTATCGGCGCGAGGCAGTTGGTGGTGCAGGAGGCATTGGACAGGACGGTGTGCTTCGCGGGGTCATACTTCTCTTCGTTCACGCGGAAGCAGAACGTGGGGACCTTGTCGTCGCTCTTGGTCGGCGCGGAGATGATGACGCGCTTGGCGCCGCCGCCGGAGATGTGCAGCGCGGCCTTGTCGAACTCTGTGAACAGGCCGGTCGACTCCAGCACGTAATCGACGCCCAGGTCCTTCCACGGCAGCTTGGCCGGGTCCCTTTCGGCGGTCGTCTTTGTCGTGAAGCCGTTGACCGTGAACGAGTTCTCTGTCGCGCTGATGGTCGCGGCCTCGCCCTTGATGCGGAAGCGGCCGTGCATGGTGTCGTACTTCAGGAGGTACGCAAGGTTGTCGGCCGGGACGAGGTCGTTGACAGCGACAACCTCGATGCCCTGCTCGCAGCACATCCGGTAGACCAGGCGACCGATGCGTCCGAACCCGTTGATGCCGATGCGGATACCCATTGGAATCTGCTCCGATGCGGGGTGTGGTGTCGTGGGAAGCCGCGGCGAGGCGGCCGCGACGGCCCAGATCCGGCTTACCGGACTCAGGCCAACGGTAGGGGAGAGGCGGTGCGATGTTCAATGGAGGGGACCGCTTGAGGAGCGTTCCGGGCCCGGGGAGCATGCCAAAGCGTGGAAGAGAAGGCTTCCGACGGTTCAGGCGGGAGGCGGCTTGACCGATGCATGGAGGCCGTTAGGCTTAGTGCTTGGAAGTTCGGGTAGGTAGCTCAGTTGGTAGAGCACCGCATTGAAAATGCGGGTGTCGCCGGTTCAAGTCCGGCCCTGCCCATTGGTCGATATTCCACAGCATCGCACGGAACACCAACCCCCACTAAATCACTTGGTTTTTGGGGGTTTTGTGTTTTTGGCTTGGACGCCGTGGGATCGCTTGGGCGCACTTGTGTTGCCGGATTTGCTGCCAATGTTGCCGGATTTGCTGCCGCCTCATTTGCCCCAGTGGCGCGGGTCCAATCGGCGTCGGTGACTTGCAGGTAGTGCCCCGCCGCGATCGCCTTCGTGTTCCCGATCCACGCGCAGACAGTGTGCAGCGGGAACGTCGCCGCTAGTTCAGTCTGCCGGCTCGCCCGCAGGTTGTGCCACGTCCGCTCCCAGGGCATCAACCCCGCCCGCTTAATGATCCGCCGGAAGTGCGGATTCAGGTTCGCGCCCTCCCGGTATCGACCGATCACGTTCACCGATCCCACCTGGGCCGCGTCAAAGACCGCTTGCAGGTGCTCTCTAATCTCGGGGAACAGCGGGATCATCCGTTCACCCTTGCCCTCGTGGTGTTCGGTCTTTGGGGACCGCACCGTCAGCCGGTTGTGTTCCCAGTCCACGTCGGACCACCGCAGGGCAAGGGCTTCGCTCGGGACTCGCAGCCCACCAAAACGGGACAGGGCGATTAGCAGCCGCCATTCAGCATCGGGGGCCGCGTCGCTCACTTTGGCGATCGTGTCCCGCGATACGAACACCCCGCGGGCCATATTCGTTTGCGGTCCCGCCTTCAACTCCGCAAATGGATTGCCGCTCACCATGCCGCGCCGGATCGCCCAGCGGAACATTTGCCGCGCGTACAGCACTGTCCGACTAATCGTTGCCGCCGCATACCCCGCCTTCGTGAGACTTGCTCGCCACAGGTCGGCGTCGGCTTCACCGATCGTCGCCACGTCGCGGGCTTCGGTGAAGTGTCGCACCAGCGCCGACTCGGCTTGTTTCATTCGTATCCGTGTCGAGGGCTTCACGTCCACGGTGGCGAAGAAAGCCACCAGCAGCCCGCCCAGCGTCACCGTCGCCGCGCCTTCCCGTGGTTGGCACAACCCCAGCCCCGCGACGCGGGCATACACCACGTCATCAACGCCCGCCAGCCACCGGGCCGCGTCGGGGTGCGGAACGCTCCCGTGCCGCTTGGCGATCACCAGATGCGCCACCGCCACGCGAGCGGACTCCGCGACCGACTTCGGACACTCGCCCAGCCGCAGGGTCCGTTGTTTGCCCGTGGGATCGCGGAACAGAATCCGCTTCAACTCGCCCCGCTCGCCTTCACGTCCGATGCTTGCCATACGTCACTTTCCCTTCCGCTTGGCCTTGGGCACCACGACGATCCGCAGCCCAAGGTGTTCCGCCAGCCGTTCCAGGGTATCGACCGTCATCCCCCGTTCGCCCGTCACCAGCCGCGAGAGTTGCCCGGCACTCACGCCGGATTCCTTCGCGATCCGGTAGCGGGTCTGGCCGCTCGCCTCCACCGCCTCCCGGATTGTGTCTGTCAACTTTGCCATACCCAGAGTATACCCCGTCCGTTGTCAACTCACAACTACTGCCCATCGACTCCCCGACCGCCACCAGCCACGCCGCCGATCCGGGGTGCGTTGCCACGCCCAACTCATCGGCCACGCCCAACCGCTCACCCAGTGCGTACCCCGCGTCATCATCGGCGGGGCAGGCTCCGCCCACCAGCAGCCCCAACACCGCCCCACGATGCAATCGCAGCCGCGCCGACAGGTCGGGTGGCAAGTCCGCGGGGCGATGCCGCAGCCGGGCCGCGTCGGTCGGGTGCCGGGCCAGTTCGATCCCCGCCCGCCCAAGGGCCAGCAGCAGCGGGGCGAGTTCGGGGGGGTTGTGGGGGTGCGGATTCACAGTTCCCCCCAGCCGTCGCCGGGGTCCGTGGGCTTGGCGACGGTGGCGACGGTGACAGATATACCGCGATCCCCGGCGTTTCCGCTATTTGTGTCGCCGTCGCCAGTGTCACCACGCCGCGACAACAGCCGGAAACGATCGACCGGACGCCCACGCCCGCCGGCGTGGTCATCGACTTCCCACCGCCCCACGCCCGACGCCACCAGTTCGGCCAGCGCCTTCGTGGCCTTGTCGGCGTCCCGATACTCGCGCGGGCCGCGTGTCAGGTCGCGCACCGTCACCGATCCGCCCTTGCGTTCGATCCACTCCACCAGTCCTCGGGATTCGCGCCCTTCGTCCGACTCGCCCAGGATCGCGTAGACGCGCCGGGCCTCAGCACCAAACCACCGGACCATCGCCACACCCGCCGCGATGCTCGCCTCATCGACCCGTGCCGGATCGCGCAGCGTGGCGTCACACGCCGCCACGCGGGTCAAGTGAACCACCAACGCAAGCCGGGCCGCGCACCCCTCCAACTTCGACCACGCCGCCGCTTCGTCGCCGGACAGGTTCACTTGCTCGCTGGCGTGTTCGTTGTAGAACGTCACCCACGCCCGCTTCCCGTCATCGGCCAGCGTCACCAGCCGGGGCCGTTCGTCGCCGTCGTCGTCGGTTTCCGCCGTCAGCCCGAACAGCCGATCGAACACCATCGCCACCGCCGCTTCGGTGTCCGCGTTCACGTCCGCTTCGGTCCACCGCTTCGCCTTGCGTGGGGGCATCGCGTACAGCACCCGCGCCGCCATACCGCTTTCGTGGTGTTCCTGCCCCAGAGCCCGCGACAGGATGCCCGGTTGAATCCCGCCCGTGATACTCACCGATGCCGATGGAACGTGGATCGTCGGCGGTATCCCGGTCTTGCGGTCGATCGTCATGGCTTCGCCGTTGTGCATCGACAGCCAATGCGCGGAGTCCGCGCCCGCCTTCCCCGCCTTCGCGTAGCGGTCGAACGATCCCAACCACCCGGCGAGTTCATCGCGGGCCAGCAGCACGCCGCGCGGGTTGCCCAGCAGGATCGGGGCCAGGGCTTCGGTTGTGGTATCAGATACAACGAATCTTCTCGCCACAGGTGCGGCGGGTTTCTCGGGGGGGGTGCTAATCTCGCCGCCCCCTTGCTGGGCCATAGCACGCTTCCAGCCTGCCACCTCAACTTCATATCGCGCGTGTTCAACTTCCCAACCCGCAAACTCCGCCGCGTGTACCTTGAACGCATCAGATTGGGCCTTGCGAATCGGTTCCAACGCCGCCTTGAAAGCGGGTGTTTTGTGGTTGCCCGACTCGCCCACGATAACAGTCCACAGGATCGCCGGTTCACTCCACCCACGCTTAAGTTCGATCCGCCGGGCGCTACCGATCGCCGATGCCAACGCTGACCTGGTCGCGGAGCTCGCTGAATCGTTCTTCTTGCCACGATTCAATCTGCGTGCGGTGTGGCGGGCGGCGAGGTCGAGACCAACGACGCGGACCCGAGCCGGGCGAAGCCTGGAGCGCCGACGGCTCCGTCCCGACGCCGAGACCCAGGTGGTTCCGGGGAAACATCTGGGTCGGAGGTCCCAGATGGTTCCCGGAGGCACCCAGGTCGGAAGGTGCCAGGTGGAACTACGGGGTACCTCGCGGCACCTCAGACGCCTATGTCTTTGAGGGCGCGATCACGTGGGAGAGGTCCGCAGGTATGAGCGGCAGCGCCTTTGTGCAACGACCAATTCGCATGATCTGATCAACGAGAGAAAGATTGGGTCGCAGAGGACGCAGAG
>ENA-ORBV01017144-ORBV01017144.1-microbial-mat-metagenome-genome-assembly--contig:-NODE-17144-length-10403-cov-5.336335_pt1 | contig 10403 bp, 8 predicted proteins | sample MGYA00237777_ERZ505514 | MGnify/ENA primary metagenome ERZ505514 (study PRJEB26160, sample SAMN06269048) | microbial mat metagenome | isolation source: Oligotrophic lake microbial mat | place...
GTAATGGCGCGTGTGGAGCGTGTGGCGGCGTCGGAAACGCGGGTGTGCATCCTTGGTGAAACGGGTACCGGCAAAGAGTTGGTGGCGCGGACAGTACACGACAAGAGTTCGCGCCGCGAACATCCGTTTGTGACGCTGAACTGCGCTGCTGTACCGGCGGAGTTGATTGAATCCGAGTTGTTTGGGCATGAGAAGGGGTCGTTCACGGGGGCGGCTTCGCGGCACTTGGGCAAGTTCGAACAGGCTTCGGGAGGCACGCTGTTTTTGGATGAGATCGGGGACATGCCTCCGGTGATGCAGGCGAAGTTGTTGCGCGTGCTGGAGCAGAAAGAGATTGAGCGGATCGGTGGGGATCGGACGATTGAGGTGGATGTCCGGGTGGTGGTCGCGACGCATCGCAACCTGGATGACTTGGTGCGCAAGGGTGTGTTTCGCGAGGATTTGTATCATCGTATTTATGTGTTTCCGATCCTGCTGCCTCCGTTGCGCGAGAGACGCGAGGACATACGGTTACTGGCGACGCATTTCGCTTTGTCGATCGCGCAGCAGAACGAGTGGAAGCCTCTACCGTTTACTGAAGAGGCTTATGTGGAGTTGGAGAAGTTCCAATGGCCTGGCAATGTCCGCGAGTTGAGAAATGTCGTGGAGAGGCTGTTGTTGTTGGCGGATACCGAAGTGGATGCATCCACAGTTCGGCTCGCGCTGCCTGCGCATTTGGCTGTAGGTGCGGTTCCTGCTTTGGAGGGTACGTTGGCGGAGCGGGTTGAGGTTTACGAGCGGTCTGTCGTGTTGGCGGAACTGGAACGGCACTCGTATCGAATGACCGAGACTGCTCGCGTCTTGGGCCTGGAGCGCAGTCATCTGTACAAGAAGTGCCAGCAGTTGGGGATCGACTATAAAGCTAACTGAACCAGCGGGCTTTTTGCGGATCCGCGGGAGATACTCAGATGTTGGGACACTTCGGGTCTCCGACGCGCTGGCGTGCCGGATTGGGCGACGTCAATCGCTACGCCACGTCCGACGTCCGAAACTGGCACTGGCCAGTCAGCTTGATCTAGATTCCTCGCATACAGCGCGCTAGCGCTTCCACGAAATAGTACTCGCCCCACATCACCGACTCATCGACGCCAAGTCCCTTGTGCAAGTGATAGACGCCGCCCTTGAGAATGCCTTCCCACTTCTTGTCCTGATTGGCGAGGTGCTTATCGCACAGCGACTTCACAATTGCGGTGGCCGTTTCCCAATAGAAGTGCGCCTTCACCGGATCGCGATGAATTCGCGACAGCCGGAACAGGCCAGCCGAAGCGATGGCTGCCGCGGAGGTATCCACGAGGATCCGCTTCTCGGGAGGAGCGTTGAAATCCCATGGCGGAATTCCGTCCGGCGGCGTGTGGGTGATGTAGTAGTCGGCAATCTGCTGCGCGGAATCGAGAAACCGCGGATCGGAACTGTACTCGTAGCAAGTCGTGAAACCGTAAAGACCCCACGCCAAACCGCGGCTCCAGCACGAGTCGCCGCGATAGCCCTGCTGCGTACTCTGATGCAAGAACGCGCCCGTATCGAGATCGAAGATACCTTCGTGAGCGGTCGATCCGTCGCCGCGGACCATCACTCGGCGCGTGTTCAACGCATGGCGCATCGCGATGTCGCGCAGGCGTTTGTCGCCGGTCTCCCGGGCCGCGTAAAAGATAATGCCGACATTCATCATGATGTCGATAAAAATCGAATTCTCGGCCACAAATGAACAGAGAAATCCACCCTTTTCGTTGAAGCGGCCCGCCAGCGTCTTGCCTGCCTGGATCAACACGTCGCGCAAATGCGGCTCGCGATCGAGGCGATACCAACGTTCGTAGGTTGGCAGAAAAATGAAGCCCAGATCCTGCGTCTCGCGATCGTTCTTGCGAACCTCGAGCGGACGCGAATAACGCACCGCCATATCGTACCAGTAGCCCTCGTCTTCGCCAAGATCTTTCGCGCGCTTGTGAAAGATCCACATCATTCCGGGAAGAAATCCGTCGCACCAGTCGGTCCATGCGGGTCCGCCGTGCTTCCACTTTCCGTCTTCCGTATACATCGGATACGTGTCAGGATGCTTCTCAATCAGCTTCTTGATTTGCGACTGCGCGAATCGGAACGCCTCACGAACCTGGGTTCCGTTGTCGGGATGAAGGTGGATCAACTGTGGTCAGCCTCTCTATTGATTCTGACAGATCGGCTATTGCAGTGTCGTCCAATTCAGACGGAATCCCTTGGCGAGGTCGGTTTTTCCTCGTATCGTCGCAATGGAAACAATGCCTGGACGCTCGGGGACACAGGCTGTTTCGCGGTCGTTCGCTGACGAGCGGGAAGCCCGCATCGACATCTGACGCGCTGGCAAGAAGCATTCCGCGTGAAATTTGGCGGTGCGGGCGCCGTTGGTGATGGATTCAAACTGCAGTTCGAGGAGTTGGCCCGCTCCGAACACCTGCAACGCTACAACTCGGCCTTCGACAACAGAACCCTTCGGAAACAGAACAACACCCTTTTGTTTGATCGAATCGGCTAGCGTTGCCTGCACTTTTTCGCCGGTGACAGTCTTGCCCCATCGAAGCGCCTCGGTGAGCTGAATTCCGAAATACTGCCCTTTCGGAAGTTTTACCGTCTCGGGGATGACCGGAGTGGGAACGGCCTCTTCTGGCGTTGGATCGTCGAAACGCAGGCTCGATTCCCCGGCAAACTGGCGGCATCCCGAAAACGTAGTGTCATTCCGATACTCCGCCGAATCGATGTTGGTGATCTTCATCGTGGAGGCGGAGGGCAGCCAGTAATCGATTTCGCCGATCTTGACCGAGTTGTAGTCGATGGAAGATCCCGTCGCCAGCACCTCAAGAAACAACGGTACGTCGTCCGCTTCCACTTCGATCCGCACCACGCGTTCGTCGCCAGGAGTGACCCAAAAGCGCCCGTGATAACCAACGATGGCTTGGCGCTTTGTGGGGTTCCTGATCAGGTATCCCGAAAGATTCTGCGGAACTCGATAAGAATATCGCGCCCGCGGCGGATTCTCATCCCAACCTTCGAACGTAATGCTGGCGCTGCGGCCTTGAAACACCGAACTCGCATGCGCCACAAAAGCGCCATTGCCAATCGCCCCGCCCGGCGGCACAATGTCGGATAATTCCTTGTCTTCGAACTTGCCGGACCCGGGCCAGGCGAATAGCTCTTTGCCTTCCACCAAGCCGACTTCGAGCCGCAGCACATCGATGAGTTCGAACTTGCGCCGCTTCGGCAACCGGCGCGATCGCTCGATGGTTTGCAGGCAAGTGTAGTTAGGCATCCCGCGCAACGCTTCCGCCATCTTGTTCTTCGCTCGCCCGAGCAGAATGATCTCATCGGTGGCGGGCGAAAAAGCCTGCGCTGCAAAGAGCATCGTCGGTAAGGCGAGAAGCAACAACATCTTTGCGCCCATTGTAGCGTCTGCTACCCTGAAACCCATGCCGACAAAAGTAACTGTCTTTAAAAATGGCCCTGTGAAGCTCGAAGGCGACTTCACCATCGTGGATCACGAGGGCAAGGAATTTGGCCTCGCCGGACGCACCGCCATTTCGCTCTGCCGCTGTGGACTTTCCGAAAACAAGCCCTTCTGCGATGGAAAGCACGGCGTTGGCGGGTTCGCATCCGAATGCCAGGCTCGCGAACTGCCGCCGCCGAAGCCTAAGGTGTAGCTACTTCCCGCTGCGGTTCAGTATGATCGTTCGATGCCGCTGAAGGGCCGCCAACTGTTTGCCGCAGCACCCGCCTTTCTTCAGACGAACGCCAAGCCCAAAAACATTCTGCTCATGATCGCCGACGAGCTGGGGCTCCACACTGGAGCGTACGGCGATACAACCGCACGCACTCCCAACCTCGACAAACTCGCCGACGAGGGGACGCTCTTCACCAACGGCTTTTGCACCACGGCATCCTGCAGCGCCAGCCGCTCCGTGATTTTGAGCGGCCTATTCAACCACTCCACCGGCCATTACGGCCACGCTCATGCCCAACACCACTTCGGATACCTGCCCTTCGTCAGGCCCTTTCCCGCGCTGCTGCGCGATGCCGGATACTTCACCGGAGTGCTGGCCAAGCTGCACGTGAATCCGCTGGAAAGTTTCAAGTGGAACGTCAACATGAGCAACGACAGCGGACGGAGCGTCTTTCAGATGGCCGACAAGTTCAAGCAGTTTCTCGGCAGCGCAGGAAGCCAGCCCTGGTACATGCATGTCGGGTTTACCGATCCGCATCGCGCCGGTGGTGGCACGGATTTCGCCAACCGCGCGTACCCCGGTGTCACGGCGAACAAGTTCGACCCTGAGAAGGTGATCGTGCCTTCGTATCTGCCGGACAATCCGGCCGTGCGCAAGGAGGTGGCCGAATACTATGAGGCCGCCAACCGCCTCGATCAGGGCATCGGATTCTTCATGGACGCGCTGCGAGAATCCGGCCAGCTCGACAACACTCTCGTCATCTTCGTGAGTGACAACGGCATGCCGTTCGCCAATGCCAAGACCGGATGCTACGACGCGGGGCTGCATCTGCCCTGCATCGTCCGGGCACCGCAGGCAGCGAAGCGCGGCTTGCGAAACGATGCTTTTGTCAACTGGACCGATGTCGCGCCGACGATCCTCGACTACGCTGGCGTCGCAGGTCCGAAAGACTACAAGATGCCGGGCCTTGCTGGAACAGACAACCGCCGTAGGCTTTGATCGGACTTTCTTCTCGCACACGTTTCACGAAGTGACGATGTACTATCCGATGCGCGGACTGCGCACTCGCCAATACAAATACATTCACAACCTGTTTCCAGAACTCGAGTTTCCGCACGCTTCGGATCTTTACGCGTCGGGAACGTGGCAGAGCATCTTGCGTGGAGGAGAGAACGCCAAGGTCGGACAGCGGGCCGTGGGCCTATATCTGCACCGCGCCGAGGAAGAGCTTTACGACATCACGAAGGATCCGGATGAGGTCCGGAACCTGTCGCGCGATTCCGGTTTTGCAGTGACCTTGAAGCAGATGCGCGAGCAAGTGCGCAAGTGGCGCAAAGAGACCAAAGATCCGTGGCTGATCAACGACAACTACCGTTGAGTGCTCGCGGCCTTGATCAGTTGTTCGGCTTGCTTTAAGGCTTCGGGCGTAAGCGTCTCGCCGGAGAGCATCCGTCCGATTTCGCGCGTGCGCCCTTGTTTGTCGAGCTCATCGATAGTGGTGAACGTACGGCCCTTTTCGGCGTGCTTCGCCACCGAATAGTGGACATCGGCAAAGCTCGCCACCTGCGGCAAGTGCGTCACGCAGAGCACCTGATCCTGGCCCGCGATCTTCTTCAGCTTCTTGCCCACTGCTTCCGCGGCGCCCCCGCCGACGCCAGCGTCGACTTCGTCGAACACCAAAGTCCGCGAGGCCGCAGCCTTTTTGGCCGATCCCACGGCGCTCGTCTTGAGCGCCAACGACACGCGCGATAACTCGCCACCCGATGCGACCTTATCCAACGGACGCGGCTCTTCACCGAGGTTCGCGGAAATCAGGAACTCGATCTCATCGGCACCGTGCGATGACCAACTCGCCACCGGATCGATGCGCACCACAAACCGAGTGCGCTGCATGGCCAGCGTGGCAAGTTCCGCTTCCACCTTCCTGGTCAACTGCTTCGCGCCCTCTTTGCGTTTTTCGGAAAGCTTCGAAGCCGCGGCTGTATAAACAGCAGCGAGGCGTTCCTTCTCTTTCGCCAACGCGGCGCGCCGTTCGCCCACGGTTTCCACGGCTTCGAGCCGCGCGGAAACATCGTCCAGAAACGCCAGGATGCCGTTGAGCGTTTCACCATACTTCCGCTTCAACTTCTCGATCGACGCGAGCCGCGATTCGATATCGTCGAGCCGCTTTGGATCTGCCTCCAGACGCCCAATGTAATCGCCCAATACATGCGCAGCTTCGTCCACGACAATCATCGCGGGCTTCAATGATTCCGCTATGGCACGCAAGACTTCGTCGATGCGCCCAATGTCTTCGAGTTTCTTCAGAGCCGATTTGAGCTGCGTCACCGCACTCTCTGGAGCATCGTAGAGCAGCAAATAGGCCGCACTCGCCGATTCCTCGATCTTGGTGACATTCTTCAGGATCTTGCGCTCGGACTCGAGCTTGGTATCCTCACCGGGACTCAACTGCGCGGCTTCGATCTCTTTGCGCTGAAAGATCCAAAGATCGGCCATTCGAAGCTTTTCCTGCTCGGTGCGGTCGAGTTCGTCAAGTTCATCGCAGCACGTGCGATAGGCCGCGAAAGCCTCGGAAACCGCGAGCAATTGAGCGGAATTGCCGGAAACCGAATCGAGCAGTTCGCGCTGCGCGCCCGCGGAAGCGATGCCCTGCTGATCGTGTTGCCCGTGGATGTCGCCCAGGTGCGGCGCGAGATCGCGCAGGAACGCCGCTGTCACTGCGCGTCCGCCTGCAAATGCGCGGGACTTGCCATTGGGAAGCACCTCGCGTTCGACGATCAGTTCGCCGTCTTCGACCTCGATGCCCGCACTTTCGAGGAAGGCGGGTGCGGTGCCCGCCGAGACTTCGAAGACACCCGATACACGCGCGCGGTCGGCGCCGCTTCGCAATAGTTCCGCCGACGCACGGCCTCCAAACAGGAGACTCAGAGCATCCACGACAATCGACTTTCCACTTCCGGTTTCGCCGCTCAGAACGTTGAGGCCAGCGTGGAACCGCACTCGCACTTTTTCAACAACGGCGAGATTCTCCACCGAGAGTTCAACTAGCATGCAATCTTCATTGAGTAGCACAGTTCGCAAGAGCCCACGGATATACTGAGGCATGCGTCTTTTGCTATTGTGCATAGCCTCCACGTTCTCGGCGTTCCCCCAGGGCACAAGCGTCGCATCTCTGCTGACGAAGGAAATTCCCGAGTTCCAGGGCAAAGAGGTGATCATGCTCACGGTGACGTATGCACCGGGCCAGGAATCAACTGCGCACCGCCACAACGCCCACGTCTTTGTCTATGTTTTGGAAGGTTCGGTGGTGATGGGGGTCGCGGGCGCCGAGGCAAGAACGTTGGGTCCAGGCGAGACCTTTTACGAGAAGCCAACAGATATCCATGTCGTATCCAAGAACGCGAGCGCCACCAAACCTGCCAGGATCCTGGTGACGATGCTCAAGGACAAAGACAAACCGGTCTCGGAGCCCGTGAATCGCAAATAGCAGCGCGATGGTGGACTTCCCTCAACCCGTCCCGGAGATCCCAACGGCTACCTCGACGAAGCAGTCGCTTACTATGTCAACCACCTTGGATTCACGTTCGATTGGGCGACGATGCGGGCGGCATCGCGGGTATTTTCAGAAGCAACTGCCGACTGTTCCTGACCAACACAGGCTTTCGGTCTGTACACGGCAACAACGGTCCCACGCTCTTCTGGCTCAACCTGAACAGCAAGTCTGCAGTGGACGATCTCCAGGCGGAGTGGAAGTCCACCGGGGCGCAGTTGGGGTCCGAACCGGAAGACCAGCCGTGGGATCTGCGCGAGTTCATCGCTGCCGATCTCGACGGGAACCTGATCCGCGTGTTCTACGATTTCTCGCGAATGACTAAGCCGGTGGCTCAATCGTCGCCGGGACGCTCAGCCAACTAGGAAATCCGGTATACATATGCATCCTGAACAAAACGATCACCGATCATTTGGCCACCTAGTCGCATCCCATTCACGCTCCGGGTTCTTCCGAAAATCCGACGCAGTTCCCGAACGAAAGGATCGCTGGTTGGCAGGACGATAATCGCGGGAGTCTTCTTAGCAGGGAATTCCGCACTGGACAGCGACTCGTGGATCAAAGCATAAGCCTTCCTGGGGTCGGCTGAATCGAACTGGCGAGAAGAAACAACCAATCGCCAATCCTCATATTCCGACATAAACATCCAGAGAGCGACGCTCACTTTCACGTGTGCGCGTTCCAGGGCATCCAGAACCTCTGATCCTTGGCTGACGTCGATGCTCACCATTGCTGCTTTATCCATGTGATTACTCCGTGCCGTCGATCATTCACCGCAGCGAGTAATGCCCTTGCCGATTCCGGGCGATGCCTTCGATATCGGCTTTGCTCCGACCAGGACTGCACATAGTCCCAGTTGGATCGAAATGCAGGGTCTCGTGCTGAGTGCAGCGAACACTCCACATCGAGTGCAGCGACTTTGATCAACTGAAGCAAGTTGTGGGTGTGACTCAATTCCACCTTTTTCTTGTCTGGAAACTCACCACGCCGGGTCCCCTTCGCAATACAAGCCTTAAGTCCGCACTCCACCGAATAACCGGCCAGATAAAACGCTCCATCAAATAGTCCAAGTTGCAGTAGGGCTGTGGCCTCTTGTAGGCGGATTCTGGACAGGTCTTGTAGTTCCTTTCGATCCAAAGCTTTATCATATCGCCTTCACCCCAACTCTATGCCCGCGCCATATTCCGCAGCAGGAACCACACATTCGCCGGACGTTCCGCCAGCCGCCGCATGAAGTATGGATACCAAGCCTCACCATAAGGAACATAAAGCCGCAGATTGTATCCCGCCTGCACCACATGCTTCTGCAGATCGCGCCGGATGCCATGTAGCATCTGGAACTCGAAGCGATGCGCCGGATATCCGCGGTCTTTCACATAGCGTAATGCTTCGCGAACGATCGCCTCATCATGGCTCGCAATCGCGGGATACACGCCAAAATCCAGCAGCTTGTACATCTGCTTCACGTAGTTTGCATCCACGCCGAGCTTGTCCTGAATGGCGACAGCCGCGGACTCGCGATATGCGCCCTTGCACAAGCGGACCGGAATGCCGAGCGAGTTCATGCGCTCGATATCGGCATCTGTGCGATGCAGATACGCCTGGATGACCGCGCGCACGCAGCCGTAGCGCTCATGCAGTTCTTCAACGATCTCAAGCGTCCGCTGCGTGTAACTCGAATCTTCCATGTCGATCTCGACACGGGTGCGCAGCCGCCGCGCCTGTTCCATCAGCGGAACCACGTTCGACAAACAGACCTCGCGCGAGAAATCGAGCCCAAACTGGGTCAGTTTGATCGATGCCGACGCTTGCAGCTTCTCGCTCTCAATGGCGCGAAAGGCTTCGAGGTAGTGATCGCGAGAGATGGTCGCTTCGTCGAGCGTGGAGACGTTTTCGCCAAGATGATCCAACGCGACGAGAATGCCGTCGGCGTTCAATTCCTTCGAAACGGCGATTTCATCGGCCAGCGTGTTGCCGGCGATAAAGCGCTTGGTCAGTACTCGGGCAGTTGAGGAACTCTCCATCCAACTTCGTAGCAGGCGTTGACGGGAAAGCCAAAGAAAAAAAGACCGCACCGGTCAGCTCCTGGTCTTCTTGATTTCGATGTTCAGCCGTTTGATCTTTTGATTGACGGTGGAAAGCGGGATTCGCAGCAGTTCGGCGGCTTCTGTCTGGCTGTAACTGGTCTGTTCGAGCGCCTCAACAATGCGGCGGCGTTCGAAATCCGCCACGATTTCGAATAAGGAGGCGTCTGCGGGCAGGTGACCGCTCTCATCGCGCCGGATCCGCATGCCGCCCGAGTGCAGGAGTTGATCGGGAAACACCTCGGCGGAAACGGAAGAACCCGAAGCCAGAACCACGGCGCGTTCCACGACATTTTCCAGTTCGCGGACGTTTCCCGGCCAGTTGTATTCCATCAGCAACTGCATCGCTTCGGCGTCGAATTGCACCAGAAACGGCTTATCGTTCTCTTTACAGTATTTGGTGAAGAAGTGACTTGCCAGCGGAGGGATATCGCCCTTACGGTCGCGCAAAGGAGGCAGCGCGATGTGGATCACGTTCAGCCGATAGTAAAGATCCTCGCGGAACTTTCCTTCCTCAACCAGTTTGCGCAGATCGGTGTTGGCCGCCGCGACAACGCGAACATCTACTCGCACAGTATCCGTAGAACCGACCGGCATGAACTCTCTCTCTTGGATCACGCGCAGCAGCTTAGCCTGCGTTTCAAGACCGATGGTTCCGATTTCGTCGAAGAAAATCGTGCCGCGATCGGCCGCCTGAAAGTAGCCCTTTTTGGATGCGCTGACACTGGTCAGGGATCCGCGGACGTGTCCGAAGAGCGAAGATTCCAGCAAATCCGCAGGTACCGATCCACTATTCACCGTGACAAAGGCTTCGTCGGCGCGAGGTGAGTTCGCGTGAATCGCTTTAGCGATCAGTTCCTTGCCGGTTCCTGTTTCACCCCCGATAAGGATCGTCGCGCGACTCGGCGCGACCTGCGCTACCAAATCGTGCAGCTCTCGCACAACGCCGGCACGCCGCATCTCGGCTCCGCGCTGTCGGTGATCGACATCCTGGTCGCGGCCTATTGGCGCGTGGCCCGCATCGACCCGCACCATGCGGACGAT
>ENA-ORBV01017145-ORBV01017145.1-microbial-mat-metagenome-genome-assembly--contig:-NODE-17145-length-10403-cov-3.864323_pt1 | contig 10403 bp, 9 predicted proteins | sample MGYA00237777_ERZ505514 | MGnify/ENA primary metagenome ERZ505514 (study PRJEB26160, sample SAMN06269048) | microbial mat metagenome | isolation source: Oligotrophic lake microbial mat | place...
TCGCGCTTTCCTGACGTAATGCGGAACCGTCCCCCCGTACTCTCAGCGGGCTAGCCGAAACGCTCGGCTACGTCCGCTGCCGGCGACCTCGCAAGCTCACCGCCCAACGCCTCCTCTGACTTCCCCAACACCAGAAGCAGAAGCGGATTACGACGGCGCGCGGTCACGTCGCTGGCAGTTGGAAAACCAAGGGAAGCAGCCGACGTCATGTTTTGGGTACGGGGGGGACGGTTCCGCATTACGGTAGGCGAGCGCGAAGTGCGCGCGCAGAGGCGTCCCGCCCTGCCCCGGAACACCGACCCGCCAACCTCGCAAGTCGTTAGGGACGGCCGCTGAAGCGCACCGGCATGGTGGCGATGCCGACGATGAAGTTCGAAGGGCGGCGGCGCTGGACACCGTCGGTTTGCAGCGTGATGTGGGGCAGCCAAGGGCGGAGGGTTTCGAACATCACGCGGAGCTCGATGCGGGCGAGGCTGGCGCCCAGGCAGAAGTGGGCGCCGTGACCGAACGCGAGGTGCTCGTTTGGGTGGCGGTCGACGTGGAAGCGGTTGGCCTGTGGGAAGACGCGCTCGTCGCGATTCGCGGAGGGATAGAGCGGCAATACCTTTTGGCCGGCCCGGATCGTCTTGCCGCCGACCTCGACGTCGCGTGTGGCGGTTCGATTCATGTTCTGGACCGGCGTCACCCAGCGCAGCATCTCCTCGACGGCGGTCGAAACCAGCGTCGGATCGGCGACGAGCTTCCGTTGCTCGTCGGGATTCAGCAGCAGCGCTTCCATACCGCCGGTGATGACGTGGCGGGTGGTTTCGTCGCCGCCGATCAGGATCAAGAGGCTCTCCTGCAGGATGGCGTCATCGTCGAGGCGTTGGCCGTCGATCTCCGCGTGCACGAGCGCGCTCATCATGTCGTCGCGCGGATGGGCGCGGCGGTCGGCGGCGACGTGGCGGTGATACTCGGCGTACTCTTCGAATGCCGTCATCGCCCGCATCATGGTTTCGGGCGCGGCGCTCGACGACGTACCCTCGATCAGATCGTCCGACCAGCGCAGCAAGCGGTCGTGATCCTCGGGCGCGACGCCGAGGAGATCGCCGATCACCATCATCGGTAGCGGCGCCGCGACGTCGTGCACGAAGTCGCACGTGCCGCGTTCGGAGGCGCGCTCGACGAGATCCGCGCAGATCGTCCGGATCTTCGGCTCGTGGTCGAGCACGCGACGCGGCGTCAGCCCTTTGTTCACGAGCGCGCGCCGTCGGCGATGCTCGGGGTCGTCCATGTTGATCATCGACGGGATCGTCGGCGAGTCCGGCCGCGACCCCTCGCGCGAGCAAAACGTGGTCGGGTCGCGCGAAACTCGGAGCACGTGCTCGTAGGCGGCGACACCCCACACCTGCCCGGCTTCGTCCCAATAGACGGGCGCCTCGGCCCGCATCCACGCGAACGCCGTATGCGGATCGGCGGCGTACCAGGCACCGTCGAGGAGGCGAATGGCGGGTGGCATCGACACGAATTGGCTCCTACTTCGCGACGCCGATGGTGCGGTCGCGCGTCAGCGTGGCGACCGCGTCCGCGCTGAATCCGAGTGCACCCAGAATCTCGACGCTGTGCTGGCCGTGCACGGGAGGGCTCAAACGGACGCTCCCCGGGGTCCCGCGCAGCTTCACCGGCACCCCGGTCACCTCGAGACGTCCGAGGGTCGCGTGCTCGGTCGTGACGATCATGTCGTTGTGGCGGACCTGGACGTCGGCGGCGACTTCCTGGATCTCGTGGATCGGTGCCGAGAGCACGTCGGCGGCGATCAATCGGCGCAGCAGATCGTCGCGGTCGAAGTCTCTGCAGCGCGCCGTCAGCACTGCGTCGAGCTCGTCCTGGCGCTGCAGACGCGCGGCGATCTTCGCGAAGCGCGGATCGGTCGCCCACTCGACTTCCAGCGCGCGGCACAGATTCCCGAAGAACTTGTCGGACGGACACGTGATGACGATCCCCTTGCCGTCGCGACACGGGTACACGCCCGACGGCGCGAAATATTGGCTGCGATTGCCCGTCCGCGGCGTGATCTCCTCTTTCAGGAACCACGCCCCGAGCCCACTTGCCTGCGCATGCACGAGCGCGTCGAGCAGCGACACGTCGATGCGCTGCCCCTGCCCCGTCTTCCCCCGCACGATCAGCGCCGCGAGCACGCCCGTCACGACGAGCTCCGAGGTCATGACGTCGACGAGCGGGACCGTCACGCGGACCGGGCTGCCGCTCGGGTCGCCGTTCAGCGCCAGCAGGCCCGCGTAGCCCTGCGCCAGGAAGTCGATGCCCGGGCGACCCGCATACGGCCCGTCGGGCCCGAACGCCGTGACGCCCACCCAAATCACGTCGGGGCGATGCGCTTTGACCTGCTCGTACGCGAGGCCGAGCTTCGAGAGCGCCGGCTCGCGCACGTTGGTGATGACGACGTCGCTCGTCGCGGCCAAGCGCGCGAAGACCGGCTGCGCCGCCGCCTGCGTCAGATCGAGGACGAGGCTGCGCTTGTTCCGGTTCAGGCTCAGGAACGGCGAGCGTTGCCCATCCCGCTCGGGCCCGAGATGGCGGCTGTCGTCGCCATAGTGCGACTCGACCTTCACCACGTCGGCGCCGAGGTCGCCGAGCAGCGTTGCCGCATACGGCCCCGCGAGCATGGTCGCGAGGTCGAGGACGCGAATGCCGTCGAGGGGCGTCACCTCAAGGAATCGCGCCGGCGGCTTTGAGCGCGCCGATCTCGTCCCAGTCGTAGCCGAGCATCTCGAACAGGATCATCTCGGTGTCCTGCCCGAGCTCGGGGCCGAGGCTGCGGATGGTGCCCGGGGTCTTGCTGAGCGTAACGGGCATGCCGCGCACGGTGACGGTGCGGTTCACTTCTTCGCAGTGGGTCTCGCTCAGGTAATCGTTCGCCCAGGCCTGCGCGTCCTCGGCGAGATCGGCGAGGGTCGCGACCGGGCTGGCGGCGACCCCGCGCGGTCCGAGCGTTGCCCAGCGGGTCATCCACTCGGCGGCGGTGCGGGTCGCGATCGCAGCGTCGAGTTTCGCGATCAACTCACGGGCATGCTCGCGCCGGCCGGCCGCGCTCGCGAATTTCGCCTCGGCTGCGATCGTCGCGTCGCCGACACTTCCGCTGAATGCGCGGAACGCGTCGTCACGATTGGGGACACAGAGCATCATCCACTGATCCTTCGCCCGGTACGTGTTCCAGAGCGGGTTCCGCGCCGCCGTCCGCGACTGCTGCGCCGACCACCGCGTGTCGCGCGTCGCGAGCCACGCCTGCAGCGTCGGGGCCGCCAGGAAGAGCTGCGCGCCGTAGAGCGAGGCGTCGATGTGCTGGCCGACGCCCGTCGTGTTGCGCCGCCAGAGCGCGAGCAGGATCGCCAACGCCGCCATCAGACCGCCGTACGCGTCCCCCGATCCCATGCCGAGGTAGATCGGCGGCTGATCGGGCTCGCCGAGGCGGCTCATCAGGCCGGTCAGCGCCTGCACCGTCATGTCGAACGACGGCTTGCTGGTCGTGGCGTACGGCCCGTAGCCGGTCGTGGTCGCGTAGATCAGCTTGGGATTGATCGCGTGCAGCTTCTCCCAGGTGAGACCCCAGGCTTCCAGATTGTCGGCGCCGAGATTCGAGAGGAACACGTCGGACTGCGCGACCAGTCGATGCATGATTTCGCGTCCGGCTTCCGTCTTCAGGTCGAGCGCCATGCTCTTCTTGTTGCGATTGATGACGAGGAAATACTGGTTCCAGTCGCCGACCGGTAGCGCCTTGATGCTCCGCACGCCGCGGCCCTGATCGCCGCCCTTCGGGCGCTCGACCTTGATGACCTCGGCGCCGAAGTCGGCGAGGTGCTGGGCCGCGACCGGCCCCTGAAACCAGACCGTGAGATCGATGACGCGAAGCCCTTCGAGCGCGCTCGCCATGCCGGGCCTCAGCCGCCGATCGTCCCGGCGTCGCGGAGCGCCGTGATCTCGTCTTCGGAAATGCCGAGGACGTCGTGGAGAATCGCGGCGCTGTGCTGACCGCGCGCCGGCGCACCGCCTGAGAGGCGACCGGGCGTCTCGCGCATGAAGATCGGGAACCCAAGCGTCGTCTGCTTGCCGTGGCTCGGGTCATCGACCTCCACCAAGTAGCGATTGCGGTACACCTGCGCATCGGTGGCGGGAAACTCGTAGCTCTCGATGATGTCGGCCGAGAGCTGGTGCTCCTGGAACATCGCGCGCCAGTGCGCCGCCGACTTCCGCAAAAACGCCTGCTCCAGGACCTGCATCATCTCGAGCCGATTGGCGCCGCAGCGCTTGTCGTGGGTGTCGAAGCGCGGGTCGTCGACCGCGAGATCGACCAGCGGAGCGAAGATCGGCCACCAGCGATCGGTATCGGGCATCGTGAGCGTCACCCACGGGCCGTCCTCACTCATGTAGACCGTGCCGCTCATGGGATTGCCGGCGTCGAGGCGCGAGATCGGTTGCAGCATCCGCTCGCCGCCGATCGCGAGATACGCCTGCAGGTCGAGGCTCGCACCGTACATGTTGCCGGCGAGCAGCGACGCGTCGACCTCCTGCCCTTCGCCGGTTTTGACGCGGTGGTGCAGCGCCGTCAGGATGCCGAACGGCAGCATGACGGCCGTGTACATCTGCCCGTGACCCGGGAAGACCGGCGGCTGCCCGGGCTGCGGCAGGATCGGCATCATCCCCGTCCGCGCCGCTGCGAGCTCGTCGATCGCGGGAAGGTCGGCGTCGGGTCCCTGCGGACCGAAACCCGACCCGCGCGCGTAGATCAGATCGGGCTTTTTCGCGACGAGCGTCCCGTAGTCGAGGCCCGCAGCAGCGAGGGCGTCCCGCGACCGATCGGTGATCAGCACGTCGGCCTTGCCGACGAGATCCTGCACCAGCGTCCGGCCCCGGGCGCTCGCCAGATCCACGGCGAGGCTCTGCTTGTTCCGCTGCGCCAGCGCGGCGAACGCGTTCCACTCGCCGGGCGCGTGCTCGTACTCGACACCGAGCGCGGGCGCCTCCGTCAACGGCTCGACCCGAATCACTTCGGCACCGAAATCCGCCAGCAACGCGGCCCCGATCGAGCCCCAAAACTCGACCGTCAGGTCGACGACGCGAATCCCCTCGAGCGCTTTGTTCATCGGCTAGATGACCAACCCGATGCTGGCGCCATGGCGCGCCGCTTCCGCCATGAAGCGCGGCAGCCACGCCGAGCCCGCGATGTAGAGCTGCGGGATGGTGCCCTCGGCCTTGAGCTGCTCGTAGAGGTGCGGGTGCGGCACCGAGCCGTACACTAGGACGACGGTATCGAAGCCGTCCTTGCGGTAGGTCTTGCCGCCGAACGACGACACGAGCTCGAACGCCTCGGGCATCACTTCCTTCAGGCTGAGGTTCGGGTGGACCTCGACGCCGCACTCTTCCATGCGCTTCAAGACCATGCCGACCGAGTAGCGCGCGATCTCGAAGCCCAGGTGCACCGACTTGTGGAAGATCTCGACGTGCTTGCCGCGCTCCGCCAGGAACTCCGCGACGCACGGCGTCTCGTAATAGTCCTCCTGCGAAATGATGGCGACGCGATCACCCGTCTTGGCCTTGCCCGTCAGGACGTCCCAGCCCTGCACGACGTGCGGGAGATCGAGGCCGGGAATGCCGTTCGGCACGCGCGGGACCGAGCCGGTCGCGATCACGACCGCTTCCGGGTCCAGCGCTTTGATGGCGGCGAGGTCGGCGTCGGACTGCAGCCGGACGTCGACGCCGAGACGCTCCATCTCGTTTTCCTCGAAGTAGACCTGATCCTCGAAGTCGTCGCGGCCGGGAGAGTTCGCGGCGATGAGCAGCTGTCCGCCCAAGCGCTTGCCGCGCTCGAGCAGCGTCACCTTGTGGCCGCGCATCGCGGCGACGCGTGCGGCTTCCGTCCCCGCCAGTCCGCCGCCCACGACGACGACCCGCTTCGCCTGCTCGGCGGGCCGGTATTGTTGCTCCCAGCGCAGCTCGTTCCCGATCACGGGATTGATGGAGCACGTCGGCGTGTAGGGAAAGGTCCGCGGTTCGGACGCTTCGTCGATGCAGCGCGTGCAGCTGATGCAGCGGCGGATCTCGCTCAACCGGCCTTCGCGCGCCTTGTTGGCGAACTCGGGGTCGGCGATGCCGGCCCGCACCATGCCGACGAGATCGCAGTAGCCGTCCTTGATCAGATCTTCGGCGAGCACGGGATCGTTGATGCGCCCGCTGAACAGCACCGTGATCTTCTTGTCGAGGTCGGCGCGCGCCGCTTTGCCGAATTCCTTGAACTGCGCGTGCCCGTAGTACGACGACGGGACGTAGGACGGCGCCCCCCAGCAGTGCCCGACGTCGATGTCGACGAAATCGAGCAGGCCGGTTTCGCCGATGTAGTAAAGCATCTCGCGCATCTCGAGGTTGTCGTACCCGCCCTGGCGGAACTCCTTGCCGCTGATGCGGATGCCGAGTGCGAGCGAGCTGCCAATGCGATCGCGAATGCGCTCGAGCGCCTTCACCACGAACCGAATGCGCTCTTGCGGCCCGCCGCCCCAGTGATCGGTCCGCTGATTCGTCGCCGGCGAGAGAAAGCTGTAGCCGAGCGTCTCGTGGGCGCAGTGCATCTCGATGCCGTCCGCGCCGAAGTCCTTCGCCGCCGTCGCGGCATCGGCATAGCTCTGGAAGCAGAACTCGATCTCTTCTTCCCCCATCACGTGCGGGACGTAGTCCTGCGCGCCGACGACGGGCACGGCCGACGGCGCCCACACCGCGCTCAAGTGCGTCAGCTGGGCGAGCGCGACGGCGCCCGCCTTGTGGATCTCGCTGTAGAACTTCGTCATGCCCTCGGCGAAGGCGGGGTTTTGGTAGAGCAGCCAATGCGACGCGAAGCCCACCGACAAACCGACTTCGTCCGGCGTCTCGGGCGGAAACGGCAGGTTGAGCAGCCACGTCTCGCTGCCGATCCAGCCGGCACCGCCGCGCGCCTTGGCGGCGTGGTGCGCAATGAAGTGCTCGTCGATCCCGCCCGGAGTCATCGACGAGTTGATCGTGTTGGTGGTCTCGCAGATCCGGTTCGGGACCCGCATCGGTCCGACCTGCAACGGCGAGAAGAGATGCTCGAACTTGACGGTGCTCATGGTCAAGCCGGTCCGGTCGGCGTCAGGATGACGATCGGAAAGGGCCGCGCGGTCACCTGCTGGAACATGTCCCACAACGGCAAGATCGCGACGAGGCGCGGCCAGAGATCCCGGCGTTCGCTCTCGTTCGCGTCGCGCGCCACCGCGGTCATCTTCCGACGGTCGAGCTGCACCCAGCACTGCGCGTGCGCACTGAGGTTGCCGTACCACGCGGGATTCCGGTCGTAGCCGGCAAGCGACGCCACGACCACCAGGCGCTCGCCGTCCTGGAGGAACACGAGCGGCGTGGTGCGCGGCTCGCCGGACTTCCGGCCGATCGAGGTGAGCAGCAGCGTGGGGAGCCCGGACGGTCCGGCACCCGTCGATCGGCCGTCGGGGTTCGCGAGGTAATCCGCGCAATCGGCTTTGCCGTCACTGCGAATGCGATCCAACGACGAGGTCTGGTCTTTCAGATACGCCCACTGCTCGTCGGTCAGAAAATCGGGCTTCTGCATTGCGTCGCGATTGGACATGAGGTCGGCCTCTCGGTTGGAGCTGCTCAGCTGCACTGCGAGATGATGGTGTCGGCGTAGCGCTTGATCGCCTCTTGCTTCATGGCGAGCGGCGGCTGCAGGCGCATCGACGACACGCCGAGCTCGGCGAGGACGCTCTGCTGCGTCCACGGCGCCACCTGGAGATCGGTGACGCCGAGATCCTCCAGCCGATGGATGTCGTCGACGCTCTCCGCATCGGGACAATGCAGCATGATGTCGAACGGTTCCTGGTCCCGCCCGTACTCGCAACGGAGCGCGGTCAGCTCGGCGACCTGCGCTTTGATCTCCGCCTGTGCGTGCACGATCCCGATCCAGCCGTCGCCGTAGCGGGCCGCGCGCACCAACGCGGGCCGCGTCGACCCGCCGACGTAGATCGGAATCTTCTTCTTCGGCACCGGCGCCATGATCAGGCGGTCGAAGTCGATGTACTTGCCGTGGAACTCGACCATGCCGCCGCCGAGCAGGAGGCGGATCACCTGGATCGCCTCGTTCTGCCGGGCGCCGCGCGTCTTCTTGTCCTGGCCGAGCCATTTGAACTCTTCCGGCATCCACGCGAGGCCGACGCCGAGCGCGACGCGATCGTTCGAGATCGCCGCGACCGAGCACAGCGACTTGGCTTCGAGCAGCGGCTGCCGCACGGCGAGTCGCAGCACGGACGGCAGGAAGCGAATGCGCTTGGTCACGATCGCCATGGCGGTGATGGCGACCCAGGGATCGAGCACCGGGAGATCGAGGGGCCAGAACCGCGTGCCGTCGGGCGTGTACGGATACGGCTCCGACGTGACCTCGGGGAAGAACGGGGCGTCGGCGACTTGAATGCTGTCCCAACCGTGGTCGTCGGCCGTCCGCGCGAGATCGAGGAACTCGGACGGATCGACCATGAAGCTGTGAAATCCGAATCGCAAGGGTGGTCTCCTTGGACGCGACCGAGTCTGGGCTGAGTGCAGGTCGGGTTGGGACGCGCGCCGTGAGCGCAAAAATGAAACACGTTCTAAGAACGGCCGCACTATGCAGAAGTCAGCCGGAGGATGCAACGACGGCTGGCCGTCCCGACGTCGCGCAACCCGAGGACATCCGCAGGATTTTTCTTGTCACCGCGGGCGCGAGCGTGGTACGCGCCCGAACGATTTCACGGACCCCGACCCCAAGGAGGACGACGATGGCACGAGCGATGCGGCTGGCAGTGGGTGGGCTCATGGCCCTGGCGTTGGTACTCGGGACGACGGCGCAAGCGCGCGCGTTCTGCATCTTCAATTGCACCTACACCAAGACGAAGTATCCGATCGTGCTCGAACACGGTCTCGCCGGGTTCAACCAGCTCTTCGGCGTCTACAGCTACTGGTTCGGCATCGTCGGCGAGCTCGAGGACGGCGGCGCCACCGTCTTCACGACCACCGTCAGCCAGTTCAACTCGACCGAGGCCCGCGGCGAGCAGCTGATCGATCAGATCGAGACGATCGTCGCCCTCACCGGCAAGCCGAAGGTGAACCTGATCGGCCATAGCCATGGCGGTCTCGACGTCCGCTACGTCGCCGCGGTACGCCCCGATCTCGTCGCGTCGGTGTCGTCGGTAGCGACTCCGCACAAAGGTGCGGCCCTCGCGGACTATCTGCGCGCCAACATCCAGAACGGCTCGTTCACGCAGAACGTCGTCGCCTACTTCGCCAACTCGCTCGGCACGGTGCTGGGTCTCCTGACGGGCCGCTCGAATCCGCAGGATGCCGTCGCGGCGCTCGACTCTCTCACCTCGGCCGGGCTCGCGACGTTCAACGCCCAGTATCCGCAAGGCGTCCCGACGACGGCGTGCGGCCAAGGCGCTGCCACCGTGAACGGCATCAAGTACTACTCGTGGAGCGGTACCGGCATTCTCACCAATGTCCTCGACGTCTCGGACGCCGCGCTCGCGCTCTCGTCGTTCTTCTATCCCGAGGCGAACGACGGCCTCGTCGGCAAGTGCAGCTCGCACCTCGGGACCGTCATCCGCGACAACTACTTCCAGAACCATCTGGACGAGGTGAATCAGGTGCTCGGCCTGGTCTCGATCTTCGAGTCGAGCCCGCCCGCGCTCTTCCGTGCGCACGCCAATCGCTTGAAGACCGCCGGGCTCTGAGCCCGCGGGCTCGGATGCGACGGACGATCGTCGTGACCCTCGCCGTCCTCGTGGCGGCGGGGGTTCTTTTCTTTGGGACGCGCCCGGCGCGGGAGCTCGCCGGCGACGGCGACGCGCCGACGTCGCTCGTGCCTGCCGCGGCCGACCGCGACGCGCCGCTGGCCGCCAGCGGTGGTGGTGATCTCCCCGACACGGCCGACACTCCTCGCAGCCGGCCCCGTTCGCTCCGCGGCACGCGTACCGACGGCGGTCTCGTCACCGATGCGGACGGCCATTTCGTCCCGACCATCGATGCGCGACGCCTCTTCGATTATTTCCTGACCGCGACCGGCGAGATCCCCGCCGACGCCATCCACACCCGTATCCAGCAAGAGATCGAGCGCCGACTCCAGCCCGGCGCCGGTGACAAGATAGCGCAGCACCAGCACCAGACTGACCGCTAACACCCGGAACTGGACGGGCGCCCGCAGGCCCTGCACCAGGCGCTCTCCGGCGACCAGCTGCGGGTGTGGTTCCAGCCCGCGGTGGGGACCCCGGGACCTCGTGCGGTGGCAGTGGAGGCGCTCGTCCGGTGGGAGCGGCCCGGGCACGGCCTGGTGGAGCCCTCCGCCTTCGTCGACCTGGCCGAGG
>ENA-ORBV01017146-ORBV01017146.1-microbial-mat-metagenome-genome-assembly--contig:-NODE-17146-length-10403-cov-3.718284_pt1 | contig 10403 bp, 7 predicted proteins | sample MGYA00237777_ERZ505514 | MGnify/ENA primary metagenome ERZ505514 (study PRJEB26160, sample SAMN06269048) | microbial mat metagenome | isolation source: Oligotrophic lake microbial mat | place...
AACAAGAAACCCAGCACGAAGAAAGCTCCAGAGGATGACACCGGACAGCAGAGTGGGGGAACCGGAAAGGAAAAAAAGAAGATGCAGTTTGATAACAAACAAGCGGAACAAGCGGCAGAAGATGCCAAGAACACTGACAAAAAAGCGAAAAAAGCCGAAAAGCGAGCAAACCAAGGGAAGGGAAACAAAGGTGCTCCTGGGGAAAAAAGGTGGAGTAGAACAAGAGGATGGGTCACGGAAGAATGAGGGGAAGAGCCAACAGAAGAATGCCAATCAAGAGAAGAAGAAGGACAACTGAAAGAGAGGAAGGAGCTCATCAAGCAGATCCTTAAGTGCCTTGCAAATGATTCTGAGTTCGCAGTGAAGAACTTCGCAGTGAACAGGCTTCGGGTTATGCCTGGTCATCAGACCATGTGTGACACAGACCCCACATGTCTCACCCTTCCTATTTTGGACTTGGCCGGTGCAAAGGAATGGAAACCTTGTCAAGAGCATTGGGTTGCTATCATTGGCAAGGATGCCACAGCTTATCAAAACGAAATGGGTTTCGGCCCCATGCTTGCTGCTGAGAAAGGGCGCTGTGCAGCGGAAGCAACCCGAGAAGATCTTGTTAAGGCCACCTGTCTCCTTGTTGCCATGACAAAAGGCCATGCTGAGATCGCTAGTGGCACCCGCGAGGGCGCTGTCGTGGGGCCGCTCCACTTCTTGAAAGAAGAGAACAAGGAAGATCCTGATCCTAACAGCTGCACAGCGAAAATGAAGGCACCAATTGATAGCATTGGCTGCGGCAACGGACAGGTCCATGTTCCATTGTCATTGTCGCACCATCCGAGGGTTTTGAAAGTGAAAGTGGAACATGGCAAGTTTGACTACAAGATTCCTCATCCAATGCTGTTAGCAATGAAGGCAGCCATCAATTGGCACTTTGTCGTGACTGGAATGAAACTGCTTCATGCATGTGATCCTCTGGTAGACACTGAAAAGGCGGAGATCGAGAGGCTCAATGATGAACACTGCTATGATGTGTTGGAAATGATGCAGGAACAGCATCACCCAAAGTCCCTGGAAGACCTTGCTCGAGGTCTTGGTCAGCATCCTGTTTCTGCTGACCCTCTTTCAACGCCTGTCTTGCAGCCCGCTCGTGTTTCCTTGTCACCCGGAACTCCTTCATCGCCTCTCTCTGACTCGAGTCCAGACATGATGCCAGCTCGCATCTCTTGGTCTTCGGAAGACAACTTTGACCTGGATGGAGAGCTCCAGTCACTGGAGCTTTGGTCGGACAATGCGGAACCCTTTTTCGTTTCACTTCATTTGGCAGCACCCATGAGGGTTTGCTGCCTGGGTTGATCATCCATGAGGGAAGTTGTCCTAGCTGGAGAGGGAGGACACACTTTCCATGACCGTTTTCCTGTCCTCGGTTTTGGTCCTGCAGGAAGGCAAACAGACCACAGACATGCTGCGCTCACACTGTTGGTTCAATTCACAACTGTTCTCGTTCTTTTGCTGTTGGTCGCGACGTTGCTAGAGTGTTCGCAATTGGGTTGAAAAACTCAACTCTGTGAGGCAAGAAAGCTTAAAAGAAGATGAGCAAAAGCAAAGGCGTGCAACCACGGCAAGATGTGTTAGATCTCCGAGCAGTCTGTTGCGCCTAAGCACATGATTTTTGAAGTCAGATCTCCCACTGTTGATGCCTTCAACTTCAGTCATCGCCTGGCTGATTCTGATTGACTGATCCACCCTTCCTTAGCAGATGCTCAGGCTTTGCAGCTCTCGTGACATCTGAAACAATGAAGACTGCTAAATCATGGCTGTGCACAGTGGTTGGGGGAGGGGAGGCGAGACAGTCAAGCCACATGCTGTAGCCACAACGTTCAAGTTGCCGGAAACTGCTACAACTGGAAACGGAATTTGGGTTCAGCACCTGTGCATGCAGCAACAGGAAACAACAAAGAGCTGTGCCAAACAAATCCAAAACAATTGGATCTCACAACTTTTTCTTCAAATTCGCTTCAATGGCCTTCACCAAGAGCAGGAGGACAAGGCACAGACAGACACCAGAGTTCGCCAACGAACTGTGTTCCGTCTGTGTCATCGATCCCATTGTGGCGGCAGAGCCATCCAGCCAACAACCACTACAATTTGTCGCCAGACGTGCTCTTTCTAGGTCGCTCCACCAGCGCTGGTGATCAAAGTTGCTGTGCATGCCTTCCAATCCATTGTGGGGAATTTGCTTGGCCTTGGTGATTGGATCGAATCCAGCGCGGTCATTGCAGCCCTTTGAATTGCAATGACTCTTGAGGAAGAAATTGAACTGCTTGATGGCTGCAGAGGTCTTGTTGCTTTCGCATTTGTCATCCCTGAGATCAAGGAAGGATGGAGAACCCTCAGAAGACTTCGAGAGACCTAGCTAGATCCTCATCTTCCACACGGGTGATAGCAGCAAGGCTTGAGCTGTTAGCATCCATTAGGACATTGTGGCGTCCGGTGTGGTGGCTCCTCTCTCCTTCGTTAATGATTGTGTTGTTGTTGTTGTTGTTGGAGAAGTCTTGGCAGGAGGTTGTGTCGTGTGGAAGATGCCGTCTTTTCTTCCGTGACTTGATAAGATGCATGTAAGAAAACTGGGCGAGACCAATGCTGATCAATGACACGTCAGCAAATGGGGAACAGAGCAGCAACCGAGTGTGACGAGGTTTGCTGCAAGATTCGAGACTGTGTCTCACCCTCTAACACTAGCAATCGAGGTGCATCCATTCTGATGACGCATTGTGACAGCAATGCTTCTGCAGATTGTTTGTGCAGAACCAGCACAGTTTCCAAGGGAATTTTGAATCGGTGGATTGTCGCCTGAATGATTCATCGGCTGCTCAAATGATGTGTTGGTTCGAAGTTTGAATCGGTGATGCTGTGAGAATGACTTGTGCAGGCTTAGTGATTGTTTGTCGTGGGCTCATTCACTCCAATTAGTGAGTCACAGTCAACCACAATAGCAAGATTTTGGCAATCAATCACATTGGCGTGTAAAAATCAATGAAATGTGAGACCATGGCTCCTGTGAAACAACGGCCTGGTGCCAGAAGTCATCCGTCATCAACACAAGAAGACAGTTCTTACCATGAGCATTTTGATGTTGATCCAACCGACAATCCTTGGCATCACGGAAGTCGTTCGTTTGACGAAGATGAGACGGAAACTCATGGTGACACGTTTGTTGACGTTCTTGATGATTGTCGTCCGCAGCTTGACAATCCGTCCCAAATGATTCCGGACGACGATGATGATTATGCCTTGAAAGAGCACATGAACAGCCAGCATCAAGATGAAGAAGAAGAAGACTTAGGTTTAGATTTCGATAACCAAGCACCAACAGAAGAACAAAATAGCAATGCCAACATTCATCCTACACGCAAGGCACTCTTGACGCTGCTTATGTGCTTGCCGGTGGTTTCTTTGCTTCTAATGACACGGAAGTCGACAACAACATTACTTCGGAAGTCAATGACAACAACGTTTATGACACCGGAAGTTGTCCGTGTCCTGGATTGATTGGACGTGACGCAGATGGTCGTTAGCGAGTGGAAGTAATTGAGCAACAAGAACCACACGTCAGAACTCAAACAACAACAAATCTTGCCGCTGACATCGCGGCGCAACTTCGCACTCATGGTCTTGCTAGCACCGGTCTTACCGAAGAAGAAATCAAATTCGTTGACGAATGCGAAGAAGGCAAGAACCAAAAAGCATGTGACGACGCTCAGCTTTGTTATGAAAAACGTTTCTTCGACACCATTGCCACACACGGTGGAGACATTTTATCTCATCTTGCCAAAGACAAAGTTCTCAATCCGCACAACAAATCTGAACACAAGTCCGTTGATTTCGGTTTGTTCGTGACCTGCGGTGGAGAAAAGATGCCAGACAAGCATAAGATCATGAACAAGTGCTTCATTCTTTGTGGTCAGAAGTGGAACTGTTTGTCCGGTGCCAACAAAGGAAAAAAGATCCAGCCTATTTTGTTCTGTAAGATGATGCAACAGTTGACATGCCTTTTCAATCGCAAGGGAATACAATGCGTCTTCAATGAAGACTTCAACAAAAAGGGAGAATTCCATGGCACCATGAAGAAGTTGTGGGGCAAAATTTGAGAGAAGGACCCTGCTTTCGGCACCGGAAGTCAAAAAGCACACGTCGAAAAGACTCTTGTGCGGAAGTTTGTACAGGCTTTTCGCGACGGTAATCTCCGTCCGTTTGAAGACCCTAAACATTGCCTCAAATGTGTTATCTTCATCATTGGGTGTCAGTGTGGACTTCGCGGATCATCGGAACATATAAATCTTGATATCGAGAACGTTTGCCTTAGCAAGCACACAGCAGAAGATGGTCCGGAGTTAGCTGGTTTGCGTTGGGGTGGTGTCAAAATTCCTTTTTCTGAGACCAGCCAATTGAACATGAAGACGATGACCTCACCTCATGATCAAGATGCATTGCTTACGTTCTGTGAGCAACCGGAGCACGATTGCTTTGATCCGCATGCCGTGTTTTGCCACTTCATTTGCCATTGCCATCCAAAAGCAAAGAAGTTTTGTGGAAGACTCGTCAAGCAAGGACCGGGTGTGGAAGGCAACAAGCTTGCCAAAGAGTTCGGTAAACCAGTGTGGCATGCGGAGTCCGGCCATGGACACCAACGAGCAAATTGGAATCTTGGGCAAACCAAACATCGTGCGCTTTGTAAGAAGATTGCTTTTCATGCTGGTGTTGACGCATGGGAGAAGTGCACCGGTCATGCTCTCCGTGCCCTTTGCATCTCTCATTGCATTGCGAGCAATTTGACTTCCATTGATGTGGCTGCTAAAGTTCGTCATCGCAGCATCAACAATCAAAAGGACTATGCCCAAGACTGTAACCAACGCAAAGCAAACCGTGTGTTGGTAATGAATGACAAGTCATCCACGAATCCGTCCTCGAAGAAGAAGGCTTTGGCCGACGATCATGTCGTTGTAGAAACCAAGCTGATGTTGCCAGAAAATCGAGACAAATTCGAAGACGCCAGCAAGAAGCGACGGGTAGAGAGCATCGACTGTGAGAAGGAGCACGACATGGTTGATAATAGTGTTCTCAATTTGGATTCGGAATTGGAGCAATTGAAGAAAGAGAATGAAATCCTTCGATTGAAACAAGAGAATCATCGAATGAAAGAAGCCATGGCCGGGCCCTCTCTTGTTCTTGATCCATCTCCATTGCCTCCTCCACGTCGCCATGCACAATCTTATCCACCAACGCATCATCATGAATTTGCTCCGGTGGAAAATCTTTTTATTGTCCTCCTCCCAGAGATGATGGATGTCATCATTCGCATCCTCCAAGCCATTGCGTGGATCGTCATTCACCTCCTCCACCACGTCCTTACCACAACCACCGTCATAGCTATCCTCCGGATGGTCATGGCCGCTACCATGAGGAACATTTTGATGGACATTGTCATGGTCCTCATCACAGCTCTTTGAAAAATTTTCCAGCGCACTGCTAGCAGTAGCTAGTAGTAGAGGATGCCCTATTAGTTGTAGTAGCACATCAACTCGTTCAAGTCAAAACGAGCTAGTGTGCGTTCAGGTCATCGCCAAACCGGTTTTATCTGAGTGATTCACTCGTGTGCGTTTTTCGTCTACTGTAGATTCGTTTACGACGTACGAACGACTGAACCAGCCAACCATGCATGCAGGACTACTCGCTGCAAGCTGATGTTTGAAGTTGAAAACGGTGCAGTGACAATTAGCATACATGGAGCTATGGTGCATTTGCCAGCCAGTGGAACTCGGTGCAATTTCCACGTTTACGGTACAGTGCGTACAAGCTAGCTACTAGCTAGCTAGCTAGCACGGCTACGTCGACGTCACCCAATCAATCTTCAAAGGGCGACGAAAGCATCAGTTCAACAAGGATGCCGAAGATAAAAAAAATTAGTTATGATGGTTGGTTGGTGAGTGGCGTCACTATTATCATAAATTCAAAACTCTTAAGGTTAGACCACGAAGTTGAAGGAGCAAGACGGAGTTTAGCCCCCACTGACTCCACTGATTCCGATTATTCAACACGACCATACTACACGTCGACTACAAGAGCCGTTGAAACCCTTCCGCTTACCAGAAGCAAACTGTTGTTCTGATACCACCCATCAACTACTTGTCATCAGAATATTGCACTTCCAGCGGTCAGCAGAGGAATAGAAACAAAATCCATCACAATCTTCATAGACACTAGCTCGCAGTCAATAGTTCATAACAAGAACAAGTCATTTTGAGTCGGCATCTGTAGCAGACATCACATCACATTACTAGTACACTTCAATTCAACACAGGCTACTAGACAATGAGACCTTCAACCATTACCCCACGCAGAAGACGAACGGTTGTGCCCTTTGTGGCCATTCTGGCGTTGATTCTCTGTCAAGGAGAAGCATTCCAAACGCGACAACAACCTCGACCTCCTCTTCTTTCATCCAATCCATCACATCCATCGACACAGCTCTTCTCCGCAAGACCACCAAGCCACCCCCGGAAGTCTAACACAGTCGCGTTTCATCGCCGGAAATCTAACACTGCAGCCTTCTACTCAACCTCGGCGGACCCTCTATTAGCCGACAAGAAGGAAGTCAAAAGCTTTGCCGACCGAATGAGGAATCTAGTCGTGAAGCAAGACCGCGAGGAACGCGTGTTGCTGACAACCGCCGACAGCACCAATGGCAGCAGCAGAGGCAGCAAAATCAATCCTAGAAAGCCTCCTTCTGTTCACGAAGTCGTCTCGCTTCAACAGTATAAGCAGGTCGTTGCCGATGAACCAGACAAGTTGGTAGTAGTCCGCTTTTATGCGTCTTGGTGTCGGGCCTGCCTGGCAGTGGAACCTCTATTCTACAGAATGGCCAACTCCATGCCCGATGTCAAGTTTGTCGAGGTGCCGGTCCTCGAAGAAAACGCCAATCTGCATCAAGGATTAGGTGTTCCTGCTCTGCCGTTTGGACACATTTACCACCCCAAGACTGGTCTGGTCGAGGAACTCCGGATCGCCAAGAAAGAGTTCAAAAACTTCCAAGCCGTTGTCGAGATGTACCGAAGCGCAGAATGTAACGACTTGGAGATTGACCCCGACTCGGGCATGTTTGTATCCCCCTTTTCGCACCACTCATCCCAAGTCGAATCGAACTGAGAAAGAACGGGGCGGAACGCAGGCTGACAGGGAGAAGGAGAAGGGTCGTCTACTTGAACAACACTCTCTCTCACACACACATATTTTGATGTACATTAGATAGAGAACGTCACAACAATGGTCATAATTAAGCAATATAGAGCATGCACATATGATGGAATCCTCAGGTCTAACAAGCGCTGTAGTCTTGTAGTATCATAACTACTGAATAACCCCAAGGGGAACAACTAGCAACGGTGCGAGGACATTGTTGTCGTCCCGCAAGCTTAGGAATGGCTACACCGCTACTAGTACTGTTCATCTTCAACTAGTACCATTCCTACATGAGATCGCACATCCGCCCTCCTGCCAACTCCATCAGCATGCATGATGATAGTTGTTGTCGGTGGATTGAGATGGGTACACATATCGCATAGTTCTGGATGCACATGTAAGGGTTGGTTTAGAGATGCAATTATCTGTCCATTTTACGTTGGCTAGAGAACTGAATGGGTGTCCGGTTGCCTGTGGTTGGGCTGCAACACAACAGGAATCGAGGCCAAAGGGACACTTTATCATTGGGTTTAGGCTGACTGATCCTGACGGAGAGTCAAAGACACTCGCCTACTAAACCAAAAGGAAGGACAATTGAATCAATAGTTCGTCAACAGCTACCAACTACCTACTGCCTACTATTATAGATAGAATATTAGTAGCTAATACAGATTGGTCCCAGTACTATAATAAACTTGAGGAAGATAGATCTTGTAGAATATAAAATAGGGTTTATCTTCTCACACTGAACTCAGCATTTTCTTTTTGGCCACGTGTTGCCATCAGGAACGTTCCCAGTCGTGCATTATGTGTGAAAAAATCATGTGATAAAAACATCACACGATTTTCGAAAATCGTGTGATAAAATCATGTGATAAAAGTCATGTGATAAAAATATCACATGAAAATATCACACGATTTGGCAGTTAACGCACGACTGGGAACGTTCCAGTGCATGGTGAACCAATCAGACGACCACTTGGACGCAACTTTGCTCCGTTTGTTTATCTCATAGCAGGCGCGAAATCGCGCGTTCGATTGATTTGTTCATCATTCAATGATTTTCAATCGATCAAATGAATCAACCCATAGTGATACTGTAGCTCTCGAAAGTTTCAAGAAACCACAGATTACATGCATGTAAGTGATGTAACAGTTGTAACTACTAGTACCTCTACAACAGGCATCCCGTCGCCAAGATCGCAATAGCTACCAGTGTGGTGACGCATAGAGTTTATCGTTTTTACAATCGATTCAGAATCTACGGTGCCGATACAAAAATGCCCCCATCCTCAACCCAGAAAGCTTCTCTTCGCAGGCAGACTCGTCTGCGTCGGGAGTATCTTTATCGCAAGTCCTTAGAAGGGCGTGACAAGGTTGCGTACGAGCAAAAACGCCTTGTTCGAGAAGCCCTCGCTGCTGGAAAATCGCTCCCGACCGAAGTTAGAGCATCCTATGATGCCTTGAAGAAGGAAGTAGACGCAGAAGATACCAATACCGAGCACCAACATACCCATGTGGACGATGAATATGCTGATGCCGGCCTCTTGGAGCCTCGCGTTTGTGTCACCACCTGCCGCGATCCCTCGTCCCGGCTCAAGCAATTTACAAAGGAAATGAAGCTTTTGATTCCCAACTCTACCAGAATTAACAGGGGAAACAACACCGTAAACGATCTCATGGATGCTTGTCGAGAAGGAGATTTTAGTGACATGATTATTGTTCAGGAAACAAGAGGTGAACCTGATGGACTTGTGGTTTGCCACTTGCCGCTGGGACCAACAGCTTACTTTTCCTTGACTTCGACTGTGATGCGTCATGACCTAGACCCTCCAGCTGCCCCAATGTCGGAGGCATATCCTAATTTGATTCTGGACAATTTCACCACGGATCTAGGAAAACGAGTGGGGAATATTTTGAAGTGTTTGTTTCCAATACCGAGACCTGACACCAAACGCATGATCAGCTTTGTAAACAAGGACGACTTTATTTCTTTTCGTCACCACATGTACAGCAAACCGTCACACGACACTGTCAATTTGCACGAAGTTGGGCCTCGATTTGAAATGAGATTGTATCAGATCCGTCTTGGAACAATTGATCAGGCTGATGCGGATAACGAGTATGTTCTGCGCCCGTATCAAAACACAGCTGCGAAAAGAAATGTACTGTAAACGATATTAAGATGATGGATAGGTATGACCGGCAGTATTACATGTCAGTGGACAGTTTACAGCACACTAATTGCCACTTCCATGCTGGTTTTGCCTGACTTGAATATTTAGGCAGAGGGCAATGCCTTCGAAAATGCACCCCGAAAAATATTAAAATGTATGAAACAGCAATTAGTATGACGAACCTAGTAAAGCGATTATCTTCCGTGTCGTATAGATAGTTGACTTACGCACAGGCACCGCATGGTATATTCATGGCAACGACAGAAGGCAGTTCATGAATTTTCAGGCATACCAAATCGCAACTAAGGACCCAATATGTGACGAAGCAACTTCTTGATCCATAAACCAATCTGAGATCTTGAAACCCAAAAGACTGAGGAAGTGGGAATATGACTACTTCATGGAATCTGGCTGGAACTTGCTCATTTGCACAAGCAAAAGAACCAATGCAAGTGTTAAACAGAAAAAGACAAGAACTGGAAAGTGATTCAAAGCCATAGAGCAATCACAACAGAAATATGGTTTCATCTGTGCTTGGGCTCTTGTAGTCTTGCAGCCTTCATAACATTTTTGCAATTCATCATTGTTAGCAAAAAATGGTTGCGTCAGTTTGGATGACATTGATAATGGAGCTGAAGGAAAGATCAATAGTTCTTTGTTTTAACATGCATGTCGGTGTGTTCAGCTTAGTTCATCATGTCAACAATGCAGAGTCAAAATAATTATATCATTCAATACTGCTGTGTCCTATTCATAAAAATGATGAGATTAGAATAGTTGGAATGCAAAGTAACCATCTTCTTGGACAAATTATGACATTAATTTTTGGAATTAATGATGGGTCTGCACTATGCTAAAAGCTACATGCCTTTTGAGTTGTTTGCAAATGGAAATTATAAGCTTAGAATGAACTAAAACTAAATGTAATGTTGATAAACGATATATCTTCACCGTCAAATCGCCAAACAACCTGTCTCTTATACACATCTCCGAGCC
>ENA-ORBV01017148-ORBV01017148.1-microbial-mat-metagenome-genome-assembly--contig:-NODE-17148-length-10402-cov-5.119806_pt1 | contig 10402 bp, 10 predicted proteins | sample MGYA00237777_ERZ505514 | MGnify/ENA primary metagenome ERZ505514 (study PRJEB26160, sample SAMN06269048) | microbial mat metagenome | isolation source: Oligotrophic lake microbial mat | place...
ACGAGATTCGCCTTAGTCTCGTGGGCTCGGAGATGTGTATAAGAGACAGTCTTGGGACCGAGCAGAGGACCCCACGCTGGCATACCCTTGGCGAGCACGCCCTTCGTGATCAGGTCAAACACTTCGGTGGGTTTGCCCCCGTGGGTCCATGTCGTATCCGTAAGATCAGGACCGATGGCGGCGACGCTTTCGGATTTGCCGCGGAGGCTGGGCAGATGGCAGGCGGCACAGTTGGCGAGGTACGTTGTCTTGCCGCTCTCGACGAAGGTTGGATTCTGGCTCATTTTCCAGAGACTGGCATCGTCCAGTGCGACCGAAGCAAGGCGTTCGGTCTCGATCTTCGCCATTGAAGCCACGACTTCCTGTTCACTGCTCAAGCCGACGCCAAACCACTCGTAGTAGCCCCAGTAGCCGACCCAGAATATGATCGTGGCATAGAGCGTGTAGAGCCACCAGTTCGGCAGACGTTTGTCGTATTCCTGGATGCCATCGAAAACGTGGGGCCGGACCGAATCTTCTTCAGGCAGATGAGGAGCGGGCTTCATGAGGAGGAATTTCGGCGGCGGTTGGAACGGGCGTGGCGGTTCTGCGCAGAGACCGGGCCCGGGGCGGCCTGCGGCCCGAATCCGATTGCGGCCGGCGTCTCCGTTTCGAAGGGGAGGTTCTCGAAGCGTTCAACCTGGGGGCGCTTCATGCGCATCGCGCGCCAGGCGATCATGAGATAGATGGAGAGAGCGGTGACGAAGGCCGCGATGGTGAAAAACGTTGCGCTATTTTCGAAGACAAGACGGCGAAACACGGTGGTAGAAGTTTAAGGATGAGAGAGTGTGAAGCGGCTTAGTCGGCTGAGACTGTTGCCTTGGCTGGCTTCACCGTGCTCTCGGAGCGACCGAGCGTTTGGAGATAGGCGATCATCGCGACGATCTCCTTTTCGGGTCCGACGTAGGCGCCGGCGGCGCGCAAGTCCTGCGCGATGGCCGTGGCCTGTGTGTTGACGCGTTCGGTGATTTCCGCGTCCGTCCATTGCGGATACGGAACCCCGAGCGTGCGTTGGACCGAGAGCTTGGTGGGGAGGATGGCAACGTCGGTATTGTTGGCGAAGAGGCCCGGATACGTGGGCATGTTGGAACCTGGGGAGACGGAGCGCGGGTCCTCCATGTGGCGAAGATGCCAGATGTTGAGATACTTGCCGCCGACGCGTGCGAGGTCAGGACCATTGCGCTTTGAACCCCATTGGTAGGGATGATCGTAGATGGATTCACCGAGCCGCGAATAGTCACCATAGCGCAGCACATCGGGAACGAGCGTGCGGATCATTTGCGAATGGCAGGTATAGCAGCCTTCGCGGACATACATGTCGCGGCCGGCGAGCTCCAGCGGGGTGTAGGGAATCTGTTTCCGGTCCTCGACGTTGGCGGCGCGATGGACCATAACGGTCGGGATGATTTGAATCAGTCCACCCGCGAACACCGCGATAAAGGTGAGGATGGTGAACGGAGCCGTGTTCACCAGCAGACGATCATACCAGTTGGCCCACGATTTGCCGCGCGACTCAAAATGGGCGTACGCGAGGATGACGCAGAGAATGCTGCCGATCAGCCCGGCGATACTCAGCAGGTGGTTGCCGAACATCCAGGCGCAGGCGAAACCGATGGCGAGAAACGTGAAGAGAACGGGCGGATTGATGAAGGTGGCGAGCACGCCGATGCGCCGGCCCGCGGGAACCGCCGGGTGGGTGGTGTCCGGTACCTCGTCGAAGACCTCGATGGTGCCGTTGACCGGCTGGGCACCGCGGACCGTCTTCCAGAAATTCCAACCCATGATAGCGAAGCCGGTGAGGTAAAGCCCGCCGCCGATCACCCGCATCAGCATCATGGGGCGGATCGAGTTTACGGTGTCGAGGAAGTTTGGATACGCGAGGGCCGTGCCGCCATCGCTCGTGGCGTTGAGCATCAGGCCTTGCATGATGCCGCTGGTCCACATCGCCGCGACGTAGAGGAGGATGCCGACAGTCCCGATCCAGAAGTGCACGTTGGCCAGCGAAACGGAATAGAGCGGCTTGTTCCAGAGGCGGGGGAGCAGCCAGTAGATCATGCCGGCGGCCATGAAGCCGTTCCAGCCCAGGGCGCCCAGGTGCACGTGACCGATGATCCAGTCCGTGTAGTGGCCGAGAGCGTTGACGGAGCGGATGGAAAGGAGCGGTCCTTCAAAGGTCGCCATGCCGTAGAAGGTGACCGCGGCGGCCATAAACTTGAGCACGGGGTCCGTGCGCAACTTGTGCCACGCGCCGCGCAAGGTGAGGAGGCCGTTGAGCATGCCGCCCCAGGACGGTGCCCAGAGCATGAGGGAAAAGGTCATGCCGAGCGTTTGGAGCCACGCGGGCAAACTCGTATTGAGCAGATGATGCGGCCCGGCCCAAATATACAGGAAGACCAGGGACCAGAAGTGGATCACCGAAAGGCGGTACGAATAGACCGGGCGCTCGGCCGCCTTCGGGATGAAATAATACATGATGCCGAGGATCGGCGTGGTCAGAAAGAACGCGACGGCGTTGTGACCGTACCACCATTGCACGAGTGCATCCTGGACGCCGCCAAACAACGGATAACTGTGCGTGAAACTCGTGGGCAGCGAGAGGTGATTGACGATATAGAGCATCGCCACCGTGATGATTGTCGCGATGTAGAACCAGATCGCGACGTACAGGCTGGGCTCACGACGCCTGGCGAGCGTCCAGAAGAAATTCACTCCGAAGACGACCCAGATGAACGCGACTGCAATGTTGATGGGCCAGATGAGCTCGGCGTATTCCTTGCCGCGCGTCAGCCCGAGCGGGAGCGTGATCGCTGCGGCCACGATGATCGCCTGCCAGCCCCAGAAGTGGAGGGCCGAGAGGAAGTCGCTGGCGAGTCGCGCCTTCACCAGGCGCTGCGTCGAATAATAGATGCCGGCGAACATCATATTGCCCACAAACGCGAAGATCACCGCATTGGTGTGCAACGGCCGGAGTCGGCCGAAGGAAAGCAGCTCGTTTTTGAAATTGAGCTGCCAGAAGTTGAGTTGAGAGGCGACCAGCAGACCGACCAGCATCCCGACGAGACCCCAGACGAGGGTCGCGATGAGGAACTGGCGGACAACTTTATCGTTGAACTCTAGGGTGACTTTATGCGCGGGCATCGGAAGTGGAAACGCGAGGAGAAGGGAACGGAAGACTCAGCGGTGGGACGACGAAACGGAAGTTCCGCGCGTGGGCGCCAGACGTGGTGACTCCTCGGAGAGCGGCAGGAGCGAATCACGCTCCGCGCTGCTCAAGCGCCCGCGCGCGTGTTCCCGGAGGAAGAACACCACGAAGGTGAAAACCAGGCACAGACTGATCGTGAGGGTGAGGGGAACGACGGCCATAAGAGTGCGAGTTTGAGTGCGTCAGGTTGGTTGCTTAAGAAGCTGCAGCGGCGGCGCCTGCCAGCGGAATCGCGGGAGGGATGGCGTTCGTGAGATGACGTCCGGTTTTGCCAGGCGCGGCGTGGTGACGGAGGTATTCCTTGGCGGCCAGCCAGTTCTCAAGGTCGTGGCCGGGCTGCTGTCCGTTCTCCAACCACAACAAGTACGCCACGTGCTGGATTTGCGCCTCGGTTGGTTCGGGAGCAGAAGCTTTGGTTTTGGTTTTCATAGGACGGGTTCTCCGTTGCGGATGTGAAACAAGAATAATCCGTATTCTCCGGGTGCGCTCCGCGGTGGTTGCTGGGGGCCGCGCATTTTTTGGTTAATTGAAATCAGGCGGCGAACGGCAGACTGGAGCCCGTGCGTTGCGCCCTGCTTTCCTTGCCGTGGAGGTGCTCGCGATAAGCCGTGGGCGATTCACCGGCGACGCGGCGGAACACCCGATTGAACTGCGAGAGCGATTGGAAACCCGCTTCGAAGGCTGCCTCGCTGATTCGCGTGTGCGCGTGCAGTAGAAGTTGCTTCGCCTTTTCAATTCGGGCGCGGGCGATATAATCCGTGAAGGTGAGACCGGTGGCGCCCTTGAAAATCTTGCAGAAGTAAAACGCGCTCATGCTGGAGGCGCGGGCGACTTGTTCGAGGGAGAGCGGCTCACCCAGGTGTTCCGCGATGAAGGCCCGGGCCTTGTTTACCGCGGGTGGCTCGGAAGCGACCGACGTGATCATGAGCTCGTTCGCCACGAGGGAGAGATGTTGAGCGAAGCTGCCCAGGAGGCGCAGCACTGCGGTGTACCGCGCCTTGGTCAGCACGCGCGTCTCGAAAAACGCGGCGTGCAGCTGCGCGACATCGATCGTGTTGCTCCATTTTTCCAGCTGCACCATCGTCGCGCGGAAGTTTTTTTCAGTTGGCGGGCGCAGCAACACCTGGCCCGTTTGCAGGTAGCCCACGACATGTTCGCCGATGCGGACGGGGACGACGGACTCGTTCAAACCCGAGAAGCATTGGACCGTCTTGCATTCGGTGACGGCTTGGGCTTCGACCTCGGCTTGGAGTTGGAGGCAGGCTGCGCACGTCTTGCTGTTTTTGTTCATCAACGCGCAAAACGAGGCGAGATGCTTTGAGCCGGCGAGTGGGGTGTTGAATGAACCGGCGGCACGGAGAACCAATGGAAGGCCGGTGGCGGTTTCAAATGCCTCCTGATAATCGTTGAAGATGGCGGAATTTTGTAAACGCGTAACCACGTCAGTGGTCCGAGGCGGGTTCGCGGCAGTGTGGGGCCTGGGCGTGAGGGTGGCGTTCATTGCGTTGCTACTATAGCGACAAAATATGCGCAGCGTAATGGGTGCTGCGGAGGCATCTCGCTAAAGGTTTTCCCTAGATGTTTTTCACTGGTCCCCAGCCTGCATTTCGCCCGATCGCACTCGCGGCGCCTGTTCTCTGCGCTTGCGATACCCCGGGGCGAGCGCGACGATTTCCCCCTGTGGCCAGTTTCGATTACTCAACCCTGTCGCAAGCGGAGCTGATCGCGCGATTGGAAGCCTGTGAACGAGCGGAGGACACCGGCCCGATGTCGGTGGCGCGGCGCCAGCTCGAGGAAGATCTGCTTTCCACCGTCAAGGAGTTGCGCGACGTCAAGGCGGCCTTGGACGAACACTCGATCGTGGCGATCACGGATTCGGCCGGCCGGATTACCTACGTGAACGACAAGTTCTGCGCGATTTCGACCTACGCCCGGGAGGAACTCATCGGGCAGGATCATCGCATCATAAACTCCGGCCACCACCCGTCGGAGTTTTTTCGCGACCTCTGGACGACCATTCGACGCGGCCGCGTCTGGCATGGAGAGATCAAGAATCGGGCGAAAGACGGTACCTGTTATTGGGTCGATACCACGATCTATCCCTTCCTCGACGCGGACGGAAAACCGCTCCAATACGTCGCGATCCGTACCGACATCACCAGGCGGAAGGCCAACGAAGAAGAGTTGCAACGCGTGGTGGCCGAACTCGCCGAAAACAACAAGGAACTCGAGGCCATCGTTTACACCGTATCGCACGATCTGCGTTCCCCGTTGGTGAACGTGCAGGGCTTCGGCAAACAGCTCAATCGCGCCTGCGATAGCATTCGTGCCGCCGTGCTCGCCGCCGGGCCGGGCGGTTCCGTTCCGGCGGCAATTCTGCAGGCTCCACTCGACGGCGCGATCCCGCAGGCGCTCAAGTTTATCAACGCAGGGGTCTCGAAAATGGAGACGCTGCTCGCCGGCTTGCTGCGGTATTCGCGGCTCGGGCGCGTGGCGCTTTCACTCCGACCGTTAAATGTCAGCGGCATGCTCGCCGAGGTGCTCGCCGCGATGAAATTCCAGCTGGATGAGGCGAAAGCCGAAGTCAGCGTGGAGGCGCTCCCCACGTGCATGGGCGACGGAGTTCAAACCAGTCAGGTGTTTGCCAATCTGATCGATAACGCGCTCAAGTACAGTGATCCCGCCCGGCCGCTGCGCGTGGTCGTCACGGGAAAGATTCAGGACGGCCATTCCATTTATGCGATCGGCGATAATGGCGTCGGCATCGCGGCCGAACACCAAGCAAAGGTCTTTGATATTTTCCATCGGCTTAATCCGAATGCTTCGCAGGGCGAAGGCTTGGGCCTGACCATTGCCCAACGCGTGCTGGAGCGGCAAAACGGCAAGATCTGGGTGGCGAGCCACCGTGGCGTGGGCTCAACTTTTTTTGTCTCGCTTCCCGCCGTCGATGTTCGCACCCGCGCTCCCTGATTATTCGACTCGTCACTCACCTGGCGCGCCCATTTGCTTCACGACCTGCCTGACGTTTAATCCTGTTGGCTAAAGACTCATGACGCAGAACTCACCTGTTCCCACCATTCTGATCGTCGACGACGACGAGGGGCATGCTATCCTCATCCGCGAAAACCTCTTGGACGCCGGGGTGCAGAATCGCATCGAACATTTCAGCGACGGCCAGGTGATCTTGGATTTTTTCGCCCGGCGGCGTCAGGACGGTAAGCCGGAAACGTACCTCGTCCTGCTCGACATCCGCATGCCCAAAGTGGATGGAATTGAGGTGCTGCGCCGGCTCAAGGCGGATCCGGAGTTCGCCAAGCTGCCAGTCATCATGCTGACGACCACCGACGATTCCCGCGAGGTCGAGCGTTGTTACCAGCTCGGGTGTAATGGCTACATTCAAAAACCCGTGGATTACGATCGTTTTGCGGAGGCCATCCGTCGTCTGGGGCTCTTCGTTCCCTTGCTGCTGGTTCCGGCAATGGCGAACCATTGAAGCGCGCTCAGTCTGTGGCATCACCGGCCAAAACTCCGCGAATCCTCGTCGTAGACGACGATGACGGTCTGCTCATCTTGATGGCGGAAACCCTCCGGGGTGACGGCTACGAGGTGGATACCGCCGCTTCAGCTCAGGCCGCGGAGCAGGCGCTGGCGCGTCATGTCTCCGACCTGATGATCCTCGATTTGAAACTCCAGGACGGCGAAGGTCCGGCCCTGGTCACCCGGCTGCGGAGTCATCGCGCCGCCGTGCCGTTTGTCATCGTGACCGGTCAAGGCGACGAGAAGGTGGCCGTGGAGGTAATGAAACAAGGCGCCTTGGATTATGTAATGAAGGATTCCGGCCTGCTCGATCTGTTGCCGGCTGTGGTCAGACGTGCGCTCAGCGCGGTCGCAGGGGAGGTCGCTCTCAAGGCCGCGCAGCAGGAACAAAAACGGCTCGAACGTGAAATCCTCGCGGTCGGCGAACGTGAGCGGCATTCGATCGGGGCCGATTTGCACGATAACCTTGGGCAGCAGCTCACCGCGCTCGAGTTCATGTGCACCGCGGTCAAGGAGGACGCCGTCGCGCATCCGCCGCTCGCGAAACGACTCGACCTCATGGGGCGGATGTTGCGCGAGGCGATTGCGCAGACGCGTTTCCTCGCGCGTGGACTGGTGCCGGTGGGCAGTGATCCGGACGCACTGCAAATTGGACTTTCCGAGCTGGCGGAGCGGACCGATGCGCTGGGCCGCGTGCGGTGTCGTTTTGATTGTCCGAAGCCGGTCGCCGTGGCTGAGCCGTTTGCGGCCGGGCATCTTTATCGCATCGCGCAGGAAGCCGTGAACAACGCGGTGAAACACGCCAAGGCCACACAGGTCACGATCCGGCTCACGCAAACGGCAGAGCGCCTCCAGCTCGAAGTGTCCGACGACGGCATCGGACTGCCCAAAGGTCGGACTGACAGCCGCCGTGGTTTGGGGCTGGGCGTCATGCAGCATCGCTCGAGCGTGATCGGAGCTGAGCTGGCGATGGTTTCGAAGCGTGGCGATGGCGTGACGATTCGTTGTACCCTGCCCCTGAAACCGTGAACCTTTCTCTTTCCGGCCTGCCGCAGGTTGCAGCTGTTGCCCCCGCTTTGCCTCTTGCCCGCGCTCCGCGTATCCATGAAAGCCCCACGTCAGAAGTCACCCACGGCCAGTGCCATCCCCGCCGAGAAGGCGACTCCAGTCGAAAGGGCGTCGCCACGCAGCGACCGCAAACGGATTCTCCTCGTCGATGATCATCCCTTCATGCGGGCGGGTCTCGGCGCCTTGATCGATCGCCAGAGTGATCTCGTCGTATGCGGCGAAGCGGGCAATCCGAGCGAGGCCTTCGAGCAACTGCCGCGGACCAAGCCGGATCTCGTTCTCTCCGACCTCACGATGCCGGGTCGCAGCGGGTTGGAGTTTATCAAGGATCTGCTGGCGAGCGCGCCCGGATTGGCCGTATTGATCATCTCGATGCACGACGAGGCGGTCTATGCCGAGCGCGCGTTGCGGGCCGGAGCCCGCGGCTATATCATGAAGGAGGCCGGGGGGGAGAATCTGCTCACCGCCATCCGGCAGGTGCTGCGCGGCGATGTCTACGTGAGCGCCAAAATGTCAGCCCGCATCTTGCAGAATTTGTCCGGCGGGCGTCCGCGCGGATCGAGTTCACCGATTGAAAAGCTGACCGACCGTGAATTCGAAGTTTTTCAGCTGATCGGGCAGGGCAAGAGCACGCGCGATATCGCGGAGCAACTGCACCTGAGCCCGAAGACCGTGGATGTGCATCGCAGCAACATCAAAGTGAAGCTCGAGCTGCGGGATGCGACGTCGCTAATCCGCCACGCCGTTCGCTGGGTGGAGACGCAAGGTGCGGGATAATTCGCCGCGCGATCTTCGCGAAGAGCCCCACCTCCTACCAACGTCCCTTGATATTTAGACTGTCATTGCGAGAAGCGGAGCGACGAAGCAATCGAGCTGGATCACCCCGGCGCGCTTCGCGCACCTCGTGATGACAATCGTCTACATCATACAGGCGATTGGTATCAAGTGCCACCTTGCGAGCCCGACGCGCATTGGCTACGGCCTGGCTGCAGTCGTGACCCCTGCGGCTGCGAACGAGGCGGCGTCGCCGGGAACTCGATTGCGGGCGCGATACTGACAGACCCCGCAAAAGGCTTCGATCTCACGTCGGGCGATGTCGTGCAGAACCTGCGTGAGTTCCTCAAGTGAGGCATCTCGCTCGAACGGATCCAGGAGCGGGGTCGCCGCTTGGACCAGCACCAGTCCTTCCTGCATCACTTGCTGACCGGCGGCGAAGTAGGCCAGCAGCGGATTCCGACCGCACGGACACTCGAACCGGGCCGCCACTTGCGCTGGACGCCGGCCCAGCCGCCGCCGCATGGAAGGATGAGTGAGCGCGCGATCAATCTCGTCCAACGTCCAGTCGAGCAGATGCACCAAGGCGTCGGGGTGTCCGAGGGGTGAGGCTGAGGGTTCGACGTGCAGCAACTCAGCCCATCGCGCCCGAACCTGAGGGCGCCGAAACCGTAACGCATTCAAGAACTCCTCTTGCATGCTTCAACGATAAGCCAAAGTGCAAATCCCCGCTCCGCGCTTGTTGCCGAGAATGGCGCATTGCTTGACGACTCGCATGAGGAGATGAATCTGAAAGTTCAAATCTGAGATCTGAGATCGGAGAGGTGAAATCTGAGATTCTGAGATCCGAAATTCGAAATCTGATTCCTGAGACTGATGTGATTTTGACTTTGGCGCGGCAGCGCCGGTAGGGCCCCTCCGGGCGGGCCGCTCAGAAAATGTGACTGCCAACGGCCCGCCCGGAGGTCGGGCCCTACCCTCGGAAAAGTCCAAATCTCATGGGCGATTGGTTAAGATCTGAGATCTGAAATTTGAGATTTGAGATTTGAGATTTGAAATCTGAAATCTGAAATCTGAAATCTGAGATCTGAGATCTGAGATCTGAGATCTGAGATCTGAGATCTGAGATTTGAAATTTGAAATTTGAAATGCGGATTCGGCTTCGCCACCAGCGCGAGCCGGAAGCCGAGCGTATAATCGAGTCGCCCCGGCGACCCACCGGCGCGCGCGGCTGATCGTCCCACGCGAAGATCGGTCCGCCAGCTTCCCCCCCGGGCGATGCGAAAGTATCCGCGCTCGGGGCCGCTGGGATCAACGTGGGCGCCCTTGGCATAATCTCCATACCAGTCGTTACACCATTCGAGGACGTTACCCGACATATCGTAGAATCCCCAGGCATTCGGTTCTCTCTGGCCGACTGGATGCGTGGTGCCGCCACTGTTGCCTTCAAACCAGGTCATCGCATTGGGTTCTCCGGCGTAAGCTCCGGTGGTTCCCGCCCGACAGGCGTATTCCCACTGCGCCTCGGTTGGCAACGTGAAGTGATAGCCGTCCGACAAGCGTCCGGCGACGCGTTCGCGTTCGGTCAGTTGGCGACAAAACGCCATCGCATCGAGCCAGGAAACGCGATCGACGGGTGCTTGCTCTTCCGCCGCTTTGAACGTGCTCGGGTTGACGCCCATCACCTTCTCGTATTGCCCCTGCGTCACCTCGGTCCGTCCGAGCCAATATCCGGTGGTGAGGGTTACCATGCGTTGCGGATTTTCCGCTTTGTTTCGCTCC
>ENA-ORBV01017150-ORBV01017150.1-microbial-mat-metagenome-genome-assembly--contig:-NODE-17150-length-10402-cov-4.485714_pt1 | contig 10402 bp, 18 predicted proteins | sample MGYA00237777_ERZ505514 | MGnify/ENA primary metagenome ERZ505514 (study PRJEB26160, sample SAMN06269048) | microbial mat metagenome | isolation source: Oligotrophic lake microbial mat | place...
AGACGGCATACGAGATTCGCCTTAGTCTCGTGGGCTCGGAGATGTGTATAAGAGACAGGGTAATACTGTACTCGAGTTTTGAGTACAAGCAGAGTTAATCAGTGCATGCGAGAGAAATTGATTACTTGCAAGCTATTATTATTATTCCTAGCTAGAGTCAGTGAGTACGGAGAACTCAATAATCATCCGAAAGAGCAGCAACAGCAAGTGGGTCTTTCTTATATTGTGGTTGATGACGAAGAGACACACCTGACCTAGTCGAGCCACTTTACTTTGATTTTAGTTCCATTTTGAAATTAGAAACGTAGGGATCGTTTCACCTCTGGTCAACTGATTTCAAAATTGGCTGAAAGTCGATTTGAAGAGTGTTCTAGCTCGCACTATAATACAGTCCGTCAAACGAACACAAAAGTAATTTCTTCTCCAGTACAAATTGTTTTCTTGCGTGACGGTAGACATAGATCGTCGATTGCAAGCAGGATTACCATCATCGTACTCTTCAAGAATCGTTAGTACCAAAATGGCAACAACAGCAACGAGTTATGGGGGTCGTCTCTCTGTTCAGTCACGCCCTGAATACTTGCAACAAGGAAGTGGCCTCTCATCATCGTCAGGTGACAACAACGCTGGATTGAATCGGTTCTCAACTTTGGAGTCCTCCAATAATGACAACAACAAGGCACGCATCCAATCCTTTTCAACGTCTAACCATCAACGCCAATCATCATCACAGCATCATCGCGGTAGAAGCCAGGAAAAAGACTTCAGCAATCTTGCTCAAATTGGTGGAGGAGGTGGTGATGAAGGTGGTTTCACTGGTTTAGACGGCGCATCGGGACACAGACCCACCCGTTCCGAAAGTGTCGGACGATCCGAGCGAGGGCGTTCCAAGTCGGTGCAGGGAGGTGCATCAAATCATCTTCACCAGCGATCGACATCCACTTCGGCCGCGGCGCGTTCTAAAAACGACGGTAACAGTTCGGACAATGAAAGTGTCATCATAGAAGAAAAGAGACGCCGCCTTAATGGTGATGGGTACACATTGCATCGATACCTACGTGGTCGTCTCTTGGGAAGGGGTGGTTTTGCCAAAGTCTACTTGTGTACAGCCTTGGACACCAATAAGAACTATGCAGTCAAGATTGTTCCCAAGGCAAATCTAGTCAAGGCCAGAGCACGCCAAAAGGTACGTCACACAAATCCGTCCACGTCCTGCTTCCCAACCAATTGTCTATTGCTCATCACTCTCTGTTCTCTTTCTTTTACAGCTTCAAGCCGAGATCAAAATTCATCGTACACTGAAACACAAACACATTTGCGAATACAAACATTTCTTTGAAGATCGCAACAACTGTTACATTCTCTTGGAACTCTGCCACAACCAAAGTTTGAACGAAATGATCAAGCGTCGCAAACGCCTAACGGAACCAGAAGCTGCCTTGTTTATGCGGCAGCTTTTGGACGCTGTAATATATCTGCACGAAAACTATGTGATCCATCGTGACCTTAAGTTGGGAAACCTTTTCTTGGACCGTCACATGGGCATCAAAGTCGGAGATTTCGGACTGGCAACAGTGCTCGAAAATCCTGATGAAAAGAGAAAAACTATCTGTGGCACGCCAAACTACATTGCTCCCGAGGTCATCCAAGGTGACAAGGCAACTCGTGGTCACTCATTCGAAGTCGATATCTGGTCGATGGGAGTGATTCTATTCACGGTATTGATCGGTAAGCCACCTTATGAAGCCAAGGACGTCAAGGCAACGTATCAGCGTATCATTGCCAATGAATACAGTTTTCCAAGCCACATCGCCATCTCGGAGACCGCAAAGAATCTTATCGTCTCTATGCTTAAAAGCAAACCCCAGGATAGGTACGTTTGGTTGCTTGTTTGATAGTATTGCTCGACCTGCTCGAAAGTTAACTTTTTTCCGTATATCTTCGACAGACCATCACTTCAGCAAATCAGCTCTCATCCATTCGTGGCGGTGCAATCCCTTCCATCGGCTATCCCGGTGAATGCTACACATGTCGCTCCTGAGTGGTCGATGAATGGATTCGGAGAAATCGTCCCAGTAGTTCATGAAACGGAAGACAAGTATTCGGCAGCAGCGCCCACTAAGCTTTCTAAGAAACCCTCCATCCCTCGAAACTCTGGACGCCGTCCCTTTGGCCAACGCGACCCCAATGTTGATGGAGCTGTAGGTCTCGATCGGAACAAGAAAGAGAAGTCCGACCGTGATGTCATAAATGTACAAGGTCTGGTTCGGCATGCTCTAAATGCGGTCAGCTCAAACAACCAAAATGGGCTCGGGAGCACATCCAAGCGACCCTCGGTGTCCACTCCTTCTTCCAGTCCATTTCAGATCTACGACGAAACGACCGAGTCACGAACTCCTCGTGTGCAATCCATTAGCAAGGGATCTTACTCTTCGCGACCTTCTCCTTCTGGAAGCGAGGAACTTGTAGCAAAGACGGATTCTTTATCAGTAAGGGGTACTGGTACATCTCAACAGAAGGTGATGGATGCTCCACGCTCGGATTTCCATCGCGCCCAGTCTGTTGTATCAGCAGTGTCCGCTGCAACGTCTGCGAATGTTGGATCTGTTGTACCTACCACCGGCGCAGACACCGATGCAAACATATTGCATCAAATGCTTGGTAACCTGGAGACAGTTATGGCCATAACCGATCAACGAAAAGGCACGTACCATTCTTCTTCGCCAAGACCTGTGCACCGTGGAGGCCCCAGCAAGTGGGTCACCCGCTATGTTGATTATACGAGCAAATATGGTTTGGGCTTTCTGTTGAATGATGGAAGGTAAGATCAAGTATGCAAATTGGTTGTCTTATTTAGTATTTTGGGATTTTCTGTGCTTGTTCCCCCGATATTATTCTCACTCCTCCCGCCCCGTCGCTGCAATTCCTTACTCAGCTCGGGGGTTTACTTTAATGACTCCACTAAGACTGTCCTGGAAGCTGACGGTGAGACATTCCAGTACATCGAGAGACGCAAGGCAGAGGAGTCGGAGATCCGAAGCCAAGAACCTTTGATCGAGACATACTCGCTGTCTTCCTACCCTGACAGTCTGCAGAAAAAGGTTACCCTCCTGAAGCACTTCCAAAACTACCTTGTTGAACAACAAAAGAAACTCGAAGGTGATGGGTTTTCGTCGTCCGATATCCAGGGCAATCAGAACGAGTTCGTTTTCATCAAGAAGTGGGTCCGTACAAAGCATGCCATTCTTTTCCGACTCAGCAACCAGACTGTTCAGATCGTCTTCTACGATCAGACCGAGATCCTCTTAACGCCCGACGAGCGATTTATCTCTTATGTCGACAAGAATCGTAATCGCCAGACTTTCCACTTCAACGACGAACTCGTTGGAAACAACCCTGACTTCGCCAAGCGTCTCAAATACACCAAGGAGATTATGCATCAGTTAATCACAGGACAACGGCGTTGAGATGGCACGAAATTCAGCCATCGACACGACCAAACAACGGCGCACCTGCTCTCAGCGATTCCAGTTATATCAACCAACCCAGCACGCTCAATGCAGCGTCGCTAGCCTACAATTCTTATTATCATTATAGTGTTACAGATTCGAATAAATAACGATTAATCTAAAAACTAAAGTCACTTATTACCAGAATCATGTCATTACTCATTCGGTAGCTTCGTACTTGATGTTGTCCAATGGAATTACTGTCGTCGAGTCCTCTTTGGACCTCTAGTAGAAAAAAGAACAATAAAGCTCCTATTTTGCTGGCAACACAAATCATTGATTCTAAAGTGAGCTTCGTTCTGGAAAAGTGGGTACTTGGTCAAAATTTTCAAACAAACAATTTCGATGAGCGTCGCGTGCCAATCCAAATTGGATTTTCATTTCTTCCAAGACTCGGCCTCCTTTGCCGGCTGCGATGAGATGACAAAGCATGTGTTCAATGGCAAGATGTTCGGCGCGATACTTGGCTCGAATCAGCGGTACATGGGTGATTCGCTGTGAAGGCGTTGAAATCAGAATTGGGTCAGCGGGGAAAGTGAAAAACCAATGATCTCAGAGCACTTGGATCATAACGAACAGAGGATCTTACCTCGTCACAAAATGTTACCCCCTTTTTATAATCCTCCCCAAGCCACTTCTTTTTAAATTCATCCTCGAATCCTGATTGGAGGATGGAATTCCTTGCAATTTCCATTACATCAGTCATTGACAGGTCAAAGCTAGCGCGTGCAACGGAGTACTCTTCCAAAAGCGCATCGTCGGACATGTGGAATAAGAGGGGGTCGTCGGTAGAGAGCGTGACATTCAAACCTCTCCGGAAAAGCTTAATACGACAAGACAGGAGCCGAAAAAGCATAACAAACGGTTTGAGAATTATGGAAATATCGCGAGGGTGGAGAAATATCATGCAACCTAAAATACCAAGATAGAATAAAATCTTACCTTAGGAAAAGGATTGTCTCGGATCTTCCGAAAAAGAAAGTTGTTGGAAAGAGGGCAAATGGACAATCCAATCTGAATGTTTCAAACAATGAATTTGTGAGGCTAACGGCAAAGCGTCTTTTCTCTTTTGCATAAAATAAGCATAACTGAACGGACCTGATCCAAATAGTAAAGATACTGGAGTGATACTTGATGTTCCAAATTAATGCCATGATTGATCGACTCGCATAGCATGTATGTAGCACCCAGGTGCATTGGGTCTCCTGTTTCCCCAGCATGCGGTCTGAATGTGATGATATTGAATCCCCTCGCTTTGCGAAGTTGGTTCAAAACGCATAGATTGGACCACAAATAGTACGCTTGCCACGCGTAGGAAGGGTTCTTCTGAGATGTCCATTCTTTTGGTTTGTCGCAGGTGCAGGGCTCCTATTGGATACGAGATGCCGGGGGGGTGGGGGTGAGTAATTCTCCACAGAAGTGCACAATAAGAACGATGGTTTTCACGAACTAGACTCACTTCTCCTGCGCCTTCGTCATCCACCGAGTCAATCGCCACAATGTGCTTCAGAGTTTCTGCAATTTCTGGGTTTTTGTCGGGGTACAGAGTGGCCTCAAACATGGGAATGAAAATATTCTCTAGCATTTCTTGGAATGTAGGTTGTCGCTTCTCGTGTTTTGCACTGTAGATACGCCAGAGGCGGGGAATTTGTATCACCCAGCGATTGTCGGTCGACATCATATTTCCAGGGAAATCCTTGAAATCCCAGTCTGTCAACAACCACTTAGACAGGTCAGCCCATTCGTGACGCTCCATACCGTAGATACTGAGTCTCATTTCAGCCGCAGAGTTGTGTCCTTTTTCGTTCTCAAGTCGACTTAAAACAATCTTAAGGAGCTCTGCAAAGTAACGCCCGTCGATTTTATTTTGGGTCTTTAAGAAAATCCGACGCATGTCTGCCATCTTAAATGGGCTATATTTATCGTTGAAATTATCAAACCGCTGCAAGATAAGGCGAAACAACAAATATCATGAGTTTTAGCTCTTGTGTTGATTCGGGAGTATCCAAGAGGCTTGAACACAAATCAAGAGGTCCTCTCCCATCAAATGGAGAGGGTGCAAAAGAGAGTCACATTCTATTCATACCATTCAACTTATTGCGACGAACATGCAGCATAATTGCAATTGCACACATCCGATACAATGAAACTGGGCAATAATTGAGACATACCTGATACACGGAGTAGTCAGCCAGTACATTGAAAGCGTCAATAGTTAGATGGTCTTTCTCCAAGCCAGCATCGTTGTAGACCTCCCGCAAAGTCTTGCCATTGGCCAACACGACCACATCGCCTTCTGTTTCAAGTTTATTGCTGACAAAATCGACAAACTGTTTTGCACTGTTGGCAGCAGCAGCATGAATATGATTGTCAATCTTCATTGTACGATAAAAGTCAGTCCCCAATAAATTACTTTGTTCTTCTGTTTCTACTTGAGTGTTCATAGTGGTGTGCATCTTGAAGGCGGTGGAGAGGAGCTGAAGCCTCTGAAAGCAAAATGATCGCATAGCGCCATCACTTGACATTTCCGCCAGCTGACCATAATCTTCCACAAAATCTTGAATGTTGGGGACTGCACAAATATTTTTTGTGGGACAAGACTCATGATAAACTTCCACGACACCATCAGCCCCAAATTGATAGCTCAATAAACTGCTGTTTCCTGTAATGTCTTTTAGCAGCTCGCGGTTAACCTTGACACCCTCTTGGCCACAGTACTTTTTACGAAAGGACCTGCATTTCTGAATGCTTTTGCAAGCCATGACGTGCTCTAGCGTAATTGAGCCAGAACCATAAAAGATCAGCGAACGGGTAAAAGAGAGTGTGTCACGGTATGGCCAAGGCTGTCCCTCAGAAGGACGCTCACGTGCTGGAGACTCTTGCTTTCGTTTTTTCGTGGCTGGCTCGCCTCTGCCTTGTGGCAGAGCAGCCGACGCAGCCGCTTCTTTGCTGTCGCCACTGGAAGCAAAGACGGCATGTCGGTTGGAGTCTCCATCCGTTCCTCCTTGTGTGGGATCGTTAGTATCAACTTCTAGGGTGTTGGTAGAGACTCCGCGATGAAGGAGGGAAATGGGTGCTGGAGGGCCACCCTCCACCATGGGCATTGAAAATCGACGACGATTAGTAGGGGACATAATTGCTTAGCTTCCTTCTAGAATCAATTTGAGAATAGATCGAGTAGACGTAATCAAAGGGGGTGCTTCCTCCTCGGTCGGGCCCCGTTTCTACCAGACGTTATTACACGGGTTTGGAAGGGGAATGAACCGAATCAATCAATCGATCAACCCAGCAGCTGTACCTCAAAGAAGATTATTTTTGGCAGCAGCTAATTGAGCTATCAGAGCAGTTCCGCTCGTCCGATTTGCGATGACGAATGTAGCTAGTGGCCGCTCTCTGCCAACTACTAGGAGAGATAGTACTAGCTCATCCAGAGGACAAAAAAGAATGATGCGAAAGCAAACCTCGAAGCCAAGCGGACGAATCTTGTTGAGCGATCGATGCATGGATTCAATTCTTGGCATCAGAACTCTTTCATTTTTTTTTGACAACGTACACGTACGTGGTGACACCCTACTACACAAATCACGGAAGCAAACCTGCATTACCCAACCACGAACGGGACTTCTCACTCTTCATAACTCTCTTCACAGTTCACACCCACTCTTCATTCTACTATCCATGCACTTGTCTAAGAGCCCGGCCGAACCACCCGGGGTGCGCATGATTGCACAACAGCCTAATTTCAGTCATCAGTACAAGTACGTCACTGTTGACTATTTTCCTTTGCCAATTTTTCAATCCCCTTGGAACCACATGCTTCATTCACTACTGGAAATTGGTCCGGAACGCAGAACATGGGTGATGAACAATCATCGACATCGCAGGTAGGTGGTTTTGCCATGTCGCCTCTATTGCACGACTACTGTGCCGATGACAAACAATACCAGATAGCTATTACAATGTTAAAACAACATAAACAACATGATGTTCTTTCGTTTCTGGGCGCATGCCCTGGCTTGGGCTGTGTTGTTTTTGTTGTTGCAGTTCCGAATGAATCTGTTAGTGACAAAAGAAATCTCTTGGCGCTCATCTCCACTGTTTTGATTGTTGCCACTCCAGGGTTGTTCGGTCTGGCTGTTGATGATGGTGAGGGGGAGGAAACTGCTAGAAAGAAAAGGAAACCGTGCCTCCCTCACAGAAATCGCACGAGGAAACGTGTTGTTGATGTCTTTGATGAACTTGGTCCTTGCTAATTTCGCAGGGCGTGCAGAATGCAACAAGAAGATTTTGGTGGTCTTTTGGATATTCTTTTGCCACTAATTGGCCGTCACAATTACACGAAGGAAGGTAAACTCAAAGGTACCAAAAACGGTTTGATCCCTGCCGAGATTCGTCTGAGTGCTGCCTTGAGACACTTTGCTGGAGGGGCACCTGATGACATATCAATCGTTCGTGGAATTTTGAATTCTGAAGTACTGCAGTGTGTTTGGATTGTTGTGGATGCTGTCAATGTTTGTGAGAAACTTTACTTTTCTTATCCAAAGGAACACGAGAAGTAGTGGGAGATCGCTCATGGATTTGAGAAGAAAAGTCATCCCTCGTTTGGCACATGTGCGGGTGCGATTGATGGCATGCTAATCTGGATTGAACTTCCCACAGACGAGCAGTGTAAATTGGCTGCCGTGGGTCCCAAAAAGTGGTGCTGTGGAAGGAAGAAGAAATTTGGAATGTGTCTGCAGGGAACATGCGACGTTGAGGGCAGGTTCTCAGACGTTTCGATGGAACATCCTGCATTGACCAGTGACTTCTTGGCGTTCACCACTTCACCGATGTGTCATTTGATGGAAGGAAAAGACTTTCTAGCTCCTGGCTTTTCTTTATTTGGCTTCATTTGGTGACAATGCGTATGTGAACTGTCGATGCATGGCTACACCCTATGGAGCATCTTCCAGCGGGTCCAAGGAAGACAACTACAACGTTTTTCATTCACAGGTGTGCAACACGTTGAAGTTCAACGTCATCTACAACTTCAACTCACCTTTAGCCTTTTCTTTTTACAGCTGCGAATCAAAATTGAGTGCGCATTCAGCATGTTTGTTTGTCGTTGGGCAATTCTTCGTCATCCGATTCCTGCATCGATGGGAATCCGTAAAAGTGCTGCCCTTGTTATGGCTCTTTGCAAGCTACACAATTGCTGTGCTGATTGTTGCTTACGTCATCTTGAAGTCACTTCAAATGATGACAAGGAAGATGCGATTCCAGAGTCAACACCACGTGACGCCTTGGGGACGATTGCTGGTGGTGGAATTCCAATCGTTCAACGTGATAACAATAGGAATTCTCCCGATCAGTTGCTGCATCGAGGTCATCACCACCAAGACACAACTCGTGCCTTCAGACAACAGTTTGCCCGTTGTGGTTGTGGTGGTGAGATGCCTCGTGACCGTCTACGCAAAGTTGTGTTTGCGGGTGGATTCAAGCGTCCAACTCCTGCTTGCTGGCTTAGAAAGTAACCAACAAAATAGAATTTGCATTGTCTTCTGTCATTTTTATTTCTGGTTTATTTGATAATTCGAATGTAGCAAATTAGGCGTCTGCAATTACAAAACACGAGTAATGCTAAAGCACAAGTTGACGTGTAACTCCACATTTCTATTTTATTTTCTTATTCTTTTACCAAGTAACCTTCCTTTTAGAGGTCTGTGAAAACAGACATCAAATTGGCGACATGCTCCTTCATCTTTGCGAGATCCGCCTCGAGTTGCTCTATCTTCTCAGCGTGAGCGTCGATAAGGTGATTCAACAAGGTGGCTTCGGGCACACTCGTGGTCTTGATGAGTTGAAAACGAAAGGTGCGGACATTTTCTTCCTCTCTCATCAGACGTTCACTGACTTGTGACATTGAGATGGAAGCAAGAGATGAGAACACACCGACACAAAAAGCCTCGTCAATCTTCTGGCGTTTTGCTTGCTTCTTTTTCTCTTCCTCTCGGCGGCGAATGTTAGGACGCTGCACTTCTTGAGCATCAACTGCAACATTGTCACATTTGGCCGAGACTTGAGGCGACATAACATTCAAGACGTTCGATAAGATTCCCATTTCATCCGCTAGTTTCCAAAGGTGCAAATGATGAGGGCAATGTCCAAGTTGAGGCATGATAAAGTTTGAGCGGTTATCGCCTTCTTCCAATGCGAGATGAGCATCAGAAAAGCGCCCCCATTCATTGTCTTCATCACCACGCTGGCCAAATCCATTGCCACTCTTCTCCCAATTCACGAAGATCTGGTTCAAAGGTAAAGGTAAGTATGAAGGTAAAGGGAATTACAAATAACGTGTTAGTCTTCCTAGTTGAAGTTGCACTAAGGTCACCAAAAACGTAAGCACTTTTGCCTGAATGATCTTGGCCCTGGCGTCACCAAGGCGCGACTTGACATCTTCAGCATCGATGGCGCCACCTGGCATGTCACTGAATGTTAATGCCATTGGCTCGGCCAACAGTTCATGCAAGCCAGGGAGTGCTTCAGTAGTCAAGACAATTTCTTTGTTGTTAAACACTGAAGCCACCACTTGCTCAAATGTGTCAGGCCTTTCCGCAGAATTACGAGGGCGGCCCTTGCCTCGTCATGACAAAGGGCAAGGCAGAATTGGATCCACAGCTTGTGAGAATTCCAATTGGCATTAAGCAAACGAGCAGCAGCTGCCTCAGTTGCCTCAGTCAAAGCCGCTTCAGCCGCCTCATAAATCTTTTCTTCTTTGTGATGGTGTCGTCGGACCCTTTCTATCTGGCCAGTGCCAGTAAATCCAACATTGTTGACAACAAATGTTAAATTAGAGAAAGAGTGAGATTAATCTACTTCTGAATTGTAAAATCACTTCAAAGTCTAAAATGGCT
>ENA-ORBV01017154-ORBV01017154.1-microbial-mat-metagenome-genome-assembly--contig:-NODE-17154-length-10398-cov-5.417111_pt1 | contig 10398 bp, 6 predicted proteins | sample MGYA00237777_ERZ505514 | MGnify/ENA primary metagenome ERZ505514 (study PRJEB26160, sample SAMN06269048) | microbial mat metagenome | isolation source: Oligotrophic lake microbial mat | place...
CTACACCTCTCTATTCGTCGGCAGCGTCAGATGTGTATAAGAGACAGATATCATTATGTTTAACAACGATGACGCCGTCATTATCGCTTGGATCAACTTTGCAATACTGATTGTATCCTCCATCCTCTTTACCCATTATTATATCAAGAGTGTTTCTCCCGCATCCCTCGAAAAAACACTTGGCGCGACCAAAGCGTGGGATGGTCGATGTGCCTGGTATCGCATCTTTGCCTCCATCTTGATGTGCGTGGGTTGCGCCAATTACGTTGTGTATGCTTGGTATCCCCTTCCCCCCATCATTGACAATGGACAACATTTTCCATGGACGTATGACATTTCGCTCCTTCTTTCCCTGGCCATTACGATTCCTTGTATACTCCTCATGACGATTGGTGTATGGCATGCCGGAGAAGAAACCATGACACCCAAAAAGGAACATGCCATGTATCACGGAATTTATGATTACATCCGACACCCACAAGCTCTCGGTGAGTGGCCACTGTGGTTTGCCATTGCCTTGGCTGTGGACAGTGTCTTTTTGGTCGCGTGGAGTTTGATTTATATTCCCATATGGATCTGGTTTTGCATGGCCGAGGAAAAGGATCTGTTGCTTCGCTATGGTTCAGCCTACGAAGACTATCGACAACGAGTGGGATTTTGGTTCCCAAAGACAAACAGTGTGGTCGCTACGCACCGTACCGAGAAATCAGATTAAATACTAGGAACCTTGGTCGATGCATTTCAAACAAGGTGGTTCATACGTAGTGCCAGCCAGCATGTGAAGCCAGATGTAAAGTAGTAAAGGTGTAAAAAAGACCGTTGTCCGTCAGACCGACCAGACTTTTTCTGCATGTTTTCTATGAGAAATGATCTCTCTATGCCCTGCTAGATATCTAATGTAGTAGCAGTAGAAAATTGCCGCCGCAGATTGCCACGCCCATAGTTTCCAATGCGTACCCAATCTAGATCCTGCCACAAGATAGTGTGGTACACTAAGTGCGCAGATGGGGCGAACACGAATGGGCTTCATTACTGTGCGCGCCGCCTGGCCCCGTTTACCGGCTGTGCGGACCAACTGCATCTACTAGGTAAGTGGCGGGGCCTGTAGGTAGGTTCATAGCTAATGATATCTGACCCGGCTATTGATACAGCAACGGAAGATATCCGAATCTGCAATCTTTACCTTGCTCAGGAAGGCCAGTGGCAGCTAAGTCCGCAGCCCAAAACTAACTAGGCTAGCAGTTGCAGGCATGCTAGACTGACGCCAGGCCGGGGATGAGGTGTGCTCAGTCATGGGGAACGGAGCTGACTGCAAATGGACGACACGGATAGACAGTTGTGCCCGGAATGGCGACAACGACATGCAACTGCCGGCAGCATTTATTCAATGGTACTAAGCGCCTCGACCTCCGTCACATGCATTATTTCATCAACTCCCAAGCATTTCAGGAAGACGTAATCAACTAATCATGCTGACAGTTTACTGTAGTAAGTAATCATTGACAGGCGTCGCAAGTTAATGCTGCACTTGTAACATTAGCCTTAATGTGTAAACAACGACTTCATTCGAACGAACCCTAAAATGTACAAACTGGTGAAAGTAATGACGTTGCGTTGTCGGTACTGTACAAGACCCACATAGATGCAACACGTCGTTCCTTCCGGTATTGACTTTGTTAAAACCCAGGAGGAAATGTAGACATTTTTAGGGTTCGTTTAAGTTTCCGTGAACTTCCATTTATTTCTTTACTGCTATGTTTCACTGGGAAGTATTGGGACTGCAACTGTGGACCCTAATACCGAAAAGGAAGAAAAAGTGCCATGTCTCGGAAAGTCACTTCTCCGGCATCTACTCGGAGTATGTGTTTAAAAAATCCAAGACCCGCTTGATCAGATTGGCATAGTTTTTGCGTAAGCTAAGCAGTTTTGTAACATTCTTAGAGTTCGCTTCTGTGGCATCCTCTCGCAATTGGGTCATAAATGCCATTAGTTGACAATGTGTCCCAGTTGCTCACTGGTGAAACATTGCGGATTTCTATCAACTCGTACTGTCAAAAAAGAGGATGACAGAAAAGGTCATTGGGACAACAAACAAGAACCTTCTGTGGGTTGATAAAAAGAGTGGTATTGCCTGTTCAGAAATCATTAGTACCTGACTTGTAGTTTTGATCGTTCCTTTTCCCGATGTACGAAGTTTAGGCTAATAGCGGTACTAGAAAAAACTTTACGGCGGGTCGTTTTGGCTTGCTGAGGTACTAGCTAGCTAGCTAGAGTTGGAGTGCTGTAGCGCCAATCGTATATCACGATAAAACCAACTGCCTTCTTATTGCCCCTGGCTATTGCGAACCGGTATGGCGGTAAGCGCTTCGAGCGAATCTCTCCATATCAGATGCATGCGGTCACAAATCTCTTCTTCTATTGCAACCCCATACTTACCGGCCTTGTTGTCGTAAGCTCTCTGCTATTGCTCTTAACTCAACCTGATTTGCCGCAAGCACTCATCGAATCATCATCGATCGACAAAGTCTTCCTCGTACTGTAGTACCATTGTCTCAACTTTCCTTCTTCTATTTTGGCCTTTTACATCCTCACGTTTATCTATCAAGAAAGGGCACCCATCTCTATCACTGTTTCCCTTTCTCATTCAACATCCATAAAGCACTCAAACCGCCGTTGTAAGCAAGGAAGCCAAAGACGAACAAATATACCAAGCATACTCTAGCCAGCAGTCAACTGCAGCCCTTTCATTCATTCACTCCTATCATCATGACAATGATATCTTCCAAACGATCCATTCCAACGTGCATCGTGGCCAATCCCGACAATGCCATGGATGTAAGCTCCTTTGATTTGGATATGAGCGAGTCCTATTGTTCTACCAATGGAAGTGTCGATTTGTCCTCGGTTGCATCCTTGGAAATCAAGGAGCGAAGACATGCCCAGCGACGAGCCAATCGAACGGCCGCCCAACGAAGACGAAGACAACAACGGCTTGCTGCTGCCGCCGCCTCACAGGAATTGTGCCCGGATCGTTGGGGGACACTTGCCTCTGCTCCACCGTCCTCCTCCTTTTTGTTGGCCTCGCCGCCGTCATCCTGTCTTCCCACCGTTCTCTCTTCTGTTTCGGATACTACTACTACGACTGTGGTCCGCCATTCCTGTCATTGTGACGAACGATCGGCCAAACGACGAACCCAAGACCCAGAGCAGTATTGTTGCCCTACCTGCTGTCATTATGGATGTATCAGTACTAGTGGCAGCAGTGGGAGTGGCAGTGGGAGTGGCAGTGGCAGTGGCAGTGGTGTCATTACTCCGTCCTCCGGCTCTCCATCCTCGTTACGGAATGAACCACCCCAGCGACGACGTGGATCCATCATTTCCGAAGCACCACCCTCGCTTCCCATGAGACAAGATAGCAATTTGTCCTTGACGCAAGAAAAGGAAGGAGTAGGAGAAGACGACGATGACGACGACGACGAAGAAGAAGAAGAAACATAAGTGCATAATGACAGAGCATGAATTCACAGCAATTAAAAAATATATAAGAAAGGTATTAGAGAACAATAGTCACAAATAAAACAGCCAGAAGCTACTACTATCATCCATACTCGTTAGCTATCTAACAGAAGCAGCAACACATCATTGCTTTCATGACTCTTCTCTTGCTCTTTTGTGCTCCTGTGCCTATGTCAAGGAGGCACATGCTCCAGATCCATGCAATGTGATCTTCCGCACAGGCAGGTCTAGCTCAAGAAAGACAAGCCATGCCCAGTTGCTATGGAAGCAGTGTGGTGAATTGGCCAAGCCAGCTTCTGTGGGGTTGCAATGCGAAGGACCACACTGGAATCAAGATCGAATTCATTCTTGGAATGTTGAGGCCTCAGAACAAGGGTGAGATTGGAGGAAAAGGAGAGCAAAGAAAGAACTTGAATTGTCAACAATCAATTTGCCCCTTCTGCACTGTGCAAACATTCAAACTAAAGTCACACAAAGAAGGATAACCTAACTGATTGCTGAAGGAGTGAAGGCATGCCAAGAATCAATCTCTCAGATCCGCATTGATGAATCTTTTCTGTGTTTGATTGTCACGTGGACAATTTGAACACATGACTACGATCAACAAGTGTTGTCCCATGGGCAGCTGCATCAATCATGTGTGCAAAGAAAAGTGACAGAGAAAGGCATTTTCTTCACTTGTTCATCATGCTTTGAACGCTTGTGAACATTCAATTGCAGACACAAAAGAAATGAAAGACACACGGAAAAACGTTAGCAGAAGGTGCAACCTTGGGGTCAGTCCACAACTCAACTTGGACACAATCACCAAACAAACCAAACACAATTGAAATGGCAGACTTTTCAGTGAAAGCACTTGGGGCAAAATGTTGGCTGAACCTGACAAAAGACGCGCTGTTGTTCACAAACCAGCTTAGTTGTTGACCACTTTGATGATGATTTTCCAGATTGCCCAACGTTTTGTGGAAATCTTTGTGGCATGCAGTTCATGGAGTTCCAGGGGAACGCCATCATCTTTGTGCCCTCTGCCGTGAACTGGACCCTGATGTTGGCCCAACCTTGGATCTGAATCACACCTGACACAGTGACTTGGGATTGACCCCCAAAAAACAGGAAAGGAAGTTCACAGCTGCCTGATTGTCCAACATTCGTAAACACTTTGCAACACTTCAAGTTTGGGGGATCCAAAGCTTCTCCAAACTTGGATGTGCCAGTTCTAATCCAGGGGTTCAATGAACAAGTGTGAGATCAAGTCAACAATTTCGGCCTACCTTAATTTTGGGTCCAAGGTAACACTAGCCTTAACATCTCAACATTAGCACACCGGGTGTACGTCCTTGTGTTTCGCTCAACAGCTGCGTTTGCTGCACATGTTCTCAACCTCCTGTTCCCAGCGTTCTTCGTGTCAAGAGCTACAACCCAGCCGATGGTTATATGTTGACTGTTGAGAGACCGAGATCTGACATTTGCGAACCGGTTGCATCCTACTAGTACAGATCAAACCATGGTTCTACGTCGTCCTTGATAGGCAATGCATGCATGCCAGCATTGGAAAACGCGGAATCAAAGCAAGCCCATGTCCAACTCCAGTACACTTACCGGCCAACGGAAACAAATAATGTCTCTGTATGTCGCTCTCCTTCCCTGAGTAATTTCATTGGTTTAGACTTCCTACAGTGGTGGCACATACTAATATATGACCTCTACTCCATCCTGTCTACGTATCGTAGTACATACTACAGTGTAGCTTACTAGTAGGTACCGACGCATTTGTTTGATAGTACGTAGCCTCTCTACAGTACGCACTACGGTCATCGCATGCGATTTTAATTTCTTCGAATTATGCCTCTCCGGTTTTCTGGTTTGAAAGTCATTTCGAATGTCCGTCATTTCAGAACAAAAGACCATCAGGTTAGAATCTATTACAGCTCAACCTAGCGCAAAAAGACCCAAATGACTAATGAAAGCCAATGCATGTTACAGTACATAGCCTACTGTGGTAACGAAATATCTATCCAATTTGGGACCTACACTCTGATGGGGCATACATACTAATAGACATTGTGGCATACACACACAAGTGTGTTAAAACTAATAACGTGGACGACAATTGATTACCGGCGAAAGCAAGCGAAACCTTCACTGACTGACTTGCACATCACTCTACACAATAATTATTATTAAACTCTTGGCTTTTGACTCGAACCAGAAGTCAGAATCATCACTAATTCGCTTACCGTGTGCTTGAGAACACAACACTTTTGAAACGAAGCAATCAACATAGTTACTAGTTAGCTAGCTATCAAGTGACAAAGGAGCAGCAACAGCAAAAAACTAACTAACTACCAAACGAAAACGACTAGCAACTATTGTATTCAATGGCCGACCTTCAGAACTACGTACGAATGATGGTAATGATGAAAGAACAGCAACAGCAACAGCAACAGCCACCGCCAGGCGAACACCACCACGACTCGGAGGACGAGGACAACAGCATGGACGCCATGACACGACCCTTGAAAAAACGGCACGTGACACCCGACGCCAGCGATGGAACGTCGAGTGCCGTGGTGACGCAGCACAACTCCCCCAATACAAACTCCACTACTACTCAAGGTAACAATATCCATATGGATCCGCTTCAACGTCTCATGGCCGTGGCAGAAGCTGCCGCCGAGAACGGAGACGTCAATCAAGACGTCATGCGTCGTTACAGTTTGGGGCACAATCAAGACATTATGGACGATTTGCCCTCCTCGAGTGGCAATCACAACAAGAGAAGTGCGAGTGACATGAATCACAACAACAACGGAGGAGGCTACTTGGAATTGGAGCAACAACTTCATCACGAACAACAGCTTCAACGGCAACAATTGGAGCAGCAGCAACTCCGAGAGCTCCAACAGCTCCAACAGCAAAATCAGCAATTGGAACAGCTACAAAAGCAGCAAAAGCAGTTGGAGCAGCAAAGCTCGGCGGCTCAATTGGCCTCTGACCAATGGCAAGAATTGCAAGACTTGCAATTGGCCGCTCGCCTCCAGGCCTTTACGCAAGCCCAACGACGATCCCGGGCCAGTCGCGAGCTCTTGGCCTTGGCGGCGACGCAACAAAAGAAAAAGAGTACCGCCTCTCTGCCCGAACACGGATCGCCTCCGGCATCCTTCAAGTCGTCGAATGCGGGACTCCTCAATTTGTCCTTGCAAAAGGATTCCATCACGCCCGCCACCTTGTTTGGGTCTGTGGGAAGTGTCGGAATGAGCCAACAACGACATCATCGTCCCGATCCCGATGGCTTGGTCAACACAGCGGAACGTCAAACGAAAAAGGACGCCTTGTTGTACAGTGCCATTCGACGCTTGTCCAGTATGGGGACCGGCGGTGGTTCCGACAGTCTTTTCTTTGGGACTGGCACAACGAGCAGTGATGCTCGTCGCAGCAGTTTGTTGTTGGGCAGTGGTCTTTACGACATGGGTACGGGCATGACGATGCTGAATCGCAATGGCAGTGGGGGAAGTGAAATGTTTGCTGCTTGCCATAATAGCAGTGGTGGCAGTGGTGATAGTCACTCGTATCAAGACCATGATGAAGAAGAGCTTCATCACAAGAACGAGATGCTTCGCAATGCCATTCGTCGTTTGTCGTCGCTGGGCAATTCGAATGTGGGGTCTTCGGGACAGCATCTTTCGGCCACGACTGCGGCGTGGTAAAGAAATAGCCAAGGAAGGAACGAACTATATCAGAATGGAACGAACTTGAATCGACAGACGAGCAAGCAGGCAGCATGCATGCATGCAAGTGTGTGGATCCAACGTTTTACTGTTGCTCTGCTGCTGCTGCTGTGAATCTTGCTGTGTTGCCATTGTCTCCCTTCCTTTCTTCCAGCCCGCCATCCAGACTTGGTCTTTGTCCAAGTCAAGTCCACCCCCCACCCACCCATTCAGGTCCATGCATGGATCTGTGGGTACTCTTAACCCCCCTTTCCCCCGTCCGGACTCGAATCAAACAATCAATTATAAATGATATATGTGTGCTTGTTTCCTTGTGTTTGCCAAAACTTTATTATCATGATGTGGAGTCTGGAAGCTGCTCTCTCTCTCTCTCTTTCTATCTTTCCCGCCATTTTGGTGATGGAAAGAGATGTATGTACGAGTGAGCAGTCAACTAATTCATAACTAACTAAGAAAAAAATCAATTGATTAAACTATTTGTAGTATGCTTAGAAAGAAAGACTCGAATGTTTCTGATCTGTTCTGGCCAAAGCCAACACGCCGTAACATCACATTTTCTATTGCGATGATAATTACATTCCTAACCGGAAATAATAGGCCACTGTTGTGCGTACAAGACGCTGAGGTTGTGGGTCGGGGTGCACACAAAGGATGCCTCCTACAGCACAGTACAAGCAAGCAAGCCACCCTGCGCAGAACAGCCCTGGCTTCAAGGCAATCCTCAGCAAAAGGAAGAACTTGAAACAGAGAAAAAAGGTGCCATCACATGCAGAATGATGGGACGAATGTTTAACAGTTATCCGTACACCGCGCTTACTACGTACATGATTGTAATACTAGCGTTAGGGTCAGCATAGAGATTGGCGGAACACAAATGGATGCCCTCCTTTCTGAAAAGATGGCTTATTTCCGCAACTACTAGAGTATGCGATCTAGCTAGATGATGCTTGTGGAACATAATGTGGGTTATGTTAAAAATTAAATTTATGAATGAACACATGGAAGGCTTAGTGATCCCAAGGCAGTCACCGTGATGAGGACTTTTTCGAAACGCTGTAGCCTCCTTCGCTCTTCCCTTCACAGCGGGCCTTCAAAACCAGTGGTAGCTGCTGCTGCGAGTCTGTTGAATGCAACACAGCCGTGAAACATTGGGCTGCCTGTCATCCGTGAGTGAGTGAGCCTTTCCATGCGTTTCTCGCATCGCCGCCGCGAAGGAGTGTGCCTTGCAGGTTGTCTTCATAGCTCCGCATAGCTAATGAGCCTGAACACAAAGTGTCAGAGGCGCACCAGCTCACTTCCTGTGACTGGCTTGCTGGCTTTCAATGGATAGACTCACGACGACGACGCGAACAAATCGGAAGACCCAGACGACGAGTGCACTGGAGGAGTCTTGAGTAGTGGTTGTCTAGACACTCATCGACTCATGATCACAATCAGGACCGCCGCGCCAATGAAAAGAATCAACATGGGTTGAAAGGCCAACCACATCATGAGTCGTGTTTTTCGTTGCTCCAGAATAGCATTGCGAACGGTATCCACTTTTTCTTGAAGTACTTGTTCTCGTGGTGGCATGCTCATGACCACAACCTCGGCATGGGGCGCACTTGCCATGCTCGCCTCGAGTTCTTGGGCGCGCAGTTTCCACTGCTGATTTTCTTAATCCTCTTCCATGTTGACCGCATGGGCTTCATGGACAACAATCGTGAGACCGAACGAAGATCCGTGACTACTCCGAGCAGAAAGGGCATGAGGAATGTCTTCCACTCCCATTCCCTCATCCACTTCTTCGTCGTCTTCATCCTCTTCCAAGACTTCTTCCGTGCCGTCACTGGACGTTCTGCGAGGAGAGACACGAAAGGCACCCACTTGGATGGTTCTAGAATTGAGAACCTTTTCTGGAGGTTGCCCGTCTTCTCCTTCTGATGCAGCAGCATTGAGTGCCTCAACCTCCATGGGGCATCCTTTGGCGTTTGCCTCGCCCGACTTGACCTTGTTCTTTGGATCCATGAGCTTTTGGTCCAACAACCATTGTTGCCGGGCATTGACTTTATCGTCGTCATCGACGCCTTCCACGGTCACACCAATGGCAACCGCAGCAGGTCGTTGGGCACGTTCCATGACTACCTCGATGAGAAAGTCCGAGTCATCTTCCTCCTCTTCTTGTTCCTCCAAGTCTCGACGACTGCGACTGCGACTGCTGTTGTCATTCCTCATTTTTTGGATGTTTTGTTTGCCTTGATGGATCAAAACGGCACTGCAGATGGGGAACATAATTATGATCGTGTGAGACTCTTGTCGTGAAATGCCTCACAAATGGTTGTGGGTTGATTTTTCTTCAGTCAGGGCCAGGTCTGACTATCTTGTAAAGTGCAGTTGATGGATCACCACTTTCTTGCTAGCTTGTGCATGCACTAGCTACTAGCAGCACTGGTAGCTATCCTACTAGCTAGTAGACTACTGTAGCAACTCGGAGTTGTAGTTTGCTTCCGATAAAAACAAAAATGCAAAGCTGCATGTAACCACCTACCTAGCTAATAGCTAGTGCTGCTGCACTGCAGTAGTGGATCAATAAAAACGAAGGGAATTATTAACTAATTGATGAGTGCGCACAGGTCATGTGCCAGTTACTCAGTCTAGGTGCTGTAAGATTCCGAGTGCGGCATGTGCTCCATCGATGCGACAACAATCAAGCTTTGGTGACAGCCAGCTTGCAGTCAGTAGATTCTCCGATTCCATCTCGCTCAGAGCATCAACCTCCCTAACTAAATGAGCTCCTTCAAGTGCTACTTGTGCAAACTTGTCTTTGAGCAGCAATTTGGGAAAAACTGTGGTTATTCATTCGAATTAATTTACACAGTTTTACAGCATTTTTCATTCCAACTCCGACAAGTCACTTAAGCATGGACATAAGGGGAGAATCGTTGTTCCTAAAACAGGGCAGGGGGGACAACTTATGCAGTTTCAGGGGCATGCTGCATGCAACTTCCGCACTTAGTGCCAACAAATAGGCTTGCCCTGAAGAAATCGCATTGTAAAGCTCCTTCGGACGGCCAAGAGACACCAAATTTGCGGCACAATTAAAGCTGCCTCTGCAAACAATTCCTTCCTGTCTCTTATACACATCTGACGCTGCCGACGAATAGAGAGGTGTAGA
>ENA-ORBV01017155-ORBV01017155.1-microbial-mat-metagenome-genome-assembly--contig:-NODE-17155-length-10397-cov-5.685174_pt1 | contig 10397 bp, 12 predicted proteins | sample MGYA00237777_ERZ505514 | MGnify/ENA primary metagenome ERZ505514 (study PRJEB26160, sample SAMN06269048) | microbial mat metagenome | isolation source: Oligotrophic lake microbial mat | place...
CGTCAAACCGAATTGCGTCGGACCGCCCCGCCTACTGTAACCCGACCACACCGCTAGAACTCGGCACTCTCAAGCTCATCAATGATCACCTTGAAAATATCTCCCTTAGCCAGGGCTGGACTCTTGAGATCCAATTTCTCGCGGAGCTTCTCGCTCTTCTTCAGGTGGAGATCGTTAGCCCGGCCACGGATTTTGTTCTCAATGAGAAAAAATTTCATCTCACCGTCAGGCGTCAGATCGAAGGGATGCTCCTCCATGTATGGGACGGGCACCCAAAGGGCGATAGTCCAGAGCATCCGCAGGTAGTTGTCGAAAGTGGTTTCGAGACTGGGATTATCCTCCTCACCGGCCGCAGTGGTGCGCACCGCCTCCACCAGCTTGGCGAATCGGACAGAACCTTTATCGCTTTCCTTCCATGGCAGACAGCTTTCCTCCTTGTGCAGCCCGGTGTCCTTCACGAAGACCTGCCCGATGTGGAAACGCGGCGGCTTAACCGGATTCGTCTCGCTGCTATCCATCTGAAAATCACGCTTGGTCCAGAAGTCACTGCTCGCTAACTCAGCTTTGGTGCGCTGCAGCAAGTCGAGGAGCGTGATCTCAGTACCCTGCGCGTCCTTCTCTGCGGCTGGCTCGATCCAGATTTTCGCACAACCGGCTTCGAGATCCTGCTTCCCGTCCTTGTCGAGAGCAAGCAGCCGCTGTTCCGAATAGATGGGACCTAGAGTGATGTCGGCAATGGTTCGGAACTTGGCCCCTTTGGTCTTCGTTATGATCAGGAAATGGCGAGTGAACTGCGCGACGGAGAAAAGTCCGATGCCCATCTTACCGATGAGTGTTCGTCCACCGGGACTCTTTGTTGGATCCTTTTTGTCGGTATCGCCAGTTTTAGCACCTTCGAGCCTGCGCTTTGCGCTACCGCCGATGTTCTGGACCATGTGCTCAAGCGCCTCGGGCGTCAGACCATGGCCGTTGTCCCGAATCGTTATTCTAGAAAACCGCGGGGCGTCGGTTAAGATGACGACCTCCTTCGCATCGGCGTCATAGGCATTTGATATCAGCTCACGGAGCGCGGATGAAGGCTGGCGGTATATGCCGTCGGTGATCCGTGCGATCACACGCTCGCTGGTATGAAGCGGTGCGAGGACCGCGTTATCCGGACCAATCGCCTTATTTATCTTATCTGCGAGCGCGGGCATGTGCGGCTGGAGATGCGGGGAAACGCTTCATCAGCAGTTGAAGCACTGAGCACGCCAGAGGTGGAGGCACAGCGTTGGTCACTTGCGCCATCTGGTTCGAGAAGGAGCCGTAAATTCTGAAATCATCTGTAAAGCCCTGAAGCCGCGCTGCCTCTCGCACTGTGATCGAACGGGGCTCGGCATGATGCGCTGGCGGAGCGCGGTTTCCGGAGAACAGGGTATTCGCGACCCGGTCCCCGTGCAACCGACGATATGACATCGGCCCCTTACCCTGATCAATCGCGGCGATCTTCTTCTTCACTCTGTCAGAGTGCTGCATCGCAAAGTGATTGGCGACACCTTTATAGTCCTTTTCGTCGGAATAGTCATCCGGCCGTACTTCAGGTGTCGGCAGACCGGCTAAGGCTGTCGCAACAGTCACCAGCGGCTGTTTGAGTTTTTCCAGCTCAGCCTTAAACTTCTTGAGCTCAATCCTTGATTTGGTGACTAGAAAAAACGCCCGGCGGCGCTTCTGAGCCACACCGAATTCAGAGGAATCAAGGACCAGGCTCTCCACATAATAATTGCTATCGAGAACCGCCTGGAACTGGGCAAGCCTGTCACCGTATTTTTCCGCCAAAACCATTGAGACATTCTCAATCAAGGCAAATTCAGGCTGGAGCTGAACTATGGCATGCGCCACGCCGACAAGAACCTTGTTCCGCACGTCTAACGGATCCCGTGATCCTGCTGCGGAAAAACCCTGGCATGGTGGCCCGGATACAATAGCCCAGGGCCTGTCTGCGCCAGTCCTGTCTTTCACAGCTTGCACACATGCCAGAAGGACCGTCTTCGACCGCACACTGCCTTGGATGGCCTTGGCTTCTGGGAAATTTTTGCTGAAGGTCCTGATCGCGGTGGCATTCGTGTCCACGCCGGCACAAATTAAGCCACCCAACGACTGCGTCGCCTGGGATAGGCCGCCCATCCCACTGCAGAGATCGACTACCCCATTCGCCAGCGCAGACTTTTCGGAAGCTGCTGGCGACATATTAGTTGATCCTACGGATATTCCGGCGGACTGAGATCGTGCATCATAACTCACCAAGCATTTCTCAATGAAAGCGCCTATGCTTGGCGAGCCATTATTGCTGTCCGCCGCGAAGCCCATTTGCGAGCTGTTGGTAAGTGTGCTCTTTGGGTTCGGAGTAAAATCAGCATGATATCAACCAAATCGGCTATCCAATTTACGGCCTTCACCTTGCTTCACTGACTAGTATTCCTGAAAATGACCGATATGTTTAGCGCGGTAAAACGCTCATATGTGATGTCTCGAATTCGCGGGACTGGCAACAAAGCCACCGAACTGCGGCTGATTCAGATTTTCCGGACAAATGGCATCACAGGCTGGAAACGCGGATGCTCGCTCGCACTCACGCCGCGAAGTTCCAAATCTCAAGGGACAAGTTCCAAGGCCCGATCAACCGGTAAAGTGAAACCTGATTTTGTATTCCCCAAACCTAAAACCGCAGTGTTTGTGGACGGCTGCTTCTGGCACGGCTGTCCCATGCATGCGACTTGGCCAAAAACCAACGCCGCCTTCTGGCGGAAAAAGATTCGACGCAACCAAGAGCGCGACAGGGAAGTCGGCCGCGCTCTCCGCAAAATCGGCTGGAAAGTTCTCCGTATCTGGCAACACGCGCTGCGGCGGAAGGATGAGGCCAAGCTCATCCGTCGATTGCTTCGCATTCACGAAAACAGCGCTGCAGTGCTCCTCGCGTGACACTCTCCTTCACCCTGCCCATTTGCTGTTTCGACTTTTCCAATCAAAGGTGTGGCATGCGGTTCCTCGCTCTTTTCCTCCTCCTTGCCTCCTCTCTCATGGCCACCGAACAAGCTTTTCCTCCTTCCCCCATCGGCGTGCCCGAATTGAAAATTTTGCCGGCGGGAGTGCTCCTCAAGGCTGCGGGCGCGGGAAATTATTTCGACGGTGCCAACGGACTTTTCCGCCCGCTGTTTCGTTATATTTCCCAACACGACATCTCCATGACCACACCCGTGGAGGCGCAGATCGACTCGGCGGCCATGTTTTTCTGGGTGGCCGAAAGTCAGCGCGCCAAGGTGGCCGGCAATCATCCCGGCATCGAGGTCCTCGAATTTCCCGAACGCCATGTGGCCAGCCTCGGGGCCCGGGGCAGCTACTCAGCCGGGAATTTCGCCAAGACCCGCGACACGCTTCTGGCCTGGCTGGCAAAGCGGACTGATGTGACTCCAGCGGGGCCAGCCTACGCCGTGTATTGGAACGGACCTTTCACCCTCGGCTTTTTGAAACGCTACGAGGTGCATGTGCCGGTCCGCCCACTCAACTGAAGCCCGGTTCAGGCGCGGCTTCCAACCAGACATTTTATCGCGGAGCTCACGGAGCACGCAGAGTAAATCATGTCGGCCTTCGCTTTCTCCGCGTCCTTCGCGCCCTCTGCGGTAAATCTCTTTTTCGGTTTCCAATGCTCAGCCTCCCACTCTGAGCGTTCAAAGTTGAGCGGGGGACGTTGGACGTTTCAGGCGAAGCCGGATTTCATTTTCCCGAAACGGCAACCCATTCGCAAGCACGAGCCCTGCCTCCTCCTCCGCCTTTCCCTCCTCCGCCATCAGTGCCCATGAGTGTTCATCAGTGGTTAACCCAGCCTTGGCTTCCCACGCATTCCCGACTCCGTCATTAGTGCCGTTTAGTGTGGATTAGTGGTTAAAATCTTCGTGGTTCCCGGGCCTTCTCCTCCTCCCGCCATTCGCGTTCATTCGCGGCCATGACTACTGTCGCTTCGCTCGGTAACGCGGTTAAAGTTATTTCCAGAAAACCCCAAGGTCGCTTCGCTCCTTGTGGCAAATCTCACTCCTTGGCTTTCTTGATCAGCGTATGAAACCCCCATCTTTTTTCTCGTGACCGGTGGCGGATTGAGCAACGGCCGCAGCTTCTCGTAGACCTCGCGCAAGATCACGTCGTGCGTGACGCGTTTCTTATCCAATTCAGCCAGACGTTTAAAAACAGTCGAGTGCCCGAGGATCTCTTCCCTCATCTGCACGAAGGCCCGCACCACGAACAAACTCATCTGCACCGCCCGCGAACTTTTGAGCACCGTCGCCGCCATCAGCACACCATGTTCGGTGAAGGCCCACGGCATTTTGCGCAGGCCGCCACGACCTTGCCGAGAACTAATAACAAACGGTGATGAGTTGAAGTCATCCTCATGCTCATCAGCTCTTTCACTCTTTGAAATCGCAAATTGCGATATCAAACGCGTGTATTCTTCAGGGGTGATTTGGAATCGAAAATCTTCCGGAAAACGGTCAACGTTTCGCTTCACAGCTTCATTGAGCCGAGAGGTAGATACACCGTAGAGCCGGGCGAGATCGCTATCGAGCATCACGCGCAGACTGCGGATGCGATGCATGGAAGGGAGTGTGTTGTCCATGGGCTGATTTGTTTCGCTGCGAACGGCAGCGAGGTGGGCCCGGCCATCACGCAGGTGCAATCGATCAAAAATATCGAGCAGATATTGCATCCCGCCTCCTCCGCCGTCTATCGCTCCGCCCCCATCAGGGCCCATCAGTTTTCATCAGTGGTTCAACCCGCCTTGAATTCCCGCTCCTGAATTTTCCCTCACTGCTTTCTTTTCGTGTGTTCCGTGTATTCCGTGATTAAAACCGCCTGAGGATTTCCACGCCTTCCCCGCTCCGTCATTCGTGTGCATGAGAGTGGATTAGTGGTTAAACTCATCATGGAGGCCCACGTCTTCCCCTTCGCCTGCTCGGAAAAATTTTGCCACCGAACTCACCCCGCCCTCAACCCTCACTTCGCGTTGATCTTGGCGGCTTCGGTTTCCATCTGCGATACAAGCTCGTCCATCTGATCGATGACAGCTTGCACGGGCCCGGGCTGGGAAAGATCCACGCCGGCTTTCTGGAGCTGCTTCATCGGATGATCGTTGCCGCCACTGCGGAGTAGCGTGAGATAGCGCCCCGTCACGGTGGCGCGCGTCGCCGCATCGCCCGTCGTCAACTCCTTGAATAACTTGGCCGAAGAGGCAAAGCAGGTGGCGTATTGGAAAACGTAGTAGGGCGAGTTGTAGAAATGGGGGACCCGGGCCCACGTGTATTGGTAGAGTTCATCAATCGTGACCGCGTCGCCGTAATAATCCTTCAGCAGTTTCAGGTAGATGCCGTTGAGTACCTCGGGGGTGATGGGCTGGCCTTGCTCGACGAGTTGATGCGCCTGCAATTCAAAATCCGCAAACAGCACCTGCGTGTAGAAGGTGCGCAAAATGGAATCCACGGCGTGCTGCAACAGCAGGAAACGCTCCTTGGGCTCGGTGGTGGTGGCGAGCAGCTGGTTAAGCAGGAAACGCTCGTTGGTGGTCGAGGCGACCTCGGCGACAAAGATCGTGTATTCGGAGGTGACGAAGGGCTGGTTTTCGTGCGAGAGCACCGTGTGCATCGCATGACCGGCCTCGTGGGCGAGCGTGAACGCGGCATCGAGCGTGTCATTGTAATTCATCAACAGGTAGGGACCGACGCCGTAAACGCCGGCGTTGTACGCGCCGCTGCGTTTGCCTTCGCTTTCATAGACATCGATGCGACCACCGGAAACGAACTTCCGGTATTTCGCGGTGTAGTCGGACCCGAGCGGGGCGACCGAAGCGATCACCAAGTCCTTGGTCTCGTCGTAGGGAAAGGTGGTCGTGGATTTGAAGACGGGTATCGCGCCGTCGTAGAGATGATACTCCGCCAGCCCGAGAAGTTTTTTGCGCAAGCGCATATAACGTTGCAACGGGGCGGTGCCGGCGCGGGTGGCCTTCACCAAGTTTTCCACCACGGCAACCGGGATGGCATTGCCGTCGAGGGCGGCGGCGAGCGTGCTTGGGTAGTTGCGAGCCTGCGCACTCGCCCAGCCGCGTTGCAGGACGGAATTGTAGATCGCGGCGTACGTGTTGGCGTTGGCCGAATAGGTCTTGAGATGCGCCCCGAACGCGGCGGCTCGATCAGCCTGATTGTAATTGGTCTCAAGAATCTGACCGTAGTTGGCCGGCGACACGGTCACCTCACTGCCGTCGGCGAGTGTGACGGTGGGAAATTTAATATCGGAGGTACTGAGCTCCTGATAAATGGAAGTCGGCGTCGAATTGAAGCGGCTACCGAAGGAGAGCAATTTCTCCCCTTGCTCATCGAGCACATGCGCCTGCTGGCGGTAGGTGTCGAGAATGGTGAAAGCGTAGGGCGACAACTCGGGCGTCTGCGCAATCCATTTCTCCATGCTCGCCTGGGGAATGGTGAGGAGCTCGGGACTGAACCAAGCGGTGGCGGTGCCGAATTTGGCGAACACCGCGCCGACGCGCTGGAAACGGCCCGCGATCGCCTGATCGCGCGTGTCCACATCACGCTGCAATTGCGGATAACGGTAGACGCGATACTGGATGATGCCGATGTCGTCGTAGAGCCGGTAGGCTTTCAACACGGCAGCGGGCCCCTGCGCCAGCGATCCCTTGAGCGCGGCAAACACGTCCATCTTGGTTTCCATGTCCTTCATGCCGGCATCCCATGCGGCCCAATCGGCGTAGATGGGCGTGAAGTCCCAGCGATATTTTTCCGCAATTTCGGCGCGGTTGCGGGTAGTGGGTTTGGCTTGGGTCGAAATACTCATCAGGGTTAAAGGCAGCATGGCGAAAATAGCGGCACGGCGACAAGAAGAGATCATGTTTTAATCAGTGCGAAAACCGCGCCCCGCCCAAGCCTTAAAACATACCCCGAATTACACGGGCAGAAGCATCTGGCTCCGAAAAATCTTAACCAAGCGATAGGGGCCCGGCGTCGGCTCAATTGCCTGCGCCGCGACAGACGACGGCGACTGAACGGCTAAGTTTGATCCGAAGAACGGAGGCGCGGACCGCTGCGCTGCACGTCACACAAATGTAACACATGCCCACAGGTATCAGATTGCCCGATGCGAACTCTCTGCGGTTTTTCTTTCGCTCACTCCAATACTCTTAAATCCATGAATCACTTACTCGCTAAATTTTTCCACCTCACCAAAGAACACGCGCCGGATGGTTTGGAGCAGACGCAACGCGAAGCGATTATCGATTTGCTGAGTTTATGCCGGATTGCGGATCACAAGCTTCTCCCCTGCGAAGAATTCGTGGAGGCGACCGAGCTCGGTTCGTTTAGCTGGGAATCGAAAGTGCCCATGGTCGTGTACTGGGCCAAATCTTTGCAGCAAACCGATCTCGTCCGTCCGTCCGCCGAAGCCAGAGCCGAATTTTTGAAAAGCGTCGCGTCCAGGCTCGGGGCATCGGAAATCCAAACGCACGCCATTAGTGTCTGCCAAGAGATGTTTCTGGCGGACGCGGAATTCGCCTCGCAAGAAAAAATGCTGTTTAGCGAGATCAAGCGGGCTTTCGGCTGGCCTGAAGAACCGACGGCAGGCGTCGCCACCAACTGAAGACCGTCCGACTGTTGACGGACGATGCAAGAGCTGGCCGTAAACGGAGCTGGCCGCCAGCTCCGCCGCAGCGGACTGGCGTCAATCGAATTGCGTCGGAACCAAAGCTGGTTTTATTCCGGGGCTGTTCCTTCAACCCAAAAACAAATCATCCTATGAAATCGATCATCGCTCTTGCTGTATTCTCCCTGTGCACGGCCAGTCTGTCATTCGCCGCTGAGGACAAAAAAACCGCCTCCGAATCCAAGCCGGGTAAATGCTGTGCTGCGGCCACCAAGGAGGGTAAGACCTGCACGCACGAATGCTGTGCGGCCGCCGCCAAGGCAGATAAAAACTGCGAAAAATGCGGCGGTTCCGGTCATGTTGAACGCACCAAATAAAACTGCATCGGACTGCGTCGTCGCAGCCTGATATATTCCAGCCGCGCCGTAACCGCGCGGCTTTTTTCTGTCGGGGAACATGAACAAAAGCACCTTCGCCCAACTCAGCGGAGCCCCGACGCCTGTTGTTTTCAGTTGTTACCAGTCCGGCAGGTAGCGGCGGTTGCCCTCAACCGCCATTCGTCGCGAAGCTCATCGGCTAGGCCGTTGAGCACATCGGCCGTTACCCGCTAAATCCTCTGACCGTGAATTATGGTGCTAAGATGAACGCGTATCTTAAGACGCTGGCCCCGCCGGCGGCACGCGAAAGGCTTTGACCGTCGCGACCGCTTCCTTGATTTCCGCGTCCGTCAGATCACGGCCGAAGGCGGGCATCACCGCCACGCCGGATTTATTTTTCGCACCTTCCCGGATTTGCCGTTCAATTTCCGCATCCGTCAATTTACTTTCCCGGAGATCATGCACCTTTATCTTGCGCCCCTGCGGTGTGCGCCCGCTGCCATCACCGCCATGACAGGCGACGCAATTGTTGTCGTACACCGCGTTACGCTCGGCCGCCGCCGCCAAAACGCCGCTGACCACGAGCGCAAAAACAATCTTCCAGAAGAAAAGCATGCGAGCAATAATGCTGCCCATATCCAATAGGGCAAAGTGCAGATTCAAGCTGAAATTGAAAGCCCTCAGCAAAAAGAGGGAAACTCCCAGCACGCAACAAACCACTGCCACATCGGATATTCTGACCACATTTTCACGCCAATATTGCGGCGTAATGTCCGCCATCGATCCCACTCGCCATGGGACGTTGGCCCTTGACGAACGCGCTCGGGTTTTATCCGCTCGATCACCCCCGCCCGCCACTCCGCGCCACCCCGGCCCCACCATGAGCAGCTTTCGCATTCGTCCGCAGTTTTCTCAAATTGTGAACCTCAGCCTCGAGGCCACCCGCGACCGCCTTCTCCACTCGCTCGCACAGCAAGCACCGGGCTTCGAAGTGAAATCGTTTCCCGCTTACATCTGCCTGCACATTCTCGAACAGGAAAGGCATTTCTGGTCGCCCCGGCTGGCGCTCAGCCTCCAAGCCACCCCGGAAGGCGGCACGCGCATCGAGGGCACTTATGGACCGGATGCCGAAGTCTGGTCGCTCTTTCTCTACGGTTATATCGGCGTCGGCATGTTGGGAATTTTCGCCGGGATCGGTGGCGGCACCCAGCTGATGATCGGCTCCGACCCGTGGGGCCTGCGAGTACTCGCGGGCTTGGCCGTGATCGCCGCTCTCATGTATCTCTGCGCGCAATTGGGTCAGAAGCTCGGCGCGTGGCAGACCTTTCAACTGCATCAGGCCTACCAAACCGCCATCGGTCAACCAGCGGAAATTCAATGAGTGAAACTGAGCGGGTCCAGCGATAAGCCATAAGCGGAAAGCCGAGGAACCGCTCACACTTCGGCCTTGGCTGCGCTTCACGTTTAGCGCTTTCGGTTTATAACTTATAACTTGGCAACTGTTCGATCAAAGCGTTGTCGAGTTCGAGCAGGCTGTTGAACTGGCGCTTGGCTTTCGTCCATTTCTCAACCAGTGCCGCGATGGCCGAAATCAGGTTCTTATAATACGCCACGTGCGCGGGTTTCACGAGCGGCCCGAGTTCCTGCACGTCCGGCCAAGTGGCTTTGTTTTCTTTGAAGGATTTCGGATCCGCCCGATACTCCGCCAAGGCCGTCGCAATTAAATCCTCCGTCTCACCCCGCGAGAGCAGATCACGTCCGATGAGGAGAATCGCCGAGGTCGCCCCGCGCACCCGGTCGTCGTTGCACTTGATTTTTAAAGCCATGATTTCTTGTCCCGCAGTATTCCCCTTTCGTCAACAGGAGCTTCCCGGCACCATCCAGTCAGGGTACCCGATGTTAACCGCGCCACACCCACTCGCAGGCCGCCGGCAGGGTTTGCCCGCTTTGGCCCCCGCGATCATGAACACCGGAGCTCCGGGTCCGTTGGGCAACCGCGTGGGCGGAGACGGGCGCGCGGTGGGCGCAGGTATTGCCGTTTGCTGTACGGCCGGTACGCGTGCCACCGCCGCTCCCACAATGAGGACCCAGCGGGTTCACCTCATGCAGCCGATCATCCCAATGACTCGAAGCAAAATAATCTTTCTCCCGTGATAAATTTATTCCGTCTAGCAATTTTTCCGACCGAACAGTTCCCCATGACGGGCGCATCTGCCGGTTGGCGGTAACGCCGATACGGTCAGATCGAGTTTCGGCTTCGTGGGCTCTAAAACCTCTCCCTCAGGGACTTTGGCCCACCGCCAACCGGCAGATGCGCCCCCCCCGCGACCCGAGCCCCTGTCTCTTATA
>ENA-ORBV01017157-ORBV01017157.1-microbial-mat-metagenome-genome-assembly--contig:-NODE-17157-length-10395-cov-5.548847_pt1 | contig 10395 bp, 7 predicted proteins | sample MGYA00237777_ERZ505514 | MGnify/ENA primary metagenome ERZ505514 (study PRJEB26160, sample SAMN06269048) | microbial mat metagenome | isolation source: Oligotrophic lake microbial mat | place...
GATAATGGGGCACAAGAAACCACGGGGTTGGAGGCTTTAGGCGTCAACGGGCAGCAACACGAAGAAGAAGAAGAAGAAGAAGAAGAAGAAGAAGAAGAAGAAGAAGATTCACCAGGACCAGGTGTTGCCCCAGAACAGCCATCAACGAGAGGAGGACAAAAAAGAAAACGAACACCAACATGGGATGATCACTACCAAGCATTGTTGCAGTATAAAGCCACCGAAGGGCATTGCAATGTCGCCTGCAGTCATGAAAACAAACAACTTGCCTACTGGGTGGACCGACAACGATTTTTTCGATTCACCATGTCGCAAGAACGAAAAGCGAAATTGGATGCCATTGGATTCACGTGGTCTGATGTCCGACAAGATCGCAGTGATATTTTATGGAATCAGGTGCGTAATAAGCATGCATCATATATTTCTATATTGCCAAATTTTGATTGAAGAATACTGTGATTTGCTGCTCCTGACAATCGTCGTTCTTTTCGCCCCGAAATTAATTTACCCAACGTAACTTTGTTGGAACACAGTTGTATGCTCAACTGCAGGATTATGCCGCGATTCATGGAAATACCAAAGTACCCTTCCAGTTTAAGGAAAACAAAAAACTCGGATGTAAGTGTGTATGCTTATACGAATCTTATATATGAGCTCTTTCAACTTGTATAATTCTTTTCTCAACTCCTATGTTTCCTTTTCTGCGGCGCCTGCAACGAATTTGCGTACATTTGATTTTGATTACTAGACTGGGTCTCTGACCAGCGCAAGTTTAACAGACGGGGTATGTAGCAAACAAAAATAACCGAGTACATGGATTGTTGCAGTCTGTTGTTCTCACTTTCTTTTTCAAAAACAAACGCTCGGAAGGCACACTGTCAGAGGATCGGATTGCCAAACTTGACCATATTGGGTTTGATTGGGGAAAAGAAATTTCGCAAGAACGGAAAAACAAGAACGACAACAAATCAAAGAATGAAGAGTTCTGGCAAAAAATGTATCAGCGCCTGGTCAAGTACAAAGAACAAGAAGGGGATTGTAACGTTCCAACAGCCTACGACGCCGACACATCGCTTGGTCATTGGGTGGACACACAACGCCGCAATACAGATAATATGAAGGAACACCGCAAGGAACTTCTAGACGCGATTGGTTTTCGATGGGGTCCCCACGATATGTGGGAAGAATCGTGGATGCGTCGTTATAATAATTTCAAGCGTATCCTGGACGGAGCGGAGCAAATCGATACATTTGCTCATCATTGGGCTGAAAGGCAGCGTGAAGAATATGCCAAAGGCAGAATGAATGCCAAACGAGAGGCATTGTTGCGGGAAATTAATTTTATATTTGATACAGATCAACCTGTTGAACAGATGTGGTCAACCGTGAAGGAAGACAGCAAACGCGAGGGAGCAACTGAGAGCCAGACAAACTGCGAGTCAACAATACACGATGATGGCTGTGATGGCGTTGTTGATGACGGTGGCGATGGCAACGACAGTAGTTTGAAGCATCATCAACGAAAGGGTTTATTTGAAGAAGGCCGTGAAACAGGCGATGGTGACGAGTCGACCAAAAAGCCAGACGCCAAAGCTTCTAACCAAGTCAAAGGCCAATACACTTTGATTGCGAATAGAGGACAAACTACAATTGATGATTGGGAAAGCCAAGACGCATGTCCTTCCGGCCACCAGGATAAGTGCAAGGAGGCGCCCGAGGAGCCGAAGACCGCCGAAGCGCAAACAGGAACTGCACCTTATCATGGCAGACCGAAGGGAGGGCTAGGACCGAACGGAATATCGCTTCCCACTCTAGGTATGGGGCTTCCCAATGTCAGCTATGAGCCGGATGGGCACTTGAATGACGTGCCTTTTGGGAACATGGACGTGCCTCGAATAGGACAAGGCCAGGCTTCACTGCCGCCCCCCACCGCACCGGTTGTCCCAAACCAAGGAGGACAAGCTTTAACCAAATCGGCTTTGCCTACCTCTGAGAAATGTTATGTTACCGAAGCTTCCAAATCTCGCGAGAAACGCAAGAGAACCAATGCTTCAAAATCACATGACCGACAATGGATGGAAATGTATCATAAGCTCAAAGCCTTCCAAGAAGCCAACTTTCATGGGAGAGTCCCATCCTCAGGCGACGAAGCCAATGTGAAGCTGTATAATTGGATGTGGTATCAGAAACGGCTACACTCAAGTGACAGCTTATTGCCCAGCCGGGAGACTTTACTGAATGAGATTGGCTTTGACTGGGATAACTATGAAAATGTTCCTGACAATCCACCATCAGGGCAACGTTGGATGGAAATGTATCTTAAGCTTAAAGAATTCCAAGAAGCCAACGGTCATGTGAGAGTCCCAACCACAGGCGACGAAACCAACATGAAGCTGTATGGGTGGATACGATATCAGAGACAGCTACATTCGAATGGCAGCTTATTGCTCAACCGGAAGTCGTTACTGAATGCGATTGGCTTTGACTGGGATAACAATGAAAAAGTTCCTGACAATCCACCACCAAGCCAACGTTGGATGGAAATGTATCTCAAGCTCAAAGCATTCCAAGAAGCCAACGGTCACATGAGAGTCCCATCCACAAGCGACGGAGCCAATGTGAAGCTGTATTCTTGGATGTGGTATCAGAGACAGCTACACTCCAATGGCAGCTTATTGCTCAACCGGAAGTCATTACTGAATGTGATTGGCTTTGACTGGGATAACAATAATAAAAACATCCCTGTCAAGGATCCACCATGGTTTGAAATGTATCTCAAGCTCAAAGCATTCCAAGAAGCCAACGGGCACATGAGAGTCCCCTCCTCAGGTGACGAACCCAATTTGAAGCTGTATGGGTGGATACAATATCAGAAATGGCTACACTCTAACGGCAGCTTATTGCTCAACCGGCAGTCGTTGCTGAATGAGATTGGCTTTGACTGGGATAACAATGAAAAAGTCCCCTGCAAGGATCCACCACCAAGCAAGGATGCACCACCAACAACACAACAGCAAGACGAGATAGCGACTCCGATGGATGCCAATCAGGACGACAGTGTCAACGATGATGACTACCCTGACCAAAAGAAGAAAAATGGAGGTGAAACAAAGGCTGTGTTGCAGCCCCTCTTTGAAACTCTCTGTGGCTTGATTGAGGAACAGGAAGCCAACCCTGGGAAGATAACCAAAAAATACAAGGTTGCACTGGAGGGAATGATTCAGGAATTGCGGCAGAATAAGGAAGCAGGGAACAATCCTGTGGAACCAGACTTGGAGGAACAACGACAAGAGACCATCAACTACAGCAACGAAAACGTCGACGAAGCCACATTCAACGATAGCAGTAGTGTCGAAGACAATGACGACATGGACAAGTATGTATTCTCACTTTAGCTATGAAATAGAATCGATTACTACAGGAGTAGCATATTTTGCTCCTATAAATTCCCAATTTCCTTTATCCGTTTATTGTTGTTGCTTGTCATCACCCCCATCTTTAGTTGTTGCAGCGCCTTCTCCGTCTCCTGATTTTTCATTATTTTGTTGATACCATTCATCATTGTTCCAGACGGGCTCGGACAATTTGTTGGCTTGATTGGCTTGTGCCATGCTCACCTGTAAGGTGCGGCCCATGAGACTGGCACCATTTCGATTAAAAATGGCTTCACTGGCGTCTTCGGCTTCTTCAAATTCGATAAAAGCAAATCCTTTCGAATGGCCTTTTTTATAGTCCATGGGCTGCGGTAGTTTATTTAAATTGACAGAATAAAATCAGAATAAAAAAATAATAAAAATGGCTTCTCCTATTCCACATGTCACTCATCACCTCTGTTGCCACAAATTGTTACCATCAAGCACGCGCATAGAACCCATTCGAGTAGGGCCACGCAGCAGGACACAATACGTACCATGTCAATGGAGTGGATCGGCCCAAATGGAATCATACAAGCTCGCAGGACAGGAATAGTGACATCATCGTTCAATCCACCAACGTAGATCACCCGTTTTGAATTCAACACGGCAGCGTCTGTCATTTTAGTATTAGTAGTTTACTTTTGTTACTGTGAAAGTCTAACTACCGTCTGTCTAGTAGCTAGCTATCATCTCCATTGAATTATTATTGTTTGTTTTCGAGAGTTGGTGGGGATGGAAGCTAAGTTAAGGTGCAGCGACGATCGGGTGTAGAAAACGAAAGCGCATGTGTGCGGCTAAAGGCATAAAAGTTTAGAGTTAGGGGATAGCGCCGGAACACCAAAACAATCATCAGGCATGGACTGATTGAATTCATTCGGTCTCACAGTAGACCGCTAACATAAGGGAGTTTGAGGGATGAATGTGTTTGGTAAACCCTGCGTGCTTACTATAGAACATTCAGTACAAAAAGTGTAACAGTGACGGTTTGGCACTTGATGTTTTCAATGTCAATTGTTTGACAAACACGTTTCATAGACAACAAAATGTTTTTGCTTCAAGCTCCCCCTGCGTGAACGTGTTTTGGACACAAATTTTGCTATTGGTGCATTAGTCTACAGGCAGTTCCCGTGGAATTTCGGATTTTCCCGCATTTTGCCCTTCTCATTCCACGTTCGGAATGGACTCCCACGTGGCTTTGGTGCTGAAAGCCACTTGGCTTCGCCCTCGACAGTCGCGAAGCGGCTGGGCGTTCTCCCATACATCATTCGCCCGATACAGCGGTCCGATTCGTTAGGCTCCCACGTAGGCTTGGTACTGAAAGCTACTTAGCTTCGCCCTCAACAGTCGCGAAGCGGCTGGGAGTTGTCCCATACATTAACATTGATTGCCCGGGTGGAAGTGAGACCCCCCACGGGAAAACCAATTTGAATTTGAATACAGTACGAAGACGATGGTCGATTGATTCCCCATTACCCACAAAGACAATGTCGCGGGGATACTATCGTATGCTTCCGATGATTAAATGATTTTTTATTTTCCTACTACAGTAGGTAGGACTAGAATATGTAAAGTGCCTCTGTAAGGAACATAAAATAAAGTGCTTCTGCACTTGACACGGAACATGAAAATTAGGCGGCCATCTCGTCGTCACCGGACCCGCTTCCGTCCTCTTCTGAGGTTGCTTTCTTGGTCTCCTTGGTTTTATTGGTTTCATCGACGATCATGCCTTCCATTTCTTCTTCCTGGGCAAACTCGTCATCGTTTTCTTCTGGCAAAAAGGCATTCAAGACCACCGCCACGAGGCATCCAATCGCATAGCCCGTGCTTAACGTGATCACGGCGGCATCGCAAAACCCACGCGTAGCAGGACTCTCAATGCTGGCACAGTTGAGGAAGTTTCCACTCCCAAACCACTCGGGCACAATAATACCACCCATTCCAAAGCTCAGGGCAATGGAGATGATGAAACGGGATCGGCGGTCAACACCATGAGTCATCATGACTTGAAGGCCAGATACGGCAATATTGGCAAACACAAAGGTGCCCACTCCTCCAAGCACGGGCAAGGGAATGCTAGTAAAGACAGCACCAACCTTGCCAAAGACGCCAAAGATGAACATCCACATGGCGCAGCCATATCCGGCATCCCTTGCCGCCACTTTGGTTAAAGAAATGACGCCGATGCTGAAATGCACAGGAAGAGCCAAAACGGAGAAAAAGATGAGTTTGTGCTGTACAATCCAAATGAAAATCTTACTGTATCTTGAGAAGGGCAAACTTACTTAGGAGAGGCTGTCGTGCTTGGAAGGACCATAGAAAGTGCAGAGATGAAAGAATTGACTGAATCTCCCAGCAAACCACCCTGAATGGCTTCATCGTATTTCTGAGTGTTCGGGGTAAGACCCGAGTAGGCAGCAGTGGCGGTGCTATCGCCATACGTTTCGATGGTTGAGACAACATAACCAATCAAAGTAGGCAAGAGAGCGGGTGCGTAAAAACCAATAGGGAAGGTCTTGGTCCAGAGGAACAAAATGGCAGGAGCTTCCTGGATGGCTTCATTGGAGGTGTAGGAATCGCCGTTTCGATCTGTCGTGACAGCAGAAACGATATAGCCTACCATCAATGCAAACGCAATGCTGCAGCTCCTAATGAACGGGGATCCAAACAGTTCAAACACGAGAATCAAAGAAAGCGTCAAAAAGCCAAGGCCAATGTACTCGCTTGATCCAAAGGGCAGGTTTGAGTCTCCAACGCCACAGCCCTCACCGGAGGCAAGGCAAGCTCCGCCTCCAGCCCACTGCTGAACGCCCACGCCCAAAAGATTGACGCCAATCAAAAAGACGCCCAGTCCGGCAAGCCAAGTCGGGAAAATTCGACGCAAGTACTGCATCGGAATGAAGGAGAATCCAGATTGGAAGATAGCTCCGACCATGAAGACTCCCAAGAGACTTCCATAGGCTTCGTCATAGGTCTTGCCTTCACGCAACCCAATCTGAATCGTCTGCTGAGCCGTAGGTAAGAATGCGAAGCTGGTAGCAATGACACACAACATTCCGGATCCCAGAAAGTAGCGGGTTCCACGAATGTGCATGTGCAAAACCTGGATGGTGGTACAAATACCACTTGTAATGAGCCTAAGAGAAGAAAGAAGAGAGGAAATCGCTGGTGAGAGAAAATCGTTTCAGTGTTCAAGAGTAAGGCTGACAACAGTACTTACGCATACGACACAAGGTACGGTCCAGCTTTGCCACTCGGATCGAGTTGTCCGAGCAAAATACCGGGAAGGACCGTGCCTGCGAGGCTGGCGAGGGAGTGCTGGAAGCCCAAAGCAACAATGAGTAAGAACGACAACCTGTCGTCCTTGCCGTAAGCGGTCAGCGGCTTTTGATTCTTCGCCCATGGGTTGAGACGGGGGGTGCAAAGAACGCTGTAGTTGTAGTCGCCAACAATGCGGGTTTGCCAGAAGCTGGCTTTGCCTTCTTCCTGGCTTTCGAGTTGGTTGTCTTCGTTGCTCATCTTTGTGTTTAATTTTTTGTTTATTATATTTTGCAGGAAAAGCGAAGAACCAAAAAAAATATGAACGGAAGTTCGGGGTAAAAAATGATGCAAGCAAAATCATAAACTAAAGCTTGTGCTAGCACACAAGAAGGACCTCGGTCCTAAAGTGATCCCAGTTGAGTACCGGTACCTGGAACAGTATCAGGTACTGTACGTACCTCCAATGTACACCGGGGAAGTCAAGGTTCCCACCAAGTCAAGGTTCCCACCAATATCTCGGAGCTTTTAAGAAAAATGAGGGCAAATGCCGATTTGATGTCACGCAATTTTAGTTTCTCGTGTTATCAAATACTAATGATTTATACAACTGTTAAAGATGCTTCTCGTAAAATCCTACTCTTCCGAGTAGACGAAGCCAGCTCCACGGAACTTCTGCTAACTGCGAACGAATGATTTAATGATACATCACGCTGAAGTTCTCAAATACTCATGGTAGACTACTGTAGTCAGATACCTCTAGCAAACTGTAAGATCCAACTGCCGATGGGAGGCGACGAAGAAGAATCCAATATCATGCAGCTGGAATACAATTGTACGATAGTCATACCACTTGCAAAATAATTGTAAGGTCCTGATGCCGAGGGGAACAAGAACCAAACGAAGCAAAAATTCTGTCGCTTGCGAAGGAACGAAACGAAAACGATTTCGTTGCTGAGTTGTAGTTGAAGACTGAGTTGTAGTTGAAGGCAACGACGACTCCGCAGAACTTCTGCCGTCTGCGAATGCATGAATATCCAACAGCTGACAACAGTTTGATAGTCAGTTATCCTTTGCATTGAATCTTGACATCAAAGAGAGGCGTGGACGAGAAATCCGAAGCAACAGAGCTTCTGCCCTCCGCGAATTAAGGCATGAACATCCGAGGACGAAGGAATGAATCAATGGCCCAAGATTTTTAGTTGAAGCTCAAACTTGTGGCAATGCCAGATAAGATCCAAAATTGCTCCTTGACCGCATCCCGTTCTAAGTTCTTGACCTACTAATAGATTGTCTTGTCGAGGAATCACCTCATCCCCAAGCTCCCACGAGCAGTCGTCATCTAAGAGCCGGCTCAGCTACCCGAGCTGAAGTCCTGGTGGAAGGAAACTTGAAATCCATAGAAAGGCAACCAAGATGATGAACATCGTCATACTGAATCCGAACAGCACACAGAGCATGACGGATGATATGGCCAAAGTCGCCGCTGAAACGGTCGCCGCCATGACTGGCCATCATAATACCGCCAATAAGATTTGCATCAAGGCTCGTACCAATGTGGGTGCACCTGCTGCCATTCAAGGACCGGTAGACGCTCAAGCTGCCATTGCCGGTATGCTCCGCATGGTGGAAGAATACACGAGCGATGACAGTATGGCGCAGCTTCCCGTCGACTCGATTATTATCGGCTGTGCCGACGATGTAGGGCTCCATGAGATCCACGAGTTAGTGGAGAAGCGATGCGGCGGAAGCAGCAAAAAGAAGAAGCCTACAATACTGGGGATTACACAAGCAGCATCGATTGCATCTCTCTGTCTTCTCGCTCCAAATTCAAAATTCGCCATTGTGACAACCGTACCACAGGCTGTCCCTGTTTTGGAGAGAAATCTTCAAGACTACGGGACCCATACTCGCTGTGCCGGGGTTTGGGCCGCAAATGTGCCGGTCCTGGACTTGGAACAAAAGCCACAAGAATCCTTGGCAAGGCTTTTTGCGACCATAAAGCAAGCACTTGACCAGGGTGCCAGTGCCATCATTCTCGGTTGTGCTGGCATGTCGCCCTTACGTTCTCAAATGCAAAAGCAGTTTCCGTCTCTTCTGTTTCTAGATGGTGTGCAAGCAGCAACCCGCATTGCGGTAGCCATGTGCGATTACGGCCAATAATACTGTAATAAAGAATCGTGATCAATGCAGAAAATTTCGCTAGCTACTATAGTATTGAAATACTTATTCACGTACTAAGTAAAATGAATTCTGTCCCCGCAGCAGTGCTGTTTGGTAGAGTCCTCAATAAAACACTGATCGTGCCGGTCTTCGCATACCTGCAATGAAAAAGAGACTGTCCAATCAAATATCTTCTTTGGGTGACCGCGTGTGCTGATAATTGCTGGCCAGCCAATAGTGAGATTGGTAGTGTTTGCACCTTGTCTCTACCCCCGGCAAAAATTGGTTCGTAATTCGGTCGCGATGGTCGTGCCTCGGTACGTTTTCCTCCTCGAGGGCCGGAAAAAAGTCGTAGTCAAGAAACGCCAGCTTCTAGCGATTTAATTTCCAACATTTATAGTGACTTAGACATAGAACAAATACCTTTTGGAAGCTCGCGCTTCTCTTGTCGCATCGTTTCTATTCTATTACCCGCACTTGGGGAACTGGCAGCCATTGCTAGGGTCCCTTTTGAATTCTGACCCATCATTACAAACATCAACATCATCAAGGCAGGTCCCTTCAGGACAGCTCTCAAATTCACAGTTAGGTCCACTCCTGCCAACTGGAGTTCCATCAGAGCAGTGTGCTAATTCCAGTGTGCAACCAACTGGTAGATCTTCTGGACACGACAGAAAATTACAATCAGGGCCTACTCTGCCTACATATGTCCCATCCTGGCATTCTTTCACCTCCATTGTGCAGGCAACAGCTAGCGGACACTGGGGGAACTGGCAGTCATTGCTAGGGTCCCTCCTGAATTCTGACTTATCTTTACAAACCTGAACATCATCAAGACAGGTTCCTTCAGGACATTGCTCAAATTCACAGTTGGGCCCTGTTCTACCAACATCAGTTCCATCAGAGCAATATGCTAATTCCATTGTGCAAGCAGCTGGAATCTCTTCTTGCACATTACCTCCTCCCGAATCAGTTTTGTTTCCTGCAGTTTCGGCGGTTGGATCGGCACAACCATAAATGGGTGGGCACGAAGCTGTCGCGATGATCATGTTACATCCTTCATCTTCTAGCTGAAGGCATGCTTGGTAACTTTCTTCCGAAACACAGCCATCGTCAGGCAATGGTGGTGCGCACATACTGGGAGGACTCGTACTTGGAGGCATCGAGGCGACGGCGGCAGGTCTGCTGGCGCATCTGTGTTGAGGGGGGCACGAGTAGGTGGAATAGATCATCTTGCAACCAGCAACGACCAAGTCCAGACATTCTTGGTAGCTGTCTTCGGTTATACAAGTATCACCTTCAATGGGTGGGTAACACTGTGGTTTATCATCGGATTCGTTGCCAGCAAACTGCTGGGCTATCTCGTCGACAATGGTTGTTTCGGCTACACTAATCGCGCCATCAACGGCGGCATTTGTGCTTTTGGAAACGACAAGAGGAACAGTTATACTAATCGTAACGATAGCAAGCAGCACTGCAGAAAGGCCCAGATACTGTCTCTTATACACATCTGACGCTGCCGACGAATAGAGAGGTGTAGATCTCGGTGGTCGCCGTATCA
>ENA-ORBV01017160-ORBV01017160.1-microbial-mat-metagenome-genome-assembly--contig:-NODE-17160-length-10394-cov-4.347969_pt1 | contig 10394 bp, 8 predicted proteins | sample MGYA00237777_ERZ505514 | MGnify/ENA primary metagenome ERZ505514 (study PRJEB26160, sample SAMN06269048) | microbial mat metagenome | isolation source: Oligotrophic lake microbial mat | place...
CTCCCGCTGGGAGAAGGGGCTGGGGGATGAGGGCAGATTTTAAGTTGCACATCGCCTTAGTCTGGAATGCATTAGAGCAGTTTAAACTGCCGCTATTTTTAGATGAGCGGACAGTTAGCCTGCATTGGCCCACATTCTATCGAAAGGCACCCCAAAAGACACCCTAAAAAACACAGCTATTTTTCGGTCAACTCCCAGGAGCCATCCCACTCGTCAGGTGGAGGAGAAGTGAGCCAGTGCTGACAGCGGGTTAGGTGCAGGCTAGAGGCCTTATCGTCTTTATCCGCTTTTAAGACCATCCCGAATTCAGCCATCGCTGTGGGGAAGTCCCGATTCAGATAGTGTTCCCGGCCCTTGTGGTAGTGTTCAATCACCCGTTGCTTTTGCTCTGGAATAGCATCGCTCTGCAAGCCGACGAGTTCGTAGATGGCGACGGGCTTGGTTTTGCCCTTCACCCGGATGTAGTCTAGCTCCCTGGCCCAGACGCGATCGGCACAGGGGCGGTAGGTGCTTTCACTGATGATAATGTCGGTGCCGTACTGTTTGCTAGCGCCTTCCAGTCGAGACCCCAGATTCACCCCATCGCCGATCGCTGTAAACTCCATGCGCTTACTAGAGCCAATGTTGCCGCTAATTACGCTATCGGAGTTGATCCCAATCCCAATCTTGATCACTTGATGCCCCTGGCTAGCCCGCTGAGCATTGAAAATGCAGAGCCGCTGACGCATTTCCACAGCAGTTTGCACCGCCATCCATTGGTGTTCCTGCAAGGGAAGCGGGGAGCCGAAGACAGCCATAATGGCATCACCGATGTATTTGTCCAGAATGCCCTTGTGCTGAAAGACGGCATCTACCATCGATTCAAAGTATTTGTTCAGCATATCCACAACTTCCTCAGCCGCCAGAGATTCGGTCAGAGTGGTGTAGCTACGAATGTCCGAAAACAGCACCGACACATCCCGGCGAACGCCTCCCATCTTCATCGCGTCTGGGTTATCCATCAACTGTTCTGCCAAATCTTGAGTCATGTAGCGATACATCGTACTCTTAAGCCGTTTTTCATCACTGATGTCATCCATCACGATCAGCGCTCCAGAGACCTGCGTGCTGTCGTTGGCATCGGCGATCGTGTTGATTGACAAGTTGATGCTGTGCTGTTCTTCTCCTTGGAAAGGCTGTAAGGTTTGGTCAGGGTAGTATTGTTGTCGGCTCTTGTCATCCTTGGCTTGCAGAGCGTTGTTGAACCATTTGCCAAAGTCTCCTTTCTCAATTTGCACCAGATCGCCGATGAACTTGCCTTCCAAGACATCCTGATCGTGCAAACCCAGCAATTCCTTGGCACTTTCGTTGGCGGCGATGATGCGACCGTCCTTGTTGGTAGAAATGACTCCATTGGAGAGCGATCGGAGAATATCTCGCTGCATCTGCTCCTGCTGCTTCACGGTGGCAAACAGCTTGGCATTTTGAATAGCGACCCCAGCTTGGATGTTGAAGGTTTCCATAAAGTCTTGGTCGCTGCGGTTGAAGTAAGCCCGCCAGCATTCCGGCGCTTCTGGCCAGTCTTCTGGGTCGTAGGGCGGATGTTCTCCCTGCTTCACCTTATTGACCAACTGCGTCACACCAATTAATTCGCGATCGGCATTAAACACCGGCATACACAACATGCTACAGGTGCGGTATTTGGTCTGTTGGTCGGTTTCCTTGGAGGTTTGGGAGTTGGGGTGGTCGTAGAGATCGAAGGAAATGATCACGGGTTCGCCAGTTGTGGCGACTTGCCCAGCAAAACCTGCACCTTTGGGAATGCGAAGTTCTCTCATTTCTCCAGCAATGAGAATTTTTGTCCACAATTGGTCGTGATCGTGGTCGATGAGCCAGAGGGTGCTGCGATCGGCGTTCATCAGCTTTTTCGCCTCATCCATCACCTTGGACAGGGTATCTTCCAAGTCCAGGCTACTTTTGCTGAGGGACTCTGTAGCTTTGATGAGGGCATTGGCTGCCCGTTGTTTTTGAGTCGCAATATAAAACGATCGGGAGGATTGGAGAATTAAGCGAATGGATGGAGCAAACTCTTCAAAAACCTGAATGTCTTCGTGGGTGAAGCCCGCTAAGTCAATCTTGTCCTCCAAAACGCCATAGGGATCGGGAGAGGGCTTCAGTTTGTTGATGAGCTGCACCACTGCCACCAAGGTTCCCTGTTCACTCAGCAGGGGCAAGGACAACATTGTGTAGGTGCGATAATCATTCTTTTTGTCCTGCACCTTGGCGAAGGCAGAACGGGGATCATCGTAAAAGTCAAAGGGAATGTTGACGATCTTTTTGAATGTCGCCACTTCTCCGGCAATTCCTTTGTCAGCAGGAATTCTGATCTCTAGGGAACCGCCCCCATCACCTTTGGCGATCGTCGTGTAGAGTTCATTCTTCTCTTCGTCAAGCAAAAATATGGTTGTCCGATCGGCATTTAATAGCTCACCCGTTTTGAAGGTGATGGAACTGAGCATTTCTTCCAGAATTGCATCAAACCCTTGCATATCAAGCATGGACAGGGTTTGATTGACCACTTCAAGCCGCTGCTCAACGTCAGTAACCACTTGCTTAAAGGTGTCCTGAGTTAAGGGAGCTAGAAAAGAGGAGAAGCTCCCCTTCGTTGTCGCTAGCCCTCCACCAGAGGAATGATGACCGTTTCCACTCCCGTGGGCATAAGCTGTCCCAGGCTCACGGGTTTTCTCCCCCCCGTCCATGACGACATCGACCACAACATCAACATGGTGAGTAGGCGGGGTTTCGCTAGCAGGAGCGACTGTGACTTCGGTATGAACAACAACGTCGATCGTGTTGTTCCAATCAGGCAGATGCGAAGATGAAGCTGTCATAGAGATCCAGGACTATCTACTACGAATGTATAGGGTTACTCTCTGTCCCACAAGCTACTACTTATACAAAAAGTAAATTGCTTAGGCAGAGAACTAGAAATAGAGAAACGAGGCACAAAAGACAAAACGTTGTCCTTGACCTCACCGATCGCTTATTTAAGATTCCCTTACGTTGCCTTAGTATGCGTAACCTATAAACCTAATTAACTTGTTAAGACTATTAACTTACACCAATTCTCTTTAATTTTTCTAGTAACTACTCAGACTCTTGCCGAAAGTCGAACAGCCCTCATCCCCCAGCCCCTTCTCCTAAGCAGGGATAAGAGGAACCGAACCCAAGTCTTAGCCCCTCTTCCGCTCTGGGAGAGGGGTTGGGGCTTCGACGTGAGCGCTCAGCCGAACGGTGAGGGCAGCCTGAGTAGTTACGTTTTCTATTTGACGTTGAGTTTTTAAGCTTGGGTGGAATCCATTTGCATGAAACAGAGGACCTGAGTCTTAGTGACTATGCAACTTTGTGGAGAATTAATATCACTGAGAATGAACTATGGTCTTAGCTTAGTCGCCAGTCTCATGCCAGTCAATCTAAAACTAAGGAAGCGATGAACGTATTAGTCCTGAATGCTGGGTCAAGTAGCCAGAAAAGTTGCCTATACAACATAGATACCGACCTGCCCGATCGCCCCTCCTCGCCCCTTTGGGAAGCAAAGGTGGATTGGCCTCACCATCAAGGTGCCGCAGAGTTGACCGTAAAAACTGCTTCGGGTACAGTCCAGGAGGCCCTTGAGACAAATTCCCGTGAAGTGGTGCTAAGCCGAATGCTAACGACGCTTTGGGAAGGAAAGACGCAGGTGTTGGCTCAGCCTTCAGATGTGGCAGTTGTGGGGCATCGGGTGGTGCATGGTGGACAGGACTACTACGAGAGCATCGTCATTACTCCCCAAGTAAAGGAGACGATCGCCCGCCTTGCCACCTTTGCACCGCTCCATAATCCTGCCAATCTGGAAGGTATTGTAGCCGTTGAACGCATCCTAGGCACCTCCATTCCTCAGGTTGCTGTGTTTGATACGGCGTTTCATTCCCAACTTCCCCTGCCAGCGGCGGTATACCCCATTCCCTACTCGTGGTTTAGCAAGGGCATTCGGCGGTATGGGTTTCATGGGATCAGCTACCAGTATTGCTCCCAGCGATCGGCGCAACTGTTGGAGCGACCCCTAGACACCCTGCGGCTCATTATTTGTCATTTGGGTAATGGCTGTTCTCTCGCTGCGATTCGTAACGGTAGAAGCATAGACACCACTATGGGATTTACTCCTTTAGAGGGCTTAATGATGGGTACTCGGTCTGGCTCGATTGACCCCGGCATTTTGCTTTATCTACTCCGCGAAGAGAACTTTTCGGGGGATGAGTTAGGGCAAATGCTAAATCGAGAGTCGGGGCTGAAGGGTGTGTCTGGGGTGTCGAATGATATGCGGCAAATTACGGCGGCGGTGGCTGCCAATAATGCCCAAGCTCAACTTGCCTTCGATGCCTATATCCATCGGTTGCGATCGGCGATCGGGGGTATGGTGGCAACGTTGGGAGGGTTGGATGCCTTGGTGTTCACCGCAGGCGTGGGCGAAAACTCCCCAGCGGTGCGATCGGCTGCCTGCGAAACCTTGGCATTCCTGGGGCTGGAGTTAGATGCAGCCAAAAATCAGCAATCTCCCGTCGATCAAGATATTGCAACTGCAAATTCAGCGGTGCGAGTGCTGGTGGTGAAAACTGAGGAGGATTGGACGATCGCCCAGGAGTGTTGGCGATTAGTCAGAAGTTAGAAGTTAGAATCACCCCGTCACCCCGTCACCCCCTTCTAAAATTCCTCCAGCAGCCACTCTGAGGCTCGATCGCCAAGGTCGATGGGAATGCTGACAGCTTTGCCAAGGCGAGGCCGATCGCGGGTTTGTTCGAGGAAGGTTTGCACTTGGGTGACGGCTCCCCAGGCTTCCAGGTAGGTTGCGGCTCTATCCAAGTGGGCAGTGTACTGGGCTTCTGTGAGGGGAAATGAGGCTTGTTCCAGGTATTTCCACATAATTTGGACAAAGATTTTCCCTTGTACTCGGCGGAATTGGACATCGTAGGAATGTCCCCACTTATTTAGCAAGAGTTGGCGCAGGTCTTGTCCAGTCATGGTGGATACAACAGAAACGGGTAACTCAGACGTGCCCCATTCTCAATAGGTACTCAGATTCTACCGTTCTGAGGACGATCGCAAGAAATTAAGAAATTGGAGTTCTGTTTGCGAGATGCCGGGACTAAGCGAATTGGGTTCTGGCAAAGATTAAGTTCGATCGCTCCCAATTTCTGTAAAGAACCCCGGTTTGAGGGTCGAGGTTTCTAAGGGAAGTCCGATCGCGGTTTTTTGTAAACAAAGCTAATGTTCTAAAATTTCAATCACCTGCTGAGTGACCTGTCCCAGTTTTTCAGATAATAAATTGCCAACTTTGTAAAGAATGAGTTGCCGATCGATCGTCACTACTCGATCGGGACGAATATTGCTATCTTGCATCAGAGAACCCGCCTCAAAGTCTGCATTGCTTAAAGGAATCATGTAGGAACTTAGGGATTTTTGACTCGTGATTTGGCAGAGAATCGCGTTTTCTCCTTGTAGAGTGGCAATCACTAGGGCAAGGCGACGCTTGAGTTGAGTGAAATCAGTATAGGGAAAGGGGACAACCACCACATCACCTTTTACAAATCCTGCCATGCTGCATCCTCATTGGCAGAAAGCCAATCGTTGCTAAAGGCAGATTCACTCAGGAAAGCTTCTGTGGAGGAGTCAGATGACTGTGCCAAAGCTTGACGGATAGTGTTGGCTCTAATTTTTTTGAGCGTCTGGATCAATGACTCTAGGGCTGGGTTGGGTAGAGACTCAATCAAGCTCAGGAATTCTGATTTGTCCTGTCCTGTTGTGTTGAGTAGGGGACTGTTGGCGATGAACTCAGCCCAAATTGCATCGGGCAATTGCTCGATTTCTAACTTAAAGAAAAATCTTTTGCGTTGGGTATCTACTGCTTGCAGGTGGGCTGTCATGGCGGCTGAAGTTGAATAGCGTTGATCTAAGCATAAAACCTCTGCCAAGAATCCTGGTGTCTAAGCGAAGTTCGATCGCCGCACCTTAAGCAACAGAGGTTCTACATATGGGATGTAAGGACTGAGAAACCGGGGTTCTGGCAAAGATTAAGTTCGATCGCCCCCATTTTCCTAAAAAACCCCGATTTCTGAATCGCTAACCCCTCTGAAAGCGCAGTAAAATTTGAGCGCAGGGCTTATTTCTTTCACTGAAAAGACAATGGTTCCGACAACTTACAATCTAATTGCACCCATTAGCAGACCCCTAGAACAGGAAGACCCACCTCGATCGCCGCGAGAGGTGTTGCCAACCATGTATGATTTGCCCAGCGAAGACCCAGAGGAGCCTGGTTTGCCCGACGAATTCCACGACCTGCAACCGCAACTGTTGAGCCGCACCTTGAGCTTGACAGACTACAGTCGCGACAACTGCTTCACCGCCTCAGACCTAAACCTCTACTACGATGTGCGCCATCCCCTCTGGCACAAGCGCCCCGACTGGTTTCTCGTCGTCGATGTGCCTCGGATGTATGACCAGCGAGACCTGCGACGCAGTTATGTAATTTGGCAAGAGGGCAACGCGCCTTCTGTAGTGGTGGAGTTTTTGTCCCCTGGAACAGACGCTGAAGATTTAGGACGCTTTTACAACGAAGCCGCTGACACTTCAGAGATTGAGTCTTTGACTGCTCGTAGTGATACAGAGAGGGAAACGCCACCCCGGAAATTTGAGGTCTATGAAGAGCAGTTGCGAGTGCCCTACTACATTGTCTACAGCCGCTACACCCAACGTTTGCGCTACTTCAAGCTAGAGGGGAGGCGATACCAGGAGCAAGCCCTCAACCCAGAAGCGCCGCTGTTATGGCTGATAGATTTAGAGATTGGTTTAGGGATCTGGACTGGGGAATTTGAGGGCGTAACAGCAAGTTGGTTGCGGTGGTGCGATCGAGAGGGAAACTGGCTCTTGACAGATACTCAGCAAGCTCAACACCAATTGGAGCAAGAACGACAGGCAAAGGAACAAGCGCAACAGCAAGTTGACCAGACCCAAGCGCAACTTTTGCAAGCGGCGCAGAACTTGCTGGCAACCGGGATGGAACTGGAGCAAGTGGCCCAAATCTTGAACTTGTCAGAAGCGCAGGTTGTTGTGCTTCATTTCCGTAGCCAGTAGAAATTAGGTTTTTGGCAAAATCATCTGTCTGTTAGATTAATCTGAGAACTAGCCCTTGCCCTTGCCGATTTCCCCATGACCGATCGCCGCCGCATTTTGATTTTGACTGCCAACCCTGATGGCACCGGCCGCCTTCGCCTGGATGAGGAAGTCCGAGAAATTGAAGCCGGGTTGGAGCGGGCCAAACAACGCGATGCCTTTGAAGTGCGATCGAAATGGGCTGTGCGTCCGAGAGATGTTATGCGGGCCATTGACGAATTGCAGCCCCAAATTGTGCATTTTTGTGGTCACGGTGCGGGAACCGATGGCTTGTTGTGGGAGGGGCAACAGGGCGGTATTCAGTTAGTGAATGCGGATGCGCTGGCTGACATGTTCAAACATTTGGTGGAAGAGATTCCGATCAAATGCGTATTGCTCAATGCTTGTTATTCTGCGGTGCAAGCCAAGGCCATTGCCCAGCACGTCAACTATGTGATTGGGATGAGCCAACAGATCGGCGATCGATCGGCGATCGAGTTTGCCGTGGGGTTCTATGACGATTTAGGGTCAGGAAGACCCTTTGAAAAGGCCTATCAACGGGGCTGTGTGATGGTGCGATTGAACGGGCTGGCGGATCATCTCGTCCCGCAGCTTTGGCAAAACGGGCAGGCACCACCAACGGTACAGCCGATCGTCCAACCGACCATCCAACCGCGAGAGTCTAAACCTTCTAGAGCCACTGCAAGTTCCCCAGTGCCGCCCCTCCGACACGACTTGGGCAACGGAGTCACCCTGGAATTAGTGGCTATTCGCGCTGGCATTTTCACAATGGGCAGCAACGAATTTGGCGATGAGAAACCGATGCACACCGTCAGCGTCCCTGCCTTCCAGATGGGCAAGCATCCGGTGACCCAGGCGCAATATCAAGCCGTGATGGGCAACAATCCGGCCCATTTTCAGGGAGTCAACCGTTCAGTAGAGCAGGTGTCCTGGGATGATGCAATAGCATTTTGTCAAAAACTCTCTCAAAAAACCGGACGCACCATCCGATTGCCCAGCGAAGCCGAATGGGAATATGCCTGTCGCGCTGGGTCGGATAAAAAATGGTGTTTTGGGGACAACGAGGGCGATCTAAAAAACTATGCCTGGCATAGCGCTAACTCCAACAGTCAAACGCATCCTGTAGGAGAGAAGAAGCCCAATGCTTGGGGGCTGTACGACATGCACGGCAACGTGTGGGAATGGTGCTTAGATCAGTGGCACCAGAACTACGAGGGCGCACCCACCGATGGCAGTGCTTGGATTGTTGGTAACGATAATGATTCTCACTCCCGTCTCATACGCGGCGGTTCTTGGTTCTTCGGTCACAGGAGTTGCCGTTCTGCCTGTCGCAACGACTATTCGCCCGACAGCCGCTACAACTATATCGGTTTTCGGGTCGTCTGTCGTGCTCCGAGGACTCTGTAGCCCTTTGCTCTCTTGCCCTTTTGCCCTCTGCCCTCTTTCCTTTACCCTTCTTCTGTCTTTCCGCCTCTGGCGGATCGAATTTTTTTGAGGTTTTTGGCGAGGGCGAGAAACCGAGGTTCTGCGAAAATTTGGGGCTAGAGCGAGAAACCGGGGTTCTTTAGGAAGTTTGGGGCGATCGAGATAATCCTGGACAGAACCCCGGTTTCTCGTGCCCTGCATCCCATCAACGGAACTCCGGTTTCTATGGGACTAGACCGCAGCGTACTAACCGCCATTTCCCAGCACTTCGCCAACGCTCAAGCGGTTGCCATTGGCGAAATCCCAGCCTGACTGAGGGCGCTTGCCTGCCAGTTGCACTTCTCGCACCAGCAGGAGTCCGTCACGCGTTTGCATGAGCGGCCCCAATCCTTTCAGTAGGGCAACGATCGCCCCTTGAGGGAATGTGCGATCGGCGGGCAACACCACCGACTTGCCTAACAACTCAAACTCAGGGGGCAAAAGCGCCCAGTATGTGGGCAAAAACGGCACTGTAGCGGTGATCTTCAGCGCTTCACCCCGAAACTCAGCCACGCAATTGGGAAAAAATCCCCGCACTTGGTTATGGAGTTCGATCGCCGATCGAGACCAATCCAAGCCATAATCCGACTTTTGAATCAGCGGCGCATAGGTTGCCTGGGTTGGATCTTGGGGAGTTGGGTTCAGGTCTCCCCGGTCTAATCTGGCGAGGGTTTCCACCAACAACACAGCACTGAGAACCGCCAGCCGCTCCGCGAGTTCATGGGCTGTTTCCAACAGTCCAATGGCAGTGACCACCTTTAGCAACATTGCCCCCGTATCCATCCCTGCATCCATCAGCATGGTGGTGATGCCAGTTTCAGTTTCACCGTGATAGAGGCACCACTGAATCGGAGCCGCCCCCCGATATCGCGGCAAAATTGAGCCGTGGGCATTCACACATCCCAGGCGAGGCATGTCCAGAATGGTTTGGGATAGGATCTGTCCGTAGGCTACGACAACAAATATATCTGCTTGGGCAGCAGCTAGTTTTTCTAATGTTTCTGTGTCCTTCTTAATCCGGGCTGGTTGCCAGATGGGGAGGTTATGGGCTAGGGCGATCGACTTCACCGGGGAAGGTGTCAACTGGTTCCCTCGACCCCGGCGCTTATCCGGCTGAGTCACAACTGCCAATACTTCCAGCCCTGGCTCATCTAAAAGCCGCTGCAAACTAGGAACTGCAAACTCAGGGGTGCCAAAGAAGATAACCTTCACAGTTTTAGCGGAATGAAAGAGCAGGAAGAATAGAAGTGAGAAGCACTCTATCCCTCAACGGGGATCGATCGCAATCTCAATGCGGCGGTTACGTAATCGATTGGTATCAGTCGTATTTTCCACGATCGGGGCTTGGTCACCATACCCCAAAACCACCCAGTGATATTGCCCTCCTAGGGCACTTGACAGATATTGCTGCACCGCCTGGGCTTGTCGCAGCGAGAGATCCTGGGTGTTTTCGCCCAAGTCATCCGTGTAGGCTGCAATGCGAATCGTTGCCCCTTCATAGCGCCGCAAATCCACCAAAATAGTGCTGAAAATCTCCTCAGTCCCCGATCGCAGGACACTCTGATTGTCCTTAAACAGCACATCGCTGGGCAAAATCAGCTTCGGAGCATCGCCCTGGGAAGTCGTAGAAGTTGCAGGCTGACCTCGGCGTTTCAACAGGGGACTGACACGCCGCAACACCCCCTCCAGGAGGGGCACATCAGACATGGTTGTGGGGTAAAAGTGCGCCACTGCCAATCCCACAC